>Ga0169931_10000482_pt1 | contig 65077 bp, 61 predicted proteins | sample Kivu_15m_20L_FD_129675 | JGI IMG/M metagenome (GOLD analysis project Ga0169931, IMG submission 129675) | Freshwater microbial communities from Lake Kivu, Western Province, Rwanda to study Microbial Dark Matter (Phase II) - Kivu_15m_20L... | ecosystem: Environmental > Aquatic > Freshwater > Lake... | reverse complement strand
TTTTTCACGAACTCGGGCGCTGAATCAATTGAAGGCTGCATCAAGATCGCCCGGCGTTATCACTGGGCCAGGGGTGCGCCCGAGCGTATCGGGATACTCACTTTTGAAGGCTCATTTCATGGCCGGACGCTGGGGGGAATCAGCGCAGGCGCTCAGGAAAAGTATCGCGAGGGCTTTGGCCCAAGGCTTCCCGGCTTCCGGTCGATCCCGTTTGGCGACCATGATGCGCTGAAGCAGGCGATTACGGCGAGCGATCTTGCGGCGGTTCTGATCGAACCCGTTCAGGGAGAGGGCGGTGTACGCGCCGTCCCGCACGCGTGCCTCAAGGGCTTGCGGGAGCTCTGCAGCGAGCACGGCGTGCTGCTCATCTATGACGAGATCCAGTGCGGGGCCGGCCGCACGGGGCGGCTCTTTCATCACCAGTGGGTGTCGGGCGCCGATCCCGATCTGCTCGCCGCGGCTAAAGGAATTGGTGGCGGTTTCCCGATGGGCATGATCCTCGCGTCGGCGGAGGCGGCTTCAGGAATGGCCAAGGGCGTTCATGGGACGACGTTCGGTGGCGGTCCCCTGGCCATGGCAGTCGGGAACGCTGTTCTCGATGTGATCACGGGCGAGGGCTTCCTCGAACAGGTTCAGAGGGTCTCTGGCGTGCTCCAGCAGGGTATGGAGAGCCTCAGAGGACGTCATCCCGGCCTCGTGCTGGAGGTCACGGGCGCCGGGCTCCTGCGCGGACTGCGGTTGTCAATTGATCCAATGGCGATCCGTCAGCAGGCGACTGAGCAGGGCCTGCTCGTAGGAACTGCCGGCAATAACGTGCTGCGCTTTGCGCCACCTCTTATCGTGACGGATGCTGACGTCCGCGAGGCGATTCATATCGTTGACTCTATCCTTGCCTCCTGTGATCCGCGGACCGGGAACTAGAGAATGCCTCACTTTCTGGACCTGTGGCGCATTGCGCCGGAAGATCTGAGAGGGATTCTCGATAACGCGAGAGCCCGCAAGGCTGCGCGTGGCGCCCTGCCCAAGGGCGCGCCGGATCGGGACGCGCCCCTTGCCGGACACACCCTGGCGATGATTTTTGAGAAGAACTCAACCCGGACGCGGGTGTCATTCGATATGGCTATCCGACAGCTGGGGGGCTCGTCGCTGATCCTCACCGCCTCTGAGTCGCAGATAAGTCGGGGGGAAAGCATAGAAGATACTGCGCGGGTTATGTCGCGCTATGTCGATGCGGTCATGATGCGTGCGCATCACCACACAGATGTTGTCGCTTTTGCAACGGCTGCATCTGTCCCGGTCATCAACGGTCTTACCGACAAGTCTCATCCCTGTCAGGTCATGGCTGATCTTCAGACGCTGGAGGAAGCTGGCCTCACGCTGAAAGGCGCACGGCTCGCCTGGGTCGGCGATGGCAATAACATGGCCAACACATTTATTCAGGCGGCTCCTAAGTTCGGTTTCTCGCTGGCGATTGGCGCGCCTGCCGGTTACGGGCCAAGCGATGAAGATGTTACGCGCGCGCGCGCTGATAAAGCCCGCATCGACCTTTTCAGTGATCCGAGGGAAGCCGTTCGTGGCGCGGATGTCATCCTGGCGGATACCTTTGTATCGATGGGCGACACCGACCCTGACAAGCGCCTTGCAGATCTTGCCGGCTACCGGGTAAGCGCAGAGCTGATGGGCTGCGCCAAGCCGACTGCGAGGTTTCTGCACTGTCTTCCTGCTCATCGTGGTGAGGAAGTCGACGCCGATGTCATCGATGGCCCTCAGTCACTGGTGTTCGAAGAAGCCGAAAACAGGCTCCATGCCCAGAAAGCAGTCCTCGAGTGGTGTCTGGCTTCCTAGCTGCATCCCGGCTCGGAGCGCCTGTCGGTCATTCTCCCCGGCCGATAATAGCGGCTGACGCGACAAGTTCGGAAATCAGGGAGAGGGTCGCCTCACCTGAGGCGTCGAAGGGATCCAGCTTTGCCTGTTTAAAATACTTGAGGAGCAGAGATGGGTTTACCTTTGCGAGGTTGACCTGGCCCATGGTCCAGTTGCCAAACTGACGCTGCTTGATTTCATCATAAGCAAGAAGCCGGACATTGCTGTGGCGAGGGTCGCGTACGATAGCGTTATAAAGTTCGCAGACCTCATCGCGCCCCCCTTCCAGGAGCTGAATAAAGACGCTGTCAGCGACGCACAGAATTCCGGTTACCCCATGTTTGGGGTTGTTTCTCCGGGACTGGGTCAGGATCTCGTCAAGTGCAAAATCACCCGGATCAGCGGCGGCGCGGCTCGCGTAAAGGCAGCGGACAAGCATGCGTGTCAGTCTTTCAGGTTGAGCAGGGACAAAAACTCACGGCGCAACGTGTGGTCCTTGAGAAAGGACCCTCGCATGACCGAGTTGATCATCTTTGTCTGGTTGTCCCGTACCCCGCGCCAATGCATGCAGAAGTGATCGGCCTCCATCACGACTGCCAGGCCATCCGGGCGTACCTTATCTATAAGCAGCTCCGCCATCTGGGTGATCGCTTCCTCCTGGATCTGGGGGCGTGACATTATCCATTCGGCCAGACGAGAATACTTTGACAACCCGATGAGGTTCGAGTGTTCATTGGGCATAATTCCGATCCACAGGCGACCCATGATCGGGCACAGATGATGACTGCAGGCCGAGCGAACCGTAATTGGCCCCACCATCATCAGCTCGTTCAGAGATTCAATGTTAGGAAATTCAGTCACCGACGGAGCCGGCTGGTATCGGCCGTGGAAGATCTCGGTGATATACATCTTGGCAACCCGCCTGGCGGTTTCGTTGGTGTTGTGGTCGCTGTGCGTGTCTATCACCAGGCTTTCCAGAACCGCCTTCAGCTTTTCCTCAACTTCCGCCTGCAGGCCGTCGAGTTCGCCCGGTTCGATGAATGCTGATATGTTGTCATTCGCGTGGAAACGGCGCCGCGCCTTCTCCAGCCTCGCGCGTATACGAGCCGATACAGGGCGCCGGTCCGGGCCCTCCGCCCCCTGTCCGGATGATGGAGTTTTCTCGCTCATGCCGGCATCTCTCCCAGAGCGTCCGTCAGTCTTTTGCCGATGCGCCCAGCCCCAGCGAGGCGTCTCGTCCGGGCTGACCCACACCTTTTTGGCCCGTCAGCGCCAGCGGGACGGCGCGCAGGATCAATCCGTCGCGACTTACCCATTTGGCTGAGACAGTGAGCCATGATAGTTCCATCGCATGGCTGAAAGCACCGTGCAACATTCACGTCTGGGCGCAGGCGATGACTTTGTCGCCACGTTCCAGATAGAGAACTCCTCCGTCCGAGGCCGCATCACCCGAATGGGGGATGGCGCCCTTGATCCGATCCTGAAGCGGCATGACTATCCGCGGTGGGCGGCCTATCTCCTTGCGGAGGCCGTCACGCTTGCCGTGCTGGTGTCCGCCTCGCTGAAGTTCGATGGCAAGGTGCTGGTGCAGGCGCAGGGAGAGGGCGCTGTCTCGCTGATGGTTGCGGAGGCGCGCTCGGACGGCGGCGTGCGCGGATACCTGCGTCTGAGCCCCGGGAAATGGCAGGATGTTGAGAGGATCAACAAAGGGCAGCGTCCGCATATACCCCAGCTTCTTGGCAGCGGCGTCCTGGCCCTGATGCTGCAGCCGAGCGACCCCGAGCAGTCGCCCTGGCAGTCAATGGTCCCGATCGAAGGAGCAACGCTGTCAGATTGCGCCCAGATGTGGTTCTCCCAGTCTGAGCAGGTGCCGACCCGTGTCCGGCTTGCTGTGGCAGAAGTCTCAGAGCCTGGAGGAACAATGCGCTGGCGCTCAGGCGGCGCCCTCATTCAGCAGGTGGCCGGGGACGCCGCGCGCGGGACGACCGATGATGCGTGGGAGTATGCCTGGCGGCTGTTCGACACGATCGAAGATATCGAGCTGGTCGACCCGGATGTTTCTTCGGGGACGCTTCTGTTTCGTCTGTTTCACGAAAGCGGCGTCAGGCTGGAGCCGCCCCGGCATTTGTCTGACAGGTGTACGTGCTCGGCAGACAAGCTTCTGGATACAATGCGCCGGATGGATCGCAGTGAAATCCGGTCTCTTGCGGACGCCGATGGCGCGCTCTCCGGTGACTGTCAGTTCTGCGGTCGAATCTACCGCTTCAGGGCAGATGATATCTGAGCCGGCAGCTGTCTGACCTTCCCAGCAAGGCCCCGCGGGACGGGACGGCGAGAAAGGCGATGCGGTTGCCAGTTTTCAGGGCTGGCGGACGGTTCTTTGTCCCGATAGACTCTCGAAAAAGGCATACGGGCGCGACATGCCCAGCAGCAAGGAGAACCGCTCATGTTTCTTCGACAGCGGCTTTTATGGGCTGGTGCACTGACGGGCGCGGTCGCTCTGACAGCAGCACTGGGTGTCTCGCCGTTGGCGTTTGGAATGGGTGGAGAGGATGTTCGCCATGGTCGCCCCTGGCATCATCTGGATATGACGGCCCGTGCTCTGGCAGGAGATGCAGCTCTGGACGCCCCTGGAGGAGGACGATATCCGGTTCGCGCTAACGTCTATCCGGGTGTGGGATTCTCTCGCGCCGCCGCCATGAGCATCGCATGGCATGCCGATTATATAGACAGCTATCTCTACAATCCTGTCTGGTGGCTTGAGGGCGGGTCCAGTTCGCCTCGTTTCAAGACGGCCCTGACCATGTTCGGCGATCTTTCCCGGATGCATCATGACGATACCTTTTCCATGCCGGGCGTGCGCGACAACTGGGAGCGGTATACCGCAGGCGCGCTTATTGGCCTTGTCACTGCAGCCGACAGAGGCGCCTCAGGCGATGTCGCGGCCGCTCATCAGATTCTGGGAATCGCCTCTCATGCCGCCCAGGATTTCTATTCGCACTCGAACTGGATGGACGCTCCGGACCGCCGTTCCAGGACCTGGTTTGATATTCCGGTATCGCAGCGCCGTTCTGTCTCCGGACTTGATGTAAAGACGGGCGCTTACGAGCACCCCTCGCAGCATGCTCCCTTCCATCATGGCGCCTACTCAATGTCCTGTACGCTTCTCAATGCGGACGGGCTCAGCTCGGCGATCTCTGGCCTCTGCGGTGGTCTGTCTCCTCTGCAGAATACCTCTCTTTGCATCAGCTACCGTTCCTGCCGGTCGGGTGCGCCTGTCGATATGTCCATTTCTGACATTGTTGTGTCTGATGTTGTCTATCTCCAGCCACGCGGGGTCGCGCTCGATACGACGTGGCTTGCCCGTGTTGGCGCGGAGACAAGGGGGTTGTCTGGACGCGACGGCGCCTATGCGCCCGATAAGGCAAGTCCGCGGCGACTGGGTGATATGTGCTCAGCCGTTGTCAATTATGGTGTCTCCTGTGAGCACTCGAACGCAGGCGATATGTGCGCTACGGGAGGTCCACCCCGCTCGTGCGTGACCGACACAGACCACCTGTTTGCCGAAACTAAGGATCTCGCGACCCGCACCACCATGCAGTATGTCAACTTTCTGGGGCAGGCCATGCGCGATCTCGAGCCAGCAAGCGGCGACAGATATGAGGTGTTCTGGAACCGTGTGATGACGGAAGCCTCGCCGCTGAGCGCAAGGATTGCCCAGTTTGAGGATTTTTCCCGCATTCCTTTTCAGTTCATGTCGGCAGGCCCCTATCCGATCGGCAACCCAGCAACATCGGCCAGCCCCTTTATTGGCTCATCTGGCGGATGGTACCTGCGGGTTCGGATCAGGACGTCCGGCGATTCTCTGTCGGGTACAGATGCCGATATAAGGCTAAAAGTAGACGGCGGCGGCTGGTCGCAGACACATGAGCTGGATTACCTGCCAACCACCGACGAAGGCGGTCGGACAAGCAATCGGCTTCTCGTCTACAACGATTTCGAGCAGGGAGATAATGATGTCTATACTGTCGGCCCGTTCCCGGGCCGCCCTCAGAGTGTGACGCTCATCAATGACGATGCGGGGGCCAGCGAGATCCTCAGCGTCTTCTGGGAAGATTTCAGGAGCTCGATGGAGGCTGTGGCGACAACGCTCAGGCAGGTCGCCATAGGTCTGATCGGAGGCAATGCGGATATCGTTGGTTCCGCCCAGAAACACTACGATCATGCCGCGCTCGTCAGTCAGACAGCGGGTCGACCCTCACGGGACGACTTCCTGGACGTAAATGGCGGTGATGAAGGACGCTACCGCGTGCATTACACCTTCCGCCTGGTCAATCAACAGCTCACCCCCCAGCAGCTGGCGCAGGGGTGGCTTGCTGCGGAGTTCACTCTGAACCGCCTCGAGGCGGTCAGGGAATCGGAATGGGATCGTGGGTCTGATTCGGATGAGCCGTTCTTCTTTTTCAGCCTCGCTCCCCTGAATGGCCTGAGTGATGCGCGTGTGGCTGGCTATCGCGCAGGTCCCTTTGATGATGTGGATTCTGGCGAGTCCAGATCGCTGGGTGGCCAACGCACCTTCACCTTCAGGATTCCACCCTATGGCGGGATAACGCTTGCAATGCAGCACTGGGAGAGTGATGACGAAAACAGCGCTGATCGCAATGCGTTGTATGAGACATTTCTGACAGGTCTCGAGGACGGTACGCGTACACGTAACCGAAGCCTTCTGGATGCGGCAGGGGCCGCGATCGCGGCAGACTGGAAAGTTGAGGAGATCGAAATCCTGCCCTTTCTGCGGGGTCCCCGCCCGGAACTCGCCCCTCTTTTTACCCGCGCAAGTGTTGGCTGGATCGAGGGAGGGGAGCGACGGACCTTTGCCCTGCCTTCGGGCCCCTCCCGCTCGCTTCTACCCCTGCCGCGTCCTGACCTGAACAGCTGGTCCCTGATGTCAGACATCGCGCTGCCTTCCCTCCAGATAAGACCGGTTGTTCCGCGGGATCTGCCTGTTCTGCCGATGCGACCACCGGGAGGTGCGAAGCCGAATTGAGACGGGGTGACAGCGGCCGGAGCGTACCTGGAGTGGCTCGTGAAGGAGCAGTCAGACGGCCCCCGTCATGGCCCCGCTTCTCCATGCAACCCAGCCCACAATCCCTCCGCTGTGAGGGCAGGGTGTTGCGCGGAGGGGGGGCGAGCCTGCTCGATCAGTTCGCGCGTCGTCTTTCGTGGGGGCTATCGAGGGCGAAGAGAGGGATCGCGGCTATCAGCTGGTTGCCGTCCTGATCGTGCAGCGTGTAATTGCCCTGCATGAGACCGGACGGCGTTGAGAGAGGACATCCTGACGTATAGCTGAAAGCTGCCCCAGGTTCGAGAACAGGCTGCTGTCCAACAACACCTTCGCCCGAAACCTCCTGCACGCGTCCGGCCCCGTCCGTGATCCGCCAATAGCGTGTCACAAGCTGGACCGTCCGTTCGCTCCTGTTCTCGATCTCGACATGATAGGCCCAGACATAGCGCTGCTCTTCAGGTAGGCTCGCCTGTTCCACAAAAACCGGGCGGACGCGAACGCGTATGCCGTGTGTTTCGGCCTCAAAAGCGAATGTCTGTGACACGTTACTGATCCTGTGCGCGCGACCCTATCAGGAAGCCGACGTCCTGAGGAAGTCTCCCTCAATATCAACCTTCACTTCATCACCCACGATTGCTGGCAGCAGATAGTCAAGACCAAAATCTGAGCGTCTGAAAACGCCGGTTGCTGACAGCCCGATCGCCGGGGTCCCGGTGAAAGGGTGAATGGCTGTCTGTCCGGAAAATTTAACATCCAGAGTAACGGCCTTCGTGACGCCTCTGAGCGTGAGATCCCCCGTAACCCTGGCGGAATCGCGGCCGGAGGGCGTGACGGACGTCGAGGTGAAGCTGATTGTCGGGAAGCGGGTCGCATCCAGAAAGTTAGCTGAGTTTGCAAGTTCCTCCTGCCAGCTCGTGAATGCTGAGCGCGGGTGACTGGCAGCATAGTCGCCAGCATATCCTGCTGTGATGTCGGACGCCCTGATCACTGCGGTTACGCCTGAGGCTGCGATATCCTGCGGATCAAACCTCACCGTCGCGTCAAAAGTTCGGAACTGCATAGCATAAAAGGAAAGTCCCAGATGCTGAAGCTTGAACCCGATGCTCGCATGGTTGGGGTCGGATACGTACTCACCTGCCGGGACGGCTATGGCGACTGGCTGGCGGTCAGCAGTCTCAGTCGCCGCTGCGTTGTCATGAGGGGCCGGATCAGGCGCGCAACCTGATATCAACGGGAGGGAGAGGCTGGCGGCGATCAGGGCTTTATGCACGCAAAGTGTATCCTTCTGTCCTGCCGGTTGAACGTTTCCGGACGGCGCTCTGATAGGATCTGCTCCCTCAGCTATATTCTCCGGGTCGCCGCCACACGGCCTGGGCTGCCGTAGACATACACAGAGTCCGGTTGACGGCCTTAATGGTTCTCATGCGGCTGCCAGCGCCTGCTCGATATCCTCTGCGACATCCTCGTGGTCCTCAAGGCCCACGGACAGGCGGACCCAGCTGTCATCAAGCCCAATGACGGCGCGCTCCTCATCGGTCAGCGTCCGGTGAGTTGTTGTTGCAGGATGGGTGATAAGCGATTTTGCATCGCCAAGGTTGTTCGAAATGCTGACAAGCTTAAGCCGCCGGAGCATGCTGAATGCGGCCTCGCGTCCGCCCTGAACGGCGAAGGCCAGCATGGAGCCGCCGCCATCTGGCATCTGGGCCGAGTGGACACGGTAGTGGGGATGATCGGAGCGTCCGGGGTAGCGCACCTCACGAATGGCCGCGTGAGTCGCCAGCCGGTCTGCTATCAGACGGGCATTGGCGCTCATGATGCGTACGCGAAGATCGAGGGTCTCCAGCCCCTTAAGTATGACCCAGGCGTTGAATGGCGACATCGCCGGTCCTGTATGGCGATAATACTGCTGGATCGTATCTTCGATAGCTTTGGCTTTTCCCAGAATGGCGCCACCCAGCGTTCGTCCCTGGCCATCCATGTGTTTTGTGGTCGAGTAGACAACCCAGTCGGCGCCCAGGAGAAGCGGCTTCTGAAGGATCGGCGATGCGAACACGTTATCGACGATCAGTTCGCCTCCCGCAGCATGGGTGAGATCGGCTACGGCGCGTATATCGACAGCATCAAGAAGCGGGTTGGAGGGCGTCTCAATGAGAACGAACCGACAGGGCTTCGCAAGCGCGCGGCTCCAGTCTCCCAGATCTGCTCCGTCAACCCAGGTCACCTCAACGCCCATTTTGGGCATCACATTCTTGAGGATCCAGATGCAGGACGAAAAAAGCGCGCGTGGTGCAACAACACGGTCGCCGGGCTTAACCGGAGCCACAAGCATCGTATGGATAGCCGCCATGCCGCTTGCTGTCGCGCGGCAGTCTTCTGCGCCTTCAAGCAGGCAGAGGCGTTCCTCCAGCATCCGCACCGTGGGATTTGCATACCTGCTGTAGATGTAGCCCGGCTTCTCGCCAGCCATACGGGCCGCCTGCTCATCGGGACTGTTGTAAACAAATCCGGAATTGAGAAAGAGGGCCTCTGATGTCTCGCCATGCTGGGAGCGTAAGGCGCCGCCATGGACGAGCTGGGTCTGCAGGCGCCAGCTGGGGGATATGCCTGTTGATGTGTCCTTGCTCATGACGGCAGCCTTCGTTGCAGAATTGATCGCCTATAGGGCCCGAAAACCGACCGCGCCATACAAACATTGCACTCCCCCTGAGGATACCCGGTCCCAGAGGCTCTTCAAAGCGCTCGTCAGTCGGCTGCGCCAGGCAAAAGACTGAGGGCCGCGCCGGCCGTCGCCCCGCGGGGCCGGCCTTATCCCGGGCGCGGAGCAGGCGAATCATTCATCCTTGGCCGGTTGCACAGCAGGCTTTCAAGGCGAGCCTGACCGGTGCATGAAGGGAGGCCATGAAGAAGACCTCTCTCATCCCGCCGCCCGTCCGGGGGGCCACCCGAAAGCCGGCAAGACGCAGAGCCGCCCGCGCGCCTTCGTCTCGCCCGGGGGTTTTGCCTGACAACGAACTCAAGGCGATTGTCGCTGCCGGGGCTATACTCGCCGACAGCGGCCTTAAGCCCGATCAGGTGCAGCCTGCCAGTCTCGACCTGAGGCTGGGTAAGGTCGCCTACAGGCTCCGCGCAAGTTTTCTTCCGGGGCGCCAGCTTGTCGCTGACCGACTGGATGACAGTCTTGTCATGCACACGCTCGATCTTTCGCGCGGGGCCGTGCTCGAAACGGGCTGTGTCTATCTTGTGCCCCTTCAGGAGCGCCTGCGGCTTCCTGAGGATCTGTCCGCCGCGGCTAATCCCAAGAGCTCGACCGGTCGTATAGATGTATTTGTTCGCGCTGTTTCCGACCGGGCCCAAATGTTTGACGGTGTTCCGGCGGGCTATAGCGGCGAGCTTTATGCCGAGATCTCGCCGCGAACCTTCTCAGTCCTGGCGCGTACGGGCGATCGTCTTCTGCAGCTGCGTGTCAGGCGAGGCCCGCCATCCCCTGTGCGAGAGATGACCTTCAGTCTCGATCTTCATCCGACCCAAAATGATATCGTTGGCTATAGGGCCAAACGGCATTCGCGGGTGATCGATCTGTCTGCAGTCGGCGTTCATGCTGTGGAGGATTTCTGGGAACCCGTTCGCGCCCGCGGCGGACGGATCGTACTTGATCCCGGAGAGTTCTATATTCTTGCTTCGAAGGAGAAGATCGTTATCCCGCTCGATGAGGCAGCCGAGATGGCGCCAATCGCTCCTGAGCTTGGTGAGTTCAGAGCTCATTATGCCGGATTCTTCGACCCCGGATTCGGCGTTACGCATTCGAGGGGTAAGGCTGTCCTCGAGGTTCGTTCCCGCGAAGTCCCGTTCATTCTTGAGGACGGTCAGCCCGTCGGCCGACTGGTTTTCGAAAAGCTGACCTCGCAGCCGGACATACCTTACGGGGCCGCAGGCTCTTTCTCGACCTATGCGGGCCAGGGGCTAAGGCTGTCGAAGTATTTTCAGCCTGTTGAGGACTGATAAGCCCGCCCTTGCCTGCATCCATCGGGACAGTATCGATGAAACCGGCGCAGGGGATCTGTTTGCCGACTTCAAGCATAGCCGCTTTTTGCCGGCGACCGGACCAGGAGCGCGTGGGGATGGAAATCTGCCGAAGAGCAGCCCTCCTGGGGCGCCCGGTCTGAAGGCGTTGCCTGATCAGTCTCCTGCAATGTAGGCCCTCGGCAGGTCTGCAGCTCGCCGCGCCAGGCCGCCGATTGTCTCCCAGCTGTTGGCCCGTATGAGGCCGGGCGGGCAGATCCAACCACCTCCTACACAGGCGACGTTGGGTCGTCTGAGGTAGTCCTCCGCCAGATCCTGGGTGATCCCCCCCGTTGGGCAGAACCGGACCCCGCCAAAAGGCCCTCTGAAGGCGTCGATCATGGCGCGTCCCCCGGCCTGCTCGGCCGGAAAGAATTTGAAATGACTGATCCCGAGATCCAGACCGGCCATCAGCTCGGTGGCTGTCGCGATCCCGGGAAGTATCGGCACGTTCATCTCCCGCGCCGTGGCGACAGTTCCGGCTGACAGGCCCGGGGTCACGATAAAGCGGGCGCCTGCGGCGCACGCCATACGGACATCCTGCGCAGTCAGAACAGTGCCTGCTCCGATCACGGCATCCGCTATCTGAGCCATTTCACGAATACACGCCAGTGCAACAGGTGTGCGGAGTGTAACCTCCAGCACGCGCAGCCCGCTGCTGACGAGCGCTGTCGCCAGAGGGGCTGAATCTTCTACGCGGTCGACCGTTATGACCGGAATGACCGGCTGAACAGCCATGATCTCATCTATTCTCATGATGATGTCCCGGGTCAGACCTATCCGAAAATACCGCCGCCAGTTTCTGCGTCTCCGGCAAGATGGCGTAGAGGAGTAAACAGTTCGCGTCCCCATCCGTGACCTGCCGGAGGGGATGGCGCCGGTGATCGTCGGGCAAGATCCTCGCCAACCGCCAGAACGTCCAGACGCCCCTGGTCAGCGTTCAGCAGGATCCGGTCGCCATCCCGAATACGCGCCAGCAGCGAGTCCGCATCTGCGCCAGGCGTCATATGAATGGCTGCAGGAACAGCGCCAGATGCCCCTGACATGCGCCCGTCCGTCACCAGAGCAACCCGGAACCCCTTGTTCTGCAGAGCTGTAAGGGCCGGCGTCAGCGAATGCAGCTCGGGCATCCCGTTGGAGCGCGGCCCCTGGAAGCGAACCACCACCACAACATCACGCTCCAGCTGTCCAGCCTTGAATGCGGCGGTAAACTCACTCTGATTTTCAAAGACTGCGGCCGGCGCATCTATGATCCTGCGGTCCCTGGGAACCGACGACACTTTGATGACGCCCCGACCCAGATTGCCTGTCAGAAGGCGAATGCCCCCCTCGGATTCAAAAGCCGCATCAGCAGGTCGCAGGATTGTTTCGTCGAGCGACTGCTGCGCGCCTTCTCGCCACTTCAGCCTCCCATCATCCAGCCACGGCTCCTGTGTGTAGGCTTCCAGGCCTGCCCCGGCCACGGTCAGCGTATCGGCATGCACGAGCCCCTCGCGCAGCAGCTCACGTGTCAGAAAAGCCATCCCACCTGCAGCGTGGAAATGATTTACGTCAGCCACGCCATTCGGATAGACGCGCGCCATCAGAGGCGTTGCGCTGGAGATGTCAGCAAAGTCGTTCCAGTCAACGATCAGTCCCGCTGCACGCGCCATGGCGGGTATGTGAAGAGCGTGATTAGTCGATCCGCCGGTCGCCATAAGGCCGACTATGGCGTTGACGATCGCTTTTGCATCTACGATGCGCGCCATCGCGCCGTGTCCTGATCGCGCCAGTTCAAGGCACTGCACGGCTGCTGCTCTTACCAGGGCGTCGCGCAGCGGCGTCCCCGGATTAACGAATGCGGTGCCTGGCAGGTGAAGCCCCATCAGCTCCATCATCATCTGATTGGAGTTTGCAGTCCCATAGAAGGTACAGGTGCCGGGGCTGTGATAGCTTGCGGCTTCTGCTTCAAGAAGTTCTTCACGACTGACAGCACCAAGTGCAAACTGTTCGCGCACCCGTGCTTTATCCTTGTTCGATATCCCTGATGGCATCGGTCCGGCTGGGGAAAAGATGACCGGGAGATGCCCGAAACTCAGAGCCCCGATAACTAGTCCCGGGATTATCTTGTCGCACGTTCCAAGCATCAGGCCTGCGTCAAACGCATCGTGAGTCAGCGCGACCGCTGTCGACAGGGCGATAACATCCCGAGAGAAAAGCGACAGCTCCATTCCGGGCCGTCCCTGCGTGACGCCATCACACATCGCCGGCACGCCGCCAGCAACCTGGGCTGTACCTCCTGCTTTGCGGGCGGCGTCCTTGATAATGTCGGGATAGTCCTTAAACGGCTGATGGGCGCTCAGCATATCGTTATAGCTTGTGACAATCCCGATGTTCGGGGCGACACTACGCATAGTGAGCTTGTCGCCCGGAGGCGCCGCTGCGAAGGCATGCGCCAGATTTCCGCATGACAGATGCCGTCGACCGGGCCCCGAATCCCGCGCCTCCGCCATCCGTGCAAGATACGCCGTACGGCTCTCTCTGCTCCGCTCCTCGATACGCGCGGTGACTTCCGCTATCTTCGGATGAATGGCCATGTCGTCCCCTTCAAGCCTCGTCGCAGAGCTCATATGACCGGATTGTCCCGGACAGCAACACCCGCAACGCTGTTTGCCGGTCCGGATGTCCTTCCTGAGCCAGGCAATAGACAGAGGCGCGCCCGGAAGTTCCCCGCAGACAGCCCGGAAGCATAGGGCCGCCGCGCTGGGGCTCAGCAAGAGCGACCAGACAGGGGCAAGCCTCTGTCGGATAGCCTCGGCGCTGGCCGAGCGGCTTCAGGGCTCCAGCGCCTTTCATCGGGCCGCTGCATGCTGAATCTGTCGTTCAACCGCTGGTCATGTGAGGCGGGCGATTATTGTCCCGACGCTCCAGAGAGCGTGCGCAGGAGTAAATGGAGGTAGACCCATGAAACATGTTCTGTCAGCAGCGCTTGCGGTAGTCGTTGTCGCCAGCGCGGGACTGGCCGAGGCACAGTCCCGTAATCGCATACAGATTGATCAGAGCGGACGTGGCCATGGCGTCGCACTGTCTCAGAACGGGGAACGCAACGGATCCGTGACTGTTCAGGGCGGGCGCGGCCATTACGCGCAGGGTATCCAGACCGGATACAACAATTTCCTGCGGATGGACCAGTATGGAACCCGCAATCAGTCCCAGACCCTGCAGAACGGGGCGGCGAACCTCGCGGTCACTGCGCAGGATGGTCTGTGGCTGACGGCCGATACCCGGCAGCATGGCTATGGCAACATAGCTGGAACGGCTCAGATGGGTGCGGGGCACCGCGCCGTAACGGATCAGACGGGATCGGGTAACGCCTCCGCTGTCATCCAGACGGGGCGTGGCCAGGATGTTGAAGTGCGTCAGCGAGGCGTCGGGAACATCTCGGTCGTGGTGCAGAGCGGCTACAACTGATGCTAGGAGCGGCCCGGCGGGTGGCGACACCCGCCGGGCAGACCGGCGAAGGTCCTGAGGGAGGTTGAGATGATCAGGAAGCGCTGTTTTGCTATGGTACTGTTGGGGGGCGCCTTTGCTCTGCCCGGATGCTCCGCGCCCGGTGTAGCGGAAACTGTCGGTGAGTTGTCCGCGCAACAGGTCGGCTCGCCGGGTGAATTGCACGGTGCGCTTCACCTCTCTCGTAGCAACGCCACTGCGGCGGGCGAGGGGCCCGGGGCTGATCTGCGTCCTCCTGCAGAGGCGCTGCCTCTGTCGGGGGGGCATAAGCCGGTCCAGTCTCGCAGAGGGCGCGCCTCGTCCGGTCAGCATCACGAGCTGCTCACAGGCTGCAGTCTAAGGGTTGATAGCGCCGGGGATATGATAACTGTCACACCGGTTGTGCGGGCAGGCCCCAGCCTGAACGCAGCCTATAGCCTCCTTATCCGGGAAGCTGGCGACAGCGGTGCATCCATCCGTCAGACCGGCGCGTTCAGCGCAGAGGCTAACCAGACGATTATCCTCGGCGCATCCGTCCTCAGCATCGAGCCTGAGACCCGTCTCAGTATACTGTTTTCAGTGATCAGGGATGATCAGGAGATCTGCCGCCAGACCGTCTCAGAAGCAGAACTCCGATCGGCGGAGTAAATCTCATGAGGAAATGTTTAAGGCCGCTGGCTGCTGTCGCTCTGGCCTTCACCCTGTCGCCTGCTGAGGCCTTCGCCCAGGCCGGTCATCCATCTCTGTTTGCGCGGCAGGCTAAGGCGCAGGCTGTACGCACGGAGGTGGCCCCAGGGGAACATCTCCGGATCATGCCTGGTCGCATCAAAGGCGGACAGCGGGACGAAGGACAGGGGTCAGCTGGTGTTACGGAGGGGCAGTCTGGCGGTGCGATCATCTTTCAGAGAGGATCAGGCAATGCCGGGTCGATCAGTCAGGACGGAACGATCAACTCTGCAGCGATTTATCAGCTGGGTCGCAATAACAGTGGCGCCATTACGCAGACGGGCGCCAACAACACCGCCTGCATCCTGCAGATCGGACGTAACAACTCAGCAAGCGTTATCCAGACCAACAGTCAGAGTGTCGGGATAGCTCAGACACCGAGAGGGACATTCGAGTTTCCAGCGGTTCTCTGCCAGCTATATGGCCACGACCCTCAGAAACTGCGACGTGCAGTCATGGCGGGGCTGTAGCCCCGTCATGGAGCCCAGAAGACGTGCACAGGAACCTTGTCCTGCGCCAGCAGGTTTCTGAGCGGTGATCGCCCGACGCCTGCCTTTGCTTCACTGTAAACATCAAACTTATCCTGTCCCACGAAAAGCGCCACGATCTGCCGCGACGAGAGAAGGCCGCTCAGCGTAAGGCTTAGCCGCTCTGCTGCGCCAGCCGCTCCCGGCGCGTGAATGACGGCGACCTTGCAGGAAGCCTGCGGATCCATCGCAGCTTCATATCCTTCAGCAGCAGGAAACAGTGATGCGATATGGCCATCTGCGCCCATGCCGATCAGGCAGACATCAAATGGTAGGATGCGGGCGATACGCCTTTCTGTCACGGGCGCCCCTCCAGATGCGTGGGCATGCTTCGTTTTGAACGGACAAAAAATGGCTCCGGCTGCGCGATCTTTGATGAGCACATTTCGGATCAGGTGCTCGTTGGAAGCCGGGTCGGCTGGACTTACCCAGCGTTCGTCGGTGAGGGTTATGGAGACTTTGTCCCAGGCAAGGGAGGCGTGGGACAGGGCCTCATAGAGAGGGGCAGGCGTTGATCCGCCCGCAAGCGCCATCGAGGCTTTACCGCGCCTGCGGAGCGCATCTGCAAGCCGTGTCTGGATGTCGAGCGAGAGACTAAGGAAAAGCCTGCCGCGATCTGTAAAAGCAGAGACCTGGTGAGGGGAGGCGCGGCCCATTCATGCCAGCCCTTTATTCATGCCAGCTATGGCCATTCCGCTCCGTGAGCGCGAAGGCGCCGGCTGGCCCCCAGCTTCCCGCAGGGTAAGGCGCTGGTTTGAGGCCCGTGCGCGCCCAGCCTTCGATGATGCGGTCTATCCATAGCCAGGCTGCGTCTGCCTCATCCCGGTGAACAAACATGGTTGTATTGCCGGAGATGGCTTCCAGCAGGAGCCGCTCGTAGGCGATCCGGACACGCCGTTCTCCCTTGAAGGCTTCTGCCAGCGAAAGATTTAGCGAAAGTGGCTGAAGCTCATAGCCACCCTGCGAAAGCGTCGGTGTCTTGTTCATGATTGTCAGCGAAATCGATTCGGAAGGCTGCAGCGTGATGACCAGCCGGTTGGGCATAAGCGGGGCCCCGGTGAAGATCGAGTGGGGTACGTCACGGAACTCAATCACAATCTGCGAATGGCGAACCGGCATGCGTTTCCCCGTGCGCAGATAGAAGGGTACGCCCGCCCAGCGCCAGTTGTCGATGTGGGCGCACAGCGCCACGAATGTTTCAGTACCGGAGGCTCTGCCTCCGTCTTCCTCGGTATAGCCAGGCGCTGTCCTGCCGTCGGCGACCCCGCGTGTGTACTGTCCGCGCGCTGTCCGCTCGATCAGTTCAGAGTCCCTGATGGGCCGAAGGGACCTCAGAACTTTCAGTTTCTCGCTATGCATGGTTTCAGGCCGCATGTCGGACGGCGGCTCCATGGCGATCAGGCACAACAACTGCAAAAGATGATTCTGGACCATGTCGCGCGTGGCCCCGAACGCGTCATAATAGCTGAAGCGTCCCTCAACGCCCAGGGTCTCAGCAACAGTGATCTGCACGTGATCGATCGCATGCCGGTTCCATAGCGGCTCAAACAGTGCATTCGCGAAGCGAAGCGCTATGAGGTTCTGAACAGTCTCTTTCCCCAGATAATGATCGATCCGGAAGGTCCGATTTTCAGGAAAGTGCTCAGCAATTGCGGAATTAATTTCATTACACGTCCGGCCGCTGTTGCCGATCGGTTTTTCAACAATCACTCCGTTCGGCGGTGAGGCAAGACCAACTCCGGCCAGTCCCTGCACAATCGGGACGTAGAGAGCTGGAGACGTCGACAGATAAAAAAGTGCTCCTCCTTTCGCCCCGTGGAGCTTCTCGGCCAGGAGCGTGTATGTTGACGCATCCGTTGCCTCCCCTCCCGCATAAGACAGGCGGCCGGAGAAGCTGGTCCAGACCTGCTCTGAGAAAAAGGCCCCTGCGCGCGCCTGGACCCAGGTCTTCACCTGCGACAGGAAGTCGGGGTCCGCAATGGCCGAGCGGGCGGCTCCGACGATCCGAAGTCCGGGCGGCAGCAGCCCGTCCGCATCCAGAAAATAAAGAGACGGGAACAGCATCCGGCGCGCAAGGTCGCCAGTCGCGCCGAAAATCACGAATGTCGCCGGATGGGCCATAGACGATACCTGAGGACGGGGTTGCCCGGCGGGTCAAGGGAAATTCCTCGGCCCGCCGCTGGAGATGACCAGCCTAACATCATCAACCCCGCGCGCGATGCAACAGGCCTTCGTGTCAGCGCCATTTTTTTTGGCCGAACCGGGCGAACGGCGCAACTCTCCGGCTGGAGCGTCAAGACATCTGATGCTAGATTGTAAAAAGAGGCGGGTGTAGCTCAATGGTAGAGCAGAAGCTTCCCAAGCTTAAGACGAGGGTTCGATTCCCTTCACCCGCTCCATGGCGCACAAAGGTACGTAACTGGCCCGGGGCCGGGGGCGTTTAGATCCTCGCATGGATTTCCAAGCGTCTTGAGTTATCCGGCCCGAATGGGATATGGCCTCCTCCACGTTACCTTACATCACTGTAAGTCCCGGCGAAGGGGGGTCTATGTCTCTTATCCAGCCCGTCCTCCGGGGCCCCCTTCTTTATATGTCACCGTCCCGGGCAGAGGATTTTGAGGCTTTGCTGGCGGTCGCCAGCGACCCTCTGATCTGGGAGCAGCACCCTGCGCGCGACCGGTGGCGGCGCGAGGTTTTTCGTGTGTTCTTTGACGGCGGCCTGAGCTCCGGCGGGGCGCTGACGGTGAGGGAGACTTCTTCAGACGACGTGATCGGTTCCTCGCGTTACTACGCCTACAGCGAATCCGGCCGGGAGATCGCAGTTGGCTACACTTTCCTGGCCAGGCGATGCTGGGGTGGGGCCTTCAACCGTGAAATGAAGCGGCTGATGCTCGCCCACGCATTCCAGTTCGTCGATCGCGTCTGGTTTCATATCGCCGTCGATAATCGGCGTTCCCGTCGGGCGATTGAGGCCGTGGGAGCCAGCCTTGACCGGGAGGTCATGAACGATCCGGACTGGAAGGGGGCCTCGACAGCCTATTACGTTATCGACAGGCCAGCCGCTGCGGACGGCGTCTCCGCTCCTGACCGAAACCCGTTCGGTTAGCCGGCGTCGGCCGCAGCCCGTCCCTCGTATCGATGGCTGCTACCCGGTAAAGGCGAATTTATCGCCGATCCGCCAATTTACAGAGCCATCAAGCGAATAACTTGCTAGACTGGATGGAGGATAGCGCTGGGCTCGGGGCCAAGCCAAAGATGCGGAGCCAGAATTCCGCCGTTTCCTGAGGGGGACTTGACGATGACGGACGCCGCCCTTGTCGCCCGCCTGCTGGAACAGACGGCGCGGGCCGTTTACGATGCGCGGGGTCCTCGGGCGGTCCACGCGGGGCAGTGGGCGGTTTTGCGCTATCTTGCGCGCGCCGAGAGTGAGGAGCGAACAGTGGGAGGGGTGGCGGCCTATCTTGGGGTCACTCACGCCCCGGCATCCCGGGCAGTCTCCTCGCTTGTTCGCAAGGGACTGATTATCGTGCGCGCTGACCCCGAGGATCGGCGTGTGCGATTGATTGACCTTACGTCTGCCGGCGCCGCCTTGCTCTATCACGACCCGGTTCACCGCCTGACGGCTGCGATCGATGCTCTGGGCTCTGACAGGCGCAAAGAACTCGCAGTGGCCCTTGAAACACTTTATGGCCGGCTGGCAAAGGTCCTGTAGGCATGGAGGCGCTGCAGACGGCCTACTCGACGGATAGAGCCACCGCCTATTCAGAGTTGACGGCTGAGATCGCCAGCGTCGTCGCTGGCGAGACATCCCGGACCGCGCGGTATGCAACAACTGTTTCCTTGCTGAAAACAGCCTTTGGCGCCCGCTTCTTCTGGTGTGGCGTCTACGAGGTCGACCCGCATAAACCCGGCGAGCTGGTTGTTGGGCCCTATCAGGGGACCCTTGGATGCCTGCGTATTCCTTTCGGCAAGGGCGTCTGCGGCGCCAGCGCTCAGGCAAAGCGAACCATTATTGTGCCGGACGTGCATGCCTTTCCCGGTCATATCGCCTGCGACTCCCGGTCGAACTCGGAAATCGTCGTGCCTGTTTTCAGCCCGGATGGCCAACTTGCGGCCGTTCTGGATGTCGATTCGGAGGCTTTCGCTGCGTTTGACGAAACGGACGCATACGGTCTTGAGGCGGTATGCCGCGCTATGATGTCGGGCTGAGCGCCGATGCGGCGCTGGGGGCCAGTGAGGCATGAGAGGTGGCGTTGTGAGCAGAAAAAAGCCCCGATGGCGTTCATGTAAGCCGGGTCAGGCTGCAAATGCCCAACGGGTTTCTTTCAACTGGCCTTGGCCCAATGGCCGTCCGCGCCCCTGTGGTAGAATGTAAAACTTGAGGGGTCCCACTGGGGGAGATCGTCACGGAGAATGTGGAAAAGAGCGACGCCTGGCCGCCCCTCCCAGAACTGCTCAACAGTCATGGACAGGCCATTGGGCCCACACGCGTCAAACGCCTCGCCATCCGACCATAGCTCCAGTTCTTCGCGCAGATCTGCAATGGGCGTCAGAATGAAGGTGGGGCCTGAGATCCCCCGTCTGTCAATCGCCTCGATATGACAGCGCGTTCGCTGATCCTCGGGAGCCTGAGAGAGCGTCTTCAGGGCGGCCTGCTGGGGCGTTTCATTGGGACCGAGTGGAATGATCTGAAGGGCGAACTCCGCCTGATCCTCCGGCGTTCCATCCATGCGATGCTTCAGATAGCCCGATACATGACTGTAAATGGTTCGGACCCATCCCCCGCCCGTGCAGTCCTGAGCACGGAATACAAGAGCATCGCTGTCAGACAGTGCTGCTTCTTCAGTCCGCCAGACACAACGGTCGGCCAGCATCTCAAGCCTCTCGTCGACGGCTAAAAACAGTGACGGATCGGCGGTGTTACAAAGTCCCGTAACCGGGAGCGTCGCACCGGACGGGCAGGTGAAACCTCCTGTCCCGGATATCCCGCCGCCACCGCTCCCGGCCGACGTCCGGGACGCGTCCTGGTCACAGGCGGAGGCGAGCAACAGCATCAGCGCCGCCTGAACTGGCAGTCTCGGACTCATCGCGGCTTGTCAGGAAGTTTGGTATCCGAAGGCGTCGGCGAAATCGACAATCAGATCCGACCACCACATCAGCGTGTCGGACAGATTCTCTTCGGTCAGCCCACCCACAACATTGAGCTCAAGGCTGATCCACGGGTCGCCATCCTCATCTATGAAAGCCTTACCCCACGTCTCCCGGTTCCAGAGGTTGACGGCGGCCTGATCAGGCTGGTCTTCCGGCGCAAAGGAGAAGCCGCACCTCAAGACACGGATCTCACAGCCATCCCCATTTTCGTCGCACGCTTCGAATGAGGCCAGAAACGAAAAATCGCCGGACATAGCGGCCAGGGTAGGTCCCTCAGCATCGTCGATATCGACAAACTCAGCCGGCATGTCATGCACGGCCATCATCTTAATGAGATAGACGGGCGTAATTGTCTGGACCGCAGGTGTTTGGGCGACGGCGGACGGGAACGCCAGCAGGCCAGATGCGCCCAAAACGCAGATGAACCGGCGGACGTATGAGCCACGTTTCATGGTAACACTATCCCCGTGTTTTTCTCAGCTATCCCCGAAAGCAGGCCCAAATCAAGCTTCGCCCTGCGTTTCTCTCCGGCGGTCTCGCTTGATCCTCACGGCCGGGACTGCCATCTACCCTCCCAGATAGCCTCTTAAGGACTGCCTATGCCCGCCTACCAGTATGTTTATCATCTCGACGGTCTCACCAAGATTTACCCCGGCGGGAAAAAAGTCTTCGAAAACATCCGTCTGCATTTTCTGCCAGACGCGAAGATCGGCATTGTCGGCGTCAATGGCTCGGGTAAGTCCACTCTGCTGCGGATCATGGCCGGCGAGGATACTGAGATTATCGGTGAGGCGAAGGCCGCCGACGGGGTAAAGGTCGGTTACCTGCCGCAGGAACCTAAACTCGACCCGTCTATGGATGTCTTCCATAACATCGCGGCCAAGTGTCCCGAGAAGAAGATGGTGGATGAGTTCAACGCCATCTCCGCCAAGCTCGGGGAGGACTATTCCGACGAGCTCATGGAGCAGATGACCCGGCTGCAGGAGCAGATCGATGCAGCAGACGCTTGGGACATCGACTCCAAGATCGAAATGGCCATGGAAGCTCTGCGTTGTCCGCCCGGGGACGCCGACGTCACGCGGCTTTCGGGGGGTGAGATCCGTCGGGCCGCCATCTGTGCGCTGCTTCTTTCAAAACCAGACATGATCCTGATGGACGAACCCACCAACCATCTGGACGCTGAATCGGTCGCCTGGTTGCAGAACTATCTGTCGTCGTTTCCCGGTTGTGTCATCCTCGTGACGCACGACCGCTACTTCCTTGATCAGATTACGACCTGGATCCTTGAGCTCGATCGGGGTCAGGGCATCCCTTATGAGGGAAACTATTCTGTCTGGCTCGAGAAGAAGGCAAAGCGGATCGCTCAGGAGCAACGCGAAGAGGCGGGCCGGCAGAAATCTATGGCTCGTGAACTTGAATGGGTCCGCGCTTCAGCTAAAGCGCGCCAGGCGAAGTCAAAAGCGCGCATCAGCGCCTATGAAGAAATGGCTGCACGCGCTGAGCGCGAGAAGATCACAACAGCTCAGATTCGCATTCCCCCCGGTCCCCGTCTTGGCTCGGTTGTGATTGAGGCCGAACATATCAATAAAGCATTTGGCGAGCGCCTGCTGATTGAGGACCTGTCCTTCAAGTTGCCGCCGGGGGGCATCGTCGGCGTTATCGGCCCCAACGGCGCGGGTAAGACAACACTTTTCAAAATGATCACGGGTCGCGAACAGCCCGACGGCGGGACCTTCAAGGTCGGCGAGACCGTGAAGCTGGGCTACATTGATCAGTCACGTGACTCGTTAAATGACAAGAACACCGTATGGCAGGAAATCTCCGGCGGGCTCGATATCATGGACATTGGCGGCGTCGAGCAGCCCTCCCGCGCCTATGTCGGAGCTTTTAACTTCAAGGGGGGCGATCAGCAAAAGAAGGTCGGCCAGCTCTCAGGCGGGGAACGTAACCGCGTTCATCTCGCCAAGATGCTCAAGGAAGGCTCGAATCTCCTTCTTCTGGACGAGCCGACAAACGATCTCGATGTCGAGACGCTGCAGGCGCTTGAGGCGGCTCTCGAGGATTTTCCCGGCTGCGCCGTTATCATCAGCCACGATCGCTGGTTCCTGGACCGGGTCGCGACTCATATTCTCGCGTTCGAGGGCGACAGTCACGTTGAATGGTTTGAGGGGGACTTTTCCTCTTACCTCGAGGACAAAAAGCGTCGTCTTGGCGCAGACGCTGTGGAACCCAAACGTCCGACTTTCAAGAAGTTCGCTCGCTGAGCCTGCCCTCCCTCGCGTGCGGCTCTTCAGAGCCGACGCCATGCGGGGATGGTTTCAGGGGCGCGGTTGCAACCTTCATGCGGCCCGGAATTCGCCGGTGCCATCGAGGGGTACGCCCGATGGCCAGACCTTTTCGACCCGGTTCTGCGACACGCCCAGTATCTCGGCTGCTCGGCGGAAGCTGGGTGTTTCTCCCCGACGAAGGAGTTCGTCGCAGGCCCCTGCGATCTGCTGAACGGTCAGCGCCTGTTCCAGGCGGGCCTGTTCAAGGTCCGTCACGCGATCCATGAACTGCTCCCGGTAGTGCATCACGCGCTTGGCCGCAGCTTTCATCGCAGCTGCGCGTTGTTCTTCCACTGTCCGGGCTCTGCGTCGGGATCGTGTCGTCCGCGGTTTTCCTTCAGCCTGGCTGTTGAGATGCGCAGCCTCTTTCGACGAATCCTGCGGCTGTGTCTGGCTGACGGTATCCGGCGCCGAAGTCACAGTTGCCTGATCCTGAACAGTCTCCGATTTCGCCTCAATGGGATGTCCGGACGCAACTCTCTGGAATTCCGCCCGGATCATGTCGGCTTCAGCGATTTCGAGCGCCTCCTGGCGTCGCATGGCGCGGTGGGCGGCATAGGCTTCTGCATCCATCGCCTTGCGTCCCTCCACGATCCACGACATGGCCGGCTTGGCGAATGCAAAAATGTAAAAGACCGCGTCGATCATTATCGCTGGCGGCAGTTTTGCACCCTGCGGGGCCTGAGCGATAACAATCTCCCAGCCCATGTGGACGCCCACATTGGTCGCAAAAACGAAGCCTATGGTGCAGGCGAGGGCCGGCAGCAGGACAGACCAGTCGACCTGGCGGCCGTCAGGCTTCCGGTGCTTGATCGCCTGCAGCGCGCCTGCGGCTGCACAATTCACGAGTCCGATCCCGAAGGCCATCATACCCGCGAAGGCGATGACGCAGGCCCACCCAATATCCAGCTCGGGCCAGAACATGCCAATCGCCCCGCCTGTAGCGAGGACAGCGCCTGAGAGCGTCAGCCCCCACGCAAAGATTGATGACCAAGTGTATTCGCGCTGCATCATGCGCCGATTTGTGCACGATGCTTCCTTATGAGCTCTTAAGATGAATGACCGGCAAATTAAGCCCTGTGAGTGATATCTGCAGGCCACCCTGGTCTGTAAAATCAGATAGATAGGATACGGACGGCAGGAACTGCCCAAAGGCAATTCCTGCCGCCTTGCCCGATAAGTTCAAAAAATGGCTTCGCAGCGTCAAACGCGAATGCATCCGATTCACCGGTTCCGGTCTCCCGCACCGGCGCCCAAAGCCGACAGGGTACGGCTTGCAGATCGACAGAGCTGGCCGCAGCGCTATGAGTTCAGCCAGCGACAGAGGGGAGCTCTCTATGCGTTCATGGTTGCTACTGGCTGGCGGCTTTCTGGCGACGGGTTGCGGCAACCTTGCTGCGCCTGTCCTTTCCCCGTCCATCGAGGACCGATCGTTGCCTGACTATCGTCCGGAAACGGCCGTAGTCTGCAACTCAGTGGGTCTGTCTATCACCTATAGCCGCGGAGGGCTTATCACCGTCAATGGCCGCGCCAGCGATATGGACGGTCTCATGACCGCCGCCGGCAACAAGAATTCTGTCTGTCCGAACGCTCCAGCCGTGGTCAATCTGTCTCTGGCTCCCGGGGTCCCGGATGTGGAGGCTGACGCTCTTCGGGCGCGCCTTGCTGCGGTCATTCGGAATCTTGCACTCTCGGAGGCTGACTGACCTCGGATGACTGGCGCATTTTTGCTGCTCTGGCATTCTTCGACCCAACTCCAGCCAGAGCGGAATGAGTCATGAATATACGAGGTAAGGTTATCGTCGTCACAGGCGGCGCCAGCGGCATTGGCAAAGCGCTTGTGCAGCGCTTCCATGCCGAAGGGGCGGCGGCTCTGATCGTCGCCGATCTGGACGGTGCTGGCGCTGAGGCTGTCGCAGCTGCTGTAGGCGGCGTCGGTCTGCATGCCAATGTTACCCGCGAGGGGGACGTTCAGCATATTGTTCGTACAGCCGAAGAACAGTTTGGTCGCATCGATCTTTTCTGTTCGAATGCAGGTATCTCCCGCAGCGATCCTGATATTGATAATCCCGGTTCTGCGCCGAACGACAACTGGGAGCTGGCCTGGGGCGTCAATGTAATGGCGCACGTCTACGCGGCCCGTCACGCATTACCCGGCATGATAAGCCGTCAATCCGGATGGTTCCTCAATACAGTCTCGGCGGCCGGCCTTCTCAGCCAGATCGGATCTGCTGTTTATTCGACCACCAAACATGCAGCGATTGGCTTCGGCGAACATCTGGCCATCGCCACGCGGGAGAATGGCGTTGGGGTTTCGCTCCTGTGTCCGCAGGCGGTCGATACGCCTATGCTGGGAGGTGCAGCCGGCTCGCAGAATGTCGACGGGGTCCTCTCGCCAGCGCAGGTTGCAGACTCAGTGGTGAGTGGGCTTGAAGCCGGGAGCTTCCTCATTCTGCCTCATGAGCAGGTAACAACCTACATGCAGCGTAAGACCGGTGATTACGATCGCTGGATCCGGGGGATGGTCCGTCTGCGTCGCAGCGTCATCGAAGGGGCGCGCGGAACCCGGTAAAAAGACGCCCCTTCCTGGGAGGGAAGGGGCGCAAGAATGGCCGGGCGGAACGTGGGGCGTCCTGACGCGCCAGCCCACCTCGCCTTGCTGGGGCGAGGCTTGATCTTTCATCGCGTATCGATCGGAGTGACCTCGATCATGCCATAAACACAGTCGGTCGGGCCCGTCTCACGGCTTGGCTGGAGAACGCGCCAGAGATTCATTGCGTACTCCTGGCGTCGCTGAACCCCGATCCATGCGCCGTCGCCACGGGCTCGGTGCAGGGCTCATTTCCTGCCTCAGATGCCCGCGACCTGCCTTCCCTGATGTCTCCTGCAACGCGCGGGCCGCCAGGCGCCGCCACGGGGGTCGATGAACGGGACGGGCAGGTTCCAGACCTCCTGAAGACCTCCATCCCTGCGCCCGCGGAGCGCGAGCCGCCAGGATCCCCATCGAAGAGCGTTTCCATGGACGCTTCCGGGAGCTTTTCCGCCTCCCTGACGAGATAGACCGGGGCCAGAATGGTTTCCGTTTCGCGGAAGACCCTTCGTTCGGGCTGTCCTGCCCAGACAGATCCGGCGGTGGCGCCGATCAGCGTGGTCACCACCAGCGCTGCGACCCGCCGACGCCGTGCCGACGCTGGCTGTCGCGCCAGAAGCTGGATGCGCTCAGTCAGAGGGTGCGGTCCGGGCGTTCGCCACAGGCATGCGACAGGCGGCGCAGGACCGGTGGCCTGAGCTTTCAGAAGCGTTTCGGCATAGGTCCGCCGCATACGCGGCCGGCGCGCGACGACTTCCGCATCACATGACAGCTCCTGATCCGTGCGCAGCGCCACGGCCGCGATGTGGATAACAGGATTAAACCAGAGAAGGCAGCGCGCGAGCGCGACGAAGGCATTTACATACACGTCGTGACGATCGCGGTGAACCTGTTCATGTGTCAGTATGAGTTGACGCTCACAGTAGCTGAAGCGGGCTGCAAAATCGTCTGGCACGACGATCCGCGGATAGCGCAGACCTGCGACAGCCGGGCCGGCACGACCGCTATCGACCTCTTTCTGAAAGATGCGCTGCTGATATCCGAGGCGGGCGCCCATCGCGACGGCGCCGGTGATCCAGACAAGAGCAGTGGTGAGGCTCAGCAGACTGTTGGCGGCGCTCTGTTCAAGGGCTGCAAGACCGGGCGGCAGGCCCCGTACGAGAAAGTCCGCCACAACAGTTTCCCGCGTTCGCTCCGGAAGCAGGGTTGCAATGATCGCTGCCGGCGCGATCAGCCAGAGTGCATAGGCGGAAGCCGGTCCCAGATATCGCGCCATCAGGCGGCGCACACTCAAAATGAGAACAAGGACAACGCTCAGCGCAAGTGTGATTTCCAGCAGCAGACCCAGGATGACGCTCATAAATCATCCTCCTCAATTTTCGATATCAGCTCCTTCAGCTGGCGAAGGTCCTTGGCTGACAGCTGGCGATGCTCGGCAAAGTGGGCCACCAGCGGGGCGACCTCGCCGCTGAACAGACGGTTGAGAAGTCCCTGGCTTTCGCTGTGCACCCAGTCGTTCCGGCTAATGAGCGGCCGGTAGACATAGCCGCCGGCCTCCCTCTTGCCGGCGATGGCTTTCTTTTTGAGGAGGCGCGTGATGAGTGTTTTCACGGTCGCCGCCGCCCAGTCGTTGGCCGGCCCTACCGTGCTGATGATCTGGTCGGCTGTCAGGGGCGCTCCCTGCCACAGCGTCTCCATGATCCGGCTTTCGGCTTCAGAAATTGAGTTCATATTACACCTGTAATAAAATAAACTTACACTTGTAATATGGCGAGTCAAGGGCGGCCGTGAGGGCGAAAGCAGCCACGCGCTCGTGCGTCCTGTGGGGTTGCCGACCCGAGGCGGCCGCCGGGATGGGACCTCGCAAGGGCTCGGCATAGCCATGAGGCGTCGGAGCGACCGGGTTCAGCGGCATACGCTTTCGGGGCGGGATCGCCGTGCGCTGAGAGCCGCCAGCCCGCGCCGTCGCTGCCCGAACAGTGGCCGGGGATCTCGCATGGCATGTATGACGAACAATGGCCGCGAGCCGTTTGTGCAAGCCGACACATGTGTCATCAGGACGGTCGGCTCAAGGCGGGCCAATGACTGTCGCCCCTGATATGAGTGACCCAGATGATGACCCGCAGATCCTACAGCCCTGGCGAGTTTTCCTTCGCCATCAAACGCGCGAGTGCAGGGCTTGGTCTTTTTGCCGTTTCGCCAGTGCCAAAAGGGGCCTGCGTGATCGAGTACAGGGGGGTTCCTCTTACCAACGCAGAACGCGAGGCGAGTAACTCTCTGTATCTTTTTGAAATCCACAGCCGCCTGACCATTGATGGACGCCCGCGCTGGAACACCGCTCGCTACATCAACCATTCCTGTCGTCCCAACTGCGAGGTCGTCATTCACCGGAACCGTGTATGGCTCTTCGCTTTGCGGAACATCAGGCCTGGCGAAGAGCTCGGCTACGACTATGGGGAAGATTACGTTGAAGCCTATCTGGCGGGGAAGTGTCGCTGTCTTGCGTGCGCCCCGGACGGTCGTTCGGCAAGGACAAGCGGAACGCTGCGTCAGCAACTTAGCCGGCGGCGCCTGAGCCCGAAAGCGGCCGAGCGCAGCGCCCGTAAATGACTGTGAACAGCCAGGCAGATGTCCCGTGAGCGCCAACGCGTCGCTGTGAAAGGGCGCCCCGCCCAGTCGACTTCCGTCTCATCATCCCTGAGGCTGCAAACGCGAGGCGTGGTCTCAGATGCCCCCACCGGATATCGAAAACTTACGGCGTGCGCCCAGAAGCTTCTGAGCCTCGCCGATCGCCTGGGCCGCTGACTCGGCAAGCTTGAGCCGCGGTTCTGACCGGAGCGCTTCAAGGGCTTCTGTCAGGTGAGCGATACCCTCCCGTAGCATGACGGGGTCAAACTTCTTTTCCGCCTTAAGCCTGAGTGCGCGACCGAGCGTTATGTTGGCCGCTATCCACCGGTCAGGGGCGGCTGAACGATTGATTTCGTTAAGACTGGAGCGGGCTATTTCCACCGCCCTGTCAACCCAGGCGTCTTCGCCAGAAAAGGCCAACTGAAGAGCGCCGGCTGATGCGTCGTCCACCATTTCGGCGAGCAGAGCCGGGTCAGCCTTCGGCTTCTGATCAAGGATGGACAGAATTGTTTCAACAACCGGCTTGAGCCGCTCGGCGCGGAAATCCTGAGGCCGGCCGAGAGCCGGACGGAATTGCTTTGCGGCCGCATACGCCACGGCGCGCGCAAGAGCATCGCCCCATGCGGCCTTTTCTTTGGGCATCGACAGCGTGATAGGTGAGCGGTCTGCCTCGAAAGCATTTGTCGGCCGGCTTAGAATTCGGGCGAGGCCCTTCGATCCGCGCGGCTCCTCGGCCCACAGAATGACATCTGCTTCCGTCCGCTTGAGCAGACGCTGTGCACTGGCGTCGCTATCCACGGCGCCGGGAAACAGCATAACGCGGAAAGGTCCGCCGAACATGTAGTCCTTGAGGTGGGTCTCCATCGACCGGCGCAGAAAGTCCGCGATCCGGCGCCTGCGACCGCCTGCTCCGCGAACCACGACAACCCGCGCTCCGACGTTGGTCTCGCGCCTGATGCGCCTCGCAGCTCTTGCCTGGCGCAGCCGAAACAAAAAGCGTATGTTTACAGCGACCGCCAGAACCAGCAGGGCCAGGATCGCGCCGGCTGCAAAAACAAGTCCGATGCCGGCAAGTGATGTATTGCCGGCCAGTGCAGCCTCAGCCGACGCCCAGCCGTCAGACGCACCGTTCAACAGAGCAGAAAGGAGTTCCATTAACCAATCCTGCCGCCTCGTCTCATGGCGACTTCTGAGCTTCACTCTAAGGGGGCTGCAATTTCCGCGCAACGGTGAGCGGCGCCATAAGCCCGAAGGTCCCAGCCAGGCGAACCCACGTAAGCAGCGGAGCTATAGACCCCGGGCCTTACACGAGCGGCGATGGCGACCCCGGCAGGATTCGAACCTGCGACCTACGGTTTAGGAAACCGTTGCTCTATCCTGCTGAGCTACGGGGTCAGGCGACGCCTTATGCCTTCTTGGCGGCGTGCCCGCCAGTATGGCTCAGCCGATTGCAGCCACATTCTCTTACCTTTTGTCCCGCCCGGGGACCTCCTCGGGCAAGTCCCCCCAAAAAGGGACACGGCCCATCCAGCCGGACCAGGCGCCCCCGGGCCCGCACACCGGTCCTCGTGTCTCTGACACGCCCCGAGGATGTCGCAGCCTGGGCTGGCGTCGTCTCCTGGTGCTTTGGTTTGCCCTTAAAAAGCGAGGATACGACAGCCCCAAAGAGGATGCGTCTGCCCTCAATCGGCCGCGTCGCTGCTATCAGGCTGCGCGCTTGGCCAGAGACTTCGAAAGCTTCTCGACCGCCTCGGCATGCTTAATGTTTTCCACAGCCGCCAGCTCGCGAGCCATCCGGTCCAGAGCCGATTCGTACAGCTGCCGTTCCGAGTAGGACTGATCAGGCTGATCTCCTGCGCGATGAAGGTCGCGCACGACTTCAGCGATCTGTATCAGATTTCCGGAATTGATTTTAGCTTCGTACTCCTGCGCGCGCCGGGACCACATCGTGCGCTTGATCCGAGCGCGGCCGCCCAGCGTCTTAAGTGCATCTCCGACGACGCGGCTGGAAGCCAGCGCCCGCATTCCGGAAGAAGCGGCTTTTGCGACCGGCACGCGAAGAATAAGTTTATCCTGTTCAAAGGCGACTACAAACACCTCCAGTTTCATGCCGGCGACCTGCTGGGTTTCCACACCGGTGACCCGTCCGACCCCATGGGCGGGGTACACAACGTGCTGCCCGACGTTGAAGAGCCCTTCGACCACCTTTGCCGGCTGTTTCTTCGTCATGTTCTGATCACCTCACTTACTCGCAACAAGCGTCAAAAAACCTGCGCCGCCCCTTTCGGGGACGCTCCCTGATCTTCCGCTATGGTGCGTTATGCTCTCGCCCGTCGGCGAACGAGGGTTTCTTAGCACAATTGTAACGAAATTCAAGCCTCAGGACCCCAGGGCAGGGCCCTGAAACGCCTGATTCAGCTGATTACGGCGCTGCACGGCTCTGATCGGCAGCCGTATGGTCAGCCCCGTGAAGCCGGCTTGGAAGAAAAGAGAGATTCCAGCTTGTCTTTAACTTTCGCATAGTCATCAGCATCCGCCGGGGGCGCGCCTTTGACCGTTATATTTGGCCATATTTTTGAGTATTCTGTATTTAGCTTCAGCCACTTACCGTCAGGATCATCCTCCGTATCAGGGACGATAGCCTCCACAGGGCATTCTGGCTGACAGACGCCGCAGTCGATGCATTCCTCAGGATGAATCACGAGGAAATTTTCGCCCTCGTAGAAGCAGTCCACCGGACATACCTCGACACAGTCCATGTATTTGCACCGGATGCATGCATCCGTGACAATGTAAGTCATGGGTCCGCGACCTCTGTTAGCGGGAGGCGACATGCGGCCAGCGCGCGTTCTTGTCAATTCGCGCCCGTGTTAAGCAGGGCTCAAAGGTCCGCTTCCGCCCAGAGGCTGGTAGCACAGCGCCGCCTCGGCCGGCGGGCCCCGCCGATCCGGCAGGCTTATAATCCGCACGAGCTTTGGACCCGACGGACCGATGAAAGCAAGGATATCGCCAGCCTCGACCAGGACAGACGGCTTTTCAGTTCGCCGAACCTGCCCCCCGCGTTCAATCCTGACCCCTGATTGAGCGATCATGGTCGTTGCCGCGCCGCGCGTCTTGAAGAAACGGGCGCGCCACACGAAAACATCAATCCGCATGCGGTCATCGCTCACGGGCGGCGCCCCCCGCCGGCGGAGGCCTCGGCGCGCCGCCAATGACGGGCGAGGGGAGGCCTCGAACCGGCTCCATCAGCACGGGGAGAGGCCAGATCTGGCGGAGACCATGGGCGGTCCTCAGGGCTACCCAGGCGACGATCAGTCATGTTCGTTATCCGTCGTGGAGCGCGAGGCGGCTGCGGACGGTCGTCTGGGCCGGCGTTTGCGCCCCCGGCCCGCCGCCGCGGCGGGGTCCGGCTGCAGAACAATCAGATCCGCGAGGGCGGCGAATGGCCCGACAGGCGATGCGGTCTGCTGGAATCGTCTTGGCGCAGAGCCGACATCCGGGCCAATTGACCTCACGTCGCTTGCAGAGCCAGCGGCTGCGTCCTTCGATAGTACTCTTCCAGACCGATGCGAGGGAAAACGCCACAGGCTAATGGCCTGCGTCTGCTTATCCCGTTCCACCGCTCTCAGGCCAAGGGCGCGCAGCACGTCTGCGAAATCTGCCTGCGGACAACCGACCTGTGCGCAGAGATCTGCAGGGACGGCGAAGGCTGAGGTGTCAGATGCTCGCCTTATCCTGAAGAGAGCTCCTGCCAGGCGATCAGCGAGGTCGACCCTGATCGCCCGCGCGCCGAGCCTCAGGTAGCCAGCTGTATGAAGCATGGTGTCGCTCCAGTCGCCTTCCTTGAGTGAAAACGACGACTGGGTCGGCGTTTCGGGAGCAACCTGTCCGGAATGCACCGACCGCAGGCTCAGTGTCAGTCTGGCGGCCGCCGGCTTGAGCAGGTCTGGCAGCCAGGCGGCGATCCGGCCGGCCCTGACGCCTGCGGCAGACAGGGCCGCGCGGTCCGGTCCGGTGAGTTGAATTCCGGCCCTGCCTTTTCGGCCATCCAGAACCGCGCCGGCTTCAAGCAACTGATAGGCGGCCCCACGCGCCGCGCCCCTGAGCCCGCCGGAGGCGCCGAGCCTGTCTATCAGAGAGTGTAGCTGAGGAAGTTGCGATTTCAGGTACTTTCCAAACCAGCCGGTCAGCCTGTTAAGGGCCATTTCACGTGCTGGCGCCAGGGCGTCGCGCGCGCCGAGAAGCTCAAGCCGGGGACTGTGCCATTCGGCGCCTGCAACCAGCTTCGCTACAGGAGCTCCGCCGAATGTCACAACCGCTTGCATAGGTTCAAATGCAAGCTGGTCGTCCCCTGCATGGACGATCGCCGTCAGCCGCTGTTCGATGATCGGTCGGATCGCCCTGACGGCGGCCCCGCGAAGCGCCCGGCCGGAAAGTGAACCATCAGATGCAAGGGCGCTGAAAACCAGACCTTCAAGCCGCCCGACAATATGCCCGCCAACACTCACATCGCCTCCTGGTCCGATATCGGCCGCAGCGTCTTCCTCAGCATTCAGAGACTTCAGCAGCGCAGACGTACGTCGGTCGACAAACCGCAGCATAAGCGCTTGATGCAGCGCATCGGAGAGGCGGTCTTCGATCTCTCGCGTCCGCCCGATCCAGGTCTGCGCGTTTTCCAGCCAGTCGGACCGGTTTGCAGCGTATGTCCACGTCCGGATCGCAGCGAGGCGCTGCTGCAGCGTGTCAACGTCGCCTTCGATCCGGTCCAGAGGCTCTACCTGTTCGTACATCCATTCATCTTTGATACGGGCCGATGGCTCGATCAGTCGCTCGATCAGGCCCTGAACCAGGCGCATGTGCGCATCGGGTCCGTATTTTCGGAAGTCGGGCAGGCTACACAGCTCCCAAAGGCGACGCACATGCGCTGGCGTCCGGACAGCCCTGCGCAGATCGGCGTTCGGGGCGACGGCGGCCAGGGTGAGTTCATCAAGCGCCTCCGGTCCGCGACGCAGGATCACATCCGGTGAGGGAGTTCGCAGCGACGCCAGCAGGCTGTCGATGCTGTCGTAGTCGAGATCCGAATTCCGCCAGTTCAGGTAATCAAGAGGTTCGAACTGATGGTTGACGATCCGATCGACGGTTTCCTCCTCAAAGGGCGTACAATCGCCTGTCTCGCCAAAAGCTCCATCGTCGCGGAACCGGCCGGCCCTCCCCGCGATCTGTGCAAGCTCGTCAGGCCTCAGATAGCGCCTCTGCCGCCCGTCAAATTTCCTCCGTGAGGCAAACGCGATGTGGCCGACATCGAGGTTCAGCCCCATGCCGATTGCGTCAGTGGCGACGATATAGTCGACTTCTCCGCTCTGGTAGAGATCCAGCTGGGCGTTGCGTGTTCGCGGCGACAGCGCCCCCATAATCACGGCGCATCCACCCCGCTGTCGTTTCAGCAGCTCGGCGATCGCGTAGACCTCTTCTGCAGAAAAGGCCACGACCGCGGAGCGTTTCGGGAGTTTGGTGATCTTGACGGGTCCGGAATAATGCAGCTGGGAAAAACGCTCCCTCCTTTCGGAGTCGATGTGAAGATCGAGCCGTTCGAGAGCCGGGCGCATCGTATCCGCGCCCATCAACATCGTTTCGTGACGTCCGCGGGCTCGCAAAATTCGGTCTGTGAACACATGGCCGCGATCCGGGTCTTGCGCCAGCTGGATCTCGTCAATTGCAACAAAATCTGCCCCTTCCGTGACCGGCATAGCTTCCACGGTGCACGCGAGATAGCGGGCCGTTACCGGCCTGATGCGCTCCTCGCCCGTGATCAGGCCGCAGGCCCTAGCGCCTTTCTGCCGGACCATGCGATCGTAAATCTCACGCGCAAGAAGGCGCAGCGGCAGGCCAATCATCCCAGTGCCGTGCGCCAGCATTCGCTCGACAGCCAGATGCGTCTTACCGGTGTTGGTCGGGCCGAGGATGGCCCGGATTCGGGATGTGTCGCTCGCGGCCAGAGGCGGCCCTCCCCGGTTTAAAATCTGATCCTGCTGACCGGCAGCGGCGAAGGGGGCCGGCCGTGGGTTCTTCGTCTGGACGATGTGATGGCGCACAGATACCTGTCCTGCCGGCGCCGAAGTCGCTTTCTGCTCTTGGATGTATAGGGTGAGGGGTCGCGTTCGCCGGGTCAACAGCGGGCGCTGCGAGCTGTTCCGGCCTGAAGCACCCATCCGGCGCCGTTCACGGCGCCAGCCCGCGCTGGGGGATGCGACAGGCCAGATCGCGTCCCCGACGTCGCCTCAGGGTAGAACTTGACAGCCCTCGCCGGCCTGACTATTGACCCCGCTTCGCTATAAATCCGGTGCTCGCTCCCCTTGTTTTTTCGGGAGTTCCAGAGCAGCGCAGACGTCAAGAAGGGTGGGCCATGTCCCGCGTATGTGAACTTTCTGGCAAGAAACCGATGGTTGGCCATACAGTCAGCCACTCGAACATCAAGACGAAGCGCAGGTATCTGCCGAACCTCGTCAATGTCACGGTTCATTCCGACGCTCTTGGCCGGTCATTTTCCGCGCGCATCTCCGCCGCAGCCCTCAGGTCTGTGGACAAGCGGGGCGGACTGGACGCTTTCCTCGCCAAGGCGAGCGATGATGATCTCTCGCCCAAGATGCTGAAGATCAAAAAAGAAATCGCCAAGAAGGCAGCTGCGGCGGCCTGAACAAAGACCGGGGACAGCGAAAGCCTGTCCTAAAGCCCGGGCGCCGGCATGCGGCCTGGGCGTAGCCCTTGATGACGCTGCCCGAAAGCTGGTTTACGTAGAGGGGTCCGTCGGTCCCTACATCGGCTGTGGCGGCAGGCGTTTCCAGACGGGGCCTTCATGCGCTCAGCGATACTGTCGGTATGTCTTTTTGGTCTGACAGCTGGATGCGATAGCGAGCCGCCAGAGCACCCTGACGCCATTTTTCACAACGTGACCATCTATACCGGCGTCGATGGACAGCAGCCCGCCGGGGCTGTCAGCGTCCGGGCCGGGCGTATCGTCGCGGTCGGTGACGCCGCGTCGATACTCAGCTCCGCCGGACCTGCAACTGAGATGGTCGATCTTGGAGGCGGGTTTCTTTATCCCGGATTTACCGACGCGCATGCTCACCTTTATGGTATCGGCGAGCGGGAGAGGACATTGAACCTCGCGGGGGTCAGCTCTCTGGCTGATCTTCTTGTCGCCGTTCAGGACGCAGCGCGGATCCTTCCTCCCGGACGACCGCTGACGGGGCGCGGCTGGATCGAGACGCACTGGCCGGAGCGCCGAGTTCCCTCGCGACAGGACCTTGATGCGGTCGTCAGCGATCGGCCGGTTGTACTTGAGCGCGCTGACGGACACGCGCTTGTGGCGAATAGTCTTGCGCTTAAAGCCGTCGGACTTGACGGCCCGCCAGCCGCTCAGCCCGCGGGCGGGCGGATAGAACTCGACGCGCGGGGGGTTCCAACCGGAATTCTGATAGATAACGCCATGGCGCCGATGGCTGGGCTGGTGGACGTTCCAGGCGAGGCTGAGGTGAGGGCTGTGTACGCCACCGCGATGGATCGCGAAGTCAGTCTCGGCTGGACTGGCTTGCACAATATGTCAGCCATCGGTTCGCATGTTGCGACGCTTAACGACATGGCGGCCGCCGGTCAGGTGAAGATGCGCATCTACAACGCTGTGGACGCGGCCGCCTTTGACCTGATCACCGCCGCAGGCCTGTGGGGCCAAACCTCCGATGGGCTTGTGACGACGCGCGCCATCAAGCTCTACATGGACGGGGCGCTCGGTTCACGGGGGGCTTTGCTCTCTGCGCCATACGCTGACAGGCCCGATGTAAAAGGTCTTCAGACGGCAGAGGAAGCTGCTACGCTCGCCGTATTCAGCAGAGCCATAGCTGCCGGCATCCAGGTCGCCTTCCATGCAATCGGGGATGAAGGCAACCGGTTGGCGCTGAGCTGGATGGAAAGGGCTTTCGCCGCAGCCAGCGTCAGGGGTGTGGACCAGCGCTGGCGTATCGAGCATGCCCAGATCCTCCATGTTGAGGATATCCCGCGCTTCAGAGAGCTCGGTGTCATTCCCTCGATGCAACCGAGCCATGCCATCGGAGACCTCTACTTTGCCCCGGCGCGGCTTGGCGAGGAACGTCTCGCCGGGGCGTATGCCTGGCGTTCTCTGATAGACGCGGGGTCCATTATTGCAGGCGGCTCGGATGCGCCTGTCGAAGTGGGAGACCCCAGAATCGAGTTCTATGCAGCTGTCGTACGACGGGACCTGAAGGGTAATGCCGGGAATGACTGGCGGCCTGAGCAGGCTGTCACGCGCGCCGAGGCGCTTAAGATGTTCACGCTCTGGCCAGCTGTTGCGGCATTCCGCGAACGGGACCTCGGGACTATCGAGCCGGGCAAGCTTGCAGATTTCACGGGTTTCAGTGGTGACCTGATGACACTTCCGGAAGCTGCCATCCTGACGACCCAGCCTGTCATTACTGTCGTCAATGGAAAGACGGTCTATCGTCGCCCTGGGCCTGCATGAACGGCCATGCGCGTGACATGTTCGCGTGCAAGTGGATGGGCGGCCTCCAGAAGATCACGAAGTTCATCGGTAACGACATGCGTGTAGATCTGTGTTGTTGAAATATCGGCGTGGCCCAGCAGGAGCTGAACGGCGCGAAGATCGGCCCCGCCCGACAGCAGATGCGTTGCAAATGCATGTCGCAGAGCATGAGGCGTCACCCGCTCTATCGATATACCGGCCCTGACTGCGAGCTGCTCGAGTATCTGTCCGAGCCTGCGTCGGGTCAGACGGCCGCCCTCGCCGCGAGAGGGAAAGACATAGCGCTGGGCGGCCGAACGCGCTGCTGTTTTTGGCATAAAGTGATCGCGCACAGACATATAGTCCCTCAGCGCCACGAGAGCTGGCCTTCCCAGGGGCGTGATGCGCTCTTTGTCACCCTTGCCGCGTACGATCAGGACGCTTGTCCCGGGTGCAGGTAGCGCAGACAGAGGCAGGTCGCAGCATTCGCTTGCCCGCAGGCCCGCCCCGTACAGCAGCTCGACAAGGCAGAGCGTACGCCTATCCGCCGGCTCCGGACCACGTGCGACATCAATGAGCTGTCCCACCTCTTCCCGACTGAGCACGTCTGGGGGCGCGCGGGAGAAGCTCGGGCCATCCAGGCGCGAGGTTGGATTGTCCTGTCGTTCGTTGTCCCCGAGCTGAAAGCGGTAGAACCGGCGCAAAGCCGAGAGACGCCGGGAGACCGTAGCAGCCGACATTCCCCGTTCATGGAGACTGCGCACAAAAGCGGAAAGATCGCCTTCGCTTGCGTCGACCAGAGAGGAATGGCGGGCCCTGAGAAAAGCAGAGGCGTCCTCAAGGTCGCGACGATAGGCTTCGATTGTATTATCCGCTGCGCCCCGCTCGGCCCTCAGCGTATCAAGAAAGGCTTCAATCCGCCGCGCGTCAAACATATCCTCATCATCTCGCTGATAGATTGATGGGACGTTGATGACCTAGAACGCCCTCCAGGGCTGCATGGATTCCAGCGCGATGGCATCGGCATCCCTACCCATGCCTATGACCTGCAGCTGCGTCAGAAGATCAGCCAGCCCCGCGAAAGACAGGGCGGATACATCCGGGCCCAGAAGTGCGATCAAACTGAGCGCCGCCTCCCCGTAGGCCTCCTGTCGCCCGGCTGCTGTGATACGTGCGATGGCCGCATCGGGAACGCCACGGCCGGCGGTGCGCATGGAGGCGAGCAAAGTACGCTGGTCCGGGCTGAGCGGACGTCCCAGCCCGACATGTAGAAACAACACGCGCGTGGTTTCAATCCTGCGGACAGATTGCTGCTGCTCGCCCGAGGATGCGCCCGTAGCAGATCGGCCTTCTGGTCGGGACTGCGTGCTGGCAATCATGAGGTCAAGCGCCCGGGCTGGATCGGCGGGGGTCGTTCCGGCAAGGCCCAGCATGAGATCAAGGCGCGCTATAGCCCACCGATCCTGTTTATCCTCGGGCAATGACCGCAGAAGTTCACGCCACGCCTCCGCCTGGGCTCTGTCGCCAGCAAGAAGACTGGCGCGGGCGAAGGGCTCTGCATAGGTCAAAGTCGTTTCATCCCGCGGCAGGGCCCTTATGGCTCGCAACAGAGCCAGGGCTGCGATGTGGGCGTCTGTGAGGGTTGCAGCGGCTCTGAGGGCGGCGGCGTAAGAGGCGGCCTGCACCGCAGACGCCGCACTCTCATCTCCGCTCAGTATCACCGCCTGAGCGAGGAGATCCGGCCGTGGCGGCGCGCCTCTCACAGGGGCTGGCGTATCGGCGGGCAGGGACAGAACCGCGGCGACGTCGGCGGCTTCAAGACGGCCTGCCTGTACAGCTATGCCAAGGGCGGCGCGGCGCTGTGCCGGAGTTGCAGCTGGGTTGGTCGCGACTCCAGCAGCTATGTCAGGGGGCAGGCCCGCCATTGCGTTCGCCTGCGCAGGCAGCTGTGCTGCTACCGATACGGCGACCTCCAGAGCGGTCCCATAACGTCCCTCAGGTTTCTTCAGGTCCGGCGCGTGTATCACACTCAGGGCCTCAAGCAGCCACAGTCCCATCTTTTCGTCAGCCAGAGCTATCTGTTCGGCCAGCAGGCTTGCCGCTGCCGGGTCGTCGGACAATGCGGCGCAAAAGGCCCGAATGCCACGCCACGAGGGGTCGGACTGTCGTTGCGCGGCGCTGCAGGATGCATTCTCCTGGCCGCTGACAAGGCCAAACTCTGCAACCATCCTGTCGGCATTTTGACCCCAATCCTGTTCCGTATAACGGCGCCGAAGATCAAGTGCGTTCCCGTTTTCTCCGAGCTCCTCAAGAAGGCGGAGACGCTCCGGGATGAGCCCGGTCCCGCCGGGCCCCTTCGCGCGCGACATAAGGACCCGTCGCAATGCCTGCTGGGCCGATGGCGCGAGATCGCCCGGTTTCAGAGCGCCAAGAAGTCCTGCGAGCGTCGCTTCGCTGGTGTTAGCCCAGATCGTCGGAGCCAGCGGGCCTTCGTTCGTTCCGATCCAGCCAACTCCCCACGGATCTGTCTGAGGAAGCGCGCCCGCCGTCACCTGCGCACCAGCCGGAGCACTCAGCGTGGCCGCGATGGACAGGGCGGCCAGCCGGCTAGCGAGCAGGCGCATTGTCACCACCGCCGGGGTTCGCATCGGGTCCGATATTGGTCGCCGGGACGCTCAGCTCTTCCTGTGTTGGGCGTCGCGAGTCGGCCTGATTGGCAAAGAAAAACAGGGCGAGAAGGATGACGAGCAGGATAATACCCGCCAGGATTGCTATCAGCTTAAGCGACATCGGCCTTCGCCGGCGTGAAAAACCTCCCCTAGGCATCCTGTTCCTCCGGCCTCCCTGGCGACTTCGTACTATGCGACAAAACAACCAGACCGCGCTAGCCCGTTCCGGTCCTGCATGCAGGCGGCCATGCCGGCGGCTGGCGCTGAATCATTGCCCCCCAAAGCCCTGACGCTATAAGAGTGCGTTTCGGTCATAGGGCAAGCCATGATGGCTCACGCAGTAGCGCCAGATGGGGAGGGCGGAGCGTCTCCCGGGCGGTTAGAGCGGACAATCGCCCTCATTGGTATGATGGGAGCGGGAAAATCCACTGTCGGTCGCAAACTGGCCGAAGCGCTGAAGGCGCCCTTTATCGACAGCGATGAGGAAATCGAGAAGGCGGCCGGGCTGTCGGTTGCGGAGATATTCCAGCAGCATGGAGAGCCCGAGTTCAGGCGCGGGGAGCGGCGTGTGATCGAGCGTTTGCTCAACGGTCCGCCGGTCGTGCTGGCCACCGGGGGGGGCGCATACATTGATCCTGCAACCCGCGTTTTAATGAAGGAGAAGGCCGTCACCGTGTGGCTGAGGGCTGATCTTGACCTTCTATGGAAGCGTGTCAGCCGGAGGGAAACGCGTCCGCTGCTCAGGCGCGATAATCCCCGACAGGTGCTGGCCGATCTCAATTCAGTCCGGGCGCCTTTTTATGCGCAGGCGGATATCATTGTTGACTCGTTCGATGCGCCGGCCGGAGAGACGGCGCGGTCGATATTGGACAGACTGGGGCTGACATGACCAGCGCATACGAGCGTGTTCGGGTTGAGCTGAAAGAGCGGGCATATGACATCATCATTGGTCAGGCTCTGATCTCGCAGGCAGGGGACTTCCTCAGGCCGCTCCTTAGACCTGGTCGCGACCGCGTATTCATTGTTTCAGATGATACGGTCACGCGCCTGCATGGTTCCCGGCTTCAGGAGGCACTGGTCAGATCGGGTCTAAAGGGACATCTGATTTCTGTGCCGCCTGGAGAGGATTCGAAGTCCTTCGTGTATCTCGATCTTGTTCTGGCCGAGCTGATAGGCGCCGGAGCCGAGCGCGACGACCTCATAATCGCATTCGGAGGCGGTGTGGTCGGCGATCTCACCGGGTTGGCCGCCGGCCTTCTAAAGCGGGGTGCGCGTTTCGTTCAGATCCCGACGACCCTGCTGGCCCAGGTTGACTCCTCCGTCGGAGGAAAGACGGCGATTAACAGCCCCGCCGGCAAAAACATGATAGGGCTCTTCCATCAGCCAGCGCTGGTTTTGGCGGATCTTGAGGTGCTGGGTACGCTGCCGGTGCGTGAGCTGCGTGCAGGGCTCGCCGAAGTGGTCAAATATGCCTTCATAGACAACCCCTCCTTCTTCGCCTTTATTGAGTCCAACGCCAGCCGCCTGTCGGCCGGGCAGACATCCGCGCTGGCCGAGGCTGTCCGGATATCCTGCCTGTCCAAGGCGCGCATAGTAGCGATGGATGAAACCGAACAGGCGGAGCGGGCGCTTCTCAACCTTGGCCACACATTTGGGCATGCTCTCGAGCGCGCCAACAATTTTCGTTCGACGCTTCTGCATGGAGAAGCCGTCGGAATCGGCATGGCGATGGCGTTCCGGTATTCAGTGATACGGGGGTTGTGTTCAGCTCAGGACGCAATCAGCGCCGAGCGCCTTCTCAGTACTCTGGGACTGGCGACCCGGATCGCTGATCTGGGAGGCGGTCCCTACCATGCTGCGGAGCTGCTCGCGCACATGGCTCATGACAAGAAAGCCCGCAATGGTGAGCTGACGCTGATACTTCTTCGCGGCGTAGGCCATGCTTTTATTGAGCGGGGCGTTGCGCTGCCGGCGCTTCAGGCGTTTCTCGAGCGCGAAACATCCGCCAGCAACTGAATAACCACATAACCTAAGTGGTATTTTGCCAGCCTCTGTTGGGGCCGCTCTTCGCCGGGTTTAGCCCGGCTGGCGCCCCCACGAACCTGCAGCGTGGGGATCTCCGGGAGAACCGAGACGCCCTCAGCCTGCATCGATCTGCAATGCATGGAGGCCGGAGGCGAATTCATCGGCAAGCGCGGTGTTGACAGCCCGGTGCTGAGCCACCCGCGACAGTCCGGCAAGTTTCAGGGATCGGATCCTGACCGCATAATGGGTCCCGCCCCCGGGGGTTGCGCCCGCATGCCCCTCGTGAAGGTGGGAGTCATCCCGGACGGTGAGGAGCTCCGGAGAAAAAGCTTCCGTAAGGCGGGCCCGGATACGATCCGCCCGGTTTGTCAATTCTTGCGGCATTAACGAACGCATCCCAAGATAAGCACCATGTCTGCTGCCGAAAATTACATGCGGGGATACCGCGTCAAGTTCGTCGATGTCCGCGTCAACCCTCCCGGTGGGCGGCGGAAGGGCGGCGCGCGTGTGCAGCGTTGCGAGTCGAAGGGCTGCGATGAACTTGGCCTGTGTAAAGCGCCAAAGCCCTTCGCCGCCCGCATTCATCAGCTTCCCGGCGAGCGGGTATCTGAACAGGACCATCACTGGTTCTGCCAGCGTCATGCTGCAGAGTACAATCAGAGTTATGATTTTTTCGACGGCATGACTGAGGCTGAGATCACCGCTTTCCACGCCTCTGCCGGATTTGGTCATAAGCCGACCTGGAAAGTCGGCGGCGGCCCGATCGGCGCGGCCGGCCGGGCTGCGCGGATGAATAATCCAAGAGGTTGGAGGGGGGCCAAGGACTGGATTTACAATGGTCACTCGGGTCAGGTAGCGCCAGAGCAGCGCGCCGCCAGCCGGACCCGCCTGCAGATACGGGCGCTTGACGAGATGGGGCTGCCGCATCATGCCGAAGCAGCCCAGATCCGGGAGCGCTATGGGGTGCTGGTCAAACAGTATCACCCTGACTCGAACGGCGGCGATCGTTCGATGGAGCACCGGCTGACCGTCGTCATCCGTGCTTTCAAGGCCCTGAAGGCGAGCGGCCTCGCCTGACGCAGGCTTATCGCGCCCCCGTCGGTCCCTGTAATGTGAATGGTTTCGCCGGACAGCGGGCGTAGGGCGCCGACGGGCCAACTCTGAGGGGCGGCGCAACCCCGGGATTTAGCCTTTGCGGACGCTCAGCGTCCCTCCAATCGTGCGGGCAGCTCAGGCAAAGTCCCCATTGGGCATGCTGAGAGCGACCCGCGCGCGCAGACCAGTGAGGCGACTGGGATCTGGCCTCAGAGTTGCCCGTACTGAAAGCAGGCGGGGGCCTCTTGCTCGACTGACCGGCCTTGTTGTTATCCCGAACACATGTCCGTTTGGTCGCCGGGGCCATAGGGCGGAAGACCGGCGGAGATCATGCCGGTTCCATGTGCTGCGTTGCAAAACTGGCGTCCTCGCGCGTATACGGAAGCCGTGGATACGAAGAGAATGTCGCTCATGGCCGTGACCCAAGACTCCGACGCCCTCATGTCGCTGTCGCCGACGAAGGAGGTTGACGCCAGAGAGGCTTTCGGGATCAACCTTGACTGGAAAGTGCCTGCGTTTGCAGAACGGTCGGCTTATGTGCCCGACCTTGATCCCGCTTACCGGTTCGATCCACAGACCACCCGCGCCATACTTGCCGGCTTCAAGCACAATCGCCGGGTAATGATTCAGGGTTATCATGGGACGGGCAAGTCGACGCATATCGAGCAGGTCGCCGCTCGGCTCAACTGGCCACTGATACGCATCAATCTGGACAGCCATGTCAGCCGTATCGATCTTGTCGGTAAAGACGCCATCGTGCTCAAAGACGGCAAACAGATCACGGAGTTCAGGGAGGGCATTCTGCCCTGGGCGCTTCAGCGACCGATCGCCCTGGTTTTCGATGAATATGACGCTGGCCGACCAGACGTGATGTTCGTCATTCAGCGCATACTCGAAGCGTCTGGCCAGCTGACCCTCCTCGACCAGAACAGGGTCATGAAACCCAATCCTTTCTTCCGACTTTTTGCGACAACCAATACGGTGGGGCTGGGCGATACAACAGGCCTCTATCATGGAACACAGCAGCTGAATCAGGGGCAGCTGGACCGCTGGTCGATTGTGACGACACTCAATTACCTTGCGCACGATGCAGAGGTGGACATCGTTGCTGCGAAGGTGCCGGATCTGGACAGGGCCACGATATCCAAGATGGTCCGCGTCGCCGACATGACCCGCAACGCCTTCATCGCCGGTGATATTTCAACGGTCATGAGCCCCCGTACGGTCATTACCTGGGGTGAAAATGCTCTGATCTTCGGCGAAGTTGGCCTCGCCTTCCGTATGACGTTCGTGAATAAGTGCGATGAACTCGAGCGCGCTGTGATCGCTGAATTCTACCAGCGCGCCTTTGCTCAGGAGCTCCCGGAAAGCGCTGCGATGGTGAAGGTTGCCTGATCGGCGCGGGGCCAGCAGGTCTTAGCAGATTTCAGCTGCCCTTCCCGCGCCGTCGCGCCGAACGCATCCAGTCGCTGACGCCAGGGTGGGGTAGGATAATAGATGGGGACGGCTTGCAAGCCAGGCGGTCTGTCTTCGGGAGATAGCAGCCGCCAGGCCCCACCCCGCAGCGTGCGGACCGGATTGCACAGACCGCAAAGACAATAGGCTGGCGCAGCTCAGGGAGTATCCCCATGGACTGGAAAATGATCCTGATCGGCCTCGCCATGGTCTCAGCCGGAGGCTTCCTCGCCTGGCGTCTGCGAGGAACGTCTTTCCTCGCGCAGGCTGGTCCGGGCTGCATGATGGCGTTCGCATTGCTGCTGATGCTGACGGGCGTGCTTACAAGCGCGATAGGGGTCCTGTTTCGCGCTGGCTAGCTCGTTCCAGCCCTTGGGTGGCTGCATCCGGGCGGCGCAGCGGCGGTGTGCTCGGGCGGCAGGAGATCTTTGGCCTTTCGCACCACATCAAGCGGTTCGTTGAGGCAGGATTTGAGGCAGTCGCCCCCTCCATGTACGTCAGGCTGGCACGGGTTTTTGTTGTTCGGCCCCAAGATAGCACAACCTTCTGTCACGGGGTTGCGCGCTTGCTCTGGCCAACCGGACCGCCAGGGTAATGAACGACATCAGCGCGGTATTCGGCAGCCTGGCTGGAGGCGGAGACGTCTGCATCACCGGAGCCAGATATAATGGCTATCTTCGCCGGAGGCGCAATTATAGACTCTTCGGCCGACCATCCGTCATTTCGGCGCCAGAGATGTGCACATTCCACTGATCGGTGCGGTGGACAGACGACAGCAAGCCGATCCTGACATCCCGACTTACGGCGATGACGCCGGTCACAGGCTTTGCCGTCGTAACTCCCCGGACGTCGATGCAGCGGCAGACCGGCTGAGATTTTCGCATCTGCCTGATGTCTTCGAGCGCGTGCGGTCTTGGCCGGGCCATGTACGGCTTCAGAGGTTATGACCGATCGCTGGCGCCAGACCCTGACCAGCGCAAGAGCCGTTCCCCCGAGGCAGGCGCGGCATCTGGGTTTGGCCTGTCAGGCGTGGCCCTGGTCCCCATGCGGGATACAGACCTGACGCCCTTTTCTTGGAAGCAGCCGCGTTCTAAACGACAGTTATGACCAAAGCACCTGACCGCTCGGATGTGTTCAAGTCAGCTCTGAGCGCCGCCACGCGGGCGCTGGCCGGGCAGGATGATCTGACTGTCGATTACTCGGTTGACGGCGGACGGATACAGGAGGGTCATATAACGCTGACCACGCCCCCTAAGGATCTGACACCCCTAGCCGCCGCCCGGGCGCGCGGCCAGGCGGATGCGCTTGCCTTGCGGGTGGCCCACCATAATGAGCGCCAGCACGTTCGTTCAATGCCTCAGCGTGAGGATGCTCGCCGGCTGTATGAAGCTGCCGAACGGGCGCGTATTGAGTCGATCGGTGCAAATGCGATGGCGGGTGTAGCGGACAATCTTGACGCCGTTCTGCAGTCACGTTGCGAGCGCGCAGGATATGCCCGGGTGACCGACCGAACAGGCGCGCCGATGGCCGAAGCCCTCGAGTTTCTTCTGCGGCAGTCCATGACGGGCAGGGTCTTGCCTGGCGCTGCCGAGGCGGTCGCTGTTCACTGGCGCACGGAGCTGACGGAGAAAGCGGCCGGTCCTCTCGCCCGCGCCAGGTCAGTCATGGACGATCAGGCGGCGTTTTCCCGCCTCATGCAGGATCTGCTGCGTGATCTTGGCATGGGCGATGAGGGCGCTACTGCTGATCCTGATAAGGACAAGGCCGGTGAGGACGACGAGGAGGGTGATACGAATGCGTCAGCCCCTGAGCAGGGTGATTCTGAAAGCGAGGGGGAAAGTGAGGGTGAGCAGCAGGACCGCGGCGATGGCGGGGAGGGCGAGCCGGGCGAGGAGGTTGAGGTGTCGGCCTCCGATGACTCAGAGCGTGACATGGAGGCGGCTGAAACTGAGGAAGATGAGGCATCAGCAGCCGCTCGTCCGAACTGGCGAGACAGCGATGGCTTCCGTTCCGACTATCGTGCGTTCACGATCCTTCATGACGAAGTTAAACATGCCGATGAATTGTGTGACGCTGAGGAGCTGACACGTCTGCGTGCTTACCTCGACACACAGCTGCAGGGCCTACAGGGTGCAGTGTCGCGTTTGGCAAACCGGCTTCAGCGCCGTCTGATGGCCCAGCAGAACCGGTCATGGATGTTTGACCTCGAGGAGGGCGTCCTTGATACTGCGCGTCTGACCCGCGTCATTGTTGATCCGACGGCTCCTCTGTCCTTCAAAATGGAGGATGAGAGTCGTTTTCGTGATACAGTGGTGACGCTGCTGCTTGATAATTCCGGATCGATGCGTGGGCGCCCAATCATGGTGGCGGCGCTTTGCGCTGACATTCTTGCCCGAACCCTGGAGCGCTGCGGCGTCAAGGTCGAGATCCTGGGGTTCACAACTCAGGCCTGGAAGGGCGGGCTGTCACGCGAGGACTGGGTCAAGGCGGGCAAACCTGCATCTCCCGGGCGCCTCAATGATCTGCGGCACATTATCTACAAGTCTGCAGATGCGCCGTGGCGACGCGTGCGGCGTAACCTGGGGCTCATGATGCGCGAAGGCCTCCTGAAGGAGAACATTGATGGCGAAGCGCTGCTGTGGGCCCACGACCGGCTGATGGCGCGACCGGAACAGCGCAAGATACTTATGGTCATTTCGGACGGCGCGCCGGTCGATGATTCCACCCAGTCTGTTAATGTTGGCAATCCCCTGGAAGCGCATCTGAGGGAGGTGATTGCTCATATCGAAGGTGTATCCCCCGTCGAGCTGATTGCCATCGGAATTGGTCATGATGTTACGCGCTGGTATCGGCGCGCAGTGACCATCGTTGATGCCGAACAGCTCGGTGGAGCCATGACCGACAAGCTGGCGGAACTCTTTGCAGATGTAGACCCGCAAAACGTGAGGGCCTCTGAGTCTGATCGTCGGGGTCGTGGGTCCCGCCAGGTGAGGGGTGCTCCTGCAGGCGATCGCTTCGCCCCGAGGAGCGCCGTCCGGTGAACAGCCGGCCGGATTTTCAGTTTCCTCGCATCTGCGACGGCTGTAGAGCTAAGCGCTGCGAGTCTCACATTTGCAGAGCCCCATGTTCTGAGGACAGATCGGGCTGTGCCCTTGAGGTCACAGGTGAACCTCCTCACCTGGTCGTTCTATGGCTGACACATCTTCTGAACCGGATCCGGCCAGCCGTTCGTATCGGATGGACGATGGGAATGGTCTACGTAATGGTCTCGTCATCACACGCGGCAGGAATACAAAGCTGTGAGTGATGGGTGTCGCGCCGTTGGGTCTGGGATGGCCATTCTGATGGCTCTGGGCCTTGGCGCGAGTGCAGCCTGCGCGCAGCCCCCACCCCCTGATGGTCTGGGCGATCCCGGCATGTCCGAGCCTGCAGGAGCCTTGGGCGCCCGTGATGTCGATCAGGGTTATCTGCGATCCCTTCTCGTTCGATCCTGTCCTCCGGGCGTCCTCCGGCAGGAGCCCGAGGCTCTGTCGGTGCGTGTCAGGTCCGTTCCCCTGCAAGTCCTGAATCCAATGCGTCGCTCTGTAGGTATGTTGACCTTTGTCGCCGGATTTCATCTTACGAGCGTGGACAGCCGGTTCGGCGGGTTCTCCGGTCTCGACCTGCAGAATGAGACTCGCCTGCTCACGGTCACCGACGCCGGTGATCTGATAGGGTTCGATCTTGCAGACGATGGTCTGACGCCCGTTCGCGCACATATCGGGCGCCTGCGTGACAGTCGCGGTGTCGCATTTGTAGCCAAATCAGAGGCTGATGCGGAGGGTATCGCCGTCAGCGGTGACGTCGCCTTCATTTCTTTCGAAGGGATGCACCGCGTACTCGCCTACAATATTGGCAGCTGCGGGGCCTCAGCGCGCGGCGTCACGGTCGTTGACACCACAGCTTTCTCAGATGCGTTCAGTCGGGCCGGTCTGGAAGCGGGTCCCAACAGGGGCGTCGAGGGTCTTGCGGTGAGTACAGACTGGAAGCTGTTCATCGGCCTGGAGACGCGCAATGGACAGGCCAGTCTCATCTCAGCCCGTCCATTCGACGCGCTCCCGGAGTTCAACGTGCCTATTGGCTACGGAGCCCCTGATCTTGTCGGGCTTGACCTGCTTCCCGCCGGAGAAGGGGGGCGGGATATTCGTCTGTTCAGCCTGCATCGCTCCTCCGACGCCTTCGCGAACAACGCTATATCGCTGGTTGAAACCTACTTGGAAGCCAAGCCCGATCCGGCGCCTCCGCCCGGGCCTCAGGGCCTGTCCGCCCACCGCTCACGACATCCCGGCTACGCGCTGAAGACGTCGCGGGTCCTTGCGGAGATGAACCTGCTGGTGACGATTGATAACTTCGAGGGTCTTGCTGTCAGGTCGCTACCCGATGGCGGCGTACGCATTTTCTTGATCTCTGACGACAACTTCTCCCTCCGGCAGCGCACGCTGCTGATGATCTATGATCTCAGGTCGCAAGGCTGAGCGCGCTTATGCGGCGTTGGCGTTCAGGCGACACATGACCGGGCGGCTCGCCGCCCGGTCATGCCGTACGACGATCAGGACGCCGGGGTGATAGCTGTAATGGTATCGCTGGAGCGGTTGACCGTGCATGTCAGCTTGGCGGTCGTATTGTCAGCCTGTTTCACCTTGAAGAGATAGGTGAAAGTGCTGTTGGTTGCGCGGGTTGCATCCTTGTCGGCTTTCACCGACGTCGCGCCGGCGTTTTGTCTGGTGATTTCTGACTTGCAGAGATTTTCTCCGCCCTTAACCGAAATCTTAGCCAGAGCGGGAGACGCCAGAGCGATGGCGGTCAGTGACAGGAGGGCGAGGGAAGGAATGCGGGTCATTTTTTGAACTCCATTATGGCCGTCAGACAGGCGCGGCCTTTTCCCTTTAGACGGTGTCAACTTGACGCTGTCAAGATAGCTGACCTTAACGGTCTGGTCGCCTGGCCTAACACCTGCGTCAACGAGCTGTGTTGTGTCCTGTACCGGCTTTCTGGCCTATCCATCGCGGACCGCACCGCTCAGAGGTGTCGACTCATGCGAGCCCGGTCCTGCAAGCTTCCATAGAGAGTTCGCGCCGTTTCGCCGCCTCGCTTGCCGGGAGGCTTTCTGTTGCTGCGCGGAGGGCGGGGAGGCGTGTTCTGCTCGACTTTCCTTGGAGCCAGGCGTCTTTACCAGCTCCCTGAGGGCGTCCCTCTGGCGTGTCTCAAATCTTGGCCCGCTCGCCGGGGTCAGGTTGTGTGCTGTTCCTGCAGCCAGCGTGTCATGACGCCACCTTTCACGCACAAATCCCATGCTTCCTGAGGGGTTTCTGCGTATCCGAAAAGCGTCTCGTCAAGCCGCGATATGACGCCATGTGCAATCAGGGCCTCAAAGTTAATCACCTCATCCCAGAACCGCTTGTCGTAAAGAACGATTGGTATCGGCGGCGACTTCCCCGTCTGTCGAAGGGCGAGGATCTCAAAGAGTTCGTCCAGAGTGCCCAAGCCGCCGGGGAAGACCACGAGCGCGTTAGCGCGCATCGCAAAATGCATCTTGCGCATTGCGAAATAATGGAATCGCAGGGTGAGATCCGGCGTTGAGAACGCGTTCGGCTCCTGCTCCATCGGCAGGGTGATGTTGTATCCAATTGATGGCGCTCCCACATCGTGCGCGCCACGGTTGGCCGCTTCCATGATCCCCGGTCCGCCCCCGGTTGCGATGACATTGTCCCGCGGCTTGCCGTTGTGAAGCTTTGCGCCGCCCTCCTGCGAGACGAGTCGTGCAAAGGCGCGGGCCTCATTGTACCATCGGCGATGATTGGGCGGACCCTTCTCGCTGGATCGCGCCGATCCGAAGACGACGACCGTGGAGCGTACCCCCCATCGGTCAAGCGCTTCCTCGGCCTTGTTGTATTCCAGCATGAACCGGACGCCGCGCATGGAATCGCTCAGCAGATAATCCTGATCGAGTGCGGCGAGACGATAAGTCGGCGAGGCCATCTGCCGCGCATTGGCCCCCCGGCCGCCGGCGAGAGCGGGTATATCGGACTGTCTGACTGTGCCTTCTGCATGCAGGCGTTTGGCGAGGGCGGCGCCCTTTGTAGATTTTGTCGTCTTGCGGGCCATAATCGTCTCTTTCTGCACCTGAGGTATCTAGCCCTGACTGGTAAAGGAAGCGATCGTACGGATGAAGAAAACCGGTTCGAGCCCCGCACCTATGCCTGCGAGCGGGCAAGCCCGGCGGCCCCCGTCGCTGCATGAGACGTTGCAGGCTCCCTCAGGCGCATTGCAGCCCTTCCGATAGGATCAAAGTCCTGGGACGCGGCCCGTTCGGGAGCCGGGACGACATCCTCCCCCAGGTCTGTACACAGTCGGCGAGCGCTCCGTCTATGAACCGCCGGGCCTCACCCCGGGCCTTACTATCGCATATGTCGGTCAGCAGATTGTCAGGCGATCTCGCTTCCAAGCCCGAAGCTGCGCTAATGCGCCTCCGCCCAGCTGGCGGCTGACCTTGCTTCCACGACCAGAGGGACATTCATGTGTACAACCGGTAGGGGCGCGCGGGACATGACATTCGCCGCAAGGATTGCCAGAGATTCCGCTTCATGGCGCGGACATTCGAACACCAGTTCATCGTGAACCTGCAGCAGCATCCTGGCTTTAAGGCCGGCTCCGGCCAGAGCGCCCGGCATTCTGATCATGGCGCGCTTGATGATATCAGCCGCAGAACCCTGCAGGGGAGCATTGATCGCCTGACGCTCGCCGAAGGACCGCTCCGCGCCGTTGGGCGACCTGATCTGCGGAAGCCATACCTTGCGGCCGAATATTGTCTCGACATACCCATGTTCGCGCCCGAAGCTGCGGGCCTGGTCCATGTAATCCTGAATGCCCGGGAACTTCTGAAAGTACTTTTTGATGTATGCCGCCGCCTCCTCGCGCGGTATCGACAACTGCCGGGCAAGGCCGAACGCTGAGATACCATAAATGATGCCAAAGTTGATCGCTTTGGCATTTCGGCGGACCATGGGGTCCATACCTTTTACCGGCGTTCCGAACATTTCGCTGGCCGTCATTGCATGTATATCGACGCCATCATGAAACGCCTGTCTCAGGCTGGGAATATCTGCGACATGGGCCAGCAGGCGCAGCTCGATCTGTGAGTAATCTGCAGAGAGGAGAACATGATCGGGGTCGGCGACAAATGCCTCGCGTATCTTCCGGCCTTCCTCGGTGCGAATAGGAATGTTCTGCAGGTTCGGGTCGGATGACGAAAGCCGTCCTGTCTGAGCGCCGACCAGAGAGTATGACGTGTGAACGCGGCCGGTATGGCCGTCGATGGCCTGGCTGAGGGTCTCTGTGTAGGTAGAGCGCAGCTTTGACAGCATTCGCCAGTCGAGCAGAACCTTTGGAAGGGCATGGCCATAGGCGGCAAGATCCTCAAGCGCGTCTGCGCCGGTCGCCCATGCGCCTGTCTTGGTGCGCTTCGCGCCGACGACGTCCGCCAGCTTCATCTCATCAAACAGAATTTCACCGACCTGCTTTGGACTTCCAAGATTGAATGACCGGCCAGCGAGCCTGTGGGCCTCATCCTCCAGCCCCGCCATACGCTGAGCGAACTCGCCGGAGAGGCGTGACAACCGTTCACGGTCAATCCGTATGCCTGCGCGCTCCATGTCCGAAACGATCCGTACGAGAGGCCGGTCCATCGTTTCGTAAACAGTCATGACGCCCTCGCGGGCAAGGCGGGGTTTCAGTTTCTGCCAGAGGCGCAGCGTTACATCTGCATCCTCTGCAGCGTAACGGGTCGCCTGCTCGATCGGCGTCTGGTCAAAGGAGATCTGTGTCTTCCCCGAACCGATCAGGTCCCTGATCGGCACCGGCGTGTGTCCAAGCATCAGACGGGATAGTTCATCCATCCCGTGACTGTGCTGGCCCGCTTCCAGCGCGAAGGACAACAGCATGGTATCGTCTACGGGCGCTATCGCAACGCCATATCTGTGGAAGACCGAAATATCATATTTGATGTTCTGCCCGATCTTAAGGACGGACGGGTCCTCCAGCAGCGGTCTCATCAGATCGATAACAACTGCGATATCAAGCTGGACGGGTCTGTCTTCAGACAGGAGATCCGTCCGCCTCGCCCCATGACCGACGGGGATGTAACAGGCTTCGCCTGGCTTCAGTGCAAGCGAAACGCCCACAAGCGTGGCGCTAACAGCGTTCAGAGAATCTGTTTCTGTATCGACGGCAAGATAGCCTTGCCGCCGTGCGTTGATGATCCACTCCATCAGTCGCTCGGTCGTTGTGACGGTCTCGTAGGCATCGAGGTCGAACCGGTCTGTCTCAGGAGGGTGGGGCCGGGGCGAGATATGCTCGCCCGGCGCAGGGATAAAGGTGTTCTGCAGGTCCGGCCCGATGCGGCGGGATTCAGCATCGGGCTGGCGCATCTCAGCTGCGCCCTCCGGCTGCGAAGGGCCTGAAATGTTGTTGCTCCCGTCGAGCGTCTGCGAGACGCGCGTCGTCAGCGTCCGGAATTCCATCTCCTTCAGAAAAGCGAGCAGTGGCGCCGGCTCGGGGTCGGATACGCCAAGAGACTCAAGCGGGACGACGACCGGAACATCATCCTTCAGCGTCACCAGGGTCTTTGACAGCCGGGCCATCTCGGCGTGATTTATGAGCGACTCCCGTCGCTTGGGCTGCTGTATCTCCCCGGCTCGCGCCAGCAGATTTTCAAGGTCACCATATGTGTTGATCAGCAGCGCTGCAGTTTTCACGCCAATGCCCGGAATCCCAGGCACATTGTCGACACTGTCGCCGCACAGCGCCTGGACGTCGATCACCTTTTCCGGTGGCACGCCGAACTTCTCTACGACCTCAGCACGCCCGAGCCGGCGGTCTTTGACCGTGTCCAGCATGCTGATCCTGTCATCAATCAGCTGCATCAGGTCCTTGTCTGCGGAAACGATTGTGACCCGGGCCCCTTTTGCGGCGGCCTGACGCGAATAGGTGGCGATGAGGTCATCTGCCTCGAAGCCAGGCATCTCCAGTGCTGGCTGCCCAAAAGCAATGGCGGCGCGGCGAACGAGAGGAAACTGTGGTACGAGGTCTTCGGGGGGGGCGGGGCGATGCGCCTTGTACTGATCGTAAAGCCCGTTCCGGAACGTCACCGCTCCGGCGTCAAAAATACACGCAAAATGGGTCGGTTGCTCGCCAGACTTCAGATCCTCCAGAACCTTCCACAACATGTTGCAGAACCCTGAAACGGCGCCAACCGGCAGACCGTCTGATTTTCGGGTCAGCTGCGGCAGAGCGTGGTAGGCTCGAAAAATGAAGCCGGACGCATCAATCAGATAGACATGGCTGGAGGCGTCGACGGGACGATGGACGGGCATTTGTTTTCTCCACGCGCCTGGTTTCAGGCTCCCGCGCCCAGACGTCCAGGTCAATCCGAGCGCCATCTACGGGCTTGCGCTTAGAGGCCATGAGCTTCTCAACAGTCACGTCCTCTCGCTGGCGGCGGCAGATTTTTCAATACCCGTTGGCAAGGCCCGACTGGGTGGGGGGCGATGAGTGTCCGCCGTCGGCGACGGTCTGGCTGCCCAGCGCCTGGCCCGCTCGCGCAGTGGATAAGGGTGAGGCGGCTCGTTTGGGGCGCCCCCCGGATTGATATCCTGTGAGCGTCCTGCTGTCCGGTTCGCGTCTGGCGCCGAGCTCTGCTGCCCGCGAAGAAGCCGGATCCTGGTTCGCCAGGCGCAGCCTGACGGGGCCCCTTCTGAAAAGCTGTGGTCTTCCTCTGCTGGGATTGCCTTGCGAACCGGTCACTTTGGCGTCAGTGTTAAGCTGGTACGCTAACCCTGATGTGCTGGTGATCTGGAGCAATATTCGCATGTCCGCCTCGCCAAAAATGCGGTCCCTGCTCATTAAAGCCGGTATTCCTGTGCTGCTTATCGCCGCCGTCGCAGGGGCTTTCCTGGCGCCCGCCCTTCTAAAGGTAGAGGCTCCGCCCCGCGCGATCGCTCAGCCCGGAGCCCCCGTCGCCGCAGGCGCCGTGGTCATTGGAGAGGATTTCTCGGTACTGGCGCGCTCGCTGATGCCCTCAGTCGTTAACATTGCGACCCGCCAGACCGTCGCACGGGGAGGGCTCCCCGCCTTTGGCCCGAATTCCCCGCTAAATGAGTTCAACGACCTGCTGGGCCGCGGGCAGGGTGGCGTACGTCGGCAGTCCTCCCTCGGGTCAGGGTTTGTCATCGACGCAGCTGGCTATGTTGTGACAAACAATCACGTGATCGAGGGTGCCGATGAAATTGACGTTGTGATGTCTGACGGGTCGGTGCTCGCCGCGAAGCTGGTGGGGACGGATGAGGATGTCGATCTGGCGCTTCTGAAGGTTGACTCCCCTGCGCCGCTGAAACCAGTTCCGTGGGGCAACTCGGACGCTGCTGAGGTGGGGCAGTGGGTGGTTGCGATCGGCAATCCCTTCGGTCTTGGCGGCACCGTAACGGCGGGCATCATATCCGCACGGGCGCGCGACATCGGAGCGGGCAGCTATGATGATTTCATACAGACAGACGCCGCTATTAATAAAGGGAATTCAGGCGGACCTCTGTTCAACCTCCGTGGGGAGGTCGTTGGGGTCAACACTGCGATCATCTCTCCAGGCGAGGCGGGAGGGTCTGTCGGCGTCGGATTCTCCGTTCCGGCCAACTTTGCCAAAGTCGTTATAGACCAGTTGCGGGAGTTTGGCGAAACCCGCCGGGGAACCATGGGGCTTGTCGCCCGCCCGGTCGATCAGGCGATCGCAGAGGCATATGGCCTGTCCTCACCTCAGGGAGCAATCATAACCTCAGTTGACGAAGGTGGCGCCGCTGCGGCCGCCGGGTTGCAGAAGGGCGATCTTATCACTGCACTTAACAATCAGCAGATTAAGGAAAGCCGTGATCTTTTCCGTATAATGGGCGTGACCCGGGTGGGTACGGATATTTCAGTCCGCTATCTGCGCAATGGACGCCAGGCGACAGCGACTGTCAGGCTGGCGGCGGGTAAGCCGGCGGGTTCGGCCGCGCCCGATGATGAACCTGACGTGGCGCGCGAGCTATCCAATCTTCTTGGTATCAGGTTCAAAACGATCGAAGATACCGACCGTCGCCGGCGCAGCATACCGAATTCGGTAAGGGGCGTTCTGGTGCAGTCGATTGAGCCAGGCTCAGATGCGCTCGGAAAGATCCCGGTAGGCGCTGTTGTAACCGAGGTGCATTTTCAGCCCGTGTCCTCTCCCGAGCAGGCCATCGCAGCCGCAGAAGCTGCGAAAGCCGCCGGAAAACCTGTCCTGCTGCAGCTGTGGGGGGAAGATGAGGTCTTCTACGTCGCAGTCAGGCCGCGTTAGGAGCTGAGAATGTCGTCCGGCGCGTATCCCTGAAAAAACAGGGCGGCGCGAAGATCGGTGTGGTCGATACGGGCGCGCGTTCTGGCCGCTACCACCGGTTTAGCCTTGTAGGCGACCCCCAGGCCTGAGGCTGCGATCATATCCAGATCATTGGCGCCGTCTCCCATCGCCAGTGCATCGCTAGGAGCGGTGCCTATCGAGGCGGCCTCTTCAACGAGCGCCGCCAGCTTGGCTTCGCGCCCCAGTATTGGCTGTGCGACCTCCCCTGTCAGTCGAAAACCGTCGTCAACGAGCGTGTTGGCCCGATCGGCGACGAAACCAGCCATTGCGGCGACGCGTGACGTAAAGAAGCGAAAGCCCCCTGAAACAAGAACGCAGCGCGCGCCATGCGCCTTCATGGTCGCCACCAGCTCACGCGCTCCCGGGTTCAGGGTAACGCGTTCCGCATGGCATCGGTCAAGCGCCTCAAGCCCTAAACCTCTGAGCATGGCCACCCGCTCGGTCAGGGCGCCCGCAAAATCGAGCTCGCCGCGCATCGCCCGTTCAGTGATGGCCGAAACTGCGGCCTTTACGCCGGCAAAGTCAGCCAGTTCGTCGAGGCATTCCTGACCAATAATGGTGGAATCCATATCGCTTATCAGCAGGCGCTTTTTGCGGCCGGTCGGGGGCGTTATCGCCCAGTCGAAGCCTGCCGATGCGGCCTCCTGCTCCAGCCATGACACCAGCTCCGGAGCCGGTTTGACGGAGGTCTCAGCAATGCTCCATCCTTGCTTCGACCGTATGAGCACCGGGCCTGTAGCCCCAGGGGCTCGCCGAGCAGGGTCGGAGGCGTCAGCGCTGAGCGACACAATGGTGAGGACTTCGGACATGGACGTATGTGTCAGCTCAGGTTAGGCCGGCCAAGCGCTTTAACAGGCGCAGCGGCGTGAGGCAAACGCCAGCCGCGGTGCGGGGTGATCAGGTTCAGATATTATGCGTCCGGCTATTCTCATCCACGGACCGACGGCGAGCGGAAAGACACAGCTGGCCATTTCGCTCTCCCGCAGCGTCGACGGTGAGATCATCAACGCCGACGCCATGCAGTGCTATCGTGATCTTCGCGTTCTGACCGCCCGCCCTGACGCTGAGGAGCTGGCGAGCGCTCCCCATCATCTGTTTGGTCACGTCGATGCTGCCATACGGCATTCTGCCGGCGACTGGTCGCGGGAGGCGATGTCTGAGATCCTGCGGCTTCAGGAAAGGGACAAGACGCCTATTCTGGTGGGTGGCACCGGGCTCTATCTCATGTCGCTGACAGAAGGGCTCTCGGAAATTCCCCCGATCCCGGAGGCGGTCAGGCGCCAGGCCCGCGCCTTCGTCGCCGCCGACCCCGCAGCCGCATGGGCTCGTCTGGAGGCCGGCGATCCGCAGTCAGCGGGACGGATTGACCCCGCCGATCGTCAGCGTATCGCGAGGGCTCTGGAGGTTCTGCTGGCTACGGGCAGGCCATTATCCCTGTTTCATGGGCGGGCTGTGCCACAATTGTCCCCTGATGGATGGCTGGGTATCGCGCTGACCCCTCCGCGCGAGACTGTTTATGAGCGCATCGACAAGCGCGTGGATGACATGATGCGCGCTGGCGCCCTTGAGGAAGCCCGCCAGCTGTGGATGCGGGGTCTGGATAGCGACCTGCCTGTCATGCGCGCACACGGCATGCCAGGTTTCTGCGATTTTTTTGAAACACGCGCCTCGCTGGCGGATGCGGTAGAGCGCTGCAAACGCGATACCCGGCGGTACGCCAAACGCCAGATGACATGGATTAATCACCAGTTCCCGCTCTGGACGCGCATTCCCTCGCAGGATCCGGCCGTCCGCGCCCGGGTGATCACGGATATGTGGGTTGAAGCGGCTTCGCGCCGTTCGCCGGCGGCGCAGGCCGGGGTTGGCTGAAGCCTCGCCGCCAGCGGGCCGGCGGCGCAGGCGCGATCCCGCCAGGAGCGGTCCCACGGTTCCCCAGGGTTGCCGCAGCCGGTTGCCGCCGGCCGCCTCCGCATCCTCCTCTGGACTGCATCGGGAGGTCAAATCGTGCGGCTGAGGGCCGGTTGACGCTGAGGAGGAGGAACGGTATCGGTTTTTCAAAGTCGTTTTTGGGAGAAAGCTCCATGTGCGGGAGCTCTGAGGGTCTTGTAGGCGTAGGCGTCTCGCCGCCGGTCCGGTAAACAACCGGACTGATCGGCGAGACACACCAAAGGGCCCGAGCGGCCCTTTTTCTTTTACAAAGGGCGCGCTGACAGCCGCCCGACAGGCGGACGAGCGGCGGGTATGGACGGACACAGCAAGACAACCGAAGAGAGCGCCGAGATTCTGACGGGCGCTGAAATCGTACTTCGCGCCCTCGCTGACCAGGGCGTTGATACGATCTTCGGTTATCCCGGTGGAGCGGTGCTGCCGATCTACGACGCCATCTATGCCCAGGAGCGGGTGCGCCATATTCTGGTCCGCCATGAACAGGGCGCAGGTCACATGGCGGAAGGCTATGCGCGCTCGACCGGCAAATGCGGAGTTGCGCTAGCCACCTCAGGCCCTGGCGCGACGAACATGGTGACGCCGATCACTGATGCGCTGATGGACTCTGTTCCTATGGTTGTCATCACTGGTCAGGTGCCGACGCACCTCATCGGCACTGACGCATTTCAGGAAGCCGATACGGTCGGGATCACGCGGGCCTGCACCAAACACAATTACCTCGTGCGCGACGTCAATGATCTTGCTCGGACTATTCACGAGGCCTTTTACATCGCCACCTCGGGACGGCCCGGGCCTGTTGTCATTGATATTCCGAAGAACATCCAGTTCGCTAAGGGGCGATATGTCGGACCGCAGGCGATTGAACATCGTACCTATCATCCGCGTACGGAGCCTCAGGACATGCGCATCGAGGAGGCGATTGCGCTCATGGCGGGCGCCCGTCGTCCGATCATCTACTCGGGGGGAGGCGTGATCAATTCCGGTCCGTCCGCTTCGGATGCGCTGCGGGCGTTGGCCCGGGAGACGGGCTGGCCGGTGACCTCAACCCTGATGGGGCTTGGAGCTTTTCCGGCCTCAGACCCCCAATGGCTGGGTATGGTCGGCATGCATGGATCTTTTGAATCAAACAACGCCATGCATGACTGCGATGTTATGCTGTGTGTGGGCGCGCGCTTTGATGACCGCGTGACCGGCCGGCTCGATGCATTTTCGCCCGGCTCAAGGAAGATCCACGTCGACATAGACCCGTCCTCAATCAATAAAAATGTGAAGGCGGATGTCCCCATCGTTGCTGACTGCGGCAAGGCTCTCTCCGCGCTTCTTGCCACGTGGCGGAAGCGGGGCCTGGAAAGGCCGGATCTTGCGGCGTGGTGGTCAAAGATAGACAGCTGGCGGGCGCGACGCGGGTTCGCCTATCCGGCCTCCGACAAACTCATCAAGCCTCAATACGCCATAGAGCGGCTTTACGCCCTCACGCGAGACAAAGACGTCTACATTACGACGGAAGTTGGCCAGCATCAGATGTGGGCTGCGCAATTCTTTCATTTTGAGCAGCCTAATCGCTGGATGACCTCCGGGGGCCTTGGCACGATGGGTTATGGCCTACCGGCTGCTATCGGTGTCCAGGCGGCGTTCCCGGGCTCCCTCGTTATCGACATAGCCGGCGATGCGTCCGTGCAGATGACGATGCAGGAGATGTCGACAGCTATCCAGTTTGATCTGCCCGTCAAAATCTTTATCCTCAACAATGAGTGGATGGGTATGGTTCGCCAGTGGCAGCAGCTTTTGCATGGCGAACGCTACTCGCACTCCTACTCGGATGCACTTCCAGATTTCGTAAAGCTTGCAGAAGCCTATGGCTGTCACGGCATTCGCTGTGAAAAGCCGGACATGCTGGATGAAGCGATCCTCGAGATGATCAATACGCCAAAGCCTGTTCTCTTCGACTGTCGCGTTGAAAAAGCCGAGAACTGTTTCCCCATGATACCTTCGGGAGCTGCGCACAATGAGATGATCCTGGGCAAGATTACCGGCGATGAAATCGGCGAAGCGGGTAAGGTTCTTGTCTAGTCCTCAGAGTGATAGGGATAGACGTGCAGGAATGATGTCCGCCGCGGCGCTCCGGTCAGTCTCGCCTTCGGGCTGTTCCTGTCTGCCGGTCTCTGGATGATGTCGGGTTTGTCTTAAGGATTGCAGAGCATACGAACGGGGTGCAGGCATGCAGGAATTCCTGCAGGAATTCGGAGTTGAACACTGGCTGGCTATCGGCTCTGCGCTGCTGGCTCTCGGATCTTTTATCCTTAACCTGCGCCTCGTCGACCGTCAGGAAAAGCGAGACGCCGTCGCTGTAAAGATGGCGCATGACTCCGATATCATTCGCTGGTCGGACGAGGTGATCGCACGGCTGGCCGAAGCTCAGGAGTTGCTCGCAGAGAAAGGGATCTCATTCAATGAAGCAGATTTCCGGCCGCGCAGGTCAGCCATGCGTGCTGAGCTGTCGGCGTTGATTGATCGGGGACGACTGTTTTTTCCCAACCGCGCTGACCCGCTCCATGGCCAGGAAAAAGAGGCTGGCTTTCAGGGCTACCGTCAGCCTATCCTTGATGCGCTGGTGGCGTCCTATGACCTGCTGTCTGGCGCGGGATCTGCTCCTGGTCCCGATGCTGTCGCCTGCCAGGGGCTACGCACGTACTCTCGCGCATTCATCAGTGAGCTTTACAAGGCGGTCGATCCGATCCGCCGCGGCGAGAAAGTCAAGGAGCTTACATCATGACACGCCCGTCACGCTCGCGCGCGGCGCCTAAGAATGGGCGGGAAGATCCCGCGTCTGCCTATGATATGACGCCATCAAGTGAGCTGGTTGAGCGGAGAACCCTCGCCTGTATCGTCGATAACGAACCCGGCGTGCTTGCCCGGGTCGTCGGCCTGTTTTCCGCCCGGGGATACAACATCGAGTCGCTTACGGTGGCCGAGATTGACCGCAACGCTCACCAGTCCCGTATTACCATCGTAACGTCGGGGACAAACCACGTTCTTGAGCAGATAGAACAGCAGCTGCTTCGGCTTGTCCCCGTCGCGAAAGTCATTGACGTGACGAATTCCAGTGGCGGAATTGAGCGTGAACTTGCGCTCGTGAAAGTTGCGGGAACTGGAGAAAAGCGCGTCGAGAGTCTGCGTATTTCAGAGATCTTTCGTGCTCACGTGATCGATACGACCAATGAGAGCTTTATATTCGAGGTGACCGGAGCAAGCGGAAAGATCGATCAGTTCGTTGAGTTGATGCGGCCTCTGGGCCTGGTCGAAGTTTCGCGAACCGGCGTTCTCAGCATTCAGCGTGGGAAGGAGAAGGCCGGTTGAGCCCTCTCACAGTTCATTATGCCCGCTTCCTGGCCGTCGCGGTGGTCTCCACCGACATTGATAAGCGCGAACCGGGCGCCCTTTTGGACGGGTCGCCGGCGGGTGGGCGCCGGGCTGTGTCAGGTGAACTTGCGGTCACCAGGGGTCCCTACATCATCAGCCCCCGCAGTCAGGAGATCAAACAGTAGCGCGATGTCATGGTTCCGGGCGGTGATGCAAACGGGAGCCTGAAAGCAAGGATGACGATCAGCCTGTCTGACCCGGGACGACGCGTTCGCCGCCCGAGCCGGAGGGGCGTCCGGGGTGAACATCACTGGCTAAACAACGAATTCAGTTTTCGACAGGGCCGCGTTCGCGTAAGGGACCGGTCAGATCTCAGGGTGAGTAACGATGAAAGTCTATTATGAGAACGACGCCGATCTCTCGATCATTCAGTCGAAGAGAGTCGCGGTAATCGGGTATGGCAGTCAGGGTCACGCGCATGCTCTGAATCTCCGGGAGTCTGGAGTTAAAGATCTTGTGGTCGGTCTGCAATCTCACTCCGGTTCAAAGCCGAAGGCTGAGCAGGAGGGGCTTAAAGTCGTCACTCCTGCTGAGGCAGCCAAGTGGGCCGATGTGATGATGATCCTTGTGCCGGACGAAAAACAGGCTGTGCTTTATGCTAACGAGATCGAGCCGCACACGCGCAAGGGCCAGCATCTGATGTTCGGGCATGGCTTCAACATCCATTATGGCCTCATTCGTCCCCGCAGCGACATGGATGTTTCGCTGTCGGCGCCGAAGGGACCGGGTCACACACTGCGTAACCAGTATCAACAGGGGCGCGGACTGCCCGGATTGATCGCCGTCCATCAGGATGCGTCAGGCCTCGCCCGTGCGACGGCGCTGTCCTACTCAAGGGCGATTGGCAATACACGAGCGGGCGTCATCGAGACCTCTTTCCGGGAAGAGACCGAGACGGATCTCTTTGGAGAACAGGCGGTCCTCTGTGGCGGACTCGTTGAGCTTATTAAGGCTGGCTACGATACCCTTGTCGAAGCCGGCTATGCTCCTGAGATGGCGTATTTCGAGTGCCTTCACGAGGTGAAGCTGATTGTCGATCTCATCTATGAAGGCGGCATCGCCAATATGAACTACTCGATTTCCAATACTGCAGAGTTTGGAGAGTATGTTACGGGGCCCCGTATCATCACGTCTGAAACGCGCGCTGCGATGAAGAAGGTGCTGGAAGATATTCAGCAGGGCCGATTTGCGCGCGACTGGGTACTCGAAAATCAGGCAGGGGCCCCGTCCTTTCAGGCTATGCGGAAGAAGATGAGCGATCATCCCATCGAGGAAGTTGGAGAAAAGCTCCGCGCCATGATGATGTGGTCGAAGTCTAACCGGCTCGTCGATCGCAGTCGGAACTAGCTCCGGAAGACCGCCGTAAATGCAGGTGCGCCCGCTCCGGGAACGTCTGTATCTGCACTGCCGGGATGCCTGCGCGGGAGGTATCGGGACATCCTCACAGCCATCCCGTTCGCCTGGGCCGCGTCAATGAGGCGGCCTGTGAGCCGTTTCAGTTCTCAGGGCCGGGCTCAACGCTTGCCCGACCGCTACGCTGAGGCCCATTGCGGGTCGGGCGATCAGCCGCCATGATTGGCGAATGACCAACACCTCAGACGCCTACCCTGGCCATTCCCCACAGAGGCCGACCGACCGGCAGCCCATTATCAATGCGCCGCTGCTTGTCGTTCTGATGGCGGGGCTACTTGTCGCTCTGCACGCTCTCGTCACGTTTTCGTCTGATGAGATGTGGAGTCAGGTCATGTGGGACTACGCCGTCGTCCCTGGTCGGTTCTGGGCGCCGACTGGCTCGCCGGATGTCTACCCTGATCATTTTTCAGGCCTGATTACGCTTCTCTCGTCTGGTCTGCTTCATGCCGACTGGATGCATGTCATGGTCAATTCTCTGATGCTTCTGGCCTTTGGTACGCCTGTCGCTCGAGTTCTCGGCGATGACGCACGCGGATGGGCGATGTGGATGCTGCTCTTTGTTGGCTCAGTTGCAGCAGGCTCAGGTCTTTATCTGATCCTTTCTGATGCGAACTCGCCTTTTCTGATCGGGGCGTCTGGTGGAACATCAGGCCTGATGGCGGCGGCATTCCTGACCGACCCATGGGGCGCAAGACGCCCGCTGTGGGCCCGCGAATTCCTCGGGTTCAGTGCGGTGTTCGCCCTCGTCAACGTGATGCTGGTCCTGGTTGGACCGTACATCTTCGGCGCAGGCGTCAGCTGGGAGGCCCATCTGGGCGGCTATGCCGCCGGCGCCCTGATTATGTCGGCATTGCCCGTAAAAGGACGCAATGGTCTGTGATCATACAGACAGGACGATCCGACCATTCTGCCCGCGTTCATGTGGCGCTTGCTTGTATCGTCTCGAAGCTCCGGTGATATCAGGCGGGGTCGGCAGGAAGGGGATGAATGATGCGGATAATCACCATGGCTGGCATAGCAGTTCTGGCCGCCTGCGCTGCGGCTGCAGATACACTCAAAGATGGGATGGTTCAGGTGACGCCGGGCAAGTACCAGTGGAAGCAGGAAACCAGCATCATGGCCATCCCGATCCGGGAAGAGAACCTTGAGTGCCTGATCCCTGAAGAATCCCGGATAACCCTGTCAAAGCTAGCGCGCGACCTCGAAGAGGGGTGCACTGTCGATAACGTGCGCGCGATCCAGGGCGGCTATCTGTTCAAGCTTATCTGCAAGGGCAAAACAACCGGCACTGCAGATGCGACGCTTCTGCACACTGACCGATCGATGACGATAAACGCCAAGGGCACGGCTAATCTCGGCCCCATTCCGGCTGGCTTTTCTATGAAGGCGCAGGCGACCTATATCGGTGCATGCTCTGAAGAGGAATCCGCTCGCGCCAGAGAGCGATATCTTCGGGAGAGCGCAGGGGGTAAATGAACGGCCGCGCCGCGCTGATCCCGCAGCCTTCGCCCGGGGGCGGATAGAGGGGCGGCGTGTTGCTGACGGTCAGTCCCGGCGCGGCGTCCGTCGGCTGTCCCATGTCACGAGCATCATACCCAGAACAATGATGCTGGCGCCCGCCCAGGCCTGCCAGCGGGGCGCCTCGGCGAAGAATATGAACCCCAGAGCTGCGCTCCAGATGAGAGCGGTATACTCGGCTGGCGCGATGTCCTGAGCCGGCGCGCGCGCATAGGCGGCGGTCAGGCAGAACCACATGAGGAAGCCCGCAAGGCCGGTCGCCGCAAACAGCAGAATATCCCCTGTAGCGGGGGCGGCGCCGAGCCAGGCGGCGACCGGAACCAGATAGATGGCCGGAATCAGATTTGACAGGAAGGCGATGGTCACCGGATTGTTTTTCGGGCCTATCTGTCTCAGCAGCACCATCGACAAGGCATACAAAACGGCTGCCGCAGCTCCGGATGCGAGCCCTTCAAGACGCCGCCCCGTATCGGCCGACCCTTCCAGCCCGTGCACGGTCACCAGCACGCCTGCAAAGCCAATCAGGAGGGCTCCGCCTGAGGCGAGGCGCATCGGTTCTCTGAGCAGCATGCGCGCAAGAGGTGCAATCATAAGCGGTGCTGAAAAAATCAGCAGAGTGGCTTCAGCGATCGGAAGCAGGGTCAGGCAGTTGAAGAAGAGCAGGGCGCAGGCGGCGATTATGAGCGCTCTCAGGGCGTGCGCAGGCAGACTTTCGCGGTTGGGCAGGGGCGCCCGGCTGGTAAGGAGTACGATCCCGGCGAAGAGAGCTCCGAATGCATAGCGTCCGGCTGCAATCAAAACGACGCTGTAGGCGCCCCCAAGGCTCTTGACCATTGCGTCCATAATGCAGCCGAGCATGACGCCGGCGGTCGCAAGGACGATCGGCGGGGTGCGGCGGACGGCGCTTAAAAGACGTGAGGTCGGCATGGGCGTCATGCAGCATGCGCCGAAGCCGCGCTCAATACCGGCGCGGCGCGGCAGACGTCACCTTCCCTTAGGGAAAGCATTTTCATGTCGTCGGTTCGTGCGAACAAACTTGCTTCGCGGGGCCAATTTGGGCATGTTCCCGCCACCTTAAGGGCGGGCCAAGCGCGAAACCAACAACGGTGGTCGCGGGGAAGTCGTCCATTTTTCAAC
>Ga0169931_10000481_pt1 | contig 65144 bp, 63 predicted proteins | sample Kivu_15m_20L_FD_129675 | JGI IMG/M metagenome (GOLD analysis project Ga0169931, IMG submission 129675) | Freshwater microbial communities from Lake Kivu, Western Province, Rwanda to study Microbial Dark Matter (Phase II) - Kivu_15m_20L... | ecosystem: Environmental > Aquatic > Freshwater > Lake... | reverse complement strand
GGTATTCGGGCGCGGAAGAGTGCTCTACGCTCTGGTTGGCAAAGGTATTGAACAAAGAACGATTTCCGCTGCCTCAGATTTTCTGTCGGGCCCCTGCTCCTGCCAGGTCAAGGAACAGAACCCCGGGTTCGATCTCCTGCTGATGAACGACTGGCTGGCTGCCATCGGTGACACCCTTGTCAGTTCACCGGTGCCACAGGAACAAAGGAAGCCAGGCCTTCTGAAGATACCACCCGGCCGCAACGGAGGTGCGAAAGGTAAGTCCAGAGAAAATCCGGACAAGTCGCTCCAGTGATTCGCTCAGCCACCCCGCATAAAAGCGTGGTAATAGAACAGCAGACCGGTGACAGAAGTGAGCGTGATGTCGATGGTGGAAAGCCAACCCAAAACTTTGTGCAACCTGCTGTGCTTTCCGGGCCGCACATCGTTGCCGAACTTCAGCAGAGCGAGTGTAATTGTTGCTGCCCACAGGAATGGGGTACTAATCGCAAACACGAGATGTACCAGCAACCACGGTCGCACCGCAGTAATTTTTGCTTCCAGAAGTTCCGGTGTCAGGTTCTGTCGCGAAACAATCTGCTCCCAGCCACCATGCACCAGCTGGACATCAATTTCGAAGGCGGAAACGGCGAACAGCAGGATCAGCCCGAGGGCAATCTGCAGACGCTTGTGCGCGAGATAGCTTTTGCGAACTTTCACCAGCCACAGACTGTACAGCAGCAAAGGAACGATCAGCACCAGTGCGCAAACGACGAAGTCCAGCATGAACGTCGTTGGATATCCCAGGAATCCACTCTGAAACATTCAGAAACCCATTCTAGTCAAGGCTATGCCGGGATATGAGCCTGAGGGGCACCCATGCATTACCCTGCTACTTCAGCAGCGCATGCATCGCTGCCTGTATACCCGCAGAGTCCACTCCCTGATAACCCATTTGCTGCCACAAACCACCGGATCCCTCGCGGTGAGTGCCGATGTTGTTGTAGCGTCCGCGAAAACCGCGTTTCAGCAACTCCGTGCCGAAGCGGGAGCCGAGGCCAGTTGTGACATTGAAGGACTCCGCCACCAGTACCGCTGGGGCGGCAGCAAGCCTCGACATCATGGACTCGTCATACACATTCAGAGTTGCCTTGCAGACAAGTCCGACCTGCAGCCCCGCAGCTTTGAGTTTGATCACTGCATCAAGGGCCCGATAGACCGTTTCACCAAATGCCACGATGTAACCATCTTTGCCCTCCCGGATCAGATCATCCTTTCCGGGAACGAACTGGTAGTCGGCACCGTAGAAACGCTCGCCGGTTTCTGTGAGCAGGTCCGGGACACCAGAGCGGGTGGAAAACAGGAATCTCAGCCCCGGCTGACCGAAAACTGTCCTGAGGCAAGCCCGAAACTGGTGCTGGTCGGCCGGGAAATAGAGTCGCGTGATGTCTCGCCCTTCGTCCGGAAGACCATTCGCTGCGAACATGTTGTTCAGGCCAAAGTGACAGGTGTTGTCGGCCATATCGTCGCAGCCGGCGTGGGAGAAGTGCGCGAGCACGTTCGCCTGGTTCAGCCGCGCCATGGTGATTTCCGACACAACCATCTCAAGAAAAGCCGAGAACGTCGCAAAAACACCCTGCCTGCCAGACTCGTAACCAAAACCCGCCGCGGCCGAGTAATTGCCGCGCTCCATGATGCCACCCCTCACGAAGACTTCCGGGTGAGCCGCACGCACGTGGTTCAGCCCGCAGGATCCCTCAAGGTCGCTGTCGAACACCCGCACACTGGAAACTCGCTGTTCAGCCGTCATTCCGTCAAGAATCTCGTTCAGAATCTTTCCAAACAGGTCACGATTTCGGCCGACGCTTTTCGCATCCGAACCCTCGCAGACCGGAGCAGACGGGCCTTTGGGAACGCTGCTGAGATACTGCACTGCCGTGTCGTGCCCACGGCTGGCGAGATATTCCTTTGCCACCGAAACCTTGATGACATCATGCCCGTGTGCACTTCCCTCAAGCCCCCGAATGCCAACGCACATTTTGCGGCGATTAACGAGCGCAATCGGCCCCGAAGTTGTCACCGCGGCACACATCCGAGCATAAAGCGATTCCAGTTCCTCCCCGTCACCAATATTCACAGCCAGCCCATGCCCCTCCAGAGTCTTCGCGACACAGTAACCTGGCAGGTAGTCCGACGGATGCCCCGCGATCGTCACGTCGTTGTCATCAATCAGGAGCTTGATATTCAGTTGCTGGGCGACGGCCAGCCGAGCAGCTTCGGCGTCGTTCCCCTCCATCTGGGAACCATCTGAACCCAGCATGAAGACAATCTTTCCCGGGTTGGCCATCGCCACGCCGTTCACGAACGGCCACATGTGCCCCAGCCGACCGGATGAAAACTTCACTCCCGGAGTAAACCCGCGTTCCGGATGACCTGGAAGATGCGACAGGTACTCGCGGTAGTGGAACAGCTTCTCAATCGGAAGCTCACCTTCCAGGACCGCCATCAGATACTGAGTCGCCACGCGGTGGCCGGCTTCGTCGAAGAATACCGGCAGTACATCCGGAGCACCACCGGCCGCGGCGTGCTTCATGAAGCCGTGCATGATGCAAACTTCAGGCACCGTATCAAATGGTCCCCCCGTGTGTCCTCCAAGCCCCTTAGCGTCGGCAACTGCAGTGAAAAAGATGATCGCGTCGCGACACAGCTGAATGTTGGCCTGCAATGCCGTTTTTTGTTCCGCCGTGAGCTTCGGGTTGCGGGGATCCAGCACCAGTGGCTGGTAGTTCTGAAGCGGAATCGGAAACTCGGCGAGAGCAGACATGGATAACTCCAGCAGCCCGATTGGCGAGACCTGAACCGGGCGACAGACAAAGATGGGAAGCGCGTGAGCAGATACGCAGTATCGGTCTGCCGGGGCGAAATGCAAACCTGCGGGCGTTTACAGGGCTCGCAGGCCCTGAATTCCCAATCGCCTGAATTCATCACTCGGCCGGATCGTCAGCAAATCGCGAAAACAGCCAGAGAAATTCCCTGTTTCCGTTACTTCCGGAAGTCGGGCATTCTATCCCCGCCCCCCGATCGATCGCTCCCACCAGCACCTCAGCCGCAAACTCTCGGATGTCAGCCAGTACGCACTGGCGAACACCGTCGTCTCGAATCACTCCCCGCCCCCGCGAAACCTCCTGACGCCCCGCTTCAAACTGAGGCTTGACCAGCGCCACCAACTGCCCTCCCTGGCGCAGCAACGGCCAAACTTCCGGAAGCACCAATCGCAGGGAAATGAACGACACATCGATCACAATTCGGTCAAAATCAGGATCCGGAAGCCGCACAGCCCCCAAATTCCGAACATTCAACTGCTCGAAATTCACGACCCTCGGGTCCCGCTGCAACTTCTCATGCAGCCGGCCGGTCCCGAGATCCACACAAACCACACGCGCCGCCCCAGCCTGCAGTACACAGTCCGTAAAACCACCCGTTGAAGCACCGACATCCAGCACCACAGTACCCACAAAATCCAGCTCAAATCCCGAAATCGCCGCCTCCAGCTTCAGCCCGCCTCGGCTCACATAACGGGGGTGCTGGATCACCTCTGGAGTCTCCCCCGCTGAGACGATCTGTGATGCCTTCAGGGCGAGCCTTCCGCCCACTTTCACCAGTCCCGACTCAATCAATGCCTTCGCCTGCGTTCTTGATACCGCAAGCCCACGAACCACGAGCAACTGATCGAGGCGAATGGACTTTGCGAACCGCATGACCGCCTGCACCTCCGTCTAAATCGTGAAGTGGTATTTCCACTGCCTAAGTTCTGGTTTCAAGGATTAGAAACGTCGTCGGGACAACGCATACCCCAGAGAATTTGCAACATGCCGTTAAAGCTGATTTAGTCGATACAATCGGTACAGATTACCACGGGGGATTGCAAAAAATGGGCGTTTTTAGAGGAAAAAGTCGCCGCGGAGACGCAGTGTAATTGGGATGTCTGCGGCTGACGCAGAGGTTGTAACGATTTTTTGAACTCGCATATTGTGAGCCTGGGGGCTCTGCGGTAGCCTGACAGTTTCATTCACGCAGCATTTGCGGTGTTTTCGCCACAATGCATCCCAACAGAAGCAGGCGCACTGCGCATTTCCCCTTTTCTCCCAAGGAGAACATCATGATTAAATTTTTTAAGGCTGCTCTCGCCGCCTGCGTTGCGATCGTAGCCGCAGCCGGGCCGGCCAGTGCCGCAATGGTCTACCTGAGTGGTTCGTCGGAAGACAACACGGCACCGTTAAACGTGTCAGCGTGGACTCTGTCGTTGGTCTACACTCCAAGTACGGGCACCACGGCTGTCGTGAACTCAGCCGTCTTCTCTGTAAATCGTGCTGGCACACAATATGTGTGGAACACGCTCGAGGCACCTGGCGAAATTTTCATGGCTGCCTCAAAAACGGCCTACGACGTGACCCTGAAGTTCCAGGGTCCGGCTGCAATCAACGGCCCGGTCCCCGCCGGCGATCCAACGGATGTTGGATCTTTCCAGGCTGATATCGACACCCTGACCGTCGGTGGCGGACTTCCAGCCGTTGCCGCCCGAGAAGCCACGCTTGCAAACATCACCCAACTGACGGCAAGCGCCACCGTGCTTCAGGGTAAGTTTCACGCTGACCCGTTTTTCCGCGCCGGAGGTGGTTTCCTGCGTCTGAACGGCGACCCTGCAGGCATCACTGTTCCCGAGCCTGGTTCCATGCTGCTGCTTAGCGGACTGGGCCTCGTTGCCGGTCGCCGCGTGATCGCTCGTCGCCGCCAGCAGAAAGCCAAAGCCGAATCAGAGACCGCTGCCTGATCCTGCTTTCTGTCCACCCGCCGCACAGAACGCATCCACCGGGCAGCGGTGCCCCCCTGCTGCTCGGTGTTCTGACGGCAATCGATTCGCTCTGAAACGATCGCCCTTGTACCAGTCGGAAAGTTCCAGCTTGGTGTTGTGTCCGGGCCCGGTAACATCGCCCACGAACTCCAGACCGTACAAGTGATTCGATTCAAAATGCAAGGCTCTGTGGTCCCGGTCAGCAGGATGCACGACTGGGCATTCAGACAATGAAGTATTCGCCGGGCTGGGGAACCCCGGCGTTCTCTCTCGCACAATCGGTCATCTGCCCTTCTCACCGCGTCTGCTTCAACCCCGGGCATCTGACCAGCCAATGCGTCTCGCCCCGAAGAAGTTCCACTTCTTCGGGGTTTTTTGTTGCCCATGGCACTGGAATGCTGTGCGGCGGTTCTGGCGAGCGGCCAGTGGCGATCGGCAGGGAAAGCCGAATATCCATCGCTGCATCACTGCAGGTTTCCCGGAAAGTGCTCGTCGTTCATGGAAAGGTCTGCGGACTTCACGCGGTCGCAGATAGCCTGCGGGTTCGCTCGGTCTGCAGACAACATGACGGCCGCTGTGCCCTCTTTCCAAATGCGAGTCTCTTATGAAAGTAACTCGATCGCCGCTGCTGCTCCTGTCGCTGCTGCTGTCCGGGGCTTCCTCGCTGCCCGCCAGCGACGCTCAGGACTGGCTGCCGCAGCAGTCGTTCGGGGAGTTCAGTGACGAAAACGACGAAAACGACGAGGACGAAGATCTGCCGGTCGAACCCGGGCAACTGGGCAGGCACTACCTTGAACTGCAGTATCTGCAGGTGGAAACACTGGACCAGGATGTGGAACTCAATGATCCGCTCAAAGGGTTTTCATTCGTCTTCAACGTCCCCGCCCGCTGGAATGATCGGCTTCCGGAATTCATGGGGCAGGATGTGTTCCTGGCGACAGTGGGACTGCAGGGCAGCGGTTCCGATCCCGGTGGCCTCGCGGCCGTGGATATTGAATTGCGGTCCTTCAGCAGCGGGCTCACGACCTACCTGTTCGTAACCGACAACTTCCGTCCCTTCGTACAACTCGGCATCAACACGCAAATGTTCCAGGCCGACCTGAATCTGCTCGGAGCCACCATTCCCATCGGTGATCTGGATTCAGACTTCCTCGCGAATCCTGGCTTTGAACTGGATTTCGGGGAACGGGTCGCGTGGAGAAATCTGCTGGAGTCGGAAACGGAGGGTGACTTCGAGGATTCACTTATTCGCTCGGAACTCGTGATCTGGCCTGGCAGTCGCTGGTTCCTGAAAGGTGGCCTTGCTGGAGATCTGCACGGTGATTCGTGGGGATTTCTTCTGGGAGGCGGCTATTCGTGGTGAACTTGTTCGCCTGCTCATCAATCGCCTGCCGGCCCCAGCAGGAAAAGCAGCCCGCGTGTTTGACTATTTTGTGTTTTCTGCTGGAACAGCCCGCGGCCCAATTTCTCAACCAAATCCTCAGCGCATCTCTGCCGCAAATACCATAGAATACGCTCGAACGCTCCTCAGATGCCAGCATCGCTGATGCTGTCTGAGTGAGCATGAACAGCATCAGGATCAGGGAGCCGGGCAAGGTGTCTGCGTGCGGGCTGGTAAGTGCGGCAACACGGTGGTCAGCCGACCGTCTGCATTCAGCGGCGTGTTTGCTCACGGCGCAAATCGCCATCCCCCTCCTCATGCTGCTCACCGGCTGTGATTCCGAAAAATCCGCAGCCCCCCGGAGTCAACCCATCGAATACTCATCCGCCGTCAAACGCGTCACGGCCGAAAACTGGGCCACACTCGCCGTCGGTGGTGGTCTCGGTGGAACCGGCTGGGTACTCCTTCCGGAACAGCCACCCGCCGGTCAGCCCGCTTATGTTTCCGCCGTCAAGCCCGAAGAACGTGGCTACCTCGCGGCCGATGCCTGCCGGGAATGCCATGCCGATCAATACGATACCTATATTCACACGGCCCACGCACGCACTTCGATGCTGCCGTCCGCCGAAACAATCCTCGGCAGCTTCAGTCCCGGCCGAAATGAACTGGCCACTGCTGCCCCCGGGCTGCGATTTCGGATGCTCTCCGAAAAAGGTCGGTTCGTGCAGCGACTGGAACTGGACCACGCACCCAGTGGCACTCAATATCATCGCGATTTTTCCATTGATCTGGTGCTCGGCTCGGGCAATCATGGCCAGTCATACCTTTACTGGGAGAACGACCGCCTGTATCAGTTGCACGTCAGCTATCTGACGGAATCCGATGGCTGGGTAAACAGTCCCGGCCCCTACTACGACGGGACGGCTGACTTTGCTCGCCCGGTTCCTGTTCGCTGCATTGAGTGCCACGCTACGTGGATCGGGGCTGACGTGAAATCGGTGAACCGTTTTGATCGCAGTACCTTTGTTGCAGGAATTGGCTGCGTGCGATGTCACGGTTCCGGGCACGAGCATATTGAGTTTCATCGAGAGTATCCGGACGAGCAAACCGGCCGACGCATCGTCCAGCCAGCCACGCTCACTGTGCAGCGGCAGAATGAGATTTGTGCGCAGTGTCATTCAGCGGGCGAAGTTGCCGGTGCCGCGTTCGGCTATCGTCCCGGACAACCGCTTTCAGAATGGATGGAACTTGATCTGGCTGGTGACAGCGAAGGCAATGCTGATCCGCACAGTGCCAATCAGCTGGCTCGCCTGATGAAAAGTGTCTGCTTCAAAACCCCGGAAGGGCTCAGCTGCATCACCTGTCACGATCCCCATCGCAGTCAGCAGGGACAGCTCGATGTCTATGCCGCGAAATGCATCAACTGTCATCAGCCAGCCATTTGTCCGGACGTGCGAATGCTGGGAACAGCGGCCGAGAGTCGTTGTGTCGAGTGCCACATGCCAGCCCGCCGGGATGCTCAGGTGCAGATGGAAACAACCGGCGGCAATGTACAGGCTCTGCTCCGCGACCACCTCATTGGACGCTGGCCCAAAACAGCGGCCGAAGTGCGGCAACAGCTCGCCCCGGTCAAAGTTGCACCTGCACGTGCAGGAGACGTTCAGTAATGCTGCGTACAAGTTTGAATCTTCAGATCCCGACAATGCTGCTCTGTAGCTGCCTGCTGTTCATGGGCTGTAACCGTACCGACAGTGGTAGCGGGGAACAGAAACCAATCGAAAAGAAAGCCAAAAACGATGCCGACGAACTTGCTCCCGCACCTGCCGTTGCTCGTCCCACCGACGATTCGGCCCAACCTGAAATCCCTTCCGGCCCATTTCGCTTTGCCTCCATGATCGACAGGTCAGGGATCGACTTTGTGCAGACCAGCGGTGACTCCGCCGACAAGCCGTTCCCCGCCGCGAACGGCACTGGCTGTGGAGTTTTCGATGTGGATCTCGATGGACGCCCGGATGTGTTCTTCGCCAACGGCGCAAACTTTCCGCTCGATCCCCGTCATCCCGGGCCGTGGGATCGGCTGTATCGCAATCAGGGCAGCTGGAAATTCAGCGACATCAGCGCCCTCGCTGGAATTGGCTCTCCCGGCTATTCCTGCGGTGTCGCTGTCGGTGATGTGGACAGCGATGGCTTCCCCGATCTGTATGTGACCCGATATGGACGTAATCACCTGTACCGCAATCTGGGCGATGGCACCTTTGAAGAGCTCGCAGCCGCCTGGGGAGCCGATGATGATGGATGGGCCACCAGTGCTGCGATTTTCGATGCCAATCATGACGGACTGGCCGATATCTACGTGTGCAACTATGGCAAGTGGACGTGGGAAACAAGTCAGTACTGTGGTGATCGAACGCGGAACCTGCGAATGTTCTGCAGCCCAAGGCACGTACCTCCGCAGCCCGATGCACTGCTCGTGAACACCGGTGAAAACTACAGCAACCAGCTGCAGCCGCTGAATGCTGCTGTCCCCCCAGGACGCGGGCAGGGAGTGCTGGCTGGTGATTTTAATGGCGATGCGCTGACCGACCTCTATGTCGCCAACGACATCCATCCGAATTTTCTGTTCATGAATGGGGCTGACGGTTTCCAGGAGATCGGAGAGGCGTCCGGTACCGCCTTCGATCATCTCGGACAGGCTCAGGCCGGTATGGGACTTGCCGCATCTGACGTCGATGGTGACGGCCGCTTTGAACTGTTCGTCACCAACTATCAGAACGAGCACAATGCCCTTTACCTGAATCTGGGAGACCGCGCCTTTCTTGAAGCCGGACTGTCGCGAATTCCAGAAGGCAGCATGCCCTGGGTTGGCTGGGGAAATGCGTTTGCGGACTTCGACCACGATGGCCACGCAGACCTGATCGTCACCAACGGACACACCGACAATAACCTCGCAGACTTTGGCAAGGAAGGCGATTACCTGCAGCCCCCGGGACTCTGGAAAAACACCAGTGGCAGCTTCCAGCTGATTCGCGGTGCCGGCCCGTACTTCACCACGCGTCACTGCGGCCGCGGACTGGCCACCGCCGATCTGGACGGAGATGCCGATACGGATGTCGTGATCTGCCACCAGGATGCTCCACCGGCACTCCTCCGCAACGATACTCCCCCTGCAACCAACCAGCTGCAGCCGCTCATACTGCGGCTGATCGGTACGCGCATTCTTCGGGACGTCGTCGGTGCCGTGGGAGTGCTCGAAGAGGGAGATCGAATTCAGACAGAGCAGATCTTCGGGGGTGGCAGTTATGCATCGGCCAGCGAACGCCGACTGCAGTTCGTTCGCGGCTCGTCCGGTTCTCCTGCCCGACTCCGAATTCGCTGGCCGGGTGGCGAGGAAAGCGTCATTGAGGATTTGCCCGCCGGCCGAGCGTTCACTATTGTGCAGAACGCTCAGCCCGGAGCTGCTCCACGGATCTCCGTGGATTTCTGACCTGCCCCAGGCCTTGCTGGCCCCCTCCTGTCCATCTCACCCGTTTCACAGAGGCTGCACGTGTCCGAACAACTTCGACCACAACCCCCCGCACCGGCAGAGGGTTTCAGTATCGTTCGAGTTCTCATGATCCTGCTGATCTGCAGCGGTATCGGCGGCGGTGCCTGGCTCCTTTGGGGTGAACTGCAGGGAGCGCCAGCCAAATTCCCATTTACGGGTCAGGTGCTGTTTAACGGCAAACCGGTTACGACCGGATCGATCATGACCGAGCGAGTCGGTGACAAGTTTGATGCGGCCCTCGGTTTTCTCGATTCAGAGGGTCGGTTTAGTCTGGAGACCAATGGTGATCCCGGCGCCAGCGAAGGCACCCACAAGGTCATCATCAGCAGTATGGCCCCCGGCTTCCCACCCAGGCCGCTCGTACCAGCCATCTATGTTGATCTCAAAAGCACCTCACTGACTTTGGAAGTCACGTCGGATCCTTCAAAGAATACCATCGTCTTCGAACTCGAAGGCGAGCTCCCGGAAGCTCCTGCAGCTCCGGCCGGCGGGCCAGGCGGCGGCGGTCCACCGGGTGGCGGCCCACCGAGCGGCGGTCCTGCAAACGGCGACGCCCCTGCAGCCGCACCCGAAACCCCCGCTCAGCCGCAGGAACCAAAGCCCGAATAATCCGCTCTTCAAGCCGACGCCCGTCGTTCATTCGCCGGTGACTTCGCCGCCATTTCGTGTGCCGAGGGCACTGTAGACGCGGACGTCGATGTTTTCCGTCAGAAAGCGGACGGACCCATCGGCCATGCCGAACTGAGCCCCGCCGGTGTGACGGCTCCCGAAGCTGATTTCGTACGCTGCGAAGGCGGTTGTGCCCACGGCAGGTTTCTTTTGGTTCATCGGAACGCCGGTGGAGCCAAGTGCTTCGGACATGTCGCCCATATTGGTGGTATCGACGTCATCTGAGCCGATGCCCCAGTGGTCTTTACGTCCCTGTGTGGGCTGACAGTTTTCGCGGATAGTTCCCATTTCAGGAATTGCGCCCATATCGGGGACTGCTTCGCCCATCGCGATGGTGTTTGAAGTTCCATCGGTGATGTCGGCCATCCGCATGCCGATCATGCCGTAATGTGCACCATTGCGCTTGATTCGCTGGTGATTGACTTTCTGCAGGAAGACCCCGTCAAGGTCACTGATAACTTCCACATTTCCAGTGGTTCCCCACGGAGTGGGAACGTTTCGATACCGACGGTCGTCGGCGAGAATCCCGGAGACACAGCCGAGGTAGTTCATGGCGGCTCGACGTTGAACAATCCAGTTATCGCCGGAGATGTCAGCAACCTGATTCGGAAAGGTATCGGAGGGACAGCGGAACATGGGGAACACCTGTTCGCAGACAAACAGATTCCGCCAGACCGGCGAATCATTGGGGTCACCAGGTTTACCGGGCAGCGGATAGGCCCACTGAGCATTGATCACGTTGTCTTCCTGCATGGTGAGCATCTGATAGGCGTTCTGCTGTTCAAGGTAAGGCAGCAGCAGTCCACTCCACGTCGTCCCAACACCGAATTCGGCGGCCATCGGCCAGCCGTTGTAGACGTCATGAAAGTTGTGACAGGCGAGCGCGAGTTGTTTGATGTTGTTTTTGCATTGAGTTCTGCGGGCGGCTTCGCGGGCCTGCTGGACGGCGGGCAGCAGCAGAGCCACAAGAATAGCGATGATGGCAATGACGACGAGCAGTTCAATCAGCGTGAAACCGGACCGGCGAATGGGCGAGGAGTTTCCGGGGCTTTGGATGTGACGCACAGTAGTTCCTTTCACAGAAATTTCGAGGACGAAGACAATTGCCACAGGCGATCGACAGCTACTGGGCTGACTGCACAGAAAACTGAAATTCGTTGGTTCCGGAGCCGACACTGGCTGTTTGGGGAGTTGAGGATGGAGCTTCATATTTTTCGGGGAACAGATTCCTGACGCCGCCCTCCACTTCGCTGGGTTTGGTTTCCATAGGAAGTGGCTGGCCCTTGCTGTCGACCCACAGAGTGAACGTGACCTTGTAATCACCGGACCAGATGCCCTTCTCTCCCTGCGGATGCTGGATCTCGAATTTCCCCGCGGCATCGGTCACGCCAAATCCAAATCCATGCCGTTCCGGATTGAATTCTGTGACATCGGGGAAAAAGCCGACTTTGCAGTGCTGCACAGGTTTGCCATCCAGCTGAACAGTACCGGTGACGGTCTGCATCGGTGGCTTGCCGCAGCCGAAGGGAGCCAGTGTGATGAGCAGTATCAGAGTTGCTTTAAGGCAATCGAGTAGACGGAGTTTCATGCGAGAAGCCTGCATTGCGTGAAGAGAGGTGACCGCCGTGGTGTGAGGTGCGGAATTCAACCAGCCACGTGTGCAGAAATTGCGAGTCTTTTGTGAGTCTTCGCAGAAGAAGGGCTGAAGATTTGATGAGTTCCGCTCACAGCCTTGAGTTCTCGCTGGCGAATGAAGGCCGCTTTGTCATGATGACGCTCCGTGCGGTCCGTTTTGCTTCGTTTGCTCATGTCAGACTGGATCATTGGAGTATTTCTGTGGTTGAGCTTCTGTCCTCGATCGTTCGCGCCGGAGTGCTTTGCTGTTTTCTCTGTGTGACCGCAAGTGCTCATGAAGGTCCGGACCCGGTTGGTCACTGGGAATTCCATCCGCGGCAGTTGCAAGGCAGCCGTTTGAAGGCTCGAGTCGGCGCGGATTTGGTGCTTGCGGGACCGGTTCGCTGGATGTCAGATCCGCTGGGAGAGTCGCTGGTGTTTACACCTCGGCTGCAGTGTCTGGCGGACCCCGCCGTCGCGCCGCTCCTGCACCTTCCCAAAGGCGCACTGACGGTGGCCACCTGGGTGGCGGTGGATGAGCCGGAGGAATGGGGTGGGATTGTGGGAACGATTCAGGATGACGGTGGCGAAGAGCGCGGCTGGGTGCTGGGCTACGACAAATCCGTGTTCACTCTGGTCCTGTCAACGACAGGCGCAGATGATGGCGACGGCCGTCAGACGGTGCTGCGGGGAACGACACCGTGGGAGCCGGGGCGGCTGTATCACGTGGCTGCTGTATTCGATGGAAAATCGGCGCGGCTGTACGTGAATGGTCAGGAGGAGGCCTTTACGCCGGACCAGTACGGTGAACTGCTGTATCCAGCCGCCGCACCATTTGTGCTGGGCGGATTTCGGGACAGTAACGAGGACTTCCGGATGACGGGCCGGATTCGGGATGTGCGGGTGTATGACCTGGCAGCGAAAGCGGAATGGGTACGGCAGGACTTCGAGCACGGAGTGAAGCTGGCGGAACTCGAAGCCCGCCCCGCGATCGCGCAAAACGGCTTCGTCGTGGATCCTTATCTTCAGTTCGGGACCCGTGATTCGATGACGGTGATGTGGCGAACAGCGGGCAAGGGAACCTCTGTCGTGCACTACGGAGCAACGCTGCAATGTGACCAGGAAACATCCGTTCCCGGCGCGGTGGAGATTCACGAAGTCCGCCTCGGAAATCTGGAACCGGAAACGCAGTACTTCTATTCCGTGGAGACAACTCTGGAAGACGGCACTGTGGTGGAGAGCCCCGCTGCGACGTTCACAACGGCAGTGAATCCGGACACGCCATTCGCATTCGCCGTCTTCGGAGATACTCAGAAAAACCCCAAAGTCTCCGGCCAGCTCGCCGTGATGGCCTGGGCCCAGCGACCGTCGTTTCTGGTCCACGTAGGGGACCTCGTGGACAAAGGATCGATTGCAGGGCACTGGACCGAGCATTTCTTTCCGGGAATGAAGCCGATTGCACAGCGGATCCCCTTCTATCCGGTACTTGGCAATCATGAAGAAAATTCGCAGAACTATTTCGACTACATGTCGCTGCCAACACCCGAGTATCACTATCAGTTCACCTACGGAAATACTCAGTTCTTCATGATCGATTCCAACCGCAACATCGCTCCGGGTTCAGAGCAGTACGAGTGGCTGCGGGAGGAACTTTCAAAGTCAAAGGCAGTCTGGAAGATCGCCTGTCATCACCACCCACCGTACTCGTCCGACGAAGACGACTACGGAAATCTCTGGAAGACGCGCGTTTCATCGCGGGGTGATCTGCGAGCCCGGCAGTTGTCGGCGCTGTATGATGAGTTTGGGGTTGATATTGTCTGGAGCGGGCATATTCACAGTTACGAGCGGACGTGGCCGGTTCGCGAGGGGCTGGCGGTCGAGCAGAAGGGCACGGTCTATATGATCACCGGTGGTGCTGGTGGTGGTCTGGAAACAGCCGGCCCGTATCGGCCGTTCTTCCAGAACAACGTGAAACATGGCCATCATTACTGCATGGCAGCCGTGAATGGTCGCACGCTGGAAATCAAAGCGTTTGACCTTGAGGGACGACTCTTCGATACGGTCACCCTGAAAAAGGCCCCACAGGAATAATTCAGACAAAATCCGGGTGACCGTTCACAGAATCAGCCTTTCTGATCTGCTGATCTCTGCCATCGACAGAGGAGACGACTGTTCAACTGCATCAGGGCTCCAATCAAGGCTGCCTTCCACAACAAACCTGCACCCACACTGATCCCGCAGTACTGATCGCTCGGTGCACGGTGACAAGCGCAGAGAATAGCACAGACACGGGACTGAAAAGCTGCCTTTATCTGTGGAATCTGCGAAATCTGTGGTCCAGATCCGAATCCCTTATTTTAACCACAGATCACGCAGATTGCACAGATGCGCGACCGAGTCTGTGTCTGGGATCTGTTCCAAAACTGACTGATTCATGATTGAAATCGTCGCTGGTCCGGACGCATTCAGCGCGTCTCGCAAGCAGCAAACCTGTTGATGGCCTCCCGGGGGTCTTGGGGGCCGGCCCCCAGCATCCCCGCAAACCGTCCCCACAAGTTTCCAGTCTGCTTTTCGGGACCTCTACACAGGCAGAAAGCTGCACCTGACGGAGTTCTCTTTTACAACTTGTTCAGCAGTTCCGCTACTCGAGCTTCGAACAACCCCTGCCACTCAGGCGCCACCAGTACGTCACAGTCTTCCTGAGCGTAGCCCGTATTCAGACGTTGCGCAGAAGTTGGGGTATAGTAGATGTAGCCGTTTGTGTATCCGGCCACGAACGTAAATCGATGCGGAGAGAGTTGTTTGATGTTGAGTCCGATCTGTACCGTGAGTTCTCCGGGGAAGGTGGTCAGCACAAAATCGCCAACCCTTAACCCGCCAACCTCCACATCAAGATTTGGCGAACCGGCCTCCAGCGTCTGCTTTTGGTGCATACGAAGCAGATTCAGGTTGGTCTGCAGTCGCGTCAGTTTCTCCATGGTGCGAATGTTTTCCAGATAGGCTTCCACGGCCGCTTTGTTCTCCGCATCCAGCTGTTTCATATCCTTGCGGCTGTTGGCTTCGTCCAGCATGTATCGATGAGAATAAAAGCCAGGGAAATCCGGGTGCAGTTTCTGTTGAATATACAGCGGCACAAATGTCTTGAAATTCAAACTGCTGCCGCGGAAGGAACTCAGCAGCCGCTGCTGTTCTGTCTCGATGGCCCTGATTCGCTTCTCGAAATCGGTGGCTCGCGGGAGTGACAGTGGTGAATTGACGACTCGCAGAGCCGCATCTGCCGCTGTTTTTTCGATCGTGCGGAGTCCCCGCAGCACATTCAGCCCCAGCATCGTTCCGAACGGTTCGCAGTCCCGCGGTGCTGCCGTGTCTTTGTAAATCACCGGATTGATGTCGCCCGCACAGCCCTGCACGAAGAAGGCCATCGCTCCCTGTCCCAGCTGCTCTTCAATTACGGCCGTTGCAAACCCTGGAAAATCGGCACTGCTCAGACCCGTCGGAACACCCATAATCGGGTGGCAGGCAAAGTTGTAAACGACCGCCAGAACGCTGCCGTCGGCTCGATCCAGTCGCAACAGACCAATCTCAGGATCAACGGGACCGATCCCGGCAACTTCATCGTCCCACGGCATTGCATAGGCTCGGCGCACGTCGGCTTCGCTTCCGTCGATGAGCCGCAGCCGCCGATTTTCCATGATCCGCACTTCCTGCCCGACACCGGCCCCTGCACGGACAGGTTCCAGCTTCGCCCATGCCTCCCGCACGGCTTCGACAGTCAATGCAGCAACATCAGCACACACGACTCCATGGCAGTGACTGGCATTGACAAATACATTCAGGGGCGCGATCCCCGGGGCTTCGGCAAGGGCCGCACGCACCTCGGTGAGATAGCTGTCCTTAATGTGGCCAATTCCTCCGACGGAGACGGCGTCCACGGTGATCAGCACCGCTGTCGTCTCACCCTTCTTCAACACCAGTGCGCGGGCAAACAGAGGATCGTTGGATGGCGTGTTCGGATCCGTGATATCGCGCTTCGCCGTGCCGGCCAGAAGCTCGGAATCTGCGCGCGTGGCCTCACCCGACACTAGCAATCCCGCTACCAAAAACACAACTCGAAACAACCGGAGCATAACTTCCTCCAGACCAGAATTCGCATGCGGTGGTCCGTGATCAACGGACTGCCGAGTAGCATAACCAGCGGCGGCACCTCATGGCAGTCAACCGCTTTTTTCAGCCGATTTCCCATTCGCACACTGTTACCTGACTTGCCGACAAGTATAAACTAAAGAAGTCAAAACTTGCTGTCACCGCACTTGATCGGTCCATAACTCATGACATCTTCCAGCCCTGCTTCGCTGAACCCAGCCGCTGATCCAGCCACCAGTCGCCTGCATTCGCTCGACGCGCTAAGAGGTTTCGACATGTTCTGGATCATGGGTGGCGATACTCTCGCCACCGTGCTTCTTGACCGCTTTCCGTCACGCTCAGCCGACACGCTCAAAATGCAACTGGAACATGTCGAGTGGGAAGGCTTTCGTTTTTATGACCTGATCTTCCCGCTGTTTCTGTTTCTCGTCGGCTGCGTGATCCCGTTCTCGCTCCAGAAATACTCCAGCAAACCCGCTGCCGCGGTCGGTCGTATCATTCGCCGGACGCTGCTGCTGATTTTCCTTGGACTGATCTGCAACGGACTGCTCAACTTCGAACCGGGGCAACTGCGATGGTGCGGAGTGCTGCAGCGGATCGGTGTCTGCTACGGCCTTGCTGCCTTGCTGTGTCTCAGCCTCACACCACGAAAATTGACAGCGACCATCGCCTGCATCCTCCTCGGGTACTGGGCTCTGCTCGCCTTCGTTCCCGCGCCCGGAGGGACCCCTGGCGATTATTCGAAGGCCGGAAACCTCGCAGGCTGGGTCGATCGCACGGTGCTTCCCGGTATTATTCTCAAACCTTACTATGGCGACGGTGATAACGAAGGCATTCTGTCCACCATTCCCGCCATCGCCACTCCATTGATCGGCTGCCTTGCCGGAATCTGGCTTCGTTCACCACATTCCGGGCTTGTAAAAACCGGCGGATTGATCATCTCCGGGGCTGCCCTGCTGGCGGTCGGGACAGCCTGGGGAAACCTTTTCCCGATCATCAAGAACCTCTGGACCAGTTCCTTTGTGCTGGTGGCGGCCGGATGGAGCCTGCTGCTCACGGCAGTGTTCTATTTCATCATCGATGTGATTGGCCTCCGCCGCTGGGCCTTCCCATTCACCGTCATCGGCGTCAACGCCATCACCATTTACGTCGCTCCACGATTTATCGACTTTGATCATCTGACGTCATTTTTTCTTTCCGGAACGGCACGGATGAGCGGAAGCTGGAGCGGTGTTGTAGCTGCTTTCGGAGTGCTCTTCGCAGAATGGTTGTTCCTGCTCTGGCTCTACCGCTCCCGCGTCTTCCTGAGACTCTGAATCCGGAAACAAACAATGCAGATCCTGAGATTTCTTTCGCCCCCCATGTTCAATCGTGTGCGAATTTTTTTGACTTTTTTTTGGGTGTCAGGGATCATCATTGTGCTCGGTGTCATGATGTTCTTCTGGTTTGTACCCATCGAACCCGACGGGCCGTTTTCAGATCACCCAATACTCCTCCGCCTGCTCGTAACTGTGTTTTCACTTGGATTTGCCGCTATCCCCCTTTTCTGCCTGCTGCGACTTTGGAGGATCAACCCCGGGAGCATTCCGGCGGAATATTTGCAGCAGCAGCAGCAGCTGCTGCAGAGGCTTTCAAAAGCTGCAGAGCCGATCCATAAACATGAAACGCCGGTAGTCTGCCCCACCTGCGGAGCAAAGTTTCTGCTGGAAAACTCAGTGACCAGTGCACCGCCTGTCTGCTCGTTCTGCGGTACTCACATTCCGGCGTCATCCTGACCTGCCGGGAAAGGAATTCCGAGGACTGCTCAGGACGGTTACTCCAGCGGAATCTCCACGGGACGTTCATTGAGTGTTCGTGTTGAAGCTCCTTTGATGGCTCCACTACGGACAGGCTTAGGGGCTGACGGCGTTGGCGCAGTGGTCTTATTGTTGTTTTGGGGCTGGCGCCAGGATGGAGCGGCAGTGGATGGTCCAAATTGCAGGTCGCCTGATTCGCTGACAGCTTGCCGCTCTGTCGGCAACAGTGGTTCGGCGGGAGTTAAATCGAGCCCCTCCCTCGCTGCCGCGCCTTTGGGTGTGGTGGCTGGCCGTTTGGAAAGAGTCAGATTACCTCGGCGAGGCTGTGCTGTGCTGTGTCCCACGGCGTGCACCACGCCACCGGCATTACCGGTTTCGTCAATTCGTCTGCCCACGGCGGGCCGCAGGCTGTCGTCCGCGCCGAGGCCTGGTTCAGCAGTGTATCCGGCCGTCTGGGCAGAACCCGATGGCTTCGACAGGAACCGAGCCGCCAGTTCATCCCGCAGTGATTTGCGTAACTGCACAGCCGGCCCGGTTCCGGGTGTCAGAGTGATTTCGTCCACGACCCACGCCTCTTTCTCTCTCACCATTCGCACCATCGCTGCGGTTCGTGATCGACCAAGTTCGATCCGCAGATCATCCGGCGTTTCTTCCACTTTGCGGATCGGGCTCTGAAGCGTTCGCGGAAGGTGTGCGAATCGCTCGGGAACCACGTTCAGATTACTCCAGACGAGTCGATTGAACGCTGCTGAAGACTGAGCTCTGAGTGTATCGACGTCACCTGATTCCCAGGCAGTCGCGAATTCAATCAGCGGCCTCGACGTCAGCAGCTGCGTTTTGAGCGAAGCGACTTCCAGAGCCGGACCGGGATATTGCACATCCATCACAGCCAGATTGCCATTTTCGTCCTGCAGCGTGACGGATAGCAGGCGACCGTCTTCGGCTTCGAACTGCAGCTCCGTTGTATCTCCGAGAACTTTGTTTTCGACCAGTTTCAGATCTCCGCGGGGGAGGTCTTCGAGAGACAGCTGCTGCAGTGTTTCCGGTGCCATGGGACTCCAGACTTCGTCAGCCAGCTGTCGGCTGGAGATCTGTCGCAGGACGGGCAGATCACGATCGGCGAGGGCCTGCATGAAAAGCATCGCCCTTGCGGGGGCTGTGAACGCCGCTCGCAGATTGGTCTGACGGCTTGTTTCCCGGTCATACAGCGTGACATCAGTCACGCGAAAGGAAGCCTCCACGACCGTCATTCCACTCTTGTCTTCCGCGGGCTCCTCTTTGTCTTTCGCTTTAACTTCGGGAGAAACAAGATCCATTCGGACGTAGCTGGCGTCCCACGGAATCATCACGGTCAGTCGTCCAGCGAAGGACTGGATTTCAAAGTTCTCCGGAGCGTGCCCGGGAGCTGGCAGGGAGATGGTGGACAGATCTCCAACCCGCAGTGAACCATTAAAGAATTTTTCTTCGGAGTACTTTTCGAGGGCTGCCACGTTTTCCCTGCCCCACGCATCCAGAAATCCGCAAATGGTTCCCATGGCTCGTGCCTGACGCAGGAGCGAGCCGGGGTGATGTTCAACGCGGCGATTGCGAACTTCGATGTCGGCCACGGCCCAGCGTTCGTCTTCGTTGCGCAGTTTCACCAGTAGAAACCCATTTTTCGAGGGTATTCTGCCGACGGCATCTGTTTCACTCATCTGGATCTCCGGCCGCCTCGCTGTACCGGTTTCGTACTCACTTGTGATGCGGCTGCTGAGCTGCTCGAGCCACGGCTCGGGAAGACTTTCCAGAGTTTCACGCAGTTCCCCTGACACTGCCGACAGAATTTCTTCTCTGCCACCTGCCTGCCAGGCACTTAGAAACTCACGCAGCGTCAGCAGCAGATCCATCAGTTCAACCGAGGACTTTGTGGAACGCGTGCCTTTCTTCTGCTGCCGCAGCATCACGTCGTCCACCACCCAGCGCTTCTTCTCTGAGTCGCGTACGAGCAGGAACTGGTAGCGAGTCGTTCCGTCCTTTTCCTTTGCCACGGTTTCGTAGCCGCCATTTTCTGTTTTTTTGCTTTCCAGAATCTCAAGTTGTCTCTTTGGCAGTTTAAGAATTTCAAGATCCTTGAAGGCTTCCGGCGATCGCAGCGCATGATTTTCAAAACGCGTGGACACCGCCCTCCGAAAAGCCCGCTCGTTGTTCTCCGCCAGTGAATCAGTAAACTGGGACAGCACCTTCTGCTCCGTGCCGTGCTCCAGCACCGAAGGAGTCAGATCGATGGATTTGAAGGCGTTTGCCGTGAACAGGGATGAAACGCAGCCGGCCCCACTGACACTGAAGCCGGCAGCCAGAAACAGCCAGCCAATGGACACACGAAGCCTCGACATAATGAACACTCCTGCAGTTTCAGCATTGCCGCAATCGCACAAATTCCTGCGGCCTTGTTGCCTTGCTGCCAGAGAAAGGGGAGGGAAGGAGAGAGAGACCGAGAGGAATGTCAGAAAGGGGCGTGCAACCATGAAGACAATCGACGCTGGTCGCCCGCTCCGCCGTTGTCTCAATTCCGCTCCAACCGGTCAACAGCCGGAATACCAGCCCACGACCTAAACGTGAAAAATCCCCCGCTGCCAGAGCGCAATTTTCGGCGAAAAATGCACAAAAGCTCGTTTTTTTGCCGTTTTCTTCCATCTCAAGGGACCTTCTCCTGCAGGTTTCGCAGCTTTGCAAGGGACTGCCCCGCACCGGACGCCAGCCTCACCACCCGATAAATTCATCCGGAAAATTCCCAAAATTACGGACAGAACTGGATTTCCCTTCAAACACAATTCATAGTGCGGCAGGATGTGCCGGATGTTTCAGGGATTCGAACCATCTTCCAGGGCGCCCCCCGACATGATGCAGCATGATTCAAAAACCTTTCACCTGCTGATTACCGACGACAACGCCGCATTTCGACGCGTTCTCCGCGAAGTGCTGGAAGATCGTCCGTTTCTGCACCTGCACGAAGCCGAATCCGGCGAACAGGCCATCGAAGTCGTTGCCCATCGCCGCATCGACATTGTTCTGCTTGACATGCACATGCACGTGCTCTCAGGCGTAGAAACGATCCGAATGCTGAAACAGCTTGATCGCATCAGGCCCTGCATCCTGATCACCTCTGACGCCAGCGACGACATTCGTCGCGATGCTCAGGAGGCCGAAGCCTTTTCGGTGCTGCGAAAGCCCGTGCCCCCAAGGCAACTTGTCCATACAGTCTCCACAGCACTTGAAATCGCCTACTCCGCCTGATGGCAAGCTACTCCATGCGCCGCCTTTCTCTGCTCTTCATGCTCTGTCTCGGCTGCAGCGAACCCCTCAGCCCTTCAAATCCCACTGCCAAAGAGCCCCCTGCATCATCTGCCGTGGCTGCCGACGGCCCGCAAACACCGGTCGCTCCTGCCCCACCAGTTACTCCTCCCAAACCAGTTAAGTTCATACCACCGCCGCTTACGCCCGCCGAAATCTCGGCCGGCTGGGTCAGCCTTTTCGATGGTGTTTCACTCTTTGGCTGGCAAGTCCCCGCTGACAACTCGTGGCAGGTTGTCAATGGCGAAATCACCGCTGACTCCGGCGACCCCAACCTGCTGCTCACGCCCTTCACACTTGACGACTTCGAGTTTCGTTGCCAGTTTCACCTTGCCAAAGGTGGCAACAGCGGAATCTTTCTGCGTACAGCAGACAACGCAGCCGACCCCGCCATCGACACTTATGAACTGAATATTTGCGACAGCCACAAATCCCATCGTACCGGCAGTCTCGTGGACCGCTTTTTTGCACCCAACGTTCCTGGTGTTGAGGGTGCCTGGCACAACTATGTCGTTCGCTGCGAAGGCCCCCGAATTCAGGTCTGGCTCGATGGAAAATCCATCGTGGATTACACGGACCAGACAGCCGGACTACGTCTCAGCGGCCGACTTGGACTGCAGTACAGGGAAGGGCGGGTCGCTTTCAGGGATGTCTGTATCCGTCCGCTTGGCCTGCGACCGCTCTTCAACGGAACCGATACCGCCGGCTGGCGGACAGTACCAGACTCGAAAGCCTCGTTTGATGTTCGGGAGGGGCTGTTGCACATTTCGGGGGGGCCCGGATTCCTCGAAACCGAGCAGACTTTTCAGGACTTCGCGCTGAAAGCCTCGGTCCGTATCAACGGTGAAGGCCTCAACGGTGGCATCTTCTTTCGTACGGAATCCGGCACCGCCGAAGCTCCATCAAACGGCTACGAACTGCAGCTCAGCAACCTCACAAAAGACGGAGATCCCGATCAGCCGGCTGACTTTGGCACTGGAGCCATCTTTCGTCGCGCTCCGGCCCGACGCATCATCGCCGCTGACAACGAATTCCTCACCGTTGTGCTGATCGCTCAGGCAGACCAGTTTGCTTCGTGGGTTAACGGCTGGCAGGTAATGACCTGGCGGGATCAACGGCCGGACGACGCCAATCCACGGAAAGGTCGCCGGCTCCGCGCCGGACATATCAGCCTGCAGGGACACGATCCCGCCACCAGCATTGACTTCCAATCCATTCATGCCGATCAGCTGAAACGCTGAACCCTCGCGATTCGTTACTGACCACCACCCTGAGAAACTGGTCCGGCCGGAAGCGGTTCCGTGTCGATCACTCGCAGTGCTTCTTCGCGACCCTGAGCCAGTTCCGCACTTCGAGTTCCATAGAAGTCAGAAATCTGCACAATCGCCGGTCCCATCAGAAACAAAAACACCGATGGCATCAGACACAGAGACACCGGAAACAACAGCTGGAAGGAAGCAGCATTGGCTCGCGAGTCCGCTCGCTCCTTCAAAGACGCCCGCATACTGTCGCTGTAGTCGGTAAGTGCCCGCGATACCGATGTCCCGGTTGTCTCTGCCTGAATCAACAGCGACGTGAAGGCACTCACTTCCTGAGACTCGATTCGCTGACCAAAATTCCGCATCGCATTCGTGAGGCTGCTGACCTCCGTCTGCTGACTCACCAACAGCAGTTCTGACGCAAGGGCAGGGTGAACTGCAGTGATCTCGCTGACGACACGTTTCAGTGCAACCGGCAGCGTCAACCCCTGACTCACTCCCATATTCAGCATGTCCATCACGTCCGGCAGCCCCCGCTCGATATCCTCAGTTCGCTCTGACGCCCGAAACGTCACCACCAGCGGTGGAAGAGCCCAGAGGAGCAGCGGAACAAGCACAATGGCCCCAATCACATACGGCTCGAAAACCGGCGGTGCAACAATCAGGAGCGCCCCCAGCATCGTCAGGGCAAAGAAAGCCAGAAAAAAACGCACGGCAGCCAGATTAATCCATGCCGCTCGCGAGCGGTATCCCGCGGCCATCAGTGTCTTTCGCTGCAGTTCCTGCCGACGCTCTGTTTCCGGAAGCAGCTGAGCAACTGCTGCAGTTGCCGGCCCCAGTGCAAGATCGTCAGGATGAATCGGCAGCTCCTCCGGCAATGGCCGGGGAAGATTCGAGACGTCGCCCGCAAGGATTCCCCGAAAGTCCTGAAACAGCCGTCGGTCGTCCCACGTTGTCTGCCGCTGAGTGTTTCCATCCGTGCTCATGCACTGCCGCTCCCGGTCAAAAATCAGATATCAAAACTTTGCTGTGCGATTCAGAATCCGATACACCAGCATTCCACCAATAATCTGCAATACAACCGCCGCCCAGAACGACAGCCGACCCCAATACGATGAAAACAGCGAATCAAGGTAATTCGGATCTCGCACCGAATAGAAAACTACGACGCCCATGCTCACAATCACCATCATGAAGGCCCCCAGTCGGCTGGCAATCGTTGCCGCACGCTGCCGTGAACTGAAGTGCAGCCTGTCCCTGACAGATGTCGAAAGCCGTTCCAAAACCACAATCAGGTCGCCCCCAGTCTCCTGATTAACCGCGATCGCTGACGACAGCATTGTCAAAGCCGTCACCCCCGTTCGCTCCACCAGATCACGAGTCGCTTCGGAGGGCTCCAACCCCATCTCCATTCGCCGCGCACTCAATCGCAACTCGTCACCAAGCGGTGCTGGAGTGTCAGCGGCCACCAGCACAAAAGACTGCTGAAGGTTACGCCCCGATCGTGCAAACCGAGCCAGCTCCTCCGCTGTCGGAGGCAACTGCTTCAGAATCGCTGACTGCCGCCGCGTCCGCAGCACCATCGCCATCAGAATCGGCAGCACCAGCCCGAACACCCCCGCAACCGCAGAAACTAAAGGGCGCTCCAATGCCACCTGCAGCGGGCCGGCAAATGCGATTCCAAGCACCATACAAAACCCAAGCCAAACTCCTGAACTCGTCTGAATACCCGATTGCCGCATCAAACGGTCATACCAACCGTTCACAGCTTCCGAAGCACCCGTCCCCGTCCCCTGCGAAAAGCCCTCTGAATCCTTCAGCAGCCCCGCAAACTCCGGTCGTCGCTCAATATTTCGAATCACTGTCCCCGGTACTGACATCACGTCACCCGCTGATGTTCGTTGGAAGTTTTCAGTTTTCAGTTTTCCGTTTTCAATGGACCGCTGACCAGCTGACTTCAGCCCTCCATTTGCAGCTCACGCGCTTCAAACAGCGGCAAATAGCGATCGATATTCGCACCCGTCAACGCCATTCGCCGCAGTGCAACTGGCTGATAACCGGTCGCAAAGAAGCTTCCCTGCGGACGCCCATCTTTGTCTTCGCCCGACATTCGGTACACAAAAATATCCTCAATTCGAAATTCTCCATCCCGCAGACCAGAGACTTCCGAAATGCGAGTAATCCGCCGTTCACCGGTGAACAGGCGAGTCACATGAATCACGATGTCCACGGCATTGCTGATGTACTGCCGGGCAATACGTGGTGGCAGGTCAATTCCCGAAAGTGCCACGAGCAGTTCAAGGCGGTCCAGCGTTTCCCGTGCATCGTTTGCGTGCATCGTACTCATGGAACCGTCGTGACCGGTGTTCATTGCCTGCAGCATATCCAGCACTTCAGATCCGCGAGCTTCGCCCACGATGATCCGGTCGGGCCGCATACGCAGCGCATTTCGCAGCAGGTCTCTTTGCGTGACCGCGCCGCGACCCTCCATGTTCGGCAGGCGAGTTTCGAGGGCCACGACATCCTGCTGCTGCAGATTCAGTTCCGCAGTTTCCTCAATCGTCACGACGCGCTGTGACTCAGGAATGAATCGGCTCATGCAGTTCAGCAGCGTGGTCTTCCCCGCACCCGTACCACCACTCACAATCACATTCATTCGCCCCTGAACTGCCAGCACCAGAAAATCAGCGATGGCGGGAGCCAGCGTCCCGATTCGAACCAGATCCTCCAGTTGCAGACGACGATTCCCAAATCGACGAATCGAAACTGTCGGTCCGCCGAGTGCCAGTGGCGGAATCACGGCATTAAATCGCGAACCATCCGGAAGCCGGGCGTCCACCATCGGACTTGCCTCGTCTATTCGCCGCCCCGCTCGACCCACCAGTCGATGAATAAACTGCATGAGATGTGAATTGTCCGCAAATCGCAGGGGTGTCGTCTCCAGACGTCCACCACGCTCCACCAGCACTCGATTCGGACCATTGATCAGAATGTCCGTCACCGTCGGATCCACCATCAGCGATTCAATCGGGCCAAATCCATAGATCTCATCCATCAGCTCGCGAACCAGAACCTCCCGATCCGCGGCACTTAAAGATTCCGCCTGGCGGCTGCAGAGATAATCTGCGAGCGCACGCAGCTGACTCCGCAGTTCCTCCTCCTGCATCGCTTCTGCACGGCTGAAATCCACCAGATCAATAATCTGTCGGTGGAGAGAGGTTTTCAACCGCAGAAGGTCATCCGCAGTGCTCATCGTCTGCACGCTGCCCGACATCGATGCTTGCTCCCCACTCAAACACACCTACCAATCGACGGCGCGCGTCGCCACTCGATACCGCTCCAGTTGCTCTATCGAATTAACTCCGGCAGAATCTGCAGGCACTCACCTCATACCCGCTGCAAATCGATCGATCAGCTTCCACTCCAGCCACACTCTGCTGCCAGTAACAGTCGCAACAACTGCAGCAGCTGTTCCAATCACAGGAATCGCAGCAAAAATGAGGATTCTCAGAGCCATTCATCGAACGTCAGCCGGAAGGTTCCCGTGAAGTTCATCCGACCGCGCTTGAGACTTCCACCATTTTTGGTTGAAATGCAGATCCTCCCGGTGGCTCCCCGCGAGCCTCCTCCTCCCTCCTTCCACAAAGATTTCTGTCGTGAACCGCGCCACTCTGCTCGTCATCAACGGCGCTAATCGAGGCAGCCGGTTCGATGTGACCTCCGCTCAGGATGTCATCATCGGCCGCAGCGTCGGCAGCAACGTTCGACTCGATGACTCCGAAGTCTCACGACATCACGCCCGCATCAACCACGATGGCTCCAGCTTCATCCTGCGCGATCTCGGAAGCGCCAACGGCAGCCGCGTGAACGGCCAGATCTGTACCGAACAATCCCTCCGAAACGGCGATACCCTGCAGTTCGGTGCCAGCGTCCTTGCCTTCCAGCTCACAGAATCCAGTCATATCAGCTCGCCCGCGACCGGACAGGTCCGCTTCGTCGAAGACTCCCGAGCTCTCGACCAGTCTGCCATACGCCAGTCACTCCCGCCCGGTGCTGCGCTGCCCGTCCCCGCCACTCCGCCTCGATCCGGACTCGAACTGCTCTACAGCGTTGCCGAAGAACTCGTCGATCCCCTCCAAACACCCGAAGCCCTCCTCCAGCACATCCTCGAAATGACCCTCGCAGCCATCGGTGCAGATCGCGGCTGTGTCCTCCTTCGTGACCCCGTCGGCGCAGATCTGACTGCCATCGCCATCGCCCCCCGAGCCACCTCCTCCGATTCTGCTCCTCAGATGCCAGTCTCCCGGTCCATCACGGACTATGTGCTCCAGTCCGGTACCGCTGTCCGCACTACCAATGCCGGTGGTGATGAACGGTTCTCTGCCGGTGAAAGCATCGTCACAGAGGGCATCCGTGAAGCCATCTGCGCTCCGATGCGAGGACGCTCAGACCTGCTCGGAGTTTTCTACTTCGATACCTCAACACGTCTCGAATTCTCCCCGGCCCCTCTTCCAACTGCCCCCGGACGACTCACCGACGAACATCTGCGTATGGTCGTCACTGTCGCTCGTCAGTCCGCTCTGGCACTCGAATCCCGCCAATTCCAGGATGCTCTGCTTCGCGCAGAACGCTTCGCTGCCATGGGACAAACAATCGCCGTACTCAGCCACCACATCAAAAATATCCTTCAGGGCGTTCGCGGCGGCAGCCACCTCATCTCCATGGGACTCAACCAAAAACAGGAATCACTCATCCGCCAGGGTTGGGGCATCGTTGAACGCAACCAAACTCGCATCTATGACCTCGTCATGGATATGCTGAGCTTCAGCAAGGAACGCGTTCCCGCACTCAAGCCCGCAGAACTCAACAGCGTCGTCGCCGAAATCGCCGAACTCGCTGCTGCTCGCGCCGCGGAATCCGGCGTTACCGTCGAATTCCGCCCCGGGCCCGATGTTCCCACAGCACTCTTTGATGCCGAAGGAATCCATCGCGCTGTCCTGAACATCGTCTCCAATGCTATCGATGCCGTCGAAGGAATCGAACGCGGCGCCGTTGTCATTCAGACCGGTTACGACCGAACTGCAGACCTCCTGCTCGTCGCTGTCAGCGATAATGGCCCCGGAATCCCTGAAGATCAACGCGCCGCCATCTTCAACGTTTTCGAATCCTCAAAAGGTGCTCGAGGCACCGGAATCGGCCTTCCTGTCAGCCGAAAAATCCTTCGAGAACATGGCGGGCGCGTCCGCGTTGAAGGAGGACCAGGGCAGGGGACTCGCTTCGTTCTCAGCTGGCCGAGGGGCACAAGTCCAGTTGCCGATCATACGACGACGCTCCCATAGATTGTCAGTGGTCAGTGGTCGGTGGTCAGTGGCGACGTTACATTGCGCCGGTGAACTGCTTCTTGTCTTCAACCCACAACCCACAACCCACAACCCACCACTGAACCATGCCCCCCACACCCCCGTTCGGCGTCATCTTTGATATGGATGGCGTACTGATTGATTCTTATGCGGCGCACCTTGAGACGTGGCAGCTGTGTTGTCGGCGGCATGGTCGTGAATGTACAGAGGATCAGTTCCTTGCGGGATTTGGTCGTACCAGCCGTGAAGTGATTCGTGACACCTGGGACAATCCGCCCGATGACGCCGCTATTGCTGCGTTTGACGAAGAGAAGGAACTTCTTTATCGCGAGCTCATTTCCCGGAACTTCCCGCACATGCCTGGCGCTGCCCGGCTGATTTCAGAACTTTCCGCAGCCAGCATTCCAATGGCAATTGGCTCCAGTGGCCCGCCCAAAAACGTAGCCGCGGCACTTGCTGGTCTGAATGCTTCACACCTGATCAACACCATCATCACGGGAGCGGATGTTGTCCGCGGTAAGCCGCATCCGGACGTCTTTCTCAAGGCGGCCGCGGGCCTTGGCCTGCCCCCCGCGCGCTGCGTTGTTCTGGAAGATGCTCCTGTTGGCATCGAAGCAGCGCTCGCAGCCGGCACCCGCTGCCTCGGCATCGTCTCCAGAGGCCGCACGTTTGAGCAGCTGCACCGAGCCCATCACCGGGTCCCGGATGACCTTTCCGCCGTGAACATCCAGCTGCTGCAATCACTGTTCACTGAAACCCAGTCCTGAAACTCGACACTCTCACGCTCATTGCCCCGGACAGCTTCTGCGAGCCGACGGAGATCTGTATGATTCGTGCCCTCAAGTCCATCGATTTTCTTGCGTCACGGTGATTCATGACAGCTGGTCCTGGCAGCAACTCGTCCATTCTGATTTTCGGCGCATCCGGCGACCTCACTTCGCGTAAACTCATTCCGGCACTTTTCCGTCTGCATCAGCAACAGTATCTGCCTGCGGGTTGCCCGGTCATCGGCATCGCCCGCCGCGAAAAGTCACATGCAGAGTTTCGTGCTGAACTGCGCGAAGTTGTGGCTGGACGACTTGGTGCCGGATTCAACGCCACCGCGTGGGATGCCTTTGCCAGTCAGCTGTTCTATCAACAACTCGATATCAGCTCTCCCGACCACTACTGCGGCCTGCACAGCAGTGTACAGGAGCTTGAAACCGCCGCCGGTTTCACCGCCGATCCCACTCGCATCGTGTACCTTGCCACCGCCCCTTCACTGTTCGCCGCCGCCGTGGAAGGACTGAACACCGCCGGCATGATTCCTCCTCGTGAATCCGCCGCTCGACTGCGAGTAGTTGTTGAGAAACCCTTCGGCAGAGATCTCGCGTCTGCAATCGAGTTGGCAGCCCAGTTCGACCGCCACCTGCTCGAACGACAGATCTACCGCATCGATCACTATCTTGGAAAGGAGACCGTCCAGAATATCCTGCTGTTTCGTTTCGGAAATGCCATCTTCGAGCCGTTGCTGAACCGCAGTCACGTCGATCATATCCAGATCACCGTTGCTGAGTCCCAGGGAATGGAAGGTTCCCGCGGTGGCTACTATGACACTTCCGGTGCACTCCGTGACGTGCTGCAAAACCACGTGCTGCAACTGCTCTGCCTGATCGCCATGGACCCGCCGTCGCTCTTTCAGGCCCGCGAAATCCGCGATGAAAAACTGAAAGTCCTCCAGGCACTCAGACCTGGCGCCCCCGGAAACATCGGCAACTGGGTTGTTCGTGGTCAGTACACCGCCGGGCTTGTTAACCGCCAGCCTGCACTGGCCTACCGCGAAGAAGATCGCGTTAACCCCGCCTCCAGTCGCGAGACCTTTGTTGCCATGAAAGTCGCCATCGATAACTGGCGATGGGCCGGAGTCCCATTCTTCCTCCGCACCGGCAAACGACTCCCCAAACAACTCACTGAGATCGCCATCCAGTTCAAAAGCCCGCCTCTGAACCTGTTCTCCACTGTCGAATGTGACGGTGATCTCTGCGATGTCGTCGAAACCAGACCCAACCAGCTCATCCTCCGCATCCAGCCCCAGGAAGCCATCTCACTGCGATTCTCCACCAAACGTCCTGGCATGAATTACCAGGTTCAACCCGTCTCCATGGACTTTGCTTATGACGAGCATTTCGATACGGTGCTCCCGGAAGCCTACGAACGACTGCTTCTGGATGTCATGCGCGGAGACTCAACACTCTTCACCCGCAGCGACGAACTTGAAGCTGCCTGGCGCTTTGTCACTCCCGTCCTCAACGCCTGGGAATCCAGCTCCGCTGCCCCAGAATTCTACCCCGCAGGCACTTGGGGGCCACCCGCCGCCGATCGACTCCTGGCAGAATCCAAAGCCCTCTGGCGCGCTCCACGATGAATGGAAGAAAAACGCCAGAAAGTGGAGAAACATGTGCGTTTTTGAGGTTGAAGGTCCCCAATGCTGGACGAAAAACGCTGAGTCGCGGTAACACTCGGTGCAATTTGGCTTGACTGAGGAAGAAAAACGCCGAACACTACCCCTGTATCACAGGAATCGACCGTTTTCGTCAGGGTTGCCTTCTATGGGCGATGACTCGTTTATCTTTTTTCCCGTCCCGGACTTTCTTTCCGGAGTTAACTCCGTCTTTGACCCCGCAGGTGTAGTTGGATCCTTGATTCCTCCCCAACACGACGTTGACTGCGATTCGCTGGCTGCCCTTGCAGACTGGAGAGCGGTCGCTGGGGATTTAACCGTTGCAGCAGGGATTGCGATGAATGTCAGGTCGATCCAAAGTTCACAAGAGAACCAGCCCAGCTAAAGTTGAAACACCTGAGTCGGGAGTACAACGCTCCAGCAAAAGTCAGTCTGTTTCTCTGACCAGTGTTGAACAACACTTCTCCGGTCCTTTGCCACCTCCTCAAATACTCGGATTGTACAACGAAATTGTCCCCGGGATGGCCGAGAGACTTCTGGCAGCGTATGAATCCCAGCAGGCACATCGACACCAACTCGAACTGGAAACTGTCAGGCATGGGATCTGGAGGAGTAGGTACGGTTTGTGGTGTGGTCTTACAGTTGCTCTGGGTGCCCTGATGGTCGCCGGAACTGCGATCGTGAAAGACCAGCAAATTGCAGGCGCCATCATCGGTGGTGGCACGCTCGACGCACTCACCAAAAAACTCTAGTCCTGTTTCAGATGGCAGGAGTGGCGTCTGCTCGGCATTGAACCCAACTCCTTCATCCCCCGCAGCGCTCCAGCGGCGAGATCCTCACGTCCACTCCAGGTGACCAGGCAGCGTGTTCTGCGATTCCACCACACCCGTTGCTGCCCACCACCATCCCCGTCAGTGTCTGCTCAATTCGCTGCTCGATCACCGGACAGATTCTGTAAGGCACGTGATGCACCCGCCCGGAATACAACTGTCCTCGCGCGTTCACGCAGAACAGGACATAACGCTCCACAAGGAAGTGTTCCAGCGTGCCATGGGGAGCTGGCTTTGGATTGCCTGCGTCGGCCGTGATTCCGATTGAGTATTCGCAAGCGGGCTGTTCGAGGCGTCTTCCCGAATACTCCACCTTCTGCAGCAGCTTTCCACCTGCACGCTGCTCCTGTTCCTGCAATGACAGTTCCGCCCGGAAATATGGCAGATTCCAGATCCTCCGAGCCAGCTCAACAGCAAGTCGCTGATTCGCATCCAGACTGAAAAACCAGACGCCCGACACACCGCCTGGACCTTTAACGTACGTGCGTACATTCGTTTCCAGAAACCATGAAATTCCAGGCACCGGCGGAGCCCACCACGGACGTACACGCTCCATCGAAAATGGTACCACCCCCAGCCACGCTTCTCCTGCAAACGTGTCCACCTCCAGCCCCGCCGGCAATTGCCGCTGGAGCACGTCTGCAGACACCCGCCAGTGCAGAAAAGTAAGGTTAGCCCAACGCTGATAGCCAGCTGTTCGATCCGACATGTTCGCTCCCCGTGACATTCGCCCGCCTGCAGCATAACATCCGTTTGCTGTATCACCAGTATCCAGCACCGCCCCACCCCGTCACCCCACCCCTTCACCTCGCCATCAGCCTACGGACCCTGCTATGCCTACCGCAATCCGCCACTCGCTGTTCACCGTCGCTGTACTCAACTGCACATTATTCGCTGCAGTTACCGGCTCCAGCCGTTGTGCCTCTGCCCAGCAGCCAACTCAGGGGCAGGTTCGCACCGTTGATCTGGGAAAAAACACAAATCTTGAAGTGCTCTATCTGCCGCCCGGTGAATTTATGATGGGCAGCACGCCGGAAGAACGCGCCTGGGCCACTGGCATCGAAGGCGGTGCCACCCCCGGAACCACGCGCGAAAGCTTCGAGGGTGAGGCGAGACTCACCCGCATTCGCCACGGCCTCTGGATGGCTCGAACAGAAGTCTCCGTCGGACAGTTTCGTCGCTTCGTCGAAGACTCGGGATACATCACCGACGCGGAAAAACCGGGTGGCAAAACGCAGTGCTTCGATCCCTCATGGACCGGCTATAAGCTCACAACCAGCGTCGTGCATCCATGGTCCCCGATGCCCGGCAAAAGCTGGCGCGATCCCAACTGGGCGTTCCCGCAGCAGGACAACTTCCCCGTCGTCTGCGTCAGCTGGAACGATGGCCGCGCCTTCTGTCGCTGGCTCACCAACCGCGAACGCGCTGCCGGACGACTCGGCACTGAACTCGAATACCGCCTTCCCACCGATGCCGAATGGGAATATGCGTGCCGCGGCGGCAAACCCCGAGCCTTCTTCTGGTGGGGCAACGAAATTGAAGACGGCGAGGGGCGACTGAATATCTCCGCCATCGATCTGCTGCCCGGACGCACTCGCACCTGGCCACTCGCAAAAGCACCCTGGAGCGACGGTTACTCCTTCGTGTCCCCCGTTGACCACTTCGGCGAACGTGGCCGAAATGGATTTGGACTGGCCGATATGTGTGGCGGCGTCTGGGAAGTCGTCCTTGACCATTTCGACCCCAAAGGCGGTCACGAAGAACCCATCTTCAATCCCGCTGATCCACACCCGGTTTGCCGTGGCGGTAACTATTTCGACGTCCCCGGCAATGCTCGCTGCGCTGTCCGACTGGGGCTCCAGAGCGATTCCTATTCAGACTCCCGCGATGGATTCCGCATCTGCCTTGGAAAACCCATCGCAGTCCCGGAAAAAGTCACTGCAAAGCCCTAGCCAGGGGCTCCCGCCCAACCGCTCGAAATCTCAACGGGGCGCGCCCGCGCAGCCAATACCGCATCAGGAACTCACCGGCCGATTGACATCGACCGCACGCCACACTGCGTTTTTGTGACTCGATCCGGCCACGGGATGTCAAGCGGCAGGCGGAACTGAAATATCCCAATTGGCCCGTGTTTGTGCCGTTTCGCCATCTCAGGCAAGGGATGTAAAGTCACCTCCCCACATTCAGGCGCGACAAACAACTCTTTGGCGACTACGGCGAATTCTGCCGGGATTTCAAGCGATTGCCGCGTAAATCTTCGGTAGATTCTGCCGTCAGTTGCGTTTCAGGCACGGATTTCTCCTGACCCTGAAAGATTTATTACCTGGCCGGCGGCAGGCGAGCGGAATTTGCCTCCGGGGATTCCGATATTTCATGGAAAGATCTCTGTCTGAATAACCAGTCGGAAACTTGCCCATGTCGTCGTTCAGCCCGCGAGTCTCCTCTGCTTCACTGTCCAGCCAGCCGTCCATCGGCCGAACTCACTGCGCCATGCCATTGCCACCGTCCAGTTTTGGAATCTATTCCCTGAGCGGTGCGGAATCACGTCGACGTCTCTGGCACATGGCGCCTGGTCTGCTTGCTGTTCCGCTCCAGCTCGTTCCCCATCGTGATCCACTTTCGGCAACTTTGTGGTGGATCATCATGTCAGTGATAGCGGCGGTGACAACGCATATTTATCTGCGATTTCGCCGCATTCGCCGCAACGCAGAGGACCTTGGGACGTCGGCGATTTCGGGCTATGCTGTGGCAGTGCTTCTGACAATTGTGCTGCTGCCGGATCGGCTGGAGGTCGGTCTGGGAGTGCTGGCAATCCTCGCCTTCGGAGATGGCTCGGCAAGTCTCTTCGGTCAGATGTTGCGTGGCCCCGCGCTCCCGTGGAATCCAGGGAAGTCGTGGTCTGGTTTGATTGCCTTTCTGCTGGTTGGCGGCCTGTTGACAGCGTGGATCTACTGGGGCGAAACTCAGAACCCCGAAGCTCAGGAGCCGGCACTCGATTTCACTCGCGCGCTGCTGCTCACTGCCCCGGCAGTCGCCGCATGTGCCGTGATTGAGTCCCTGCCGTCTCGAATCAATGACAATATCCGCGTCGGGCTGACGGCGTCAGTCGTTTTGTCGCTCCTGAGCCTTTGTCGTTGACTGCAGGCGCAGCCGTGCGATCTTGTCTACGTGTCAGCATTCCAGGGTTCGACAGCTTCGGACAGGAGCTCTTCATCAAGGATTTCATGGGCGAGCAGATGGTCGGCGATGGCTCCGATCGCGGACCAGTGAAAGTCGTCTGAGAAGGCTTCGTGCAGCTCGATCGTGATACGTTCTGCGCGAGCGATTCGTTTTTGCGGATCGCGAATCGGCCGGAGTGCATCAAGGGCATCACGCCAGTCCTGCTGCCATTCAGCCACCAGCCCTGGATGAAAGCGACGACCTGTGTGGATCATTTCAGCAACGGGACCGGCAAGAGCGACCCAACAAAGCTTTTCAGCAAGTACAGCCGGAGGAAACCGCCGACGGCTCCAGAGGATTGTGGTGTCTCCAAATCGACGCGGACCGTCGTCATCGTCGGGTGAAATTGACACACACTGCACGCGAGCACCTACGAACAGCGCAGCCCACGCGTGACCCGCTTCATGCCACGCTGTAACCTCGTCTGTGTCATCCATCGACAGAACTACTCGGCAGGTTTTGGTGGCGCAGCATTGCCTGCTTCAGCTTGTTTTTGCTTTTTTTCAGCAGGAGTGTTTTGGGGTTCGCTTTCTTCTGCTTTGGAGTTGCGGCTGGAACGGGCGCTTTTCTTTCGGATGACGGGGGGCATCTCGGCGTTTTCGGGAATGAACTTCATGGAGACGGAGTTCACACAGTGCCGTGTATTTTTCTCAGTGAAGCCCTCGCCAAAGAAGACGTGCCCGAGGTGTCCTCCGCAGTTTTTGCAGGTAATTTCGACGCGATAGCCGTCGGCATCCCTTGACTGCCTGACCGCTCCTTCGATTTCGTCGTCGAAGCTGGGCCAGCCACAATCACTGGCAAATTTATCCTTCGCCTTGTAAAGGGGCGCGTTGCAGCGGCGGCAGATGTAGGTCCCAGGATCCTTCAGATTTGTGTACTCGCCCGTGAAGGCTCTCTCGGTGCCTTTCTGCAGGATCACCCACGACTCAAACTCGCTGAGCTTGTTGTACTGGGCAGGGGCGTCGTCAGATTTATCTTTCACGGACTTTCCCTTTACCTGTTTTTTTTCCGCTTTTTCGGCCGGTTTCACAGGTGACGAGGGCCCGGGAGCTTTCTCGTCAGAGACTGCTGCCGCTGCTGCAGAAGGCAGCAGCGGAGCGGTGGAGTGTTCGCAACCGCTGATCAGGACAGCGAGACCGGTCAGCGCGGATGGCAGACGGAGCATGCAATTGTCTCCTGAAAATAGCCGAGGAACAGGGCGGAGTTTAGGTGTCAGTGCTTGAGTGGCGTGAAGAGCACCGAAGCCATCTTGCCACTCTCCATTTTAGGAGGCTGTTCGACGGCGGCCACGTCTTCCAGCATCTTGACGATTTCGTGGAGCATTTCCAGACCGCGTTCGTGGTGGGCGTTTTCGCGTCCCTTGAACATGACGTTGATCTTGACTTTGTCCTTGCGAGCCAGAAATTCGCGGGCCTGTTTGACCTTGACCTCGATGTCATGCTGCCCGGTTTTGGCGCGCAGGCGGAGTTGTTTCAGCTGAGTCTTGTGCTGGCGGGGTCCACCCGACTTCTTGTGGCGTTCGTAGAGCACTTTGCCGTAGTTCATGATTCGGCAAACCGGGGGACGTGCGTCCGGACTGACTTCCACTAGATCCAGACCATCGTCCTGCGCCATGCGCAGGGCCACCGCAGTTTCCATTTCCCCAAGCATCTCACCCGTAGCGCTGACAACGCGAATCGGAGAAATCCTGATTCGCTCGTTCATACGCGGCATGTTTGTCTGGGGAGCTGGTGTCGGACGAGTTCGTTTAATGGTTACCTCCGTCAACAACAAGAATCAAAACCGAATTGACACCAGAGCCGGGAACTCGGCCCGAACTGCCGGTGCGGATACAACGGACCGCAGGACGGCCCGATAACGCCTGCAGGGAATTTCGCAGAAAGCGTACCAAAAAGCCAGTGTTTTTCCAAAAACGCTGACGACGATCTTTGGAACAGCTTGCCGACTACTCCGCAAAACCAGTTTTTTCCCCTCTTTTTCCCCCGAAAACCACCGCTTCAGCGTATGCTCTCCCAATTCACACGCAGTTCCGGTTGTCAGAATTACACAGGAATCCCTGACCGAATGTTTTGCTGCACTTCACCCGGTGAAAATCGCCACTGCGGACCATGGCTACGCCTGATGCGGCTCGCGATTGCATCGCTCGCGGTCTGCCTCACCTCCGCAACCACGGTTACGCAGGCACAGGTTGTTCAGGTGCACTCGCTGCAGGTCGGACTGGCTTCGCACGGCCAGCCCGGGCGCTGGCTCCCAATAAAGCTGCAGGCTTCCGGATTGGCCGCCGGTGAAACCGTGCACCTGACCGTCTCAGCGCCGGATCCCCGGGGCGACCTGTCCGAAAGCACCTTCGCAGAACAGGTCGTTGCTGCCGACGGCACCGTTGAGCTGGAAGGAGTCTTCATGTCGGGACGGCTCGAAGGCAGCATCCAACTGGGGCTCAGAAACGCAGCCGGCAACATGATTTGGCAGCACGAAATTACATCCGCCGAAGCCAGCGCCGACAACGATCGGCAACTGCCGCCGAAAACCGCCAGCCTGCCCCAGCAACTGCTCATGAATCGTCAGACTCCAGTTACGCTGCTCTGCGTCGGCAAGCAGGCTGGTTTGGCCGAACTGTCCGCGATGTATTCCGCCGATCGTGGAACACGCGACCTCCTGAGAGTGCTTTCGCTGGACTCCATGTTGCAACTCCCCGCCATGCCGCGAGGTCTTGACAGCATCGATGTGCTGCTGCTCAATGGTGACTGGACCATCAACGAAGCTCAGGGGGCCGCAATTCGCGAATGGGTCCTTGCTGGTGGTCACCTCGTCACCAGCTGCGGCGCCGAAGCGGATGCACTGCTGCGGTCACCCGTCGGTCCCTGGATACAGCCAAAGTTTGATATCCCGGAGACCGGCAACACGCTGCAAACACTCGACCTGACCGCCATCCAGAATTTCGTCCTCGGGGCCGTTGCCCTGCAAACCAATCGCAATCCGGTCACAGTCCTCAGAATGCCCTCGCAACAACCGAAGGTACTGGTCCAGTCCATCAGCGATCCCCTGATTTCGCGGACAGCAGCGGGAGCTGGAGTCATTACGCTGGTGGCAGTCAATCTCAACAACCGCCCCCTTGACAAGTGGCTGTCACTGCCGCAGCTGTATGAAACTTTGCTGTTTGGTGGACCACAGTCCGCCCGCAGCGACCAGGCACGATCCGGTGGTCGGATTGCCTCAGTGGGTATCACAGATCTCTCCACCCAACTGGCCGCCGTTTCCGACGCAGTACCCGACGGTCAGAGATGGTCCACCTGGCATGTGATGCTGCTGATGGTTGCTCTCCTCTTCTTCGTCGGTCCGTTCGACTACTTCCTCGTTGTTCGTCTCTTCAAAGCCCCCCGACTCACATGGATCACTCTGCCGCTGTTCATCGCTGCGGGATGCCTGTTCGCCATCCGGGGGCTCAGCACCCAGTACAGTGACTTTACAACCCGTCAGGTTGGACTGCTGGATGTGTTCGAAGACGCCGGGGAACAGCGATTCCGAGCCCGTACATGGTCCAGCCTGTCGGCACGCGAAAGTCGCTATGCACACACCAGTACACAGGATGCGGGCTGGATTCGGGAGACGGCCGGAGACAGCGGAGAACGCAGCCTGATGTGGTCCGGTCGAATCGAAAATATCTTCGGAGGCATGTATCGACCAGGAGGCGCCGGGCTGGGTCAGCTGGTCTGCCAGCACATCGAAAAGCAACATGGCCCCGAGTTCACTGCACTGCCACTGCTCGCGGATGGCTCCACGGCATTTCTCACTGATCGCCGAGGCTCCGCGCGAAACGGCCGTACACTCATCAGGTCCAGTCTGCGATTGTCCGCCAACGCTCTGCTCGAAGGGGCCTTTTCTCATCAGCTGCCAACATCCATCACGAACTGGGTGGTCATCTGCGGTAATCGCATCTACTCCCCGTCTGATCGCGCGGAAGACCAGTTGCGGGAACTGAAGCCAGGCGAGCTCTGGTCACGCGAGACGGGGGGTATTCGAGTCGTGGAAATTCGTGATTTCCTCCGCGGAGTGCGGCTGGCTGCGACACCCAACGAAAATACTTCCCGCAGCAGGACTACTGCTTCACAGCCGCAACAGGCCTGGGATGTCAGCAGCCGAAATGCTCTGGACATCCTCCTGATGGCCTCGCTCTACGAAGCCGCTGGTGGTCGCTCCTTCGTGCAGCTTCGAAACGACGCACTCAGACGGGATGAACTGAGCGATACCATCGGGCTGAATCATGCACTGCTGATGGGAATCCTCAAAGATCCACTCGCTGCGCTGCAGGTGGATGATCAGCCGATCGTTGCTGAGGATTCCGTGACTGTTGTCAGATTGCTGCTGCCGGTCGAACGGATCATTCAGGATACTCCGCAGGCCGAAACCAGCATCACACCCCCTGCTGCAATGTAAGCCCGTTTTCACCGTGTCTGGCTGTGAACGCTCAGCCCCGCACCTCAAGGCAAACCTCGTGCGATTCCTCCAGATGCCTCGCCGCCGCTGCAGGATCCATGTTGAAGAGTGCCCGGCCGCCCGATCTCCAACACTGCCCAGACCAGACAAACACGGCACAGGCATCCCGGAGCGACGAGACGGCCTGAACATCTTCCATACCGCCACCTTCAATTGCCTCAAACGAAAGGCTGACACTTCTCAGCATCCACCAGTGACCGGACTGACGCTCCCGCAACAGCAGACGATCCGGCAACCAAACACACTGTGACCAGCGAAGCCCACGAGGACGCCCGGAGGAAGATGCGTGCCCAATCCACGCCTCTTCAAGCTCCCGCTGAAACCGTACAAAGTGCCAGTCCAGCCAGCGATGCCGGAAACGCTCCAACAGATTCCTCAGCATTCCCGACACCTCCACTCAGCCTCTGATGATCGACAACACAGGACTTTCCAGAATAATCCGCGTATACTCTGCCCACACATTCGTTTCAAACCACAGGAGCAAGGCCCTGACCGATTCTTCTGCTTCCCGTCTGCTGCAAACCTCTCTCACCGTCGCGCGGTTCTCTGCGGGTGCATGGGTGGGAGGAGCCGTGCTGTTTGTAATTACCAGCGTTGCCGAACAGGTGCACCCTCGCTTCGACTCAGCAATTCGCGATCAGCTCGCCGCGATTCGATTTCCGCTTTATTATCTCTACTGCTGGTGCTGCCTCGGGCTCCACGTCAGCGCCTCACTGCTCTGTGTCCTGCTCACCAGAAGTCAACGCAGGCATCGCTGTGCTGCAGCCGCAGGACTGGCCTCTGCCGCCCTGTTGATCGCCATAGCAGACCACCAACTCGTCTACAAACCATTGCTCAAACTCATTACTCCCCCAGGCAAACCTCGGACCCAGGAATTCGATCGCCTGCATTCGGCTTCCCGCCTTGTGAATCAGCTCCACGTGGGGCTCGCTGCCATTGCCGGTATTCTCATCTGCCTGCCCCTGCAACAGACAACCCCCCGTCCCCGGGGCCCTGCAAACGTCTCAGAACGCTGACTCCATGCACATCTCCGAAATCTTTGAATCCATTCAGGGCGAAGGACCGTGGGCGGGCACCAGGTCGCTCTTCATCCGCACGTCCGGCTGCAACCTGCGATGCTCTTTCTGCGACACGCCGTACACTTCCTGGCGTCCCGAAGGGACCGCCCGCACCGTGGATGAACTCATTCACGAAGTCGCCGCCAGCGCAGCGCCGGATGTTGTCATCACCGGCGGAGAACCGCTGCTCGTCCCTGCACTGCCGTCTCTGATTGAGCACTGCCGAGACCTCGGGAAACGCGTCACTGTAGAAACTGCCGGAACTGTGGATCTCGAATTCACGTGCGATCTCATCGCCATCAGCCCGAAACTGGCAAATTCCAACCCATTTGGGACAGACTGGGAATCACGTCACAACGACGCACGCCTGCGGCCGGATGTCGTCCGCAGCCTGCTCAATCGATCCCCCGGGATCCTCAAATTCGTCATCGATCAGCCCGCCGATATCGAAGAAGTGATGCTGTGGCTTGGTCAACTACCCGACATTGAGCACTCCATTGTCTGGCTCATGCCTCAGGCCAGAACCCGCGAACAACTCCGGGAAAAATCCGAGTGGCTTCGTGAACTTGCTCGCTCGCACGGCCTGAACTTCTCGTCCCGGCTGCATGTCGAGATGTTTGGAAATCAACGAGGTACATAAAAAAAGGGACTGCCGATGGCAGTCCCCCCGAGTACTACTGCAAAAAAAGCTCAGGCGCTCTCAACAGCAGGACCCTTCCGGCGTCCTGAAGACTTGCGATCGTTGTTACCCACGAACTCAATGATTGCCTGCTCTCCGGCATCACCAAGCCTGACACTGGCGAGACGCACAATTCGAGTGTAGCCACCCTTCCGGGACTCAAACCGCTGAGCCAACTCGCCGAACACGATGTCCACGGCCTCTTTACTGCGCAGGGCCGCAAAAGCACGCCGACGCAATGCAAGAGCAGGTGCGGTCGCACGCACCCAGTTCTTACCGTTCTCTGACTCCCTCCACGCCTTCCACTCGTCGGACCCGCGGGCCGCTGGAGAAGCAAACTTCTCTGCGTCCAGCACAAGACGACGTGCCTTTCGACCCATGGTGATGATCTTCTCAATCAACGGCCGAAGTTCTTTTGCCTTCGCAACCGTCGTGACGATCCGCCCCGCAACCTTCGCGACTCCCTCAACGTCGTCAGTTCGCTTCATAGTCATGACCAAACTTACGGCCATGTTACGAAACATCGCATGACGATGAGATGCATTGCGACCCAGTTTTCTACCAGCACAGCGATGTCTCATGACAGAGACCCATTCAAAACAAATCGTTTACAGGGATCACAGCCAGGCCAATTCCCGACTGAGTTGCCGCGAGCAGACGGCCTAGCGTACAGAATGGTTCGGCAAACGCATGCCGAGCCTGAGGTCGATGTTTGCCAGTCGGTCGCGAACCTCATCCAGAGTTGTCTCGCCGAAATTACGCACCTGCAGGAGTTCATCATCGGTCCGAACGACCAGGTCACGCACCGTATTGATGCCGACCGACTCGAGACAGTTGGTAGCCCTGACTGACAGATTGAGTTCGGCCAGACTCTTCCCAAGTTTCTCTTCGAGTTCCATGTCGATCGGGGAGTAGCCCGTGGACTCCAGCATTCCTCGAAGCCCGCCCTCGGGACCAGTCTCGGGACCGGGCTCGCGGAAGGTAATGAAGCAGTTGAGATGTTTGCGGAGAATCTTGGCGGCCTCCACAAGGGCCATCTCGGGTACGATTGTACCGTTGGTCCAAATCTCGATCGTGAGCTTGTCGTAGTTGGTTCGCTGACCAACACGAGTCTCCTCGATCGTGTTACGAACACGAGTCACCGGGGAAAAGGGAGCGTCGAGCGGAATGATGCCCACTTCAGGCTCGTGCTGATACTGCTCCGATGCAGGCACATAACCACGGCCGTTCTCAACAGTCATCTCGACATGAAACGGAACATCATCCGTCATGGTGGCAATGACAAGATCCCTGTTGATCACCACAACCTGATCGTCACAGATCACGTCGGCACCAGTAACCACTCCGCGAGTGTGCTTTTCAATGCGAAGCGTCTTGCTGGAGGCACTGTGGTTCTTTACGACCAATGACTTCAGATTCAGGCAAATGTCCGTCACATCCTCCACAACTCCCGGGATCGTCGTAAATTCATGCTGCACGCCATGAATTCGCGCACGAGTCACTGCGGAGCCCTCGAGGCTGGACAACAGAATTCTGCGAAGGCTGTTCCCGACGGTCGCACCAAACCCACGCTCGAACGGCTCGGCGACGAAGCGTCCGTACGTAGTAGTCCGAGTCTCCCGGTCGAGAGCGACCCGACTTGGCAATTCCAGACCACGCCAACGAATACGCATTTTCTACCCCTGAATCCAGAGTCAAACGACGATCTCAAACACGGCGGCGCTTAGGAGGCCGACAGCCATTATGTGGCAATGGCGTCACATCTTCAATCGACTTGATCGAAAGACCAGACGCCTGCAAGCCCGTAATGGCACTTTCTCGGCCAGCCCCAGGCCCCTTGACCCGGACATCAACCTCACGCACCCCGACCTTTGAGGCCTTCTCAGCGACAGTCTCTGCGGCACGCTGAGCTGCAAAGGGCGTGCTCTTACGCGACCCTTTGAACCCTACTGTACCCGCTGTCGCCCAGCAAATCACGTCTCCACCAGCGTCCGTCATGGTCACAATGGTGTTGTTGAACGTCGCCTTGATGTAGGCGACGCCCTTGTTGACATTCCGTCGGATCTTCTTCTTCTTGACCTTCGCCACAGTTCAGTCCCAACAAAAAGGTAAATCACTTCAGGTCTTTTACGCCCTTTTTCCCTGCCACAGTCTTCTTGCGACCCTTCCGCGTCCGTGCGTTGGTCTTGGTTCGCTGACCACGCACAGGCAGTCCCTTGCGGTGCCGGATACCACGGTAGCACTGAATCTCTCTCAGACGACCGATGTCCTGCTGGATCTTACGACGCAGCGGACCTTCAACCGTGTAGTTCTTGTCGAGGTGATTTGTAATCCGGCTGACCTCGTCCTCGGTCAGTTCACCTGCCCGAACGTGCGGATCCACACCCAGCTCGTAGCAGATCTGCACGGCCAGATACGGACCAATGCCGTAAAGGTAGCTGAGCGACACGTAGGTCGGCTTATTGTTAGGAATGTCCACACCGAGAACACGGGGCATTGGAACTTCTCCAGCTGATCACAGAAAGGTCAACAATCAGCCCTGACGCTGCTTGTGACGCGGATTGGACGAGCAGATCACGAAGATCTTCCCGCGCCGCCTGACCAGCTTGCAGAAGTCACAAATTCGCCGGACGCTGGAACGAACTTTCATCGAAACACCCGCCTTTACAGGCAATTCAAAAAGGAAGCAAACCGAGAACTACTTGTCTGAATCAAGCAATCCCGGGTAGTTTCTCATGACAAGATGGGAGTCAATTTTCTGGACGAGATCAAGTGCCACTGAAACGATGATCAACAAACCAGTGCCGCCAAAGAAACTGGCGGTTGCAAAGTCCTGAGTAATCGTGTTGGCGATGACTGTCGGAATAACGGCTATGACACTGAGGAACGCAGCACCTACGTAGGTGATCCGAAGCATGACCTGCTCAAGGTGGTTTGCAGTCGGTGAACCCGGACGGTAACCGCGGATGAAGCTGCCACTGTCCTTCAGGTTCTCGGCCATGTCCTTAGGATTGAAGGTAATTGCCGTCCAGAAGTAACAGAAAAAGTAGATCAGGATAATGTAACCCAGACTATACACAAAACCCTGCCCAGGAGCAAACAGGGACCCCAACCATCCTAACCATTCTCCAGCCCCGGAAGCACCAAATGCCATGCCAATCTGGGTAAACAAGAAGAATGGGATCATCAACAGGCTGGAAGCAAAGATAATCGGCATCACCCCTGACTGGTTCACTCGCAACGGAAGCCACTGCTGATTCCCGCCACTTACCTTCCGTCCGCGGACATGTCGAGCACTCTGAATTGGAATCCGCCGCTGACCTTGAGTGATGAAAATGACCACTGCAATGACTGATACAAACACCAGGATCATCACGAGCAGACGCTCGATGCCAAATTCAGTCCCAATCCCCACGCCCTTCGTCCGGATGCCATCCACCCACTTCTGAACGACCGACGGGAGCCGTGCAAGAATGCCGGCCATGATGAGCAGGCTGATGCCATTCCCAATCCCGTACGCATCAATCTGCTCGCCTATCCACATCAGGAATACGGTGCCTGCCGTCATTACCAACGTGCCGAAAATGATCCAGTGCAGACCGGTGTACCCAGCAAGTATCAGTCCCTTCTGCTGACCACCCCGCATTGACCAGAGCAGAAAGAAACTCTGGAAGATACAAACGACGACCGTCGCATACCGCGTGTACTCGTTGATCCTTCTGCGACCGGACTCGCCCTCCTTCTGAAGCGACTCAAGGGGGGGATAGACCGTCGCGAGCAACTGGAACACAATTGACGCAGTGATGTAGGGCATGATGCCCAGACCAAACACCGATCCGCTCTGAAGCTCAGTCGCGGCAAAAACAGAGACCACCTGGAGCAGCCCTGCTACTCCACCACTGGCCCCACTGTCGCTCTTTTTCATCGTCTCGGCAACAACCGAATGATCGATAAAAGGCAGCGTGATGTGAAAGCCAAGACGGTAGACAGCAAGCAGCACGATCGTCAACAAAATCTTGTTGCGTAATTCCGGAATGCGGAAGACGGTCATCAGCTTCGCTAACACGACGAAACTCCTTCTGCCGCTGGTCTAACGCTCAATGCGGAGCACTGCACCACCTGCTGCCAGGATCTTGGCCTCAGCAGATGCAGAGAAACGATGGGCCGTTACCTTTAACGCATGGGGGACGTCGCCGTCACCGAGAACTTTGACCTCGTCGAAACGAGATGCGATGAGTCCGTGTGCGACAAGCATCTGTGGGGTGATGTCTGAGTTGGCGGGGAACTTTTCTGCCAGCGATCCGACATTGATCACAGCTACTTCAGGAGCAAACGCGTTGTTGCTGAAGCCGCGTTTTGCGACGCGTCGGAAGAGCGGCATCTGACCGCCCTGGAAGCCCCTGCGGGTGCTGCTTCCGGAGCGGCTGAAGAAGCCTTTATGACCGCGACCGGCCGTCTTACCGTGACCAGAGCCGATACCTCGGCCGATTCGCTTGCGATTTTTACGAGGCTGAATGCCTGTGTGCACGTCATTGAGAATCACAGTGTTACTCCTCGCAGACGCTCGATCTGTTCGCGAGTCCGCAATTTCCTGAGGGCATCAAATGTGGCTTTGACAAGATTCAATGGGTTCGTGGAGCCATAGGCTTTGGTCAGAATATCAGCGATTCCAGCAGCTTCCACGACGGATCTGACGCAGTCACCTGCGATCACTCCAGTACCTGGCTTGGCCGGCAGGAGCAGCACTCGGGAAGACCGATACTCGCCAATGACCTGATGGGGTATTGTGGTGCCCACAATCGGGACGGGAATCTGAGATCGACGGCTCTGTTTGGTGGCTTTGTCGACCGCCTGAGGAACCTCGATGGCCTTGCCATAGCCGTAACCGGCTCGACCGCTGCCGTCACCCGTCACAACGAGTGCTGCGAAGCTGAACCGACGACCACCCTTAACCACACACGCACATCGGCGAATCTGGACAACGCGTTCGCCGCTATCGCTCTTTACATCAGCTGAGGACACCTGACACCCCGCACGAAAAGAAATCAGAAGTCAAGCCCGGCGGCTCGAGCCGCTTCCGCGAGCGCCGCAACGCGGCCATGATAACGAAATACGCCACGATCGAAAACTACCTGAGTAACTCCGGCCTGGACGGCTCTCTGAGCAACAAGTTCGCCAACCTTCGCTGCCGTCTCGGTGTCGCCACCAACACCACCCGGGCCTGCAAGCGAGGCATCAAGTGAGCTTGCCTGAACCAGTGTTCGACCGGTTGCGTCATCGATGATTTGAGCGTACATGTGGCGGTTGCTGCGAAACACGGAGAGCCGTGGGCGACCGTGAGCATCGCGGACAATCCGATTACGCACGCGGTGGCGACGTCGAGTTTCCTGGGTAGCCAGACGGGAACGGTAACTCATAGTAGGACAGCCTCAAAATCAGACCCGGAGCAATTCCGGCATAAAACTACTTGGAACCGAACGCCTTACCAGCCTTCCGCCGCACATGCTCGTCCTGGTAACGGATGCCCTTGCCTTTGTACGGCTCCGGCGGACGAACAGCACGAATCTCAGCAGCAAACTGGCCGCAGGCCTGCTTGTCACAACTTTTGATGATCACGTGCGTAGCGTCTGGAACTTCGCATTTCACTCCAGCGGGGACCGGGAGCGAAATCTTGTTAGCGAAACCCACCTGAAGAGTGATTTTACCACCGGACAGGCTTGCGTTGTAGCCAACCCCAGTAATCTCAAGCTTCTTCTCAAACGGCTTCACGACGCCATCGACCATATTTTGAATCAGGCTGCGTGTGAGTCCGTGCAGGGCGCGACTGGAGCGTTTGTCATCAGGGCGCGAGACCGAGATGGCAGAGTCCGCGAAAGACACGCCGATTGTGGGGTGGACATTCAGAGAGAGCTCTCCCGCAGGCCCTTTGACGCTGACGCGACTTCCAGAGACCTCAACTTTGACAGAGGCCGGAACTGCAACTGGCTTTTTACCAATACGGGACATGTTGCACCTGAATTCTCGAACAACGTTTTGAAACAGACAGCCAAATTCACCAGACTTCGCAGAGCACCTCACCGCCAACACCCTGGCGACGGGCCTCACGATTGCTGAGCACCCCTCGGGATGTCGAGAGTACCGAAATTCCGGTTCCCTGCCGGATGTCACGCATGTCCTTTGCGGCGACGTAGACCCGGCAGCCCGGCTTGGACACTCGCGAGATATGCTGAATCACGTGCTCGCCGTTGGGGCCGTACTTCAGACTGACGCGGAGCACGCTGTGGCCGTTGAGTTCAACGATCTCGTGGTCCCATACAAAGCCCTCGCGCTTCAGCGCCTCAACGAGAGCGACCTTGATTTGCGATGCAGGAACATCAACAAATGGACGCTCAACGTGGACTGCGTTGCGAATACGAGTGAGAAGGTCGGCGATCGGATCAGTCATCATGTGGACACCATTTCCATTACCAGCTGGCTTTTTTGACGCCCGGAATCAATCCGTCAAGCGACAGATTGCGGAAGCAGATACGGCAGACTTTGAACTTTCGATAGACAGCACGAGGACGCCCGCACATGACGCAGCGGTGCTCCTGACGGCTGCTGAACTTGGGTTCCCGTTTCGCCTTCTCGATTTTTGCTTTACTTGCCATGAGATCACCTGTGTGCTGTCTGAGACTCAACCATCCGTCCGGAAAGGCATACCAAAAGCTCGAAGAAGGATTCGTCCTTCGTCGTCAGTACGAGCTGTGGTCACGATAGTGATATTCATACCCTGAGCAGCAGTCACGGTCTCCGGGTCAATCTCCGGAAATACGACTTGCTCGTTCAGGCCGTAATTGTAGTTGCCACGGCCATCGAAGCCCTTTGGGCTGACGCCGCGAAAGTCCCGGACGCGCGGAAGAGCGAGAGTAATGAGGCGGTCGAGAAAGTCGTACATCCGCCGACCACGCAGAGTCACGCGGCAACCGATGGGCTGCCCCTCTCGGAGTCGGAACCCGGACACGGATTTCCGTGCTCGGCAGATCTGTGCTTTCTGGCCTGAGAGCTGGGCAAGATGTTCAGCGGCCTGGTCGAGTCGCTTTCGATCTTCGACGGCCTTGCCGACGCCCATACTGACAACGATCTTCTCAAGCCGTGGCAGCGAGAGAGCGTTCTTGCGACCGAGCGCACTCTGCAGCTCCGGGATGATCCGGGATTTATACTCAACCAACAACCGGGACATGATTCAATTCCCCAAGCTCTGCTTAGACGACTTCACTGGCCAGAGACACGATTTTCATGAATTTCTTATCACGCAACTCACGGGCAACCGCGCCGAAGATGCGAGTTCCCTTGGGATTGCCATCGTTATCCACGATCACAATGGCGTTTCGGTCGAACCGCACGTAGGAGCCGTCTGGGCGTCTGGCTGCTCGACGAACGCGCACCACGACGCCCTTCACAACGGAACCGGCCTTGATAGCGCTTCCTGCGAGGCTTTTCTGGACGCTGACGACGACGATGTCACCGAGGCTGGCGTAGCGACGTCGAGTACCTCCGAGCACCTTAATGCATCGCGCGGTTTTGGCGCCGGAGTTGTCGGCGACGTCGAGTAGTGTCTGCATCTGAATCATGGGGCACCCTGACTATATCTGAACTGAAGAATCCGGTGAGTTACTCAGCTGCCTCTGCAGAAACGGGACGCGTGACAATACGGACCAAAGCCCACCGCTTAAGCTTCGATGCCGGCGGAGCTTCCTCGATCTCAACGACGTCTCCCGGGCGTGCTTCGTTGGCGCCGTCGTGCACATGACAAACGGTTCTGCCGCGGATGATCTTGCCGTACTTCCCGTGCTTCATGCGTCGATCAATCTCGACCCGCAGAGTGCTGGGGAGTTGGGACTTTACTGTTCCAATAAGACGTCTTTTCATCGTTCCACCGGGGCGGTTGAGTTGTGTTGGATTCAGGATTGAGCCAGTTCGCGCTGCCGCTGTACGGTCAGAATTTGAGCGATCCGACGTCGCAGCCGCTTTGCCTGACTGGGGGCATCATTGCGCTCGCTGGCTGCCTGAAAACGGAGCGTGAAAAGGCTTTTTCGCGCGCCGTCGAGTTCCAGCGTGAGTTGCTCTAGAGACATTTCACGGAGAGAAGATACTTTTGACATGGTTGGTTCCGGAACAGACCGGTGAAGTTGTTAGATGTCCGGGCGACGCCCGACGAGCCTCACGCGGATTGGAAGTTTGTGCGCGACTCGACTGAAACAACTTTTGGCTGTCTCATGAGTTACGCCGCCCAGTTCGAACAGTACAGTACCGGGCTTGACAACGGCGACCCATCGATCAGGTTCGCCCTTGCCCTTACCCATTCGCGTTTCCAGCGGCCGAGCGGTGACCGGCTTCTGTGGAAAAATACGAATAAAGACCTTACCTTCACCACGCACGTATTGGTTGGCAGCGATACGACAAGCTTCGATGGTCTGTCCGGTGACATGACCGGGATCGAGCGATTGAAGAGCCCAGTCGCCGAACACAACAGTGTTGCCGCGAGTCGCGTTACCTCTTATACGTCCTCTTTGGCTTTTTCGATGCTTGACCCGTTTTGGCATAAGCGCCATCGGAAGACTCCTCGTTGGAATAATCGCCCAGATCGATCCACACTTTAACGCCAATCACACCCATAGTCGTTTTCGACTGGGCAAAACCATAATCGATGTGCCGCCGGAGCGTTGAGAGTGGGATCGATCCGCGGTTTGCCTTCTCGCAGCGGGACATCTCTGCACCCCCGAGTCGACCGGACATCTGGATCTTCACACCCTCAACCCCGGAACTCATGACCTCGTCCAGAGTCTTCTTGATGGCCCGACGGAAGCTGCCGCGTTTTTCGAGTTGCTGAGCAATCTTCATGGCGACGAGCGTTGCGTTTCTGTTCGGGTTTGCGATCTCAAGGACTTTGACATCCATGCGACGCCCCGTGAGGTCCTCAAGCTCAGCCTTGAGCTTGTCCACTTCCTTACCGCGGCTGCCGATGATGACACCGGGACGGCCGGTGTGCAAATGCACGACTACCTGATCGCGAGTTCGCTCGATCTCGACCTTGGCGATGTCCGCCTGAGCGTACTTGGTGGCAACGAAGTGTCTGATCTTGAAGTCTTCAAGCAGCAGATCGCCAAATTCACGCTTGGGGGCGTACCAGCGACTTCGCCATGTTTCCATGACGCCTACGCGGAATCCAGTTGGCCTGACTTTCTGACCCATAATAAATCCCCGAATGATACACGTGGAATTCAGCCGAGCTCCGGAGCCTCAATGGCTACGTGAATGTGAGCAGAGCGGCGGCGAATGAGATTGGCCATGCCACGAGCACGGGCATGCACACGTTTGAACATTGGGCCACCATCAACACGGGCCTCAGCGACAACGAGACGCTGGGGATTGCGAACTCCCCGGTCCTCTGCGTTGGCGATTGCCGACTTCAGCACTTTCTCAAGGAACCGTGCACCACGATTGGGTTCGTAGCGCAGGACGAGCAATCCCTGCTCGGCGGTCTTGCCGCGAATCAGATCGGCAAAGGGCCGGACCTTGGTGGCGGAGATGCGGGCAAACTGGTGAGTTGCACGAACAGCGCTCATGGCTACTTTTTGCCTTTCGACCCGTGACCGCGGAATGTACGCGTGGCAGAGAACTCGCCGAGTTTGTGCCCGACCATGTCCTCTGTCACGTACACGCTGAGAAACGCCCGGCCATTGTGAACGAGAAATGTGTGCCCGACGAATTCCGGAGAAATCGTGCAGCGTCTTGACCAAGTCTTGAGTGGCTCCTTACGTCCGGCATCGTTGAGTTTCTCGATTTTTTCGAGAAGCCGCGGATCGACAAAGGGGCCCTTTTTGAGAGACCGACCCATCTAAACTACCCCGTGAGCAATCAGAGTTTAACTTCGCCGTAACGGACAGACACGCGCCGCCGAATGATCGCCTTACCCGAAGCCTTACGGCGGTTGCGGGTGCGGCCGCCTTTGGAGAGGACGCCACGAGGAGAACAGGGGTGACGGCCCCCAGAGTTTCGTCCTTCACCGCCACCCATCGGGTGAGCGACGGGGTTCATCGCCGTTCCGCGAACCCGCGGACGAATTCCCTTCCAGCGATTTCGGCCAGCCTTGCCAATCACAACACTGCTGTGCTCTCCGTTGCCGACCACGCCAATTGTGGCACGGCAGGCACTTGGAATACGTCGCACCTCGCCGCTTGGCAGAGTGATCTGGGCCCAGCGGCCTTCGCGGGCGTTGAGCGTGGCACCCATGCCGGCGCTGCGGCAGAGTTGACCGCCGCGACCGGGTTGCATCTCGATGTTGTGGACAACGGTGCCGAGCGGTACTTGACTGAGTGGCATGGAGTTGCCGACATTCGGCTCAACACCGAGACCGCTCTCCACCTTTGCCCCGGCTGCGAGACCCTCAGGGGCAATGATGTAACGCTTCTCACCGTCGGCGTACTGAACCAGTGCAATTCGCGATGTGCGGTTGGGATCGTACTCGATGTGCGTCACAGTTCCAACGACGCCGTCTTTATCACGTTTGAAGTCAATGATGCGATAGAGACGTTTGTGACCGCCACCGCGGTGTTTGGCGGTGATCTTACCTTGGTTATTGCGCCCACCCTTTTTCTTGTAGCGAACGCTGAGTTCTTTCTCGGGGCGCTTGCGGCGGTCGGTGATTTCAGAGAAATCACTGACAGACGCACCGCGGCGTCCCGGTGTGACTGGCTTATAAAACCGAAGACCCATAAAGACACTTTCATTAATTTCGCGGGAACTGGTAAGGTGCGAAGTCTGACTGTCAGAAGAACGCAATGCGATCCTCGGGGTGAAGTTTTACGATCGCCTTTTTCCAGTTCCGTGTACGGCCTGGCTGCATTTTGTGCCGACGTGGCTTACCGAGTCGTGACTGGGTTCGCACTTCGAGAACTCGTACGGACCACATTTTCTGAACGGCATCACGGATGTCGCTCTTTGTGGCAAGTGGATGCACTTCGAAAGAATAGGCATTGTGTCGCTCAGACAACCAGGTGCCCTTTTCTGTAACGAGCGGGCGGCGGATCACCTGATGGGGCTGGATGACTACTCCGGACTCACTGATACTCATGTTGGCACCGATTTCAGGACTGACGACCGAGAATACGATTGAGTTCAGCAACGGTGATCACGACGTGACGCTGGCGGAGCAGCGAAAACGCGTTGAGGTCGGTGCCTGGGAGCACCATCACACCGTGAATGTTGCGGGCTGACTTGTAGACGTTTTGATTGACGCCTTCAGTGGTGAGCAGAACAGTTTTGCCTGTCAGGCCTACGGACTTGAGAAATCCGCTGATCTGCCGAGTTTTGACTTCTGGCACGTCCCATGACTTGAGGAGTACAGCCTCTGAGTCCTGGAATTTGCTGAGCAGTGCCATGCGAGTGGCCTTCTGCACGGCTTTGCGGGGGAGTCTATAATAGAAGTCACGAGGAGTTTTTGCAAAGGCTCGACCACCACCGCGGCGAATGGGGCTGCGAATCGGCCCCATACGGGCACGGCCGGTACCCTTTTGCTTAAAGAGTTTCCTGGTGCTGCCGGCGACCATACCTCGGGATTTGTTCTGGACTTCACCGAGTCGCTTATTGGCGCGGTACATGACTACCGCGTCATGCAGCAGCTGTTTGCAAATGGTGTCGGTGAGTTCTGCGGGGTCGAACGTAAACTGTCCGCAGTCGGCGCCGGCCATATCTTTGATTGGTAGGGAAATCATGACACACCACTAAGGAGCGTAAGGGATTTAGGACCTGACCTTTTTGGCCGACCGTCGAATGATGACAAACGCGCCGTCAGGGCCAGGAACGGCACCTCGAACAAGGAGCAGATTATTGGCGTCGTCGGCTCGGACAACGCGGAGGTTGCGGCTTGTGACCTGTTCGGCGCCGTAATGGCCGGCCATTCGAGTACCCGGAAGAACGCGGGACGGGTCGGCACTGGCACCGACAGATCCGCGTTTACGATGAACGCGTTTTGCACCATGGCTGGCGGGTTGACCGTGGAAATTATGGCGACGCATACCCCCAGAGAATCCGCGGCCGCGGGAAACGCCGATGACATCGACGAATTTCTCGGCCTGCAGCAGTGAGGGCTGGAGTTGCTGGCCCACGGTGAACCCATGAGCGTCGTCGGTTGTGCGGAATTCGCGAAGCCACCGGGGCGGTTCACCTCCGGCTTTTGGAACAGCGTGTTCAGCGGATCGTGCAGTCTGACGGCGTCCGCCGATCTGAGCGACATGACCGCGGCGAGCACGGCTGGCTTTGCCGCGGGAGAGTTGGCCAAAGCCCAGTTGCACGGCGCTGTAGCCGTCCCGAGCGAGCGTGCGAATCTGTGTCACGACGCAGGGGCCGGCCTCAATGACCGTGACCGGAACAATGACACCGTCGGCGTCATAGACCTGAGTCATCCCGATTTTTCTACCGATGAGTCCAACAGACATGTCAAACACCCGCACAAGAAGCGGAAGAGAGAACAGTACAAGCCCGGAGTTTTGAGTCTGGTGACCGGCTTACCGGGAACGATTCATCCTGAGGTGCAGCACCTTCAGGAGGAGTTTGAGCCTGAACCAAATTCCTTGGTTTTCAGGAGGTTGCGGTGGCTTTGATTTTGATGTCAACACCGGCTGGCAACGAGAGCTTGTTCAGAGCATCGACCGTTTTTCCAGTGGGTTGAATGATATCAATGAGCCGCTTATGGGTGCGAATTTCAAATTGCTCGCGGGACTTTTTGTCAATGTGGGGACTTCGGAGTACAGTGTATCGTTCGATGCGGGTCGGGAGAGGAACCGGCCCATGAACGATTGCACCAGTGCGTTTTGCCGTATCCACAATTTCGGCAGCAGACTGATCCAGCACCGTGTGATCGTATGCCTCCATCCGGATTCGGATGCATTCTTCGCCTGAACCAGCCACCGTAAGTCGCCTTGAACAAAGAGTTTACGTGATGTTCACCCAAGCCCCCGGATTGAGGGGAATCGGGAATTGTAATTGAAACGGATTTCGTTGTCAACAAAGCTGAGAACGGAAATCCTGTGTTTCGGATCATGGGAGAAGAGACTTGAGTCAGAATGCTGGGTCGAGCGAGCGTTCCGGGGCGATTTCGTATCGTGATGGTTCCATCGAATAGGAGGCGCGGCCCTGAGAGAGACTACGGACCTGATTGGAGTATCCGAACATTTCGATGAGTGGTACTTCGCAGAGGAGCACAGAGAGGTCGCCGCGGCGGTCGGAATTGAGAATCAGAGCGCGGCGGGAGTTGAGGTCGGACTGGATATTTCCGAGGAAATCGTCTGGGGTGGTAACTTCCAGCTTCATGATGGGTTCGAGAATGACCATACGGCCTTCAGTGCGAACCTGTCGGAAGGCTTCGGCGGCAGCCGTGCGGATGGCGACTTCTGAGCTTTCTCCGTCTGTGTATTGGGCGGCGTCCACGTTGAGCCTCAGCCCCATGATGGGGTGGCCGTAGTTCCCTCCGGCTTCGGCTTCTTTTTGAAGAGAATCGAGGAGAATTTGGAGGGCTTGTTTTGGTAGTGCCTCCGCGGGAAGCTTGTGCTGGACGAGAATTCCCGCTGTGGGATCGGGCGTTTCGGCAGCTGTGAGTGTGAGTCCGAAGGAGATATTCCCTGAGGGGAGTTGGCGGTGGAAGTCCTGGCGAACAGTGATTTCGCCGATGAGTTTTTCGCGGTAGCTGACGCGGGGTTTGTGGAAGCGGACTTTCAGATGGAAGTCACGGAGCATTCGGTTGCGGATGATTTCCAGATGAAGTTCACCCATGCCGCTGATGATGGTCTGGCCGGTTTCGCTGTTTGCACGCACACGGAAGGTGGGGTCTTGTTTTTCGAGCCGTTTGAGTGTTTCTTCGAGTTTTTTGCGATCGTTGCTCGACTCGGGTTCGATTGCCATCGAGATCACGGTGTCGGGAAACGTGATGGACTCCAGAGCGACTGGGGATTGCGTGTCGCAGAGCGTGTCGCCGGTGGCAGATTCTCGGGGGCCAATAATTCCACAGATGTCACCAGCTTCGACCTCTTCAACCTTCTCCCGCGAATCGGACTGGATATGCCAGAGCTGCGTGACCATTTCCTTTTTGCCGGTACGGGGGTTGAGCATTCTGGAGTTGCCGTTGAGTCGTCCGGAGTAGACGCGGGCGAAATAGAGGTCTCCATGAGCTTCGGCCTGAACCTTGAAAATGAGCGCACATGCGGGGTCCTCGGCGGAAGCCCTGCGGAGTGCTGTTTCTCCCTGTTGCTTGCCACTGGGGATCACCCCGGACACGGGTGGTCGGTCGATGGGGCTGGGGAGATAGCGAGTCACGGCATCGAGCACGGGCTGAACGCCGATGTAATCGAGTGACGCGCCGCAGAGAACGGGCTGAAAGGCGCGTGCGAGAGTTCCGCGGCGAATGGCGGCGTGGATGAGTTCTTCGGGGACGGAATCGGATTCCATGCAGGCAACCATGAGCTCCTCGTCGTGGAGTGAGAGCGTGTCGAGGAGTTCGCTGCGCCACAGAGTGGCGTCATCTCGGAGCTGTACAGGGATTTCCTCTTCGTGGAAGTTGAGTCCTCGGCTGGAGGAATCCCAGTAAATTGCCTTCATGGTAATGAGATCGATGATGCCGCGAAAGCCGTCAGCGTTGGTGGATGGGCCGGAACCTACCGGGATCTGGAGGGGCAGAGGTGTGGCGGAGAGACGTTCGCGAATCTGGCGAAGCACACGGTCGTGCCCTGCTCCGATACGGTCCAGTTTGTTAATAAAGCAGATGCGTGGCACCGCATATTTGTCTGCCTGCCTCCAGACAGTTTCGCTCTGCGCTTCCACTCCTTCGACAGCACTAAAGATTACCACCGCCCCATCAAGGACTCGCAGACTGCGTTCGACTTCTGCGGTGAAGTCAACGTGACCTGGAGTATCGATGATATTGATGGTGGAACCCTTCCAGCGACAAGTCACAGCAGCGGAGTAGATGGTGATGCCGCGTTGAGCTTCCTCAGGGTCGAAGTCTGTCTGTGTGGTTCCTTCATCGACGTTTCCCATCCGATGAGAGGCGCCGGTGTAGTACAGGATTCGCTCTGTCGTAGTGGTTTTGCCCGCATCGATGTGAGCGATGATACCGATGTTACGAATAGAATCGATGGATCGTTTCATCAGACGGAGCCGAAAAAAAAACGCCAAACAAACCGGGCAGGTCTGTTCGGCGCTGGGTGAATCGGAAGAGCGTTACCAGGCGAAGTGGGAGAACGCTTTGTTGGCATCTGCCATGCGATGAACATTTTCACGTTTGTTCATTGCGGCACCTTCGCGACGGAAGGCAGCCACGAACTCTTCTGCGAGTGAGCGATCGACGGGGCGTCCTTTGCGGCCACGGACGGCCTCAAGGATCCAGCGGATTGACAGCGCCTGCTGACGGCGGGGATTTACGGGTGTGGGCACCTGATAAGTGGCTCCGCCGACGCGTTTGGACCGCACTTCGATGGAGGGCTTGACGTTGTCTACAGCGGCGAGAAAGACGTTGAGAGGATCTTCGTTGGGGAGCTGCTTTTTGACGATATCCATCGCGCGATAGAAGGCACTCATCGCGACGCTTTTCTTACCATCGTACATCAGGCAGTTGATGAACTTTGAAACCAGCAGATGATTGAAGCGAGTGTCAGGCTTGAGCTGTTCCTGGCTGGCGGTGAATTTCTTGACCATTGCAGAGAACTCTTTCAGAACACACGAGATGCCGGGATTTTGGAATGGATGGCAGGAACGACGAGCGTGGCGAGCCGACGATTATTTTTTCTTCTTGCCGGCAGCAGCGGCAGCGGCACCACCCTTGGGTCGCTTGGCACCGTAGCAACTGCGGGCCTGTTTGCGGTCGGAGACACCGAGAGTATCGAGAACGCCGCGGATGATCTTGTATCGCACACCTGGAAGGTCGCGAACACGGCCACCGCGAACGAGGACGATGGAGTGTTCCTGGAGGTTGTGTCCTTCACCGGGAATGTAGGCGGTGATTTCTTTTCCATTGGAGAGCCGAACACGGGCCACCTTTCGGAGCGCCGAGTTTGGTTTTTTGGGAGTCACCGTTTTGACCTGCAGACAAACGCCACGTTTTTGAGGACAGCCCTCGAGAACGGGGGATTTGGATTTGGATGACTGTTGTCTGCGAGGGTTGCGGATGAGCTGATTGATGGTGGGCATAGTTCGCCAAACAGCCGAAATGGGACCATGGAAGCGCCGCATGGGGGGCTGGCGCGGAAGAAACGGGGGAGTGTAACGAATTGAGCGGAGATCGTCAACCGTAGAAGCGGACGTCCAGCGGATTGTCGGAGAATCCGTGGATGTGAGAGAGTTTTGTATCAGGGGCGATCAAGTTCGTCGGCGCTGAGGTCTGCAAGGAACGGAGCAGCAGGGCGTTCGGGATCAGCTCTGCGGGCCTGGACTTCGGCGGCTCCCATCATATCTTTGCGAGCCGCTGCCATGCGGGCTTTCTGTTCATCCTGCTCCCTCTGGGCAGATTCATGAATGCGAACCTGCGCGTCCTGGTGCAGGTGGAATCCAGTACCAGCGGGGATCAGGTGTCCGAGGATGACATTTTCCTTGAGTCCGACGAGGCTGTCCATACGACCTCCGAGGGCTGCTTCGGTGAGCACTTTTGTGGTTTCCTGGAAGCTGGCGGCGGAGATGAAGCTTTCGCTTGAAACAGCGGCTTTGGTAATTCCCAGCAGCTGTGGGCTGGACTTGGCCTTGCGGAGAGGGGCGAACCTGGCAGGGCGAGTGAGCTCCTGATTGACCTCTTCGATGTCGGAAATGGGGTATTTGCCGCCTTCTTCGAAGTCTGAGCCACCTGGGTCGGTGATCCTGCCCATGTTTTCAAGCGAATCGTTGATGCGTTTGAGTTCGAAACGGTCAACGAGTACTCCGGGGAGGAGATCAGTGTCGCCGACGCTGTCGACTCGGACTTTTCTGAGCATTTGCGAGACGACGATTTCGATGTGCTTATCATCGATTTCGACTCGCTGAGCACGGTAGACGTTCTGGATTTCGTGGAGGAGATACTGCTGGACTTCTTCAGGACCGCTGACCTTCAGGATATCCTGTGGGACGAGCGGTCCGCGGACGAGGGCATCGCCGGCGCGGACCTGGTCTCCGGAGTGAACCTGGAGGTCTTTTCCGTGGGGAATCACGTGCTCCACTTCTGAGCCATCGGCGGCTTTGACCACGACGATTCGCTTACCGCGTTTCTTTTCTGCGGGGAGTTCGACTTCGCCGTCGATTTCGGCAACGACCGCTGGATCGCGTGGTTTGCGAGCCTCAAAGAGTTCGGTGACACGGGGGAGACCACCGGTGATGTCCTGAGTTCCCGTGGACTCACGGGGTGTTTTGGCAACAACAGAGCCTGCATTGACAACGCCACCATCTTCGACCTCGATGGACGCGCCTTCGGGGAGGTAGTAGAAGTCCAGGATGCGACCGGTGCCGTCTTCGACCACCACCTGAGGATGCAGCCCGGATTTGTGCTCGATGACGGTACGTCGGAGCGTACCTGAGCCTTCTTTGTCGAGCCTGATGGACTGGCCCTCGACACAGTCTTCAAGCCGGACACGTCCGCCGACCTGAGCGATGATGGGGATAGCGTGCGGGTCCCATTTGCAGAGCACATCGCCGGCTTTTACGGGCTGATTTTCGGCAACTTCGAGCACAGCACCGTTGGGAACTCGCTGCGTCTCGACCTCACGTCCACGATCATCGACGATGGCGATTTCACCGTTTCTGCCGAGCACAACCTGGCGGCCTTCGGAATTAATCACACTACGAATGCGAGTAAACCGCACCTGACCAGCGCGCTTCGCAATTAACTCGCTTTCCTCGACAGCGGTTGTTCCCACGCCGCCCATGTGGAAGGTACGCATGGTGAGCTGAGTACCTGGTTCTCCGATACTTTGCGCGGCGATGATACCGACGGCGAGTCCAAGTTCGACGAGGTCACCGGTAGAGAGGTCCATACCGTAGCAGAGTTGGCAGAGTCCGAGCGGAGCTTCGCAGGTCATGGGGCTGCGGACCTGGATGCGTTCGAGCCCCATTTCCTCGATTTTTCGAGCTTTTTCGACGGTGATGAGGTCACCTTCGAGCACGATATTTTCGTCGGTGATCAGGTTGGTGATTTTGGTTCGGCTGACACGTCCTCGGATAGCATCAGCCAGACTGACTTCAACCTTTTCGCCGCGGTAAACGACACCTCTGGTAATCCCTTTGGTAGTACCACAGTCTCTGCAGGTGATGACCATGTTCTGGCAGATGTCTGCGAGCTTTCGGGTGAGATATCCGCTGTCTGCGGTCTTGAGGGCGGTATCAGCGAGACCTTTGCGGGCGCCGTGGGTGGAGCTGAAGTACTCGAGAACAGAAAGGCCCTCGCGGAAATTGGATTTGATGGGCGTTTCGATAATTTCTCCGGAGGGCTTGGCCATCAGGCCGCGCATTCCTGCCAGCTGCTGGATCTGACCGACACCGCCTCGGGCACCGGACTGGGCCATGAGATAAATCGGGTTTACGTAAGCTCCGCCGTCACGAACGTCCTCGCGGAGCCGTTCCATCATGGACTTTGTGATGGATTCGCGTGCGTGAGTCCAGGTTTCGAGCACCTTATTGTAGCGTTCCATATTCGTGATGACGCCACGTTCGAAGAGCTTCATCAGCTTCATCACAGCTTTTTCGGACTCAGTGATTTCCTTGTCCTTGTTTGGTGCGGTGCAAAGGTCGCTGACACCGAATGAGAGTCCGCTTTCTGTGGATGTGCGGAAGCCGAGACTCTTCATGCGGTCAAGCAGTTCGATTGTTTCGCGGCGTCCAAGTTCGAGGTAGCAGTCGGAAATGACGCGAGCGAGGTCCTTGCTGCCGAGCGTCTGGTTGTAGAAGGAGAGCTTACGTGGGAGGACGTCGTTAAAGAACACACGCCCTGGGGAAGTTTCGATGAGGCCACCGGAGCGGAACTTTTCGGCGCCTTCACCCTTCACGGTTTTGCCTCGCGGAAGACGAACGCGAATTGTGGCATGGCGATTGACTTTGCCCTGCTGGAAGGCCATGAAGACTTCTTCGATGGACGAGAAGACCATTCCGTGGCCGGGGCGGTCAGGTTTCTTGACGGTCTGATAGTAGCAACCCATGACGATATCCTGGGAGGCGCTGATGATCGGGGCGCCGTTGGCAGGACTGAAAATGTTATGGGTGGACATCATCAGAGTTGTGGCTTCGACCTGAGCCTCCATGGAGAGGGGCAGGTGAACAGCCATCTGGTCGCCGTCAAAGTCAGCGTTGAAGCCTTTGCAGACGAGCGGGTGCAGGCGAATTGCGTTGCCTTCCACGAGAACTGGTTCGAAGGCCTGGATGCCGATACGGTGGAGGGTGGGGGCGCGGTTGAGCAGCACAGGGTGGTTGCGGATGACTTCGTCGAGGATGTCCCAGACGTCTTCATCGCGGCGTTCCAGCATGCGTTTGGCGCTTTTGATGGTATCGGCGTGTCCGAGTTCTTTCAGGCGGCGAATGACGAAGGGCTGGAAGAGTTCGAGTGCGATTTTCTTGGGGAGTCCGCATTGGTGAAGCCGGAGATCAGGGCCGACAACAATGACACTGCGGGCGGAGTAATCGACGCGTTTTCCGAGAAGATTCTCGCGGAAGCGACCCTGCTTGCCCTTGATCATGTCGGTGAGCGACTTGAGCGGGCGGTTGCTGGATCCGAGCACGGGGCGTTTGCAGCGGTTGTTGTCGAAGAGTGCATCGACCGATTGCTGGAGCATTCGTTTTTCATTGCGCACAATGACTTCGGGCGCATTGAGGTCAACGAGTTTCTTCAGGCGGTTGTTACGGTTGATGATGCGACGATAGAGGTCGTTGAGGTCGCTGGTGGCGAAGTTTCCGGAGTCGAGAAGCACCAGTGGGCGGAGGTCGGGAGGGATGACTGGGATAACGTCGAGCACCATCCATTCGGGGCTGTTGCGGCTGTCCCGCAGGGCTTCGACAATCTTGAGTCGCTTAATCAGGTCTTTGCTTTTCTGTTGGGTAGGCTTTCCTGCAAGTTCCGCGCGAAGTTCGACAGAGAGGTCGCGGAGATGCATGCGGGAGAGCAGCTTTTTGATGGCTTCGGCGCCCATGCCGATTTCAAAGTTACCCTCACCGTAGTCGATACGAGCCTGTCGGGCTTCTTCCTCTGTGAGCATCTGGCAGACTTTGAGCTGCGTGTCGCCCGGATCGATGACAACGTAATCCTGGAAGTAGATTACTTTTTCGAGCGAGGTGGTTTTCATGTTGAGCAGAGCGCCGAGGCGGCTGGGCATCGACTTGAAGAACCAGATGTGGACCACGGGTGCGGCGAGTTCGATGTGGCCCATGCGTTTGCGTCGGACGCGGCTGTGAGTAACCTTGACGCCGCAGCGATCGCAGATCATGCCCTTGTACTTCATTCCGCGGTATTTGCCGCAGGCGCACTCCCAGTCCTTCTCAGGTCCGAAGATGCGTTCGCAGAAGAGTCCATCGCGCTCGGGGCGATAGGTGCGGTAGTTGATGGTTTCCGGCTTCTTAACCTCGCCGAATGACCAGCTTTTGATGTCCTGAGGACTTGCAAGACTGATCTTGACGGCGGCGTAGTCATTAACGCGATCAAAAGTTCCTTCGCTGACGCTCACGAGTTATCTCCTGAAGACCGACGATGATTCCGGGGTTGCGATGGGGGCAGGGGCAGGTGGCGAACAGGCGGCCTGAGGTTTAAGAAATCATGTGACAGCTTTTTCGAGCTGCAGATTGAGACAGAGGCCGCGAATTTCGTTGTTAAGCACGTCGAAGCTGGCGGGAGTTCCCGCTTCAAGCGTGTTCTCTCCCTTGACCATACTTTCGTAGATCTTGGTGCGGCCTTCGACGTCGTCGCTTTTCACGGTGAGCAGTTCCTGGAGGATGTAGGCGGCGCCGTAGGCTTCGAGTGCCCAGACTTCCATCTCTCCGAAACGCTGGCCTCCGAAGCGAGCCTTTCCTCCGAGTGGTTGCTGGGTGATGAGCGAGTAGGGACCGGTGGCTCTGGCGTGCACTTTGTCATCGACGAGATGGTGCAGCTTGAGCATGTAGATGTAGCCGACCGTGGTTTTCTGCTCGAACCGTTCTCCAGTGCGGCCGTCATGAAGATACGTCTTACCCTCCTCCGGAAGTCCGGCCTCTCGAAGAGCGGTTCGGACTTCTTCCTCACCGGCACCATCGAACACCGGGCAGACAGCGCGGTAGCCGAGCGTTCCGGCGGCCCAGCCCAGATGGGTTTCCAAAATCTGTCCGACGTTCATGCGGCTGGGAACGCCGAGGGGATTGAGAATGATGTCGACCGGGGTGCCATCGGCAAGGAACGGCATATCTTCAATCGGGAGGACCTTGGAAATCACCCCTTTGTTACCGTGGCGACCGGCCATTTTGTCCCCAACGGAAATCTGCCGTTTGGAGGCGACGTAGACCTTGACCATCTGGAGAACCCCGCTGGGGAGTTCGTCGCCGCGTTTCATGCTGTTTGCACGGTGATCTTCGCGATCGATCACATCTTCGACAAGAGTCCAGCTGTCGCGGATAACGCGACGGGCTGCCGTCCGCTTCTGGGGGCTGCGAATGTCCATTTCCTCGAAGTGAATCTGAAAACGTCGTGCGTATTCGGCGACGGCGTGTGCATCGTCGTGCTTTGCGAGAGCCCGACCGTCGTCGTCAACAACGGCTTGTTCGAGCACTGTTTCGAATTCGGTGAGAAAGTTTCGGAACGCATCGGCGATGGCCACATCAGCCTCACGCTCGACCCGTTTGAGTTCCTCCTCGAACTTCTTTCGCTCAATTTCGGAGAGGCTCATGCGGCGACAGAATCTCTCTGTGTGGATCACAATGCCGCTCACGCCGCTGGGGACTTCGAGGCTTTCGTTTTTGACATCTTCACCGGCGCGGCCGAAGATGGCGTGAAGGAGTTTCTCTTCGGGCGTGAGTTCGGATTTGGCTTTTGGAGAGATTTTACCAACGAGGATATCGCCGGGGTTGACGCGGGTTCCAACTTTGACAATTCCGGAGTCGTCCAGGTGTCGCAGGGCCTTTTCGCTGACGTTGGGAATGTCCCGAGTAAATTCTTCGCGACCGAGCTTTGTTTCGCGGATTTCGACATCGTATTCGTCAAGGTGAATTGAGGTGTAAACATCTTCCTTGACGAGCCGCTCCGAGAGAATAATGGCGTCCTCAAAGTTATAGCCTTCCCACGACATGAAGGCCACCAGCACATTTCGCCCAAGTGCCAGCGAACCGTTGCGGGTTGCGGCGCTGTCGCAGAGCACCTGCCCGGGCTTGACCTTGTCGCCTACTCGCACGATCGGTTTCTGGTTCAGACAGGTGCGCTCGTTGAGTTTCACAAACTTGCGAAGCTGGTGGCGGCGACCGTCAATTTCAATGACGTTGGCATCGACGTAAGTGATTTTTCCGGCTTTGTCAGCGCGAATGACCATACCGGAATTCTGAGCAACAAAGGGTTCCATGCCGGTGCCGACGACAGGACGCTCAGCGATGAGGAGAGGTACTGCCTGACGCTGCATGTTGGAACCCATGAGTGCTCGGTTGGCGTCGTCGTGCTCAAGAAACGGAATGAGTCCCGCAGAGACACCGACCATTTGGCAGGGCGCGACATCAATGAACTGGACCTCGCTGCGGTCGATCCAGACCACATCGCTCTTGTTCCGTGCGAGCACTCGTTCTTCGGCGATCTGGCCGTTTTCTACAAGAGTATCCGCGGGGCATACGAAGGCGGTGGCTTCTTCGTCAGCACGGAGCCAGACAACCTCGTCGGTGACTCGCGAGTCGCGAACCACACGATAAGGGGAAATCAGAAATCCATAATCATCGACGCGTGAGTAAATGCTGAGACTGGAGATCAGGCCGATGTTGGTGCCTTCCGGCGTTTCGACAGGGCAGATGCGGCCGTAGTGGGAGATATGTACGTCGCGAACTTCGAAACCAGCACGTTTGCGGTTCAGACCGCCCGGGCCCAGTGCACTGAGCCGTCGTTCGTGTGTGAGCATTGACAGGGGATTGGTCTGGTCGACAACCTGGGAGAGTTCGCTGCGGCCGTAGAAGTATTCAATGGCGGCGCTGACGCTCTTCGGGTTAATGAGCGACCTGGGGGTCATGTTCTCATTTTCCTTCACCGTCATACGTTCCTGCACGGTCCGTTTGAGCTTCAGGAAGCCCTTCCGGATCTCGTCGGCCGCGAGTTCATCGATGGTGCGGAGTCGGCGGTTTCCAAGGTTATCAATGTCGTCGATCTGTGCCGACTCGTCGCCCCCGCGCAGGCGGACGATGTATTTCATTGCATTAATGTAATCAACCGGGTTGAGTGTCATCTCGTCGTCAGAGATGTCCTGCTGGAACTTGCGGTTGATACGGAATCGTCCGACCCGTCCGAGCCGATAGCGATTGACATCGAAAAACTTCTCACGAAACAGATCATTGGCTTTATCAAGGTTAGGGGGGTTACCGGGGCGTAAGCGCTGATAGATGCGGAGCAGGGCTTCTTCATGAGTTGATGTGCCGTCCTCTGCGAGCGTCTTCATAATGAGGGCATCGCGGAGTTCAGAGGAGAGGACGACGTCGATGGACTTGAGTCCGCTGCTGATGATCTCTTCGGCGATGGCTTCCGAAATTTCACTGCCGGCATCAACTACGATCTCCCCAGCTCGTTCATGCTTCGGAGGGTAGACGACGTCTTCGACGGACCAGTGTCCCTCGAGCTCTTCGACGGTGGTTTTGGAGGACAACTTGACTGTGGTGGTGCTGTAGAAAAGTCGGATGATCTGTGCATCGGTGGAGTGTTCTCGGGACATAGCCCGCAGCAACGTGAGGGCTGAGAACTTACCGCTCTGGTCAATTCGCACACCGATCGCGTCGCGCTTGCTGACCAGGAGTTCTATCCAGCTGCCGCGTTCCGGAATAATGCGACAGGAGTGAGTTTTGCGGTCGCTGCTGGCCGTTTCCTCGGCCATGACGAAGTCGACCCCGGGAGATCGGTGCAGCTGGCTGACGACGACTCTCTCGGCTCCGTTGATGATGAATTCCCCGCCACCGATCATCACCGGGATATCGCCGAGGTAAACTTCCTCTTCAACTGGCTGTTCCTTGACGAGACGCATCCAGATACGGAACGGCATCCCATAGGTCAGTCGCAGCTGACGGCACTCCTCTGGTGTGTATCGCGGTTTCAGGAGCTCATAGCGGACGTACTCGAGGCGGAACTGGTTATCGAAGCTGGAGATGGGAAAGACTTCTCGCAGAATCGATTCGAGTCCGATATCAAGCCGATCTCTGGAGGGACGGTCGAGCTGCAGAAACCGGGCGTAGGAGGCTGTCTGGATCTGTGTCAGCCCGGAAATCTCGAAATCAGACTGAATTTTCCCGAAGTTTCGGACTGTATCCTGGTCGATGGTACG
>Ga0169931_10000480_pt1 | contig 65167 bp, 59 predicted proteins | sample Kivu_15m_20L_FD_129675 | JGI IMG/M metagenome (GOLD analysis project Ga0169931, IMG submission 129675) | Freshwater microbial communities from Lake Kivu, Western Province, Rwanda to study Microbial Dark Matter (Phase II) - Kivu_15m_20L... | ecosystem: Environmental > Aquatic > Freshwater > Lake... | reverse complement strand
ATTATGCTGATATGGAGAATGGAGATGATGTTGAAAGTATTGATTATCGTTCTCTAATCTACATTATCACTGAATTGTGTGATAGAATAGAGCAACTGGAGAAGGACAACGAACTACTAAAATCTTATGCTTGGGAACAATGAAACTCTTTGACTACGAAACTTACGAGGATTATGGTAAGGAATGGTTCTTACAAGTTCTTCAATTTTATCCGCACTTTGCCCTATTCGATTTCACTCTACAGTGGGATGAATATAGTGGAGTTGAACTCTTTCCGATGATTTTGTTTAGTCTCGGCAATCGTTCTTTATGTGGAGTTTCCATACGATACAAGAAATTCTATTTTGGTGTGGATGTAATTGATAGTGATCCACGAAATCTTGAATGGTATAGGAAAGAAGATCGTGAATATTCAAAATATACACTCACCAAGTATCAGGAAATTGACTAATGTTTATGTTTGAAGCACTTACTATCCTACAACTTTGCATCCAAGGCGACTACATATGTGAGAGGGACAACTCACCATCCCCTATGGTATTCTATAAACCTGGTGAGGCATGTTACATTAACGGAGACTTTTATCAATCATGTCCGTATTCAGTACAGCAATCAAAGGAACAGAAAAGGAAACCGTGGGACTAAACTGGTGGGAGTATTGGATCGGTCATTGTTGGATGACTGGTTGGCAATCTATTGCTGGTGCATTTCGTATCTGGGCTGATCTCATGACAGATAACTATAAAGATTATGCACTACTTCACACTGATGATGATGCAGAAGAATGTAAAGAATGGTTCTGGGTTTCTCTTGGTGAGGACAATACATATCCCAAAGAGTTTCTAGAATACTTACAACAACTTGTTGATGATGTTGAAACTGGTAAAGAAGAACTTATTCCTCTTGATGAGGATTTCTTTGAACGAATGAAAGAATTAACCGATGGCATAGACAATGAACAAGAGTGATAAGGATAAGTTATACGTCATATTATTTTTACTAATCCTTTTCCTACTTGACATGTGCGTGGTAGGTGGGATATTATACAAGGGTAAAGCAAACTTCCCAATGGGAGGTATTATGACTAACCTCAACTATCTTTGTTTTGTTGATGGTTTGCTAGAGTTTGCAAGCACTAGTGCTTCTAGCTTCGCACACTATCAACTGATGTATGCTGAAGAGCATCGCAATGCTGATGTGCAGTATCTTACTCTAACTGATGAAGAGTATGATGAGATGTTTCCTTACGAGGAAGATGAATGAAACCTAAAATCCGTGTTATCCTTGAGTTAGCGATTGAAGAAGGTGTGCGTCGTGGGTATGCACGGGCACACAAACATGTTGAAAATCCTACTGAAGGTGCTATCATTGAGCACATTGAAGAGAATGTGATGTCTTCTATCTACGAATACTTTACTTTTGACGAGGAGGATTTCTAATGTCTGAAGAAGATAAGTATGCTCTCAAAGAGTTTCTTCGTGCTGCACTCACTACTGGTGGTGTCTTTTGTGCATTCATCATAATTATGCTTGTAATCATCAATGTTAGTTCTGGTGGTAAACCATTAGAATCATCATTTGAAGTGGTTGATAAGTACAAAGAGTGTGATGTGGTAAGATATGCACCGCAACAAGTTGCCGAATACAAGTATTTCTTATATTGTCCACCACCACGATGAAGGGGAAACTACGATGACTAACTACGAACCTAATTTTTTCAGTAATTCTGTTGAGTACCATGTAATTTATTTACAGCCTGGTCAGGCAATAACTACAGTAGAAGTATTTGATACTGCTACTGATGCTCTAAATAGGGCTTTGGTAGTAGTTCAAGAGGGTAATACTCTCAAATCGTGTAATGAAATACATGTATCAACAAAAGGACAAGTACTATGACTAAATCATCGTCAAAATTCAACACAAACCATAGAATTTTTCATATGAGTTGGTAAAATGACTAAACCACAAACATTCAAACACATTTCCCGTGCGATTGATAATCACGGAGTTCATCATCTTGATGCTCTGGATGAACAAGGTCGCCACTGGTATGCTACAATGCAACAGAAAGAAGAACCTTGGCTCACTTATGTTAAACACTGGGAATTGAGGACACACTGATGACACAACTTATTGATCCTTCTGATTCACGTTATTTCCGACAAACATCTGACGAACCATATCTTCGTCACGATTATAAATTAGTAATGAGCAATGGTGATACCATTGTCTTTGATAATTATGAAGATGTGCAGCGTAAATGGTTTGAGAGTGGTGGTAATTTTCTAAGTCATGTTGAGGTTCTAGATCACAAACAACCAAAGAAAAACAAGCGGGGTGTCTCTAATGGGAATGTTTGATTATTTTAGATCATCCTACGATCTAGGAGAACAATTTACAAATACATTGTGTCAAACTAAGGACATTGAAGATGGTATTGGTGGCACAATGACAGACTATTGGGTAGATCCCAGTGGTCTTTTGTGGCAACCTACTTATCTCGGCACACATGACTTTGTGATCATTGAAGAGGATGATCCACGATACGATCCTGATAGAAAGTTTCTTAATTTTGAATGGATTCCTACGGGTCAACATGGTAAATATACACCATGTTATCTAACAAAATATATTGAAGTCTATCCAGCAGATTGGAAAGGTAAATGGGAGGATTGGCCCAGGTTGCGAATCCACTTCAGATGTGGTAAGATACAGGACTACACCGATGTGACAGGAACCTGATGCCACGAACTAAAAAAACAGATTCTATTTTCAAGGTCTCAACAGATGAGAATAAGTTTCCATATGAAACATTTCCCTATCGACTAGAAACTAAGGAGGGGAAATCTAAGAGAGTTTGCTGGTTTTCTCATGAATCTCATGTACATAAATACATCGAGAGACACAAATTAGCATCGAAAGACTACATTGCCGAATGTTTCGATATTCTGTAGATATTGTTAAATTTGCTTGTTTTGTGTTTTTTTCCTGATAAAATAGTACCACACCTGCGGAGAACTCATGACTCAAGATGAATGGAATGAACTAAAAGCATTGAAAAATGCAATTAGTGATCACCCAGCATCAGTACACCCAGAAAAAATGGAACGATTTACAGAACTATTGGTATTGTCTTTACATGGCAAAGGTGATACAATGCAAATGAAAAAAGAACCGTCGAATTACTGATATGAAGTATAGTGATCTGGCTATTAAAGTTTTGCACGACAAAATACTAGCACTCGAAGATAAAGTTAAACGATTGGAGGAAGAGAATGTCGAAACAACAAATTGTTTGTATGAGATCATGAATAAACAGGATATATTAGAGGATCCTAAATACAAACATCTATCACAATTTAGCCTTGGAGAGTAAAGTGCCTAGAAAGAAAAAAGTTAAGGTTGAAGTATCTAAGGAGGATACTTTAGAGGTTATTGAAAATGAAGATGGTACACTGACAATATCTTGGGACAAAGATGATCCAAAGTATTCATTTATGAATGAGTTGACAGAGGCCCAAGTTACTGCTATGATTGAACAATCAATTCAGAGGATGATGAACGATGACAAGTCCCTATTGGGCAGTGATGAATGATCTTGACGGTACGATCACGAACTATCTAACTGTTCGTGATCTGATTCGTGATAACACCGAAGATCCAGAAGTTCTTGACATGGCAGTAAATCTTTTTGAACACTTTATTGACACGCAAGACAAAGCATTTAAGAAAGCATGGCAAGAAGTTGTAGTAGATACAACTGAAACAATTCAAGATCGTAAGTATAATGCACAATATACTGATGAAGAACTTGATGCTATGTGTGATGCTGCAAAACAAGAATCTAAAGAGCAAATCTATAAGAACTATCGTGCTGCTATTGATGAGTACAACAAACTCAATGAAAAGTATAAAGAACTAGAAGCATCTCATACTCAACTTCAGGATCTATTCTATGAAGTAGATTATGAATATGATGAACTCAAAGTAAAATATGAACAATGTCAGAAAAACTATCATACTGTCGTAAATAATGTCATGAATAGCAAATCTGATAAGATTGATTTGGCATTATATCCATAAATAAATTATCCTATAGGAGTCTATCATTAATGGATATACGACAATGCTCTATTTGTGGAGCAAATTGGATTGACAAACAGCATTATTGGTCTGGTACTGGTAAAAAAGGAAATGAACTGGATCTTGCTGGTCTTGTCTGCAACAATCTGACTGATGAAAAGAAACAGAATTGTGCAAATCCACGTTTAGGTGAAAAAGGTGGGCAAACTTGGGCCAAGAGATTGACCCAAATCGACAACGCATTAGAGGAGTCTAAGCTTAATCATGACCGATAAGAAACGCTAATCAAAAAACCTCTTGACATCCTCGGGGTTTTGCCCTACTATACTTCAAGAGGTCAAACAAATGCACCTAAAATCACACGAAACACCACGAAAACGTGGTCGCAACAACAAGAGTCCAAAGCGATCTGCTAGGACTCGTCAACTCAAAAAAGCAAAAAAAACTTTCCTGAAAACACTTTGTCATGCTTAATCAACGCAAACTATCTCTTTTGTATCGTAATCCTGTTAATAATGCAGGTGATATTATTCAAGATCAATTAGAAAGGGTAGAAGTTCAATTTGATGTTCATTGTCATCACAATGATCCTGGTAATGCCCTTGCAATCTATCAAGAATACCAGGAATGGATTGATTGTGATGATGATGACACTAATGAATTACTGCTAATACAAAGAATTCCTTCTTAATTATGACTGAACCACCAATTCCAGAACTTCCGACTGAAGCACCAGAGTTTCAGATGGATACTGTAGAGAAAAAAGATCAGCATGTATATACTGTAGACACACATTCTTACCAAAGAAACTGTGGTACTTGTACAATGTGTTGCCAAGGATGGCTATCTGGCACTGCATACGAATATATGTTTATGAAAGGACATCCATGTCATTTCTTAGATCAATGTACCAATGGTGATCGTTGTACAATTTATGATATTAGGCCTGAAGTATGTTCATCATTCAAGTGTGAATGGTTACGTCAACCTGTAACATTTCCATTATGGATGAAACCTGAACTTACCAAAGTTATTGTAACTTGGCGAACTGATACTGATGAAGAAACTAATGAAGAGTTTGGATATTGGTCTGTGCGTGAATGTGGCCAAGTTATTCAATCTAATGTATTAAATTGGTTGATTCAACAAGCATTTGCACACAATCTCAATCTACGTTATGAACTAGATGGTGTTGGTTATTGGTTGGGAACTAAAAGTTTCATGAGTTGGTGTTCTAGAAACACATAATTACAGTTTGTAACATGGCTTGACACCACCCAAGTAATCTGCTACTGTACTCACATACATGGGAATGTGGACGCCCTAAAGATCGCCTCTCACAACTAATTTCTTACCTGTTGTGTGGAGAACTTTAACTTACACTTAACTGGAGAACATCTCTATGCCTATTTCTGACACTTCTCGGATACCTTTTCTGTATCCTGTGAAGAAAGATCCAGCTGGAATCACTATTGATTACATGCTGTATCAGTATGATCGCCCTGTTGCACCTTCTGAAGTGCAACGACCTATTGCTTGGGGTCCGAAAGAACGTAAAGCATATTTTCAATCTATCCTGATGAATCGTTTGGAGGGTGGATTTGTATTCGTAAATATGGAACAAGCCGTTCACGTAATGGAAACTTTTGGGTATCAACATGACCGTGCTCATAAGTATCTTAAGAAACTCATCTCTCGTGGTTTCAAGCACCTGACTCTTGACGGTAATAATCGTTATACTTTTATCCGTGATCTTGTTGAAGATCGCTATAACATTCCTGTTGGCGACTATGACGTGCTAGTTCAGAACGATTTGTATACCCTGACTATTACTAAGCGCAATAACGTGTTTAGTAAGCTTAGTCCTAGTCAGCAACAAGTGATCCTTAAACGTGCAGTTGTTGTTACTGAATACACTCAGTTGGATTATTCTGGTCTCTCTGAAATCTTCCTGAACATTAACAGTGGTGTTCCCCTTAATGCACAGGAAAAGCGTAACGCAATGGATTCTGATTGGTCTGAATACATCCGCAAACTTTCTCTTGATCTGGCACCTCTGCAGACTCTGACTCTTGGTGAAAACTATCACAAGCGTCTCGCTGGTGATGATTGGATTGCAACAACTCTTGATTATGCTATTCATTGCACACCAGATCAACCTTGCACGGTAAATCAGCAGACCAAAAATGATCTTTATAAGAAAGATTTTGGTACGCATTACACCAAGGAGTATCGTACTCTATTGCTTGCTCTGCAAGATACCCTCCTTGATCTTGTGAATGATGACAAGATGCCTGTTGCTTACAAGTGGCTTACTCTGCCATCTTTTGCTCAAAATCTGTTCTGGGCAATGTGTAACGGACTGACTGAATATCAGGATGTATTTAATTTTGCAATCCTGCACCAAGATGCTCGTAACAATCCCAATCTTTGTAATGAAGATGGTAACAACTTTGTTTGGGCCTGTGGTGGTACAGGTGCAAAAAACAATGTACTTAAGATGGAAGTTTTGACGGACATTCTGGAAAAAACTTCTGGGTATTTTCCCAACAATCGTACACTTACATCTAACTTTGTTGATCTAGTTAACATCGAGGAAGAAGAAGAGACGGAAGTATAATCATAAGCAATACTGATCAGTAGGGGGCTTGACAGGCCCCCTTTTTTGTGCCATGATACCAGTATGAAAAACACCCATCTAGAGCATCCCGAAGATTCTGTACTGCTGGGTAAGCAATCTGTCCAGCAAGTTATCAATTTCCTTCGTGATCGTAATTCTACTGTCAGTGTGAAGTGGGACGGTGCTCCTGCTATTGTATTTGGCACGAATCCTGAGAATGGTAAGTTCTTTGTTGGTACTAAAAGTGTATTCAACAAGGTAAAAATCAAGATCAATTACACTCACAATGACATCGAAAAGAACCACAGCAACAATCCTAGGGTTGCTGGTATTCTGCATACCTGCCTTGCAGCGTTACCCAAGATTGATGGCATTTATCAAGGTGACTTTATTGGTTTTGGTGGTACTAAAACTTTTACCCCTAATACTATTACTTACACTTTCGATTCCATACCTTTGGATTGTTCTATTGTGTTTGCTTGTCATACTTCTTACACTGGTCCTACGATGAAAGAATTGCAGGCATCTTTCAGTGTACCAGAGTATCTCAAACATAATTTCATGGCAACTTACTTTGTAAATACCAATGCACACATTACCTCCCGTCGTCGTAGAGTTGATTACATTCTTGGTCTTGCAAGTGTGGTTAGCAATTTTGTTAAGTACCCTACGGACAAGAAAGAGATCGAAAGACTGAAGATTGCAATTAATAAGTGTATCAAAGAGAATCGTCCTGTTGATGCTATCAGTGGCAATATGTTGCTGCTGTTCAATCTTATCACTCAAGCAAAGGAAATGATCATGGAAGGTCTTGCATCTTGCGAGGTTGTTGATACGATCATTGATCTCGGTGTTGATGTTGAAGTGGTCAATCATGAGGGTTTCGTTGCCTCTAATGAGTTCGGTACGTTCAAGTTAGTCAAACGACGCAAGTTCTCGTTCTATAACTTTACTTTGGCTAAGCAGTGGTGATCCATAAGCAAGACTGATGGCCCAACGCTTGACAATCCCACCGATCTGCTCTATTATTACAAAGTAATCGACAAACACCGATGCCTGACATCACTTACGAGATCAATCATGCCGATCCTAAGTATTGCGAATGGATCTTTTCCGATGGTCAATACATTGGAGAAATCTACGGTTCTGTACTTGAAGGTTACGAACTTCGCAAGGTAATTGAGATCAAACTTGCTGCCGATGCTGCTGCTATTGATCTTGAAACTATTGCACATTTTCAATGTGTATGTGATTGCAAAGATTTTGTCAATCAGGCAGGTCAACTGTGATCACCTATTTGTGTTTGCTAATTGGTGCAATTTGTATCAATTATGTAATTCAAGGTCCACAACGTATTATTAACGAGGAAAACGATCAATGACTCCCGACACTTACACTTTCACTGGTGATGCTGTTACCTTCCTTGGCTTGGTTGGTGTTGCTTCGGCATTTCTTATTGTTGTTACTGCTTTCCGCAGGTTTTTCAATAGTCCTTACAATGTGCGTTATGTAAAACCTGATTCCGAAGATAAAGTACAGGAAGAAACTAATGCCTAGACCATCATCCATAAAACTCACCAAACCCACCTTTCGCCCCAGATTCTCTATGTCTAAGAAAAAACAGAAACCACAACCTATTCTCACTGATGAAGAGTTCATTGCAATGAAAAAGGAAGATCATCGCAAGAAAAAATTGCGAGAACAAGTAAGGAATAATCTTAAATCTGCACAAGGTTTCGGTTATGATTACAAACCTGTCCAATTTGATTATCCTCAAGAATAAGTGAACTTAATCACACACAGTTAAACTCATAAGCAATGCTAATAGAGCAGGGGCTTGACTCCTGCTCTATTTTCCTCTATACTACATTCATCAACACAAAACAACCATGGCAACTCGCTCACGCATTGGTATTCAACTCGCAGACGATTCTGTGCTCTCAGTGTATTGTCACTGGGATGGTTATCCTCAGTTTAATGGTGTCAAACTTCAACAACATTTCAACACTCGTGAGAAGGTTGCTGAGTTGATTGATGGTGGTGACATCAGTGCTCTGTGGACAAATGTTGGTTGGGATAATGAGACGCTACCTGAAACTGGTCCTCTTTACTATTCTTCTCGTGGTGAAGAAAATCGTGGTCCTCGTTATGACTGGCGCATCAGCGATTATCTCACTCAAGATGCAGAAGAATATGCGTATCTCTATACCACACAGGGAGAATGGTTGTGCTATGATACATGTCAATGGCACGATTCCTATCTGGAAAGTGTAGAGATTCCTACTCAAGAGTGTTCTGTATGATAAATCATCTATTCTCTCAACCAATTTGGAAGACAAAACTCAATTTAGATACGAAAGTACGAGATGATTTGTTGCAACAAATACAACTAAATTATCAGCAATTTTCTAACTATAAGCATCCAAATTGGAATTGTAATGTTCACTCAACATGTGCAGAAAATAATAATGTAGACTACACACATTTCATTGAATATATTGTCAGAGAATATACTGAGTTCTCTATTCTTCGATCAATTAAATTGCACCAATATAATATAACTGGGCCATGGTATAATTACTATTTGAGATCATCTAACCAGGAAATGCACACGCACGCTGGTAATTCTAAAATGTATAGTGGAGTATATTTTCTTAGATTAAATGATGATCATCCAAAGATCACATTTTACAATAATTCTGGTTCATATCTTTATTATGAAGCACAGCAAGAGTTGGCCAACCTATATGATCGTAATAATACTGATCATAGTAACATTTTCGTGAGTCATATTCTTGATGTTAAGGAGGACGATTTCATTCTATTTCCTGCATACTTGGGACATGGAGTTTATATACAAAACACAGACGAACCAAGAATAACTATAAGTTTTAATGTTGTCTATGATAAGCAACACTGATGGGTCAGGGGTTGACTTTCGACCTCTGATCCTTTATTGTACTCACATACCAAACAAATCACTATGAAGTTGCGACTCCACCAAACTCGTGTGCTCGATGCAATGAATCAGCACAAGATTGGTCAGATTGTTATTCCTACTGGTGGTGGTAAAACTCTTTGCATGATCATGAATCTGCTGCAACGTTTTGTGCAGAATCCTGGTCAAGTTGCTGTTGTTGTAGCACCACGAATCTTGCTTGCTGAGCAACTCTCCGCAGAGTTCCTTGAGTTTATCACCTCTGCAAATGTGATGCACGTTCATAGTGGTGAAACTCATCACTATTCTTCTACCAAATCCGACAACATTTCCGCATGGGTTGCGGAATATGCGGACACTAATCGTATCATCTTCACCACCTATCATTCTCTCGGCCGTGTAGTCGATGCTGGTGTAGATGTTGACGTTGCTTACTTCGACGAGGCACACAATTCTACTCAAAAGTCTCATTTTATTGCGACTGCTGCTACATCTCTGTCTGCAGATTGCAAGTATTTCTTTACTGCTACTCCCAAACATCACACCAATCCTAATGCTAACGGCATGAACAACGTTAGTATCTACGGTAATGTGATTCACAACGTTCGTGCTCAAGAACTCATTCAGACTGGTTGTATCATTCCTCCGCAAGTTGATACCTACAAAGTAGACATCGTGCGGAACAAAGCAACAGCAGCAGAGGCAGATCGTAACATGATTGTGGACATTCTTGACACTTTGGAGGGCAATCCTAAGGTGCTCGTTGCTGCTCCCAGCACAAAAGTGATGTGGAATATGCTCACTAACTCTGACATTCTCAGAGAACTTGAAGATCGTGGATTTGGCATCCTTCACATTACATCTAAGCATGGTGCCTATGTTAATCGTACCAAGGTCAATCGTGAGAAGTTCTTTGATACTCTGACCGAGTGGGGCAAAGACAAATCCAAACGATTTGTGCTGCTTCATTATAGCATTTTGTCTGAAGGTATCAACGTTCCTGGTCTTACTAACTGCATCATGTTGCGTCAAATGCCTATCATCGAGATGGCACAAACAGTCGGCCGTGTTATCCGTATGGACAAAGATGATGCTGCTGATATTGCATCTGGCAAGATTCCTGCTGGTGCGTGTCATCTCTATCGTAAGCAGTTTGGTAGTGTGATCGTGCCTGTATTCACCAACTATGGTAGTGCTATTGCCAAGCGATTGCAGTCTGTTGTTGATATTATCTTTGTGCAAGGTGTCCCTGCTATTTCTACCATGACTCGATGACATGTTGCCATGAGGATACTTAATCGGTCTTCATGTAGCCTATAAGCAACACTGATCTCAAAATGCTTGACTTTGCCTGGGATCCGTGCCATACTATGTTCATACCACAAAAGACAAATGACTCGAATCGACATCCGCTGCCCTTCTGCTCCCTGGGAGAATCAAACTGTTGACCTTGATCGTGCATACGACATCGCATACAATTTGAGTGAAGAATACCAGTGTGATGTTGACCTCTGGTATAACTCAACCAACACTCTTTACACCACTGTTTCTGCATACTGAAATGAAGAACTATCGCATTTATGTTGAAACCTATGATGGTCTTTGCACCATCTGGTATGAGAAATCCAAGGCAAAGTCCGCAGACAAATTGATTCTCAACCGTGTCTATAATCAACTTTGCGGACTCAACATCAAAGAAATTGACGTAACTCCAACTGTCTGAATCATGAACCAAGTTCAATTCTATTGTGAAGCACTTGTTGAACAACTGAACAACAAATGGAAAGTTGATGCAATCGAATCTGGCCACCACGACTATCATCAACTGGACGTGGTTGAGGGTCGAAAGTATTACAAAATCTGCCAACATTATGCACACTCAACAGGCCGCTCTGTCTATATGTTCGTGGAGAAAGAGAGCGGTTTCTGTTACAAACCTGCATCTTGGAAATCACCTGCAAAGGGTGTGCGCTATGATATACATACATTGGTAAATCATCCTGAACAATGTGATCCCTACGGTTCATTCCTTTATCTCTACTAATTACCATGCTACTCAAAGTAACAGCCATCGAGTTTGATTTTTCTACTGATTCTGATGAGGAGTTTGTGATTCCAGAATCCGAACAGTATGAGATCACAAGAAACGTAATGAAGAAAGTTTGGCACGTTTATGAAGAAGAAGAACTCTCAGATTTGATCAGTGATGAAACTGGTTGGTGCATTAAATCACTCTCTTTTGACATCGTATTTTCATGAAATCCAAAAACATTACTTACATTTTCCTTGCGTTCATTGCTATACTTGGATGGAACGCATTTCTCATTCAACGAGATGCCAAACTGTTTGACGCATACTATCAGCAAAAGGCACAAATGGAGCAACAAAAACTCATCAAATAAACTTATCTGACCCATAAGCACGACTGATCAAAGAATCTCTGGTTTTGTATCACCACGAACTACGGGCACCCTGGTGATCGGTTATTGTATGTTCATCGGGGGTTGAGAGAGATCCCCACCACCTAACTTCACTCAAATGACTAACACTTTCCAAACCAACATTGCAGACCAAACCTATAACGGTTGGAGCAACTATGAGACCTGGAATGTGTCCCTGTGGATTCAGAATGATGAAGGTCTGTATGATTTCGCACAACGTTGTGAGTCCTATGATGATCTGATCTCTGGTCTTTATGAATGTGGTTCTACTGAAACTCCTGATGGTGTGAAGTGGACTGATTCAAAGATTAACCACATTGAGATCAACGAAATGCTGCAAGATCTCTGATTTAACTAACACATTCATTCCTGAAATCATGACTCTAACTGAATCTCAAGCATTTGCACTGAAAGAAGAATATGCCCGAATGATTGTAGATGGAATGGATATGGATACTCTCTGCACATTTGCCATCGAAAGTATCATGGAGAATCTCAAAGATTACACATCAAAAGAACTCCAAGATGAAATTGTTGAACTCTACGATGAAGAAGTCCTAGACAATCTGATGGAGGAAGTGAACAGCCATGCTTGACAATTCTTCCTCTTTCACTTATACTGACCCCTGTACGATTGCCATGACTCATCAACAAGAAACTGATCAACTCTTTCGCCAGATAGATGAAATGTACCGTGATACATTATGCGTTGAAGAACAACTCTCCAACGAAGAATACCTAGACAAACTTGATAGGAAACTCTACCAAAGATCACACGGTTATTGATAATGAGTTTTCCACAGGTATGCGGAAAAAGTATCAAAGTTTTCCACAATTTCCACAATTAAAAAAATACTCAAAAAAACATATGTATGCGTTCTGTTTAACTCTTAGAAAGCATACAGTAAAGGTCACTCAGAGATGCAAGTTAAGCCCGTAGGCTATCACGACTTTGCTCAAATGTCAACCCCCAGACTCATAAAATCACCCTATCGGACACATCAGCAACACTTATCTGAAAACGCTTGACAGACCCCTCCAGATGCCCTATATTGAGTGCATCGGAGGGAAGGGAAACAACCCCACCCCCGCCCCTCTCAAACCCTTCTCAAACCCTTCTCATGCGTAAGATCGAATCCCTGATGAACAAGGCTATCACTGCTGGCAAAGATTTCAAACTTGCTAACACTGAAGTCATCTCATGTTCTAACGTTTCTGATGTCTATCTGCATGGCAATCTGATCGCCCGAATTGGTGAAACTTTCATCGAATTGTTTGATGGTGGTTGGCAATCTGTCACCACAAAGTCTCGCCTCAATGCTATTCTCTCCGAGCATGGAATTGGCGATGAGCGTGTATTCCAAAAGAAAGGAGAATGGTTCTTTAGTTCTAATCAATTCGGCACGATTCCCTTCTTCTCGGGTATGCGTCTGAACTGAAGTTTTCCACAGAATATAACAAACCTGTGGAAAACTAATTAACTTTTTCCACAGGTAGTCCTAGGCATGACTATAAACTAACTACCACACACTAACTAACAACAAACCACACGATTATGTCCAAATCTGTTATGATCTCGATGCTCCGTCAAGGTAAGACTGGCAGCGAAATCCTTTCGATTCTCGATGCACTCGCCAGCGACACTGTGAGCGGCTACGATTATATCGAGTCGCCCATGATTGAGTCTGTCCTGGGTCTTCCTACCTTGACAGAGATCGACTTCTGAGTTATACTGGGGGGACACACACATCCCCCTCCTAAGTATAACAAACACAGCCCAGATCCCAGTCGTGGTGCGGGTTCTCGGCGGTCGGGGCGCCCGTATATATAAAAAAGGGTCCTTTGTAATCTATAAAGTGTTGCTGAGGGCAGCTAAATATAATCGGACGGGTCCCCTTTTAGGATCCCTATATTGTAAAATTTTTTTGAGGCTAAAAAATGGACCATTGGGTTATTCGGTATACTGACACAAAACGTGTAGTTAGACTTGTTCCTATTCTAGCAGAGGACACAGCAGCAGCACTGAGATCATTTTCCTGGTTTGTCAAGGATGCCATTGAGGACACCATTACAGTACTAACAATGGATGAATTCAAAGATTTGCGTGAAGCATATGGATTTAATCGTGACGAACCTACTGATGATGAATACACAGCACTTGAGAGAAGAATAAGACAACTTTATAATTCCCCAGAGTTTCAGGCAAAACTTCAGAGCGGCGGATATGACGAATACTGAGGTTCAGAAATGGTGTGTACAAGTTGCCATACCATTAGAGGAAGGTCATTCGAAATTTCACAACTTCGTAGAATTTCTCAATGAGGAGGGCCAACTAAGATGTTGTGACGATATCGGTGTATTTACTGTATATGATACATATATAGAGGCAAGAGAAATTGCTAAGCAAATCTCAAAGTTCCATTATATTGTAGAGATAACAGAATATGTCACGTAAATTTATCATCGAATTACAGGAGACTCCTGAGGGCGATCTGATTTTAGAATTCCCTCAGGAGATTATTGATGAACTCGGTCTCGTCGAAGGTGATGTGATGCGTTATGAGTTAGATGACGATGGAGTAGGTTTTCATATGTTCAAGGACAACTGAAGGGAAAAACCGCGCGGCCCGCGCTTTCAGCGCGAAAGGACTTAAAGGGGTATTTAAATTATGACAGAAGAAAATCCTAACACAAAACTAAGACAACTTCTATCGATGCCAGGTAGTGCAACTTATAATGAGTTTAAATTTGCAGATAATGAAAAAGCACATGAAATCATCAATGAATTTCTTGCTAAGTTAGTTGAGAGAGTTGAACAAGATGAACTAGCTACTGCAAAGCGTCTTGCTAGTCTAGAGACTTTTGTTACAACAGAATTAATTGGACCACGTAGTTTAGAGTTTAAACCACCTGGATCTGATGACTATATTGGTTTGGGAGCAGCACTAACACTGGTGTTTGAGAAACTAAATAGAATTGAAGAACATTTGGGTTTATCATGAGCGGATGCAATTCATCTAGTTGCAGTCAATATATCCCTGGCGGTAATAGTGCCTACGGCGTCCAGATGAAGAAGGAGCAGTTTCCATATCCTGCAACTGGACAGATCAATGCTCCTTCCTGGAGCAGAGATCTAGTCATGTATGACTTTGAGGATGTTTGTACCCGTCAAAATGTTATAGGTCGTTATTCAACAGGTGGTACAGGTAATGTGACAAATCCTTCAACTGGTGTCACCACCAATGCTGCTGGCTTTGGTTATATGGGACTCAATAGGGGTGGAGCAAATGCAGGAAAGTTATATGAAACACTTCCTACCAGCATATTTTGGTGGGAGGCATATAAAAATTGTGTAGTCGATAACAGTGGCGGTGGTGGCCAATATGGTGGTGCTGTACAAAAAACCAGATATTGGGAGCACTATCCATCACAAATAAGTTTCGAACCAATTTTTTCTGACACCTGGTTTTACTATCAATTCGATACAGCAAATGGTGTTACAGGTAATCCATGCCATGTTTATTGCTTTACTGTAACGTACAACTTCCAGGCCAGCAGTGGTGGTAGGACTAATCAAGTCAACTATACGTATAATGTAATCAAGAGACCATACGTTTGTCCTTGCCCACCTGATGAAACATATATTCGTTATTCTCTAGAAGATGGACTAACGAATCCATCATACAATTCAGATCCATATCCAACGTTCTGGTCTGTTGGTACAAAGCGAAATGGTATAGCATTCCGTTATAACGTTGGTGCAGCTACTACTATGTTGTACTACCAACCAAGAGATGGTCAGGAGCGTTATGAAATTTACTCCCGAGGACAAGCAGTTTCGGAAAAAATATGGACAAGAGCAGGCATGAAAATGTTTGGTAATGTAGGTGCCAGTAACGCAATCAAAGACGGTGCCGAATTTACCCAAAACGTAACATTCTCAAATGGAATGGTTTTGAACATGACCTTTACTTGTCATCGTGGTGCGTATGGCAATAAGCCTATTGGCGGTAATGCAAATACATTTGTCAAATTAAATTCTATTGTCACACCACCTACAGGTGGATTCCCGACAAGTGGATCTCCAATCAAATTACAGTTGAATCCTATTTCCCCATTTACAAATACCCAGGTGGATGGTGCTAGAATGGGATTTGTATACATATATCCTGCAGGAACATCTGCAAATCCAAATAATACACTGAAAGGTGTACCCATTGATTTCATGCTTTCAGAATCTAGATTTGAAGGCGGATTGTATGCTGTGACTCATCCTGGTTGGACAGTATCTTGGTTTAATAGTTATGCTGTATGGACAAACAATAAGCAAAATAATTTAGTCGGTCGTGAAATGACCGTTGTTATGAGAAGGATTCCAGTAGCTGTTGCTGGTACATATACACTCAGAATGGGAATTGATAATTCTGGATCTTTTATCCTTGATACTTGGGGAAGAACCAGGCAAGAAGATGATGAAGTTTTATCAGATGCTGATGAAAATAGAGAAATTCCGATTGTCGGTGGATTCTCTGACGGTGGGGGTACAACTACATTTACAACTGTAGCTCCAGGATATATTAATATCACTGTCAATGTAGAAAATGGAGGTACTAATACAACTTGGTCTGCTAACCCTGGTGGGTTTGCTGCAGAATTGACATTTAATGGACAAACTGTTTGGACTACTAGAGATCAAATAGATCAATTATCTTTCAATGGTGGAGATGGATTTAGGGGAATGACTCTTAAAGAGGCCGGATTTGTTGATGCCTGGAATGGAAGTGCAGGAATTCCATTTAGATCTTCACATGAATATGCAGGAATATGCTGGGAGACAAATGGACTACAAGTATATAAAGATTATAAATTCCCTGGTGGATTAAAAATCAGAATGCTACTTCAATCTGAGTTTGATCAGGCAAATAATCGCTACAATACAATATGGAGAATTTATAAAATACTCAACTACGGTAAAGGGTATCAATCTGGGGACGGAGTAAATTATATTGATCAAAATAAATTTACATTATATTATCCAAATAAAAAAGATGCCAACAGAATCTCTGTAACATTATTGCTCAGTAAGATAAACGATGATGCACAGTTTGTTGAACCAACTGCAACCAGATTAGCCATAGGTAGCACCGTGCATGGTCATACTGTAGTAGATGTTAGAGAGTCCAATGATAATTTAAATATGCATTATGCAGAACTTGCTAACGGTACAGACGACTTTACAAAAGATCAAGGTTATATTGCTTCCAATGGAGCACAGATAAAGGTTTGTGCTGGGTTTGGTATTAAAGATAGAGCAGTATTGATCGGACTATATGAGTTTAGAAAAAAAGAGATTGAATTTGGAGTAGGTATCCCTACTGAGGGAATGCCATTTAGTCCCGAGTTGATTAGACCTCAGTGTGCTGCAGTTATAGAAAATGGACGAGTTACTGGTATTAATATTATTAGTAGAGGTAGAGGATTACAAAATAAAAATGTAAAAACACCACAATTGGTGGTATCACCACCACCAACATATTTTAACTCTCAACTTTATGAAACTATGATCAGCAAAGGATTTGCTGTTGATAAAGCACGGAGAGCATCAAAGGGAACTGGAACTGTAGCTCTTTTACAACCAATTTATAAAAATGGTAAATTACACGCAGTTAACGTTCTCGATGGTGGTAGTGGATACTCAATCACTGAACCACCAGATGTTTATGTACCAAATATTGTTCGAGTAGATCAGCAGGTAGTAAAAGAAAAAGAAGACATCAATAAAGTTCAAAGTGGTGCCAAACAGATATTTGAAAAGTCTGAACCATTTAAAAAACTTTCCTCAACACAATATGACAAACCCGTAATTACTATTGACTCAAAAACTGGTAATGCAAAAGTAACTGGTACTACCAAGTCAACTGGATATAGTTGGAATGATTATAGCAAAGCCTCAGGTGGCCAGCATGATCAAATCACATATCCATTGACAAGACCAGATGTTAATACCATGACATCTGCAAATACAAAACGAACTGCTAGATATGAAGATAGAGGTATTGATAAAAAATTTGCACAAAATTTTAAAACAGGAAGTAAAAACCACACTAAAGATAAAAACACAAATGTTATAACAAGTAAAAAAATACCTAGTATACCAATTAGTAGTCTACCAGCAGCGGCAACAACCTCTGCAGAAGGTTCAACTGCAACTTCTACAACTAATGTAAAGGTAAATCCTAATCAATATATTGGAAAAACCTCTGAAGGATCAAAAGCACTGCAAGATGCAAACGCTCTGCCAACTGTAAATCCATCAAACGCCTTTATTAAAGGTCAACTAAAAAGCAATGACGCAGCTTCATCTATAAATTATACAACTGGTACTTCAGCAGATGCTGGCACAACAAAGTATGCACCACAAATTTCAAATAAGACAAAAACTGGTGTAAAAACAGATAATTCGTCAGGTACTTATAATTATTCTGGCGAGTTTAAAAATTTTCTTGGATCAGTTGGATCTGGAAACCTCACCAATAAAAATCTGCAATTCTCTGATATGGATTGGAGTTCAACTGCTGGAGGAGGAAAAGCGACTCAACCTAAAAACTTTAAACCAATACAATCTAAAACAGTTAATAGTAAAACTTATGTAAATCAAATAGAAGCACAAGAGAAACAAACAAATAATAGTTTTGATGAGATGTGGCAAAGAGATGAAGAAGCAAACAGAACTGGTTCTTGGTATAATACTGAAATGAGAGTTGTTAAACAATCATTCTTTAATTTACCTTGCAGAAATAATAAAGAGATATATCTAATGAGAAGATTCTGTCCAGACCCAAGACCATGGACAACCATCAGTATTAGATTGGGAACTATTAAATATCCTCCTGATCCTAATAATACGGAATTGACTGTATGTAAAAAATGTTTAGAAGATACACCAGGTCTGTCTGCAATCAGAACTGATATTAGAAACCAATTTAACAATCCAGAATTAGACATTGAAGAAGCATACTGCGTATCACTTTATGGATTACCATCTGTGGCGTGGTATGCTGGCCAGGCGGTAGGGGCTCCATATAGTGGTCTGGGTGCAGGTGCCAATGGTCAAACCTACTTAGCACCATTTGCAAAAGTGGGTTCTTATGCTTCAAGCAATATGCCAAGTAACACATTTAATAATAAAACTGGTGGATTGCAAAATAAAACAGGATATCAACAAGCAGATACACAAGTGGAAGATGGATGTAGAAGTTATGAAATCAACGGGTATCTTCTAATCTATCATAGTTTAACTAATGAAGCCAGACTTTGGGCAGATTCCGTAGGTTCATATGGAAATCCATATGACTTTATGTGCGGGCGAAACTATGGAGACCAGGGAGAGGAGGACCTATATAGTACAGAAGAGGTAAACAATGACGAGAATGATCAATCTGGATTAATGCCAGGTTATTTAGTCGCGTCTGGAGTAACCACGGATCAATCTTTAACTATTCCATCTGAAGGTTATTAACTATGCCTGCATTAGGCGTTAAGTCTGCTATTGGTCTTGCTGGAACTGTTGCTGGTACATGTACTGGTCATGGGGTATGTGTTCCTGCACATATTCATTTTAAATTGGGCCCGTGTGAGCTGCCATACATAACTCCAGCTCCAGTTCCCGTATATCCAGTTGCAACCAAAGATGCAACTTGTCTATGGCCACCATTTAATACAATGCTATTAACTGCAACCCCACGCACCGTTCTTATAAATGGGCAATTTCCATTACTTGATGGGGACATTTTGACCCTTCACCCGCCTTCTTGTACCAATCAAGTAACAAGATTATGTCTAGCACCTGGATCACCTCCACCCTGCACCAGAATAGACTCAAAACCTATGCCTTGTGGTGAATTAACCACAGAAGACAAAAAAAATGCTGCAAAAGGACATACTAGAAAAGTAATTGCATCAGCAAAAACTGTTATAGTATGTGGAAAACCTCTTGCTATCGTTGGAGATGCATTAGGACCTCCTTGTTTATCACTGATTTCTACTGGTTCTGTCAATGTGATGGCTGGAACTGGCGGTGGATAACAATTTTGTGATGTAAAAAACTATTTTTTTGGAGAAAAATTATGGCAAAATCAAAATCCCTCACTAAATCGAACTATATTCCAGGTCCTCCCAAAAGATCTCGGCAAGGAAATGGCGGCGGTACTAAATATTCTGCAAGTAGTCGTAATGGTGCAGGAAAACGCTATAGAGGACAGGGAAAAGGATGAGTGTAGAGGCAGAATAGTCAAAAAAAATCGGGATAGCAACCCCGTAAAAAGTTCTGTTTACCCATTTAGGAGAAACAGATGGCACAAAGTCCTAATCCAGACACAAATCCTTCAATGATGAAGGCAGATTTTGGCACAGTTTGCTTAATTACTGACCCAAAATCCGATGTATACCTGAAAAAACTAAGTGACAAAGTTAATAATCCTCCCGAAAATCGTCTCTCACGGCCTTGCGGAGGTAAAGGGGGATTTGATGACTTTGTAGAACGTTGGCATTAGTGATATAAATATTTAAAAAACTTGTATCCATGAGAACTAGTCAAGAAATAGATGGACTTTTTACAAAAGTTAAAAGATCTTTCGTAGATTTAGATATTTCTTTGGCTAAAAATCCAGTTACCGATGACGCAATCATCTTGAAGGACGAAAAAGCAGTTACTCAAGCTATCAAAAATATAATTTTAACCAAATTTGGTGAAAAATTAATGGATCCTTCAATTGGTTGTGATGTTCATAGTATGTTATTTGAGCCTCTTGATGTTTTCTCTGCTATGGAGATCCAAGGTAAAATTGAATCTACAATCGCATCTTTTGAACCCAGAATTGAAATACTATCGGTAAACGTTAAAACAATAGATAATGAACTTGGAGAGATTATAGTTGATTTAACTTTTAGAATTGTCGGTGAACCTAATATTATAGAACAATCATTTCTTATAGAGAGGCCGTCTAGCTAATGAGACCTTCAAACCTTACTACATTAGATTTTGCTGAAATTAGAGATTCTATTAAGTCCTACATGAGAACTAGGCCAGAATTTACTGATTACGATTTTAACGGATCGACATTATCTTATTTACTAGATGTTTTAGCGTATAATACTTACTATTCATCGTTTAATGCAAACATGGCATTAAACGAAGTGTTCCTTGAAACTGCAACTCTCAGAGATAATATTGTTAGTATTGCAAGAATGCTAAATTATCTTCCAAGATCTGCCAAAGCTGCTTGGGGATGCGTTAGTATGGCTGTACAAACAGATTTGTTAGTAACAGGAAATTTCCCCACACATATTACTCTTAAGAAAGGTCAAATATCCACAGGTAATATCAATAATACAGGTTATACTTTTTCAATTCTTCAAGACAAAATTGCAGAAGTTGATAAAGTAACTGGTATAGCAACTTTAGGTCCATTTAAAGTATATGAGGGCAATCTTTTAAGCTACATTTATACTGTAGATACTACAATTGACCAAAAGTTTATTATTCCAAATGAAAACGTAGATATTGATACATTACAGGTTTATGTAAAACCGAACGCTCAATCAACAATAGTTGATAGATATAGTTTAGTATCAAATATTACAACTGTGGATGCATCTTCTAGATCATTTTTTGTAAGTGAGTATGAAGATAGAAGATATGAAATTACTTTTGGTGATGGTATCATTGGAAAAGCCTTAGAAGATGGAAATGTTATTATTTTTGAATATATCAAAACAAATGGTGTTGAAGGCAATAATATCAAGAAGATGGCATTTTCTGGACTTGTTTTTGATATTGAAAATAATGAAATTGATTCGAGTAAAGTAGAATTTACATTAGATGGTAAAACACAGTTAGGTGATAGACCAGAAACAATCAAATCAATTAAATTTAATGCACCTAGATTTTATTCAGCACAAAATCGAGCTGTTACAGTTAAAGACTATGAAAATATCATCAAAACTATCTACCCAAATGCCAGATATGTAATGGCAACTGGTGGAGAGAGCTTAAATCCTCCAATTTACGGAAAAGTTTACGTATCAGTAAAAACAAAAAATAATACAAAGTTAAATAATCTTACCAAAAAACAAATCATTGATGATCTAAGACCATATACAATGGCTTCTATTGAGATTGTGGTTACAGATCCAGAAGAAATCTATGTGGAATTGAACGTACTTGTAGTAGCAGATCTATTCCAAACTGCAGATGGTGTCTCTACGGGTACACAGACAACTCCAGACAATATTGCATTACCTGTCGGGTCAAATGATTTGATTAAAGCAAAAACTATCTTTGCAATTAAGAAATTTGCTCTGTTTGAAGATTTGGGTAATTTCAACAAAACTCTATCTACATCAAAGCTACAAAAAGAAATTTTACAATCAGATCCTGCTATTGTTGACGTACTATTACAAGTAACAGTTTACAAGTTATTAGCATATCCAGAAGGAGAAAATAGAGGAAAACCAATAACTTGGGATTTAAATTTTGGTATTGCTCTTGATTGCTCTTGTTCAACATCTCCAGGTGATGTTGTAAAATCTAGCGGATTCTATACTGAAGAATATCCTGAAAAGATACAATTTATGGAAGATGATGGACTTGGCAAACTGAGAAGTTATTATATAGAAAATAATAAAAAGATATACACAAACTTTTTTGTGGGTCAATATGATTGTGATACTGGAATTGTTAGAGTCGGTCCTATATCTCCTGTTGGGGAAGCAGAATATATTCAACTTGGTATAAAACCCAAAAACCCTGCAAATATTGCTCCTGGAGAAGTTACTGGAAAACTTTTAGCTCGTTCAAATGTGATTCCTGGCCAAGCCACCGCATCACCAACATTATCATCTGGTTCCACTGTTGGACAATCAGTTATTAAAACTGATTTGTTAACAGTTAGCACTGGATCATCAGATTCATACAAAATAACCGCCCCTGGTACAACAATTGTACCAAGTATTGTAGGCGATGGTGTAGTTGCAAGTGAGATTGCTTCTCCAACAGTTTCATCATCAGGATCTCAAGCATCGCTAGGATTTACAACTCCAAATCAACCTGTACGAATTAATGGTACTAATGTTAGTTCATCTAGCCTCGTAGCTACAACCATAGGTGGGGTTACCACATCGGGTGTAGGCGCTGGAGGAGCGGCCGCAGCAGGAGCGTCATCAACAGCGGCATCAGCACCCTCTACTAGCGCAGCGGCAACAACAGGAAGTACTGGAGGTGCTACAGGGACAGGTGTAACAACTCCTGGTGCTTCTCCATCTTCAGGAGCGGTGCCAATATTAGCATCTCTCTCTACTCCTGGAGTTGCTGGTGCGCCAGGAACTGTCATTATTATGGGTCCTCCAGCAGTTACTATTGTTCCTCCAGGATCACCAGCGATTCCAGCATTTGTACCAGGCGGAGTTGCAAGTGTACCTCTTGCTACGATTTCTGTTACACCTGTTCCATTAATTGTACCTGTTGCAGATCCTCTAGGGGCAGTTCCTTCAACTTGCTTCCCATAACATTGTTAAATAGATATACGGAGACATATTACTAATATGCATAACGAAAATCAAGTATCACTGTCAGTAGCAAATCAATTACCTGATTTTATCAGAGAGGAATATCCAAAGTTTGAGAAATTTCTTAGTGCATATTATGGTTCTGTAGAAAGAGGTGGTGGATCTGTTGGTATTCTAAACAATTTAGATTCATATTTTAATCTATCAAAGTATGATTTAAAAAAACTTGCGGGAAGAACTCGCATTCTTGGAGATATTACTAGTACCACAAAAAACATTCAAGTAGAATCTACAGACCCACTTCCTGATGAAAATGGGACAGTTTTAATTGATGATGAAGTAATTTACTATGAATCAGTCAGAAAATCTCCGAACGTTGTTTTAACACCTGATATTTCATACGCTGAATTTAAGCAAAAGGAAATTACATTAGCAAATCCATATGCACAATTTAATGGAACTCAATTTGAGTTTGATCTAAAAGCAAATAACGAGCCCGTATTTCCACCATCACCTCATCACCTAATTGTAAAGGTATACAACGAATTTTTAAGGCCTGGTATCGACTTTGTTGTGTTGGGTTCAAAAATTAGATTTGTTACAAATGGAGTCACTCCAGCTCCGCCCAGGGCATTCAACCCCATTTTGTTTGGAGACAATTCTTCAGATATTTCTATTAAATTTCTTAAGGGATTTTTAGAATCTGAGATTACACCATTTGATACAATTGCTCCTGTTAATCTAGCATTAGATCCAGAAAGATTTGATTTTCCGCTGAAAATTAATAATGTTGCCTTTGAACCATCATCCACAAGTTTAGTAGTTGCTATTGTTGATAACCAACTATTAAAACCAAATGTAGACTATTCGATCTATCGTAGTACAATACTTTTTAAAACTTGTCCTTTAGAATCTGTATATGTTGCATTTATCAATGCCTCACTATTGTCAGTCGGAAAAAATGCCAAAGGATTTACTGTTGTCAATGATGCTGGCCAAGTAGAAAAAATATTAGTCTCATCTGGTGGTTCTGGATACAAGATTGACAATTCACCAAAAGTCTCATTAGTTAAAGGGTCTGGTATAAATGCGACTGCAAAAGTTTTAGTTGATGGACTTAAGTCTATAAGTTTGCTAGATCCTGGTAAAGGTTATTCTAAACAAAATCCACCAGCATTGCATATCCAAACACCAACAACGGAAGCAGGAATATTGGCTAGGGGATCTGTAACTGTCAATGATGCAGGAAATGTTGAAACAGTATCAATTGATTATAGTGGTGCAGGATATGATTTTGTACCTAGACTTCAGTTTATAAATCCATCAGGGGCAAAGGTTGGTAATGTTAACGTATCTAGTCAAGGTAGAATTTTAAGTGTATCGGTTCTTTCAGGTGGAACTGGTTATACTACTGCACCAAGAATCTATATTGATGCTCCAGTCGATCCTAATGGTATTCAGGCTGTACTTGTAGGTAATCTAGGAACAGGAGAGAATAAAGACAAATTAGTGTCAATTACTGTTGCAGCACAAGGAACGGGTTATTCTCAATCTAACCTACCTAGAGTTGCGGTTGTCGAACCAACTGGTGCTCAAATTTTAGATGTTGAAGTAGATCTATCGGGAAGAGTAATCAACATTGATCTATTAAGTGGTGGATTTGGATATGAAGATGTACCTAGTGTTTATATCGTAGACGACAGATTAGATGGAGCGGGAAATCCTGCGGGAGGTATTGGGGCAGCTGCTGTTGCAACTATTTTTAATGGTGAAATTATTGATATCAACATTACTAATTTTGGTGAGGGATATTCAATTCAGTCTCCTCCTAGGGTTTTTATTGCCGATCCTCCAGGTGCAAAAGCGTCTTGTAGTGTTGGTGAAGGAGAAATCACAGGATTTGAAATTATTGAACCAGGGAAAGATTATACAAAATCAGAACTTGTCGGTTGTAGCAGAGGTGTTAGTGGTATTGTAGCTTATGATGCGAATGAAAATGCAGAATTTAGGTCAGAAAGTGAATCTATAGCTGCAAACCATACTGATAAATCTTTTGTTGTTGGATTGGATGCCCTGTTCTTCCGTAAAGTATTAGACAGATTAACTAAGCAATATTTACCTGGACTGCCAAAATTAGATCCTGAAATTGTTAATATACCAAATACTCTTAGAACTGTAAAAGATTTTTACGCTTCTAAAGGAACAGTTCAGGCAATCTCATATTTGTTTAAAATTCTTTATGGGGTACAAATTGATATCTCATATCCAAAAGATCAAATTATAAAACCATCTGCTGCTCGGTGGGAGGTAGATACTATTCTTCGTGCAAAATTAATTTCTGGAAATCCTGAATATCTAAAAGATACTTCGATAATCCAAGAAGCAGATGCTGTAGATTTTAATGTCAAAGCAGCTTCTGCTAATGTAGAAAATTTCATTGCTATTCAAACAGCATCATATGATGTTTATGAATTAATTCTGTCAGAAGAATCTATTGTTGGAAAATTTGTAGTTCCATACGCAACAAAACTTGCAGAACCAGTTAACAGCGAAACTTCTATTATTACAGTAGACTCAACTATTGGTTGGCCAGAAAGAAATGGTGAGATAGTAATTGGAACGGAACTTGTCAGATATAAAGAAAAATCTTTAACTCAATTCATCGAATGCACTAGAGGATTAAATCAAAATCCACAATCATGGGATTCTGCTACTGAAATTACATCTAATTTTTATATTAAGGCAAATCCCAATACTTCAAATGAAGTAGTAATGTCAGTACTAGGTATTGTTGAGTCCAATGAGACTAGATTGACTGATGAAAGTAGTTATTACTTACCTGGAGATAAATTAACTATTTCGAAGTTGGGATCATTAGATGACACATCTCTTGTTAATTCCTGGTTGTATAACGTTAAAAAACTAATTGAAGTTACCAGTATAACTGCGGGCGGTATTAACAATCAAACTGCAACTGTGGTATGCAGTAACCCCCATGGTCTTCTAGTTGGAGATCAAGTAACTGTATACGGTGCAAACCCAATTGTTTATAATGGATCTTTCTTAGTAACAGCCAGAGAATCTGGTCTGATCTTTAAATACGAATTACCTCAACCAGCAACTTCGTCTCCTGTTGGAAATATTTTAATATCCGTTGACCTAAACAAAGGTAAGAGTGATACTCCATCAATTAACTCTGCAATTACAAATTTTGCAACCAATGTCCAAAACTCCTTCTTTAATGAGAAGTATGTTTATGTTGCATCCTCAGGTATTCCAAACTATAAAGTTGGACCATTTTTAGGCACTTCATTACTACCAGGTAATCAAAGAAAATTATATAGATTTCCTAGAATTCCTGAAACTATTTCTCTTAAACCGTTTACATATTATGGTTCTGTAGGATCTTTTGTCAATGGTGTGTCTGCATGGAACTATAAGTCAAATAAAACTTATCCATATGGACCTATTACTAAAGTCAAGGTTATAAAATCTGGATCTGACTACGATGCTGATTCACCGCCCGCCTTAAGTTTTGTAGGTGGTGGTGGTACTGAAGCATCTGGTAAAGTTGTGGTCAATGGAGAAATCACAGAAATTGAAGTAGTAACAGAAGGTACTGGATATGACACTTCACCATTGGTATCTATTGCGGGAGGGGGCGGTACTGGTGCCTCTGCAACTGCCATTGTAACTAATGGTAAGATTACAAAAATCCTTATGAATAGTAAAGGTACTGGATATACATCTGCCCCAGTTGTCACGATTACAGGTGGTAATGGAAGTGGATGTACTGCTGTTGCTCGATCAAGAGGACCAATCAAAGAAGTAGTTATTACTAACTTCGGCAAGGATTATACCCAAGTGCCAACTGTCACTCTAAGCAGCGGAAATGGCGCTGCAGCGCAGGCTTATGTAAGTAATGGTAGAATCATCTCAATCGCCGTTATTTCGTCTGGAAGCGGTTATACTACTGCTCCAAACGTTATTATTTCTGGAGAAGGTTTTGGTGCTGTAGCAGTAGCAAATATTCAAACCGAAGGTACGGAAGCAGGAAAAGTAACATCGATTACAATTTTAAACAAGGGTATTGGTTATAAAACTGGGACAACTCAAGTTAGATTAGAGTCCATTGGTAGCGGAGCAGAGTTTCAGACTGAAATATTCCAATGGACGTTTAATCTTCAAGAAACAACTCAATTTGATTATGCTAATGGATCAATTTTTGAAGGGTTTAATAAACAGTTTGGTGGTGAATATGCTCACGTTTCAAACCCCAAGCAATTGAGATTTGTTCTTGGAGACAATTTAACGGTTATTGATGGAGTAGTTGTAGAGAAAACTAGTGGGATTGTACATTCGGGGATCATTGGCTGGGCTTTTGATGGTAATCCAATTTATGGTCCATATGGATTGTCAGACCCAACTAATTTGGCAAGCACTGTTGTACCAATTAAAAGTAGTTATGACTTAAAAACTAATTTAGTATTTGAAGCAACTACGAACCCAACTCCAGAAAGAATTGCAGGACCACCCTTGGAAGAGTATCCAGCAGGTCATTTCATCGAAGATTATCAGTATAACTTTAGAAGTGAGCAATTTTTCTTAGATGAATATAATGGAAGATTCTGCAAAACACCAGATTTTCCAGAAGGTACTTATGCATATTTTATTACTCTAACTGCTGCGGGAGCTCCCGCATTCCCATATATTGTTGGTCCACAGTATTACTCAACTCCAGATCCTTGGAATCTATCGCAATTTGCAACTCAAGCGTATATACCATCTGGTGTTGTTCGTTTTAGAGCACCATTTGAAAATGTAGATATTGATGTAGAAAGAGCTCCAAATGAAAGTACAAACGCATTGACCTTAGAAAATGGTGATGTATTAACGTTTGAAGTTGAAGACGAGAATAAAGATGGTCTCATCTCACAAGATGAAATTGATGATCCTAATGTTATCTTCGAAGAGTCTAGATTAGAGTTATTTGATTATTTCCCTAAAATTGATGTTTCATCAAGAGTAGATATTGAAGTTGATACAATTACAAAATTTGAAGATGCAAAAATTAGTGGATTCCTAGTAGAGAACTCTGGCCAAAACCATCAAGTTGGAGATAGATTAATTTTTGACGATACTGGTACTGGTGGATCTGGTGCCTCGGCTACTATTAGTGAAATTAAAGGTGTTGGAGTAACCTCATACACTTATGAGTATAGTTCATCACAAGATGAATATTTTGGTGTCATACAAACAGATGTTCCTCACGATATGCTTCAGGGGGACATTGTAAATGTAACTACAACTCCTTCAATGGAACCAACATCCAAAACAATTTCTGTAAGAACTATACAGGGATTGGAGAAAGTCACTATCGATACTACAGGTATCGGTTATGATCCTGAAATACCGATAGACGTAGTAATTGATAGTGACACTGGTATAGGTGCTAAGGTTGAAGCAATTGTTAGTAGAACAGGAACATTAGACGAAGTTAAAATTAAAAACTCTGGTAGAGATTATACATCTAATCCAGCAATTAGAATTTCTCATCCACAAATCCAAAAGAGAGCTACTTATTATGCACTCAAAAAATCTTATGGCAACGAAGTTCGTTTCTTAAATGCAATTACTGATACTGCAAAGAATACGTATTTAGTAGGATCCAGTCAGTCTACTAATGGGGATATTCATGGTCTTATTAGTAAAGTTAATAGTGAAGGAGTGACTCTCTGGACAAAATCATTAACATCCGCACAACCTCCATCTGGGAAAAAGTGTGAATTACTTGCAGTTGTAAAAAATGGCACTGCAGTCTATGTTATGGGTCAAACTAATCCAAATCAATCATCAGCTTCTAACTTTAACCCAGATATTTTTGTAGCAAAGTATATTGAAAATGCATCGGGTACATCTGCTACGCTTTCCTGGCAAAGAGAAATTGCTGGTATTAGCGGTGTCTTGAGAAATGATTTTGCTACTGATATCGCAATGTATGGTGACAATCTTGTAATATGTGGTCATACCACTACAAATGCTACTGGTGTCTCAGATGCAACTTTAATATACATGTCTCCACAAGGTGATGTGTTAGGTAAAAGAAAAGTAACTTCAACATCAGGTACAGAAAAATTCTTATCGGTAGAAGTAGATTCGGATAATAACATTTATGCAGCTGGAGTTGGACCAGGAAATACTCTCATTATTGTAAAATTACAAATTATTAATAGTAAGTTTGTTACTCTTTGGCAGAAACAATATACAGATGGCACTAAAACATTTGATAGTGTCAATATCCTTCTTGATGAATATGATCAAGTTTATGTAACTTCCACATTAACATCTGGATTAACAGATAGATTATCAGTAATTAAAGTAGATAAGAGTGGAACCTTACTGCTTCAGAAGGAGTATAATATAAGTTCTCATCCAGATATAACATCAGCAATTAGTTCAATAGATGTATTTGGAGATTTGAATCTTGGATTTACTAGCACCGATACGCTTGGCAAAAAAAGTGCTGGTATTGTAAAATTAGATTATAAAGGTAATTTAAAAAATGCATATATCATAGCAGGTTTAGATGGATATATCCTCAACAAAGTTATAACTGATGTTTCTGGAGATCCTATTTTTATTGGGGAATCAAAAGAAAATTCAGTCAAATTCTTCTATCAAGGATCAAGTGCAGCTGATACTACTGGACAAGTTGGAAATCTTACGTTGTCTAGTGCGGATGCTTCAACAGTACAATACAAATGGACTCCCGCTGCATATGCAATTAATCAGAATGGAACTATTACTACTCCCACATTAAATGTTACCTCCAACACTTGGACCGTAGAAGGATGGTTTAAACTCCAAAGCAGTATATCTTCTAACAAGGTTCCAAAATTATTAACCATCACTGACGCTAACAGTTCTCAGGAAGTCGAAGTAGCGTTATTTGCTGATAGTACATCACCATCTACGAACGGTAAATTACGCATTTCCAACTTAAATGCTACTACTTCCACTCTAACAACACTCTCAACTTATACTACAATATTAACAGCTGATTTTGCTCATATTGCGGTAACCAAGTCTTTTGTTGGTGGAACATCTCCTATTGGAACATATACACTATATGTTAATGGATCTTCTGTAGCATCCTTCCAGATGACTACAAATGTCAATCCAACATCTATTGTAATCGGTAATGCCGCTCCGTATTATTCTCACCCCTTATACGTAGATTCTTTCAGATATTCAAATACCAATATCGTATATACGTCAGTTCCAACGGCAGATTTCTCTGCTTATGAATATTCTAAGTCTAAAGGACAATTATTAAAGTTTGATCGAAATGCAGATGCTGACAGAGTAGGTAATATAAATCTAACTAATAATACAGACTTTACAAGAACTCTAATTAGTAATAGTAATTTTACTTCTTCTAATTTAACAGTAGTAAATGAGACTTATCCATTAGGTGCAGAAGGATTCCAAATTCTAGATTATACTGATACAGTATCATTCTTGACGCAGGATTTCCATATTCCAACTGATACATTCGACCAGTGGAGTAGCAGAACAGCTACAGTTCCTTCTCCAGGGGGAAGAAAAGCAGTGTTCTCAACAAAGGCTTTTGGTAAGTTTTTCTTCCGTTCTTTCCAAATTGAAAAATTTGATAATGTTAGATCATTTGTACTTAATCAGGAATCAACATTTGAATCTGGTGATACTTTAATACAGAAAAATAGTCTTGGTGCCACAATAGCTACTGGACGCATTGTGGGTGTTAATACTGCAAGTAATGAACTATTTGTTACTGATGTTACTGGATCATTTGCTATCGATTCAGGAACTTTAGAAAATAGCAACCAACCTCCTAGAATCAATGATATTGAAGAATATTCGTTTGCTGATCTTGCTGCTACAACTCCTGGTACGTTCACGGCATCAATTCCTGGATCTGTTGAGGCAACTTTCAAAACATATAGCGATGATGATTATTTAATCAGAATTGACGAAGTTATCACGGGATCAACATTTGCTAGAGGATCCGTAGTAACTTTAACATCTAGCAATTATAGTTTTAATACAGCAAGAACAACTGTAACCATCACTGGACTAACAGCAGTAACTAAAATAACTTTAATTACTAATTTAAAGAGAACAATGCAAATTGATTCTATTGGTAATACAAATAGAATTTTTGCTAGATCAAGTACATCACACTATTTAAATGTGGGTGATAATATCTACACTGAAACTTCACCTGTATATTCAACAGTAGATGGATCATTCTTTATTGAAGAAATTATTTCTAAAAAAGAATTTATATTTACGATTGATATTACCCCATCTGCATTTGTTGGAGCTGGAACTATATTGTTGGTGTTTGTTAAGCATCCAATATTTAAGTTTATCTATGGACAACAATATACATTTGACTTAGCACACCCATCAAATCTCAATTATTTCTTATCATTCTACAGAGACAATCTTACAAAAATTGAATATACCTTCAAAAATATTGTTAGAAAAGGTAGACCTGGTATTGATGCTCCTGGAGCGTCACCATTTATTTCTTTCAAGATAACTGATGATGTGGCAAATATTAGTTACTATGCTGATCCATCAAGGATTGGAGATGAGAGCCCAGTATCTTCACTATCATATATTGACGTGGTTAAGAGTCCATATATTGGTAAGTTTGAAATTACTTCAATCTCAGGTGGTACAATAACAACAGGTGCCAATAAGTTTAAGTTCAAACTATCGTTTGACCCAGAAAAACAGGCTTTGGCCAATGTAACTTCCTATTCAACCCAATCAAGCAAAGTTGCTGGTGCTATTGCAAACATACGCTTAGTTAATGGTGGAGGATTCTATAAGAAATTACCCGTCATCGTTGACATTGAATCCATAAGAAAAATTGAGAGAGTTGATATTACTTCTGCAGGAACAGAATATGAACCAGGAGAATACTTCGGTGTTCCAATTGCTGGTGATGGAGCCGGTGGTAAAGTTAGAATTACTGTTGCTGAAGGAAGTGATCCTGCTGGACAAATTACGGAGGTTGTTGTTACAGATCCTGGTAAGGGATATACAACTGGATTTATTGATGTCGATGCTATCGATGGTATTCTTGGTTCAGATCTTGGCGGATCTGGTGCAGTATTAGACGTTGTTATTCCTCCAAGAGGAACTGGATCTTCAATCTTTGTTAAAGGAGAAAATATTGGTAAGATTAAGAGATTAAAAAATAACAACTTTGGTTTCAATTATACTCATGATTATACTTTAAGACCAGAGATTACCTTCCCGATTAATTTACAATTAATCAATACTAGTATTTTGAGTAATATTAAAGTTACAAACCCTGGTACTGGATATACTAGTGTACCTGCAGTAATAATTACAGGTGGTGGTGGGCAAGGAGCTGAAGCGATTGCGGAAGTAAGAAACGGTAGAATTAGTGCAATTATAATTAAGAATGCTGGATTTGGTTATAGTACACCTCCCGATATTGCGCTTAAAACATCATTCAACTATGTTGTCAACTTAGACCTAGCATTATTCCAAGTTCCATATCCTCATGGTATTCAGAATGGTGCAGAAATTACATTTGCGGTGGAAAATTTAGGAGAAGGAGAGATCTTCCCACTAACTTCGTTTGGTTTCTTAGTTTCTACTCAAACATATTATGCAGTAAGTGGTATAGCTAATGGACTAGAACCTAATCAATTAAGAGTTGCACTGACTCCACAAGATGCAGCCAGCGGAAATTATATTAGTTTTGTTAATACAGGTGTTGGTAGGCAGATTGTTCAAACCGATTCATTTGGCGGTTCTGCAGAGGCAGTTGTAGAAACTAGTAGATTCTTATCAGGAGAACTTGTTTTCCAAGGTGAATCACTAGAAACTGCAACCGCAACAGGTTTTGTATCAAATAATGATGGTTGGCAAATTGGGCCAAGAATTCTAAAACTCATTAATACTGAGGGTGTATTCAAGGAAGATCAAGTTGTATCTGGAGTAATTTCAAAATCTAGTGGTACAATCGAAAATATTAACGCAGCGAAAGGAGTGATTGAAGTAGATTCTATTACAAAAACACCAGGTCGCTTCTTGGATGATATTGGAAAACCAAATGAAATTGTTCAGAAGATTCAAGACTCATACTTGTATCAATCTTTCTCATACAATGTTAAATCTCCTATTTCAATTGATAAGTGGAAAAATATTATTGTAGAGAATACTCACCCAACAGGGTTTAAGGTTTTTGGTGAAATTGAAATTACAGAACAACAAAAAGGTCTCTCAAGCAAAACTGATTTTGAGTTAACCAAGAGTGTTAATCTTATAGAAAGTTCTGTAGTATCTAACATTGATAATTTTGGTATTGTAGAACCTATCTATGAAGAATTTGACAATACACAAGTTTTATTCAGAACTAAGAGTCTAACTTCATCGGAAGAAATTCTGACTTCTTACGTTCAAAAAATTGATAGTATTGCTCACTTGTTTGATGGTGAGAGGACAGTATTCCCCTTGACAATTAATGGTGCAACTGCAATTGCTACTACATCTCAATTGCAGTTGGTAATTAATGGTGTTGCTCAAAATCCAGGAACCTCCTTTAATGTTCAGCAAGGTAGTATTGTATTCAATGAACCACCTCCAGCTCCCACAAAAATTAGTTATGCCAAACTAACATTACAGTTCCTACAATCTAAAACTGTAGCAATCAGTGACGTAAGTGGAATTTTACCAGAATTGGGACAAACCATTAGAGGACTAACAACAAACGTTACTGCAACAGTTATTTCATCAACAACAAATTCAATTACGTTCTTCAACCCAAGTGGTGACTTCCAAACTGGTGAATTGATTCTTTGTGCTGCAACAGGTCTTTCTGCTACTTCTGGTACAATTACAACACTTGTTAATGATAACATATTTGAATTCCGTGAATCAATTACCAATATGTCAGGGAAAACAGCAGACGTTGAAGAAATTAATTTAAACGTTCAAAATAGTGTTGTCACAAATACAATTTCTGTTAGTAAAACATCAGGAACATATACAAGCCCAACAGGTCTACTAAAAATTAATATTAATGACTTTATTATATCTGCTAAAACTAGAGTAGTAGCTAAAGTAATAGGAATATCTCCTTATATTGATCCTGTTACTCAAACACCAATTTCTTCTATTACTATTAGTGATCCAAGTACGTTCTTTGGGACATTGTATAATAGAATTATTTCACCAGAATATCCCAATGTCATTATTGATGATATAAGTAAGTCTAGTATTGAAGTTGTTGATTTAGAAGATAGCGAATTAAAAGTAGAAGGCAATATTCCAGAATTTGAAATTATCAATACCACAACGTTCGAAAGTGAGATAAGAACTGCAAAAGAAATCCTTGCTTCTGGTAATGCTGCGTCATCTTTGGCACAATCTAAATTTGGTGGCGGATCTGTTTATCTAGATGGTACAGGTGACTATTTAACTATTACAAATTCTACTGATTTTGATTTTGGGAATTATACTTTAGAATCGTGGATTTATGTTCCTTCATTGCCTTCTGGTGACTATGCAATGTTATTTGGTCTAGATGGAGTCAATTGGTATTGGGGTATTCGTAAAATTGGATCAACTTTATATCTAACCCACTATGATGGAACTGTTTTAGAACAGTCCACTGGAACAACTTTAACTACAGGAACTTGGGCTCATGTTGCGTGGTCTAGAAGTGGACCTACTTTAAAGGCATTTTTAAATGGAACACAAGTATTCAGTGGAACTTCTTCTGCTTCGGCAAATGCAACTGGATTAAAAGTAGGTTATCAAGCATTTTACGTCGATCAATATCAATTTAATGGTTACTTAGATGAAATACGAGTTTCTAATGTAGCAAGATATACAACCGCATTTATCCCAGCACAAGTTCCATTTACTAATGATATTTACACTAAACTTCTAATTCATGGCAATACTAATATCACTGATGATGGCGGGTCTGAACAGGCTCTTGTTGAAGATGAATTTATTCAGAACTTAAAAATTGAATATACTAATTCTTATGGAGAGAATTCAAATGACTATGCTTTAGGAGAAACAATTGAGGTTCGTAAACTTTCAGTCAAACAAATAACTGGCGGTAACTTCCAAACAGGTGATGTTATTGCTACAACAGGAAATGCATTCACGGCTAATGTCATTGGTGTTAACTATGCATTCAAAGTATTGTATCTTGGAAACCAAACAGGAACTTATACTATAGGTCAAACTGTTTCTTGTGAAAAAACATTTGTAACTAATGACGATATTGTTGACGATAGATTTGCTGATGCAACTAATCTTATTTTAGCAAATAAATTGTTAATTGCTGATGTAGCTGTTGGTAGAATGTTAGCAAACTTCCCTGGTTTCACAGTACCTGGAGGTAGTCAAAATTGTAAAGATGATATTTATGATGTTCTTGAGGAGATGTGCTTTAACTTGAAGTATGGTGGAAACCATAAAATATATGATGTTGGATTGATGTATATCAATAATCCTTACTTATTAAATGAGAGAGATGAATCAGTTTATGCGTTCAATCAAGTTCGTGACATGGCAATTCAGGCAATGCGTAATGAAACCATTACCATTGGAGGTCATTCCACATTAACTCAAGTTAAGGACACAAGTGTTGAGGGTGATCAATCTGGTGTACCAGGATCATATACTCCTGGTGATTGTGCAAACGTAGCATCTGCAATTACATCACTATTTGCAATCTTATCACAAGCTATTGGTACTGATGCTACTCCTGGAAATCTAACAGGTGTTACAAGAACTAATATTGGATTAGTATCTGCAAAAATTTCAGCAAATCTAACTATTCCCTTTATTGTTGAAGATGTAGATCAATCCGAAGATCTAATTACTTCATATCAATTGTATGACGATACGCAAAGCAGATTTAGAGATGCTTCCAATCTAATTAGATTAAATATCACTTATATCATTGAAGAGTCTCTTGGTAGAATGAAGTCCAGATATCCAGACTTGGTTATCCCTGGTGATGAAGACGGTAGTTCAAATGGTACAAATCGTTGTAAACTAGATTTAACTTTACTTATAAGTGCGATTGTTGAAGATCTAGAATTTGGTGGTAATTTAAATACATTAACCGCAGCCAGATTGTACTTGGATGGAAACGGTGGTATTAGATTCATTCCTTTACAACTTTTACAGAGTTGCTATTTGCACGAAGAAACTAATTTACTTTGCCAGGATGCTGCTATTGGAGATTTAAGTGAAACTCCAGTACATACAAATCAAATTCCCCTTAATCCATTAGGAATCACTGTTGACACAACTCCAGGAGGCCCATGTGCAAATGTATTATCACAAATTGACACCCTATGGCAACTTGTAAACGATGTTATTTCAACAACAGGAGATGTTTACAAAGATGCTGGAGACTTACTCTGGTTTAATAGAACATTTATTGCTGATGAAGCTGTAGGACTTACAACTGAATATTTCACATATACTCTAAATGGCGTTACATATAGTGCTTTTGATTATCCAGGTGGTGCTACTGGAATATCTAAGTGTAAGAGAGATCTCAAGGAATTTATTATTCCAGCTATTATTGGTGATTTAGTTTCGGGTGGAAATGCAAATATTATTGACATCATGAGTAAGTATCTTGATACCGATCTTGAAGTACTACATGTCAAAGAAGAATTACTACCGACAATATACGCTATTGAGCAAACAAAAAGATTGTGTCAATATGCTGTAGATAACTGGATTATTACTGGCACACAGGATACTGAGTATCAACCACAATTTGCAAATCCTGCACTGAAGTACAAAGATACTACAATTACTATAGACAACGGGGAGTATGGTGGTCATTGTGCTGATGTTAAGTCTGCAATCGAAGTTCTGTTTACTTTAGGAATTGGTATTCTTCTCCCAGAAAGAGAGCAATATATTGTTTCTGGTAGATTCCTTGATGCTGGAGATTTGATTGATGCAAATGCTCTGCTAATTGCTGATGTAGCTGTTGGTAGAATGTTAGCAAACTTCCCTGGTTTCACAGTACCTGGTGGTGGTCAAAACTGCAAAGATGATGTTCTAGACATTTTAAATGCATTAACATATAACCTAAGAAATGGTGGGAACCAACAAATATATGATGCTGCTGGTTTATACCTAAATGCAGTTCTGGGAGGAGGATCTCACGTTTCGGGTGAAGAAACTCAATCCATCTATGTATTGAATCAAGCTAGAGATCTTGCAATTCAGGCAATGCGTAATGAAACCATTACTATTGGCGGGCATTCTACAAGAACTCAGTTTAAAGATTTAACCATCACGGTCGCCTCTGATAACTGTGCTCAAGTAGCATCATCAATTACCACCTTAATGGCAATTGTTGTTCAGGCAATACAAAATGGAAACTTGACTGGTATTACAAGAACTACTGACAGTCCAACAAATGTTGCATATAGAAATGCTGCTAAATTAATCATGTTTAATAAAAATTACTTCAAAGAAGAAATTATTAAAGATATTGAAGGTCAATATGGAACTTCATTCCAGTTTGGAGCTCCAAGTGGTTCAACACCATCAGTAGTACAATCCTATAGAACTAAGTGTAAGAGAGATATTGGATATGTTATAGACTCTATCATCTACGATTTACTTACATATGGCAATTCTTCAATTCTTGAAACAACCAAAACATATATTGATGCTGCAACGGGTACAATTCTTTCATTGCAGGGTGAACTTGCCCAAGCAATCTTTGGTTATGAAAGACTCAAAGTGTATTTAAAGCAAGCAATTGCTGAGACTTTGGTATCTCCATCGCCTGGAGCTGTTTTCTATGCACATACAGATCCAACATTTGCACTAACATCAGCAGAACTAACACAACTAAATGCATTCATTGATAGTGAAATGGCAATTCTTCTAGGTACATTAAATAATGCAACATACCTAGAAACAAATCAAATTAATCCTTACAGCAGTGTTACTGTTCCTAATAAGATCTATCCCGATAGAATTGACGATCCTGGTATTACAGGTAGATTGATTACTGGAGATTATATCTATGGATTATCCAGTGGTGTTACTGGCGAAATTAAATCACTAACTACAAATAGAGGAACTGTCAAGAAGATCTTAACACGGGTTAGAGTGAATTTTGATCTTCCGAATGAAGTATTTGCCGTCAATGAAGAAATTGTCAAACAGGGAGCAGTAACAAACAAAGGTATTGTATATTCATATTCATATTCGGAGACTGCTACATTTGTTGATATTGATTTTATTAGTGGTAGTTTTGTAGCAGGAGATATACTAATTAATGATGAAGGATACTTGGCAACAGTAGTTTCTGTAGTACCTAAAGTACAAATATCAGATCTTGTAGGATCATTTGAAAGTGGTGATAAAATAAAAGGATTTACATCTTCGGCTCAAATTGTACTGGATAATTATTCATCCATTAGTGCTCCTGTCCTAGACAACAGTGGATCGAAACTAACGTTAGAAACGGAAGCTTATTTTGGTAACTTTAAAGTTTCTGAAGTAGTATATGCTGGTACTAGCAATATCTTTATTGATGTTGACTATGCTCTTGGAACAGCACTTGGACTGGGTGATATTATTCAAACCAAAAAAATCTATAAACTTGATATTACCATCAACTCACCATCGGCAGTATTATTCCCAGATGGGTACGTGTTACGAGATTCTGCTGTATTAACTAGAACTGCAACTATTGTTGATTTTATTCCTAATAATGTAAACAATCCAACGTCTGGTGAAATCTATCTTGGTAATATTCAAGGTGGTGATTTTACGGTTGGATCCCTAGTGGAAGTTTATGAACCAGGCAATAATTTCCCAATTGGAACAGGATCAATAGTGAGTGTTACAGAAACCAATTCTGAAGCTTATGGATTTGTTGAAAAAATAGTTTCTATCGGTACAGGTCAAAGACTATTCCTAAGTAGAGTAGCAGGGACGTTTAATAAATATGCAGAAGTGCTAGGTAGAGGATCGTACAAGGCATCTGTCCTCAATGTCAAACCAATCGTTGGTCGAGTCAAGAGATCTTTCCGTGGTTTTGATGGAGTTCAAGATTTATTTAAACTAACAGTTACTAATGGCACTCCATATTTCCCAAATCCTGATGGGCACTTGCTGGTATTTGTAAATGGTATTCTACAACCTCCCACTGTCTCTTATTCGGCATTTAGTGATTCAATTCAATTTACAGAACCACCTGAACTTGGAGCTTCTTTCCATTCCGTTTATATCGGTCAATTAAGACAATTGGATGATATTAGTTTTGAATTTGATTCATTGAGAAATAGTTTCAACCTCAGACTAAATGAAGTTTTCTATTCACTTACTGTTACTGCGGGAGCTTCATCTGCAAATATTAAACCAGAAAATAATATTATTGTTTCTTTAAATGGTGTTATCCAGGAACCTGGAATTGGATTTAATCTTGTAGGTTCTCGTATTATTTTTGCAGAAGTTCCAAGGGCAGGATCAAGTTTCGTTGCGTTCTCATACATTGGTAGTGAAGCGGATGTTATTGCTAAGACTGTTATTCCACCAATTGAATCTGGAGATCAATTAGAGATTGAAGGAGAAGATGAAGATAGAACAGTTGCTATTATTGAATCATCCAATTCACTTGTGACATTTGATTATAGTGGCTCTGTATTTGGAAGAAATGCTTCAGCATTAGTATCACTAATTTCTGGTAGAGTTATAAATCCAAGCGTCACTGCAAGTGGAAACGGATTTACTTCTAGACCATCAGTATCAGTTGATTCTAGTACTGGATTTGATGCACAAATTAAAGCTCTAGTTGGAGTTAGTAGAGTTGATGTTGTTAATCGTGGTAGTGGATATGCATATCCGTCTATTTTTGTTGATAATGATGTTGCAGATGTTCCTGCAGATCTCATCTTCTCTTCTGACATAACTAAACTCGATAACACTGAACTTACGTTCGACGCTACATAAATAACACAGGGACTTTCTCAAAAATAAAATGGCTAGACAAAGTATTAGTGTCGGTTCACAACCCAATGATGGAACAGGTGATTCCTTGAGAACTGGTGCTCAAAAAGTTAATTCTAACTTTAATGAGATATATAATGATCTTGGTGATGGCACGAACTTACAAATTTTAATTTCTGGTAATATTACTCAGGGTCAAACTTTGAGATATGGAGCATCTGGTTTATTTGTTCCTTCCTCTTTAAATTATAATGACTTAACTAATAAACCAATTATCCCTGAACCACAGACACAATCTGATTTTTCTGTAACTGACATTAATGCACCTGCATTCATAAAAAATAAACCAGCTATTCCAACAACTGTTGCCACTCTGTCTGATGTAGGTATAAGTAATATTGGTATTGGTGATGCTTTACGCTGGAATGGTACAGGATGGATAAACCAGGCCGTTCTAGAATCTGTAGTACAGTCTCTTGATAATCTAACTGATGTTGCAATTACTAGTCCATTAACAGGGCAAACAATAAGGTATAATGGTACAACATTTGTCAATACAAGATTAAATTATTCAGACCTTAATGGACTTCCTGCTCTTGCTACGGTAGCGACATCTGGAGCCTATAATGACCTATCAGGAAGACCTGATCTATCAGTATATTTGACATCTCAATCTCCATCTGATTGGAATGCTACTACGGGTGTAACAAGAATTTTAAATAAACCAACTCTTTCTACTGTAGCAACATCTGGAGCCTATGATGACCTATCAGGAAGACCTGATCTAGCAACAGTAGCAACATCAGGATCATATGAAGATTTAATTGATGCCCCGACTACACTAGCTCCTTCCAGAATATCCATAAATGGTACTACTACATCCATTAATAACAATTTTGCAGCAAACCTAACTATTGCTAATGGATTTAAAACCTATACCCTTTTGAAAGTACAAACATCACATGCTGCTTGGGTAACAATTTACACCGATGTAAATGCAAGATCTAATGATACGGCAAGAGAAGAAACATCAGATCCCGCACCAGGATCAGGTATTATTGCTGAAGTTATAACAACATCATCCAATGAAACCGTGTTAATGACTCCATCTACCATAGGATTTAATAATGATGCTACACCAGGAAGTAATGTATATCTAAAAGTTGTTAATAAATCTGGTGCTGCTGCAGCCGTGACCGTAACATTAACAGTACTACAATTAGAGTTATAATATGGAAAGACACGAATATATTGTAACACTACACAACTACGATGATTTGGAATCTTTTTATGATGACATAGAGACTTCTGGTGGCACCAAATACATACCAACTAGACAAGTTGACTGTGTACTAAAAAGACCTATCAGTAGAAATACACATTACCTGTTGACCGAAAAAGAAGTTGAAAAAATACTAAAAGATTCACGGGTTCTTGCTGTTGAAAGATTACCTAAAGACAGGGGGATTGAACCAGGATTTTTTTGGGAACAGACAGGTAATTTTGAAAAAAGTTCATCGGTTGATCAGAATGATAAAAACTGGGGATTAAAAAGATGTATTGATGGTGTACCAACTTCTGGTTGGGGAACAAATGGTGGAGGTTTTACTCAAGTTTCAAACGCAACAATTAGGACGACTGGATCTGGAAAAAACGTTGATGTTGTTGTTGTAGATGCACACGTAAATCCAAATCATCCAGAATTTGCAGTTAATCCAGATGGATCAGGCGGCGGAAGAGTTATTACCCATGACTGGACCCAATACTGGGATCCAACCTATGATGATGATTTCAGTAATGTTGTATTCCCTGATGGATATAATTATTCGGTAGTATCCAGTTCTCATGGAACTCACGTAGCTGGAACTATTGCTGGCAATACACAAGGGTGGGCAAGAGACGCAAATGTTTATACAATTGAGTTTAATTATTCTAATACTCCAGTAGCTAGCTGGGATTTAATTTTATATGATATTATCAGAAAATTTCATCGCTCCAAACCAATTAATCCAGCAACAGGAAGAAGAAATCCTACAATCTGTAATAATAGTTGGGGATATAGTTATAACCAAATTAACCTAAGCAGTGTTACATCTGTTCTATTCAGAGGATCTTCAACTTCACTTGCAGGTTTAACTGATGCTCAGAAAAAATCAATATTGGAAGCAAATGGAGTTCCTGTTCCTTTTGGTACTTATCTTTTCAAAGTACCTGCACGAGTAGCAGCAACTGATGCAGACATACAAGATTGTATAGCCGATGGTGTTATCTTTGTTGCATCTGCAGGAAATTCATATTGGCAAATAGTAAGAAATTCTTCAGATATAGATTTTAGTAATAGTGTCACTGTTGGATCAACACTCAACCACACGCAAGGACCTACTCCTGGAGCTGCTCCAGGAGTAATTTGTGTTGGATCTCTAGGCCCAGAACATGTTGAAAAGAAAAGCAATTTTAGTAACTGGGGTTCACGAGTCGATGTTTGGGCACCTGGTAGTCATATTATCTCTGCTATATACAACAGTTCTGGAGCAACTGAGTTTGGTATTCCATTACTATCTGATCCAAGGAATTCTAGTTTTTATCTTGGATCAATCTCTGGAACTAGTATGTCTAGTCCTCAAGTGACAGGAGTTTTAGCATGTTTAATGGAACACGAACCAGATCTTACACAAGCACAAGCTTTATCATACTTAACTAATGTATCATCGGGTCTTGGTCAAATTCAAAATTCCGAAGGTTCTATTGGATGGATTGCTCCAACGCTATCCCCATATGACAGTATTAGGAGTAGTGATAATAATAACTTTTTAAAATATGTTCCACTTAGACCTTTATCTGGACTAACTACTCCAAGAGATAATCACAAAAGAAGGCCGGCAATAGGACCAGTATACCCAAGAACTAGGAGGAGAAGATAATGGCAATAGTACCCGGCTCTGGTGCGGTTATTGTACCTATATTTGATTCCGTTAGATTAGGAGTAGATGCTATTCAAATTCTTGACGGGGGATCTGGATACTCAACCACTCAACCACCAAACTTAATTATTCAAAATTGTGGTAATCCACTAAGAGATGCAAAATTAACACCAGTAGTAAAGAATGGTAAAATACTTGCGGTTAAGATTGATGATCCTGGTGAAGGATATGATCCCCTAAGAGTAATTCTTACTCCACAAGTACCAGATAATACAACACCAGAAAATCTGCCAACAAACGTAATTGCAAAACCATTTTTAAAAGACAATGGTGAAATTGATTATGTTCAGGTTACTAATCCTGGTGACAATCAATTTTATGATGTTACTGCAACTATAGTTGGTGGAGGTGGAACTGGAGCTTCTATTAGAGCAACCTCTAGATCAGTCACTAGTTTAGTTCTTTTAAATCCAGGAAGAAATTATGAAACTCCACCATTCATTTCTATTAGTGGCGGTGGTGGTATCAATGCTACTGGTGTTGCTGATATCGATACCAAAGGCATTGTTGATCTTGATGTAAATATTACTAATCAAGGCCAATTCTATCTAAAGGAACCATATGTAATACTATCTGGTGGTGGTGGTAGAGGAGCAAAAGCTAAGGCGGTAATTAATCAAGGAAAGATTACAGATATTGTTATCTTAGATCAAGGACAAGGATATACTTCTTCACCTGAAGTGATATTTGGTAGAAATGTAAAAGTAAAGAGAATATCTAGAAATAGACAGTCCTTTAATTTACAACAATATTCATTAGCTGGTCTTACACAAAATCTAGACAGAGATGACACTAACATTTATATTAATACGACTGCACCTTTTCCTGGCAGTGGAACTGTTTTACTAGAAAAAGAAATTATTCGTTATACTGGAAAAGACGCTAATAGATTAACTGGATGCACTAGAGGTATTAATTTTAGATACGACCAAAGAATAGTTTTAGATGATTTGCAAGATGATCCTGATACAGGAATATCGGCATACAAATTTGCCGTTGGCGATAGAATTATTAGAGTGCAAGAAAATGCGGCCAATAAAATTGGTGTTGTATATGATTACAACGCTTTAAGTAAAGAATTATATGTGGTGTTTATTGTAGACGAATTGGCATTTATTGATGGTGGAAGTCCTGGTGAAAAAACAAACGTTCGTTTTGAGGGTGGAGTTGCTGATGCCAGTAATTCATCTGCATTACCTCATATTCTTATTGATGATGAATTTGGTATTATCTATAAGTTAACCACACCATTGTCATTTGTAACAGGTAAGTCATTCCAAGATGATGCCGAATTTGGAGGAATAGGAGATGGATTACCAGATGTATTTAATGATGGTACAACTTTTGAAGATCAAATTAAGTTAGACGGTGGTAACGCAGCTTCTCAATATGGTATCGAAGAAACGGCGGGTGGTACTAATACAACTCTATTTGTAGAGGGTGATCAAATTAAAGATTCTAGTCAACCATTTAAAGTAGCTCAACTTGTGGATGTAAGTCAATTAGATGAAGGTGTAGATCATGAAGCAATACTTGAAGTTCAATTAGACAGAGATAATCCAGCATATTACAACGGACTTGATTTTGTTGTTGGTGAAAACGTTGTTGGTGTAAACTCTCAAGTTCAAGCACAAGTCAAAGCGTGGGATCCTGCAGCTGCAATAGTGACACTCGGTAATGTAACACCATATGACACAGAATCCGAAACTTTAGGTATAATCTATCAGTTCTCAGTGGATTCAACCGTTATTGAAATTAGAATCAACGACGTTGGATCTAGTTATACTTCTGCCCCAACAGTTGCAATTGCAAATACTGGTACATATCAAGCATTAGCAAATGCTACTATTACGGCAGACCAAGTTACATCTATTGCAATTACTAATGGTGGATATGGTTATGTAACCAAACCACTTGTCACGATCACTGGTGGTGGTGGAACTGGAGCAGTTGCCGAAGCCATACTTGGCGGAGAAGTTATTACAGGATCTAATGGAGCATCTTGGAAAATTAAGTCTATAATTTATTCTACACAATTAAGAAACGAAGATTGATAATAAATATATCAGGTAAGTAAACACATTCGAGAAAACACATGTCTGCACTGCTAACTGATCAATTTAGAATTTATGCAGCAGCAAAGTTTATTAAATCTTTGGAAGGACCAGATCCAGAGGCAACAGACTTAACTGCTGGAGTTGATAGAGACCGACTATATGTTTTTATTGGTCGGCCTCAAGTATGGGAAGATGAAAACAATCCACCTCAAGCTATTGATAGTTTTGCGGTATATAGTGATCTATATGATGATCTGATCTCATTAAAAAGAGTTTTGGCAAATGACACAACACAAGTTGTGAGACGAATTGATTGGATCCCACCCGAGAAAACAACAGGTGGATTAGGTTATATCTATGACATGTACAGACATGATTATTCTCCAATAAAGACTGCTGCTTCTGGTTCAACTAGATTATATGATTCAGATTTCTATGTTGTAAATTCTTCTTATCAGGTTTATAAATGCATCTATAATGGCACTTCACCATCAGATCCAAACGGAAAACCATCAACAATTGAACCGACTGGAACCTCTACCTCGATCATTACCACATCTGATGGTTATCGCTGGAAGTTTATGTTTACTATTCCAGTTGCACAGGTATTAAAATTCTTCTCGTCTGATTATATTCCTGTCCTATTAGACACAGTAGTTAAATCTAATGCATCTAATGGTGAAATTGATACGGTAGTAATTCAAGCTTCTGGTTCTGGATATAATAATGGAACTTATGATAATGTTCCTGTTAATGGAGATGGGACTGGTGGAAGAGTTTCAATCATTATTGATGGTGGTAAAATTGTTAATGCTACTGTAACTTCTGGAGGTACTGGTTATACCTTTGGAAAAATTGTTGTTGATTCTATCAATGGTATTGGTACTGGTACTGGTGGAACAATTGATGTCATTATTCCCCCACAAGGAGGACATGGAAATGACCCAGCGTTTGAACTTGGCGGTTATCGAGTAATGGTAAATGCTAAGTTGCAATACTCTGAGGGATCGGGTGACTTCCCAACAGACAACGATTACCGTAGAATTGGGTTGCTATTAAATCCATACAAATTTAATACTGCAGAGCTCACTTCAGATTTGACATTGAGTGGTACAAAAGCAGTAATCTTCCCACCAACATTCCAAGGGGTATTCTTTGTAGATGAAATTATTACACAAACTAAAATTGTTGGCGGAGGACAAGTCACATCAAGAGGTAGAGTAATCTCTTGGAATAGTACAACAAAAGTTTTAAAGTATTATCAAAACCAAATTGATGGTATTTTTCCAGAAATTACGGGATCTCTTAATGAGTTTTCTGGTAGTAATATTATCACAGGTGTTTCTTCTGGTGCTTCTGGAGAACCAGATGTTAACTTCCCATCAGTTCCAGGATCCTCAACCAGAACAATCAATAACACTGAATATGATTTGGGTATGAGATTTACCTCAGGATATGCCTATGCAGAGATTGAAAAGAACTCTGGCCAAGTCATCTATATAGATAATAGAAAAGCGATTTCTCGTGCAAACGATCAAATCGAAGATATCAAAATTGTAATCGAATTCTAATAGGTAGAAACTAAGATGCCACAAAATACCAACCTGAACGTAACACCATATTATGACGATTTTGATAAGAACAAGAATTTTTATAAGGTCTTATTTCGCCCTGGATTTCCGATTCAGGCAAGAGAACTTACTACAATGCAGACAGTTCTGCAGAATCAAATTGAAAGCATGGGAACTCACTTCTTTAAAGAAGGTTCGATGGTTATCCCAGGACAAATTGGATTTGATAACAATGTAGATGGCATTCTAGTTCAATCCAGTTTCCTAGGAACAAACGTTGAAGAATATAGAACACAACTAAACGGTGCGATTATTACAGGACTGACGACTGGTGTAAAAGCAAAAGTAGTCTATAGTATTTCGCAAGAAGAATCAGAATTAGGATTTATTACAATTTATTTAAAATACACAGAATCTGGTGGCGCAAACAAAGACATTCTCAAATTCCTAGACAATGAGCAACTAATAGTCAATAAAGAATTAGTTTATGGGCAGAATCTATTAGAAATAGGAAGTCCATTTGCACAGTTACTACCAAACAGTTCTACAACTATAGCATCGGTAGCATATATCAATAATGGAGTTTATTTTATTAGAGGATATTTTGTAGATGTATCATATCAGTACGTAATTCTTGAGCAATATGCACAAAATCCTTCATATAGAGTTGGTCTAGAAATTTCAGAATCTATTATTACATCGGAAGATGATCCAGACTTAAATGACAATGCTGCAGGATCATCAAACTATGCAGCTCCTGGAGCGCATCGTTTTAGAATTAAAACAACTCTAATCAAAAAAGAAATTGAAGATACGTCCGATAAAAACTTTATCGAGTTGATGAGAGTTGTTAGTGGTAAACTTCAAAAAGTTGTAGAGAGAACAGCATATAATGAAATTGAAAGAGAATTAGCCAGAAGAGTATATGATCAAGCTGGTGATTTCATGATCACTCCATTTGATCTAACACTAAGAGAGGCATTTAATGATGGAACCAATAATGGTGTTTTCCCGTTTGGTTCCACTACTCATGGACCTACTGGAGTTCCAGGATCGGGTATTTTAATCAAAGATAATGCAACGACTGATCTTGCAAAATCCTTCTATAGTTTAGAAATTAGTCCAGGAAAAGTCTATTTGAAGGGATATCCTGTAGAGACTGTACAACCAACATATTTGGATATACCAAAATCTAGGCAGTACTATTGCTATCAAAATAATATTATCCCATTTGAACTTGGAAACTCAATACAAGTTACAAATTTATTTGGTCAACCTATTATTTCAGGACCAAATATTTCAAGTTCGTATCAAATAGTTGAACTTAGAGATGCAATGACGGTAACACCTGGAACTGCTGTTGGTAATATCATAGGTACAGCCAGGGTGATGAGTTTGGAATTTTTTAGTGGTGGTCCTAATGGTACTCTTGGAAATAGTGATGATTTATATAATCTATATCTTTTTGATATTACAATGTTTTCAACTCTGAGACTTACATCGTCTGCAACTGTTTCAGCTGGTTCTCTGATTGTAGGAAAAATTAGTGGTGCTAGAGGCCTGTTACGAGTAACACCAGGAACACAATCAACTACAGGTCAAAACCTATCTCTTGTAAATGTGCAAGGTGTTTTCAGAGCAAATGAAGTTGTCCAAGTTGATGGTAGAGATATAGGAACTGTAGCGATTTCACCATATCAATATGAATTAAATGATGTTCGTCAGGTTGTAGGTAAAAATTCCTCAGGTACATCCACAATTTTTACCACGGATGTAAACTTTGATCAGAGAATTCAATTATCAGGTAATTATTTCACATATACAACTAGTGGTGGAAATAAGTTCTTAACTGGATTTAACAGTAATATCGCTGCTGAAATTAGAGCAGGAGATCGTTTGTATGTTAGTCCAACACAGTTCTTTATTGTTGATGCAGTACCAACAGATTTAGATGTATCTTCAATTTTTACGTATTCAACCCAGACAGTAAAAGTTACAACCTCTGCTGGCTTTACTCCTACTGCTGATCAACAATACAGTATTGTTTTGAGATATAGACCTCAATTACAAGGTACGAATAATGGTGATTTGTTTGTCGAAATGCCAAAGGCTGCCATTAAAAGTATCAGTGACGAAAGTGCATTTGTTAAAAGAACGTATGAATCCCAAGTTACAAGTAATAGTTTCTCAATCTCTTTAGCAGAAAATGAACAATTTGCATCTGTGGATGAAGACAGTTATCACTTAGTAGTTACTGGAGGAACTGGTATTGGCAGCGTTATTATAATTCAAGACGATGTACCAGGTAATGCAGCATATGCAACATTTAACACAAGTGGTACACCTAGAACCACCCTGACGGTATCTAACCTTGCTTCTGGTATTACCTCAGTTAGATTATATGCTTCAGTTTCAAGAAATGTTTTAATTGAGAAGATTAAAAATTCAAATAAAATGACCGTATTCAAGGTCAATAGAACTTCCAAACAAAGTGATCAAATTCCTTTTGGACTAGCATATTCCAACCTCTATGGTACTAGAATTGAGGATGATGATATTTCTCTAGGAATTAAAGATGTATATAAACTTCATGCAGTATATGAGGCATATGATAGTAACGAAGCAGTGTTACCTTCAGTAACTCTTGTAGAATCTGCTTTCTTTGCTATCGGATCTATTGTAACGGGTAAGACATCAAATGCCAAGGCTATAGTAGTTGATTTCAGTCCAACTACATTGAAGTTGTCTTTAGTTTATCAAACTCAATCTCAGTTAGTTCAGAGTGAAATAATTACAGGATTCAATAGTGCTGGTACACAAATTCAAGCATTAGTTAGCGATGCTGATGGTTCTGTTGAAGCGGGTAGTAAAAATATTACAACTTCATTTACTCTTGTAGATGGGCAAACTCCATTCTTCTATGGTATTTCATCTTTACGTCGAGCTAAGGGAGCATCTGCACCTATCAGAAAAATAAAAATAGTAGCAGATTATTTCTCTCACGAATTGACGGGTGATTATTTTAATATTGACTCTTATGTTGGTATTGAATATAAAGATATTCCAACATTTAGGTCGAAGTCTACATCAGGGACAACATTGAAACTTGAAAAACCATTGAGAGATGTATTAGATTTTAGACCTGGTGCTAAAAATCTAGCAAGCGGCGGTGGTACAGTATCTAATCCTTTCTTCATTCAGTGTTCAACTTTAGATTTTGCCAGCAGAGTATATGATTCCAGTTCTACATTGACGGATATTCCTGTACTTCAATCTGAATTTAGATGTGACTACTGTCATTATTTGAAAAGAATTGATACTATCTCTGTCGATAACTTGGGTAAGTTCTTTGTTAAGATAGGTATTCCTTCCGAAACTCCAGTTCCACCAGAGATTGTTGACAATTCGATGTTGTTGGCAATTCTTGGACACCAAGAATATGGATTTAATGCAGAACTTGATGGTCGGTTGTTCAAAGAAAATATCCGTAGATATACTATGAAAGATGTTGCAACTCTAGATAGAAGAGTTCAAAACATTGAATACTATACTACACTCACGCTTCTTGAGCAAGATACCCAAGCTCTTAGTATTAAAGATGAAAATGGAAATGATAAATTCAAAAACGGTTATGTTGTAGATTCATTTGAGAATCAAAACGTTGCTGATTTGGGTGATCCAGATTATAACGCATCTTTAGATTTTGGCAAAAAGATTCTAAGACCTTCTCACTATACAAGTAACTGTTCTTTAACGTTAAATTTATCATCTTCGGGCAATATTTCAATTAAGAATAGAATCGTAACTCTTCCTTATACTGATGAAGTATTAATTCAGCAACCATACGCATCTCAAGTGGAGAATGTAAATCCATTTAACGTGTTTGCATTTATTGGTGCTATTGAATTAAATCCATCCAGTGATGACTGGGTAGATACCGTTGTGGCTCCAGCACTTGTACAGCAAGTTGAAGGTAACTATGCTTCTCAAGCAGAGAAGATTGGAGCAGATCCTAACACTGGAATAGCACCAGCTGTTTGGAATGCTTGGGAAGAAGATTGGTCTGGAGCAGTGACGACATCAACTGGAGGGCAATGGCAAGGTTGGTTAGGACCTCTTGGAAGAGTTATCCCTGTATTTGGTACTAGAACAACAACTACAACTGGTATCGTAGAAAGAAGAACAGGAACACAACAGTCACTTATAACTAAGTTTGAGCAAAAGAGTCTTGGATCCAGAGTAATTTCAAAAACTTCAATCCCTTGGATTAGATCAAGAAACCTTGCATTTGTAGCGGAAAGACTCAAACCCTCTGCTCAATTCTTTGGATTCTTTGATAACGTTGAAATTTCTAATTATGTTTTACCTAAATTAGTAGAATTAACTAAGGATCCAACTGAAGATGCTGGTACTACAAACACTCCATTTATCATTGGAGAAGATATTAAAGGATATAGAATCACATCTAGAAATGCTGCTGGTGGTGCAATTTATAATACAAACAATCCTATCTTTTCCAGCAGAGTAATGACTCCTAATGATGGAATGCGTTTTAATCCATATGATGATACTGAATTACCTACAACATATTCTTCAACAACACCATATTTAAATATTGACATGGAATCAATGGCATCTCAAGCCAATGGTGATTACTTTGGTATTTTAGAAATTGGTTGTATTGTTGTTGGTGTAACATCTGGTGCAAAAGCAATTGTAAAAAATAGAAGATTAATTACAGATAGAAAAGGATCACTAAAAGGTATTTTCTTCATTCCTAAACCAGCAGATGTAACCAATCCAAAATGGGCTACTGGTACAAGAACTTTTGCTTTGTCAAACAGTGTAACAAACCAAATTGGTGTACCTGGCGGAACTAGTATTTCAAACGCTATTGTTAATTATAGTGCAACAGGATTCTTAGAAACAACTCAAGAAACAATCTTGTCAATCAGAAATGCTGAGATTTATACTGAAAATTTAAATGAGGAAAAGACAACTTCTAGAACAACTTCCGAAACAGTTCAAATTGGTTATTGGGATCCTCTTGCACAATCATTTATTGTACAAGAAAGAGGTGGAGCATTCCTTACTGGTGCTGATGTGTATTTCAATACAAAAGATACTAATATTCCCGTAAGTGCTCAATTGAGATTGATGGAAAATGGTAGTCCAACACCAAGGATTTTACCCCTTTCGACAACAACTATGTATCCTGAGGATGTAGAAACTTCTGAAAACGCTTCTATTCCAACTAGATTTACATTCCCAGCTCCAGTATATGTAAACGATACTGATGAATATTGCTTGGTAATCTTCTCAGATTCTAATGAATATACAGTTTGGATTTCTGAAATGGGTAAAGTTGATATCACTGGAGATAGAACAATCTCAGCACAACCTTATGCTGGTGTACTGTTTAAATCTCAGAACGCATCAACATGGTCACCAAACCAATTACAAGACCTTAAGTTTACTATCTATAGAGCAGAGTTCTCTACTTCTCCAGGTAAATTAGCTTTAACTAATGCAATTCTTGGCAAAGGTAATGGTGGTGTTATTGCACTAAGACAGAATCCTATTAAAACCAAGAAAGCAGATTTAACAATGACTCTAATGGATGATACGGCAACATTTACTCTTGGTGCCAGAATTTTCCAAAAGACAACAAATGCTTCAGCAACTATTACGGAAATGGATACTGTTTCATCTCCCAATAAAATTAAAATTACTGATATTGAAGGACAATTTGTTGAAGGTGCTTTAGTTGGATCTACAATTACCTTTGGATTAGTTAGCAGTCAAGCTTTATCCACTCTTTATGTTTCAACCGCAGGAGGAACATTAACAGGAAACTATTCTGTTGGTAAGACAGTTACTGGAGTAACTTCTGGGGTAACTGCAGTGGTTACTGCATGGAATATAACAACTGGACAATTGCAATTGAACTATGTTTCAGGAACATTTAGTTCGGGTGAAGTTCTTAGACAGTCAAATCCAACTGTAGATAGTATCATTTTAACAACACCTGATGCACCAGTTTATACTGGTGATAGTAGAAACGCATTTATTTTAACTGCGCCAACGTATTCTAGTTCAGAAAAGAAAATTACTATTCTGCACAATAATCATGGAATGCATGACCCCACTAACAAAGTAACTATTTTTGATGTTGAGTCTGAAATTTCTCCAACTGTCTTAAGAGCTTCTATGACCATTGATGATTTACTTGTACCTGTTACAGATGCATCTGCATTCCATAAAATTATCAACGGACTGCCAATTAGTAATGAGAATCCTGGATTTATTAGAATTAATGGTGAAATTATGGCCTATACAGATATTAATGCTGAAGCTAATTCAATTACTCTCAAATCCAGTGGAGGTAGAGCAATAACTGGAGGTACACTAGCGCAGGCTCATACAGAGGGTGATATTGTAGAATGTTATAACCTAGATGGTATTCCTCTAATTGAAATTAACAAAACTCACGAGAGTGTCAGTGGTGCAACATTAGATTCTTATGATCTTACAGTATCATCAATTTCTACTGTAGGTATTAATGGTGGAGGAAGTTTTGCATCTGCAACACAGAACATTCAGTTTGAACAAATTCAACCTTTGATTGGAAATGTTCAAGTTAATGGCACATCATTAACTGCTAGACTCAATACTATAAGTGGTACATCAATTAGTACTAGTCCAACAAATCAACCATCATTTGTAAATACTGGTGAATATCTACCAGTTGAAATAAATGCAAATAACTATCTTGATGCACCAGCAATCATTCTATCACAAACAAATGAAGCAGCAAAACTATCAGGACAAAAATCGTTAAATCTTGAAATTTTATTCTCTACGACTAATAGTAAGTTATCACCTGTTGTGGATTTGGATAGATGTAGTGTTGTAACAACGACAAATAGAATCAACGACCCAGAAAATTATGATTTGGCTTTACTATCTACTGGTGACCCTCATGATGCGACGTATATCACAAGAATGATTTCTCTTGATAATCAAATCTCAAGATCACTTAAGGTGTATTTTGATGCATGGAGGCAAGGTGGTACAGGATTCAAAGTTCTATATAGATTAGTACCTCCTGGATTCTCTGGGAATGAGGATACTCTTGGATGGAATTGGTTTAATAATGAGGGTGGATCTGATAAAGTTGTCCAACCAGAAAATGATGTCGTATTCAGACCATATGAATATACTGCAACAGGTTTAGAATTTGTTAAATTCCAAATCAAAATTGATATGTTCTCTGACTCACAATCCAAAGTTCCACAGATCAAATTCTTTAGAGCAATTGCTACAGCATGATATGAATACCGAAAATAATTTTTGGCCAGTTGAAAATCATCCCGGCTTAGTTCGGGATACCTCTACTGGTGCTATAATAAATAGAGATATGACAGGATACGATCAATATATGAAAAATTATAATCGTATCAAAAAAGAAAGAGAAGAACTAGAGCATCTTAAGGATGACGTTTCTTCTCTAAAATCTGACATCTCTGTCATTAAGGAGTTATTAATTAAAATGAATCAGGAGTAATTATGGCTATTGAAACAACAAATACAGAAGAACTACTTAGTTCATTTCGTGAAAGATATCAAAAATTGATTGAGGAAAATCAACAATTCGGTCAAAAAATTAAAGAAAATGAAATTCAAGCACTAAAGTTACTAGGTGCAATTGAAACTCTAGAATACTTAGAATCAAGCACAGAAGAACCAGTTGCAGAAGAAGAATGAGATAAGGGGGTTCCGCCCCCTTTTTCTGTTTATAAATACATAAGAGAATAATAGTATATTAACCAATTTGGGATAATAACCGATGGCAAATAGAATTCAACTAAGAAGAGGTTCCGCTCAGGAATGGTCTAACGTAAACCCAACAATGGCCATTGGCGAACTTGGTATTGAAATCGATACAGGTCGTATTAAAATTGGTGATGGTGTTACCCCATGGAACTCATTAAAATACGAGAGACCTCTAGAATCTGTTGCCAATAACGCAAATACATTAGTACAAAGAGATGCTGACGGTAACTTTTCTGCTGGTGCTATTACTGCTTCACTTATTGGTAATTCTTCAACTGCAACTAGACTCGCAAACGTTAGACAAGTTGCTCTTACTGGAGAATTAACTGGGTCATCAACATTTGATGGATCAACAAACTTAAATATTTCAGCTTCTCTTGCATTAGTACCAACACTACCACATTATAATGGTCAACCTAACGTTACTGGAACATATACTAAAGTAGTTGTTGATGCTAAAGGTAGAATCATTAATGCATCCAATCCAACTGATATTTCTGATTATGGATTATCGGGAACTTCCGAAGGTGTTTCTGCACAGGGTTTTGATAGAGACCTTCAGGGTATTGCAGACCTTTCAACCACTGGTCATATTGTCAGAGTTTCCGATGGTAATATTGTAACAAGAACTGTTACTGGAACTGCTGGTAGAATTTCTGTAGTTAATGGATCTGGTGTTGCGGGAAACCCAACATTAGATTTAATTAATACTACTATTGTTCCTGGTACATATAATACTCCCACTATTGCTGGCGCAACTCAAACAATTAACGCAACTCGTTTTACAGTTGATCAATTTGGTAGATTTACTTATGCTGAAGACTTTCCAATCGCAACTGCAGTAGAAGGAACAACTGTAGGTGGTTGGGCTAATGGTAATACATATGCAAGATATGATAAAGTTACTAATGGTGGTAGATTATATCAAGCACTAAATTCAGGAACTTCAGGTGCTACTGCTCCAACTCATACAACTGGAGATGTTTCAGATGGAACCGTATCTTGGAGACATCTTGGTACGGTAACAACCCGTCAAAAAGGTCTTGCATCTTTCGATCAAGAAGACTTTGATGTAGATTCAAACGGTCATGTTGTAATTGCTGCTGCAGGTGTAGATAATACTCAACTTCAAAACAACCAAATTCGTTTTGCCGATGGTAATTCGTATACTGCTTACGAGCTTGATAATGAGCTTACTGCTTCTACTGGGTATCGTGGTATCACCACCATCAACGATCTCTCAGTTAATACTACTGGTGGTAGTCCTCTTCTTAAGTGTCTTGCTGCCGACGACAATGTAGATATTAATACTACAAATGCAACTATCTTCTCGGATATTACATTTGATAAGACAAGCACAGCAATTCAAACTCTAAATCGTGCTGGTTCATTAACACTCTTAATGAATGCAAATACAGCATCGAATAGATTCCTTCGTTTGACTGCTAATAATGCTGGTTCTGGTGATGCAAAAATCGAAGTTACTGCAGATGAATCGATTGATATTACATCAACCAATACAACTATTTCTCTTGCAGCACCACAACAGATTTCTCTAATTTCTTCTAGTGCTGATGTTCGTGTCGAAGACTTTTATTTTGCTGGGAACGTATTAAGTTCAACTAACTCAACAATCGTTCTAGATCCTGCTGGTATTGGAGATGATACTGGCACGGTTCAAATTAAAGGTAATCTACAAGTTGATGGAACAACCACAACTGTAAACTCAACAACGATTACTATTGATGACGTTGTTTTAACTCTTGGAGGAGATCAAACTCCCACTACAGATGACAATAAAGATCGTGGTATTGAATTCAAATATTATGATACACAAGCTCGTTTAGGTTTCTTTGGTTGGGATGATTCATATTCAACCTTAGCAAGCACAACTGGTGGTTATCGTTTCCTCTACAATGCAACAAATACTTCTGAAGTCTTTTCTGGTACTGATGCTGGTCTTATTGCTGGCAACCTTGCCCTCAGTAGTAACGTTGGTTCAACTAGTACATCCACAGGCACTCTGGTAGTCACAGGAGGCACTGGAATCAGTCAGAACCTCTGGGTAGGGGGAAATGCGAACGTTGCTGGTAACACCACCTTACAGGGCACTCTAGGCGTCACTAATCTAGCTACATTTAACAACGGTGTAACGATTGCTGGCAGTACAACTGCGGCAACAGAATATTTTAGAATTACTAATGGTGCAGGAACTCCAGTAACTAAGTTTTTAGTTGATTCTGCATCTGGCAATACTACTATTGAAGGCACTGTAACTGTTACTGATGATGTAACTTTAAATAAAAATGTAACTGTTATTGGTTCTAATACAGCAGCAACAGAATATTTTAAAGTTCAAAATGCTTCTGCAGTTGATAAATTTGTAGTCGATAGTTCATCAGGAAATACTTCAATTTCGGGAACTTTAGGAGTAACTGGTGCAACAACTTTAAGTTCCACTTTAGGTGTAACTGGTGCTACAACTATTACAGGTAATTTGACAACTCAATCTAGTTCTTATATTTATTTTCAAAATACTGATGCTCCAAATGTAACGACAGATGGAAGTAACAATTATATCATTACTGGTGGAGATTATGGTGCAGTAAGAGTAGATGGTGGTGGTTATTTTGGTCAAGACGTTCTTTTCGCACAAGACATTTATGTGAATGGTGCGATCAATATCAAAGACGCTGGTGATGGTGGTACTGCATCTACAGTCAACAACCTGTCGGTTCGTTATAGAACAACCTTAGGTTCAACTCTTCCATATACACCAGCATTTGCTACAGATACAAACTCAAACATCAGAATCACTGGTGGTGCTGGTATTGCAACAACTCTCCATATTGGAGGAACCTCTTCTGGTCAAGGTCTTTTTGTTGGTAAGAGACTTACTGGTGATACTGCTAAGTTTAGCGTACTAGGTGCTTCTGGAAATACCTCAATCTCTGGCACTCTTGGAGTTGCTGGAATTACTTCGATTACTAATGCAACAGATTCTACAGCAACTAATAACGGTGCTCTTGTAGTTACTGGTGGTGTTGGTGTCGGTGGTCAATTGAGAGTTGCTGGTAATGCAACATTTACTCAAGATATTAATGTTCTTGGTGGAGACATTACCACTAATTCCACCACGGCTAGTGTGTTTGATCAAACAACTACTACATTAAACCTTGCTCGTGCTGCAACTTCAATAGTTGTGGGTGCTACGACAGGTACAACGAATATCAGGAACAACCTACTTGTTGGTGGTAACTTAACCATTAGTGGAACAACGACTCAAGTTAACTCTACTGTAACAACTATTAAGGATCCAATTATCACATTGGGTGGAACTGACAATGGTGGTGCGGCTACTAGCGATGATAACAAGGATCGCGGTATAGAATTTAGGTACTACGATGTATCCGCTAAAACAGGATTCTTTGGATGGGATGATTCATCATCTGCTTATCGCTTCTTAGAAAATGCAACAAATACTTCTGAAGTCTTTTCTGGTACTGACGCTGGTCTTCTTGCTGGTTCTCTGATTCTATCAAAGGCTGGAACTGCTTTAACGGTTAATAATAATGCCAGTATTGGCGGTACATTGTCTGTCACTGGTATTACCACATTGACTGGTCGATTAGATGCTGAAGGTGGTGTGGATGCTCGAAATGTTCAAATTGCTATTAGTGCAGTTAATGAAATTGACACCGTTGTTGGCAACTTAATCCTTGACTCTGCCTCTGGTACAACCGAGATTCAAGACAATTGCACAATTACTGGCCTACTAACAGCGACTGCTGGAGGAGACGCGGTTCTAACAGCAAGGGATGCTAGACAATGGACAACTGCAAGAACACTCTCCTTTACTGGTGATGCTACTGGTTCAATGAGCGTTACTGGTGCGGCAAATGCTTCTACAGCACTAACTCTCGCTACTGTTGCAACTGCTGGCACTTATAGATCAGTCACAGTTAATGCTAAAGGTTTAGTCACTGCAGGTACAAATCCAACTACAATTGTTGGATATGGCATTACAGATGCTCAGGGATTAAATTCACAGTTAACAGCAATTTCTGGACTATCTACTAATGGATTTATTGTCAAAACTGCTGCAGGAACATCTGTTACCAGATCGATCACGGTAGCAGGAACTGGCATTTCGATAACAAATGGTGATGGTATAAGTGCTAACCCGCAGATTTCTGTAAACTCAAACTCTGCAAATAACGCTAACACTATTGTTGCTAGAAATGCATCTGGTAACTTCTCTGCAGGTACAATTACGGCCGCTTTAGCCGGTAATGCAACAACATCAACTACCCTTGAAACAGCAAGAACAATTGGTATTTCTGGTGATGGTACTGGAACTGCTACATCATTTAATGGATCTGCTAATATCACAATTCCATTTACACTAGCAAACTCTGGTGTAGGTGCTGGAACTTATACAAAAGTCACAGTAAATACTAAAGGTATTATTACTTCAGCTGCAACCGCATCATCTGATGATTTGACTGCAGGAACAACAAATCAATTCTTTACAGATGAGAAAGCACAAGATGCAGTCGCTACTGCTTTAACTACAAATGCAACTCACTCTGGTATATCAGTATCATATAATGATACTGCAAATTCAATTAATTTGACTAGATCCGCATTAACATATGGATCGTCAACTCAAAGTGGAAATGGAACGACAGTAGCATTTGTTGCTGACCCAGGTAGATCTGCATTGAACATGTTAGCTATTGTCGGTGGATCTATTAAAACTCCTTCTACAGAGTACAATTATTTTGATCAAGTTGTTATCTCTGGCGCGAGCGGGCATGGTGGAGAATCTACTATTACTGTATCATCTACCGCTGGATTAACTACTGACCAACCAGTAGCAGGATCAGGAATCGGTGCTAATGCCAGAATTGTTAGCATTGTTGGTAACGTTCTTACATTATCTGTTGCTAACGCTGAGGTAGGAACTGCAGGGGCACTATTAAGAAATGCAATTAGTGGCACACCTACCTTTAGTGGAACTGCAGTTCCTTCGGCCGCAAATACAACGTACACAGGAGTTGCTGCAACTGGAGGAACTGGAACTGGGGCTACATTTACTGTAATTAGATCTGGCAGCGGTGCTGTGGCTTCCGTAACTGTTGCCTCTGGTGGAAAAGATTATGCTTCAGGACAAGTTCTTTCTATTGCTGGAACTTTAGTTGGTGGTACTTCTCCAACAAATAATATTTCTGTCACAATTACTGCCGTCACTTCTACTACAACAACAGCAACATTTAGTCCTATTGTTAAATTCACTACAGCTCCTGCTAGTGGAACTAATAATGTTTCAATCCGTTACCTACCACTATAAATCACATGTCAGCAACTAAACCCGCAACTAGAGCAGAATTAAAAGCATACGCTTTAAGGAGACTTGGTTATCCAGCAGTGGATGTGAATGTTTGTGATGAACAACTAGAAGACCTTCTGGATGAGGCAATTGGTCATTATCAAGAATTCCATTATGAAGGTTCTTATAGAACACTAATTAAGATTGAAGTTACTTCTGCTATGAAGACAGTTGCCACTAGTTCTTCAGCAATTACAGGAACCTCCTGGTTGGAAGCAAATCCATATGTTGAACTTCCTCCTGGAGTTCTTGGAGTAGATAACGTGTTTACTCAAGTCAGTGCCTCTTCAACAATCCCAGGAAATATATTTAATATCAAATATCAATTATTCTTAAATGATATCTACGCATTTACTAATAATCAAATCCTACACTATTACATGGTCCAAAACTATCTAGAAACCTTGGATTGGGTTACTAATTCTAGATTGTATAAGAGACTTAGATACACATCAAATACAAATAAGTTATATGTAGATATTGATTGGTCTGAACTCGGGGTAGGTGAATATATTGTTGTAGATTGTGTAATAGGTGTTGATCCAGTTCTATATCCCAAAACTTATAATGAGCATTGGTTGAAAAACTACGTTACCGCTTTATTTAAAGAACAATGGGGACAGAACCTAAGCAAGTATGATGGAATACAAATGTTGGGTGGAGTTACTTTAAATGGAAGAAAAATTCTAGAAGAAGCAAAAGAAGAATTGAAAGAACTTGAAGAGCAGTTAAGAACAACTTTCGAACTACCACCAATGGATTTAATCGGATAGTCCTATGTCAACACACACCGCTTCATCTTGCACCCAAAGCCCAGATCCAGCACCTAGTTGCCGTTTACGATTAAATGGTACAACAGGTGAGCAGAATCTTCTAGCAGATTTAATTACCGAATCTATTGACATTTACGGCCAGGATGTATATTACATACCCAGAACTTTAGTAAAAGAAGATAGTTTATTTACTGAAGATACAATGTCCGAGTTTAATGGAGCATTTTTAATTAGAGCATATTGTAATACTATAGATGGATGGGAAGGACAAGGAGATTTATTAACTAAGTTTGGAATTCGTATCGAAGATAAAACTACCTTTGTAGTATCCAGAAGAAGATTTACCGAAGCTGTTGATGATAATGCAACTTTAATTGTTGAAGGGCGTCCTAATGAAGGGGATTTACTTTGGACACCATGGGCTAGTAGTTTATATCAAATCACTTTCGTCGAACATGAGAAACCATTTTATCAATTAGGTAAAGGATATGTATGGGAAATGAAATGTGAACTATTCCAGTATAGTCACGAAGATCTTGATACTGGCATTGTGGATGTTGATGAAATTGAAGATGAAGATGGATATACTCTAGATCTAGTATTCCCAACTGGCGGAACTGGAAACTATACACTTGGAGAAGTTGTCACTGGAGCAATATCTGGGGCAACTGGTGAGGTTGTATCTTGGAATCCAACTACCAGATCTTTACGTCTAAATAATCTAACGGGAGAATTTAAAGACAACGAAGCTGTTGTTGGTGCAACGTCAGGAACATCCAGAACAATCAATGTACTAGACTCTTATAATATGGGAGAAATTGAAGGAGCAATGAATAAATACTTTGAAGTTAAAGGGGATCTTATTCTCGACTTTACTGAAACCAATCCATTTGGTGAGATTGGAGATATGGGAGACAAATTCTAATGTTAGGTACTTACGTTTATCACGAAGTTTTCAAAAAAACCATTATTGGTTTTGGAACTTTATTTAATAATATTCAACTGAGGAGAGTTGCTGCGGATAAAACTGAAGTGATGAAAGTTCCTTTGGCTTATGGACCAGCGGAAAAATTTTTAGCAAGATTGAGACAATCACCAGATCCAACTCAACAGAAAATTCAAATTACTCTTCCCAGAATTGCATTTGAGATGGATACAATCTCATATGACTCAGAAAGAAAAGTTGCTCCTACTCAATCCATAAAGATTAAAAATACATCTGCTCAAGACGGTATTAGTACGGCTTTTATGCCAGTACCTTACAATTTAGGATTTACTCTTAGTGTTATCTCAAAAAATCAAGATGATGCTTTACAAATTGTAGAGCAAATTCTACCATACTTTCAACCATCATACAACTTTACCGTTGAGATGGTTCCGTCAATTGGAGAAACTAAAGATATTATTGTAAACTTAGATAGCGTTAGTTTTGAAGATGATTATGAAGGAGATTTAGATCAGAGAAGAGCACTGATTTATACTTTTAAATTCACTGCTAAAACATATCTATACGGACCAGTCAGAGAGCCATCAATTATCAGAAAAACTCAAATTGATAGTTATACATCAATGGATACAGTAAATGCTCCAAGAGTTCAAAGATACACTGTACAACCAGATCCATTGGATTCTGATGCGGATGATGATTTTGGATTTAATGAAGTGTACAGTAACTTTACAGATATGCAAAAATGGAATCCAGAAACAGGAGTTGATGAACCGATATGAGTACTTATGATGGACTAGATCAAGTTTTTGATGTGGAAACGACAGAGATTGTAGAATCACCAAAAGAAGTTCCTCAATCTCAAAAACCAGAAATACAACAAGATTATGAAGTAACTAGAGCACAGTTGCACAACCTTGTCATGAAAGGTCAAGAAGCCATTGATGGTATTCTCGATGTTGCCAGAAGTTCAGATCATCCCAGAGCATACGAGGTTGCTGGACAATTAATTAAGAATGTTGCAGATGTTGCCGACAAATTGATAGACCTTCAGAAAAAAATGAAAGACATCGATGAAAAACCTAGATCAAGTCCTACTACAGTTAATAATACTATGTTTGTTGGATCGACATCAGAGTTGGCAAAATTACTCAAGCAAAACTCAAAAGAAACTAAATAGAACATAGGATAAGAAAAACTTGGAGTTTAATATGACCGTTCTCAATGTTATAAGTACAAATAGTATTGCTGCGGCTGGAACAGAATATCAACTTGTAAAAACTGGTGTTTACAGAGTTAGTTCTGCATCTGCATCTACTGTTACTTTTGGTAGTGGTCCTGCTATCCAACTTTTTGCTGGTCAAGCAATTCTTCTAAAGGGTGCTAGTCCAGGAAGAGCAGCAATCACGGCTGCAACAGATTCTGCTACTGCAGTATATACACTGGGAGATCTTGTGGGAGCAACAACTGGTACTCATCCATTTGCAGTAGGAGATTTTATTGCAGTCCTAGATCCATCTTCAGTAATTGCATCTGCTTTTGAATCTGCAGATACTGTAGGTAAAACGATTACTGCAGCAACTGGTAATACAATTACTACAGATATTGACTCATCTGCTGCATCTGCTGACTATGCATATACCAGTGGTAGCAAAGCATATGTACATAGATGTGTAAAGATCACTGCAGGCAGTAATGCTATTACGGTAGAAGAAGTTCAAATTGTTGGTGGTTGATATGTTAAACGAAAATGTATCTACTGGCGGAGCTCGTAGAGCACGATTCGGTGGTATTAAACAAAGAGTAAGTTCTTCTGAAGTTATTAGTAATACTCAGAAACAAGATCAAATTGCAAAGCATCATGCTGATCATGCTGCCAAAAAGAAGTCTGCTGGAGATGAAGCACATGCAGCTGCAACCAAAGCAGGTAAAAGTCCTATGGAAGCTGAAACAGCAAGAAATAGAGCACATAGAGCATACGAAAAAGCACAGAAGAAAGCACGTCTAAACAGTTCATATATTCCTTCCTTTGGAGAATTCGTGGCGGAAGGAGCAGCTTGGACTAGAAAGGAGGGTCAGAATAAAAGTGGTGGTCTCAACGCAGCAGGTCGTGCATCTTATGAAAGAGAAAATCCTGGAAGCGACCTTAAGGCACCTTCAAAGAAGGTTGGAAATCCCCGCAGGGCGTCATTTTGTGCCAGAATGAAAGGCATGAAGACAAAGCTAACTTCTAAGAAAACTGCAAGAGATCCAGATTCTCGCATAAATAAGTCATTACGTGCGTGGAACTGCTGATGTCTAAATCACCAAACAAAGGGAAGAAAGGTTCTCCTGGAGGTCAAAAAAACTCCAAACAAAATCAGGGAAACGCAACTGCTAAGAAAGCAAAGAACGGCGGAAAGAAAAAGTGATCCCTCTAATTTTGGCATCACTTTTTACAGCAACTCCAATGGGTCCAGGACAAGTGCCACACTTTATGAGAACGTGTGATAGAATTCGTATTCATGATCCTAAGACAGGAACTAATTGGATTCTTTGCATCAATGGGGTTTATCAATTTCCTAAAAATGGTAGGCCACAAGATAGAAGTTTGCCGCAGCACAAACAACAATTGATTTAATTTATGGATTACATTGCATTCGTTATCATTGGATTGGTAGAAATCGGTCCTAATGTATGTAAAATTGATTACATGCGTCATGCTGATGTGCAATCTTTTACGATGCCGTGTGATCATATTCAAAAAATTACAAAAATTCCAGTAGGTAAATCAATATGAAAGATCCATACATTTACAGAATCCGTTCAATCGCAAAGGTGGTAGATGGCGACACTATTGATGCTAACATTGATCTCGGTTTTGATATCTGTCTCAGTAAGCGAATTCGTCTTGCGGGCATTGACACGCCTGAGAGT
>Ga0169931_10000479_pt1 | contig 65171 bp, 70 predicted proteins | sample Kivu_15m_20L_FD_129675 | JGI IMG/M metagenome (GOLD analysis project Ga0169931, IMG submission 129675) | Freshwater microbial communities from Lake Kivu, Western Province, Rwanda to study Microbial Dark Matter (Phase II) - Kivu_15m_20L... | ecosystem: Environmental > Aquatic > Freshwater > Lake... | reverse complement strand
GGCCTCGACGAGCCAGCGCGCGCTCTCGAGCTTGCCGCGCAAGTAGCGCTGCACCTCGCGCGGCTGCGCCGGGTCCTGCGCCAGCCGCGCCACGCGCGCGTCGAGTGAGACCGACGGCCACGAGGAGCGCTCGAGGCGCACTTCGAAACCGCCCTGCTCCGTGCGCTCGACGATCACGTCGGGATGCACGAGGGGCGCGGGTCCGTCGCGCAGCGCTGCACCGGGTGCGGGATCGAGCTGCGCGAGGCGTGCGAGCAGCTCGCGGAGCCGCCGGACGTCGATCGCGAGCTCGCGCGCGACGGCGGGCAGATGATTGCGCGCGAGCTCGCCGACGAACTCGCGCAGGATGCGCTGCAGCTGGCCGAAGTCGGGGTCCGCAGGATCGAGTTGCAAGAGCAGCGCCTCGATCGCGTCGTGGGCGCCGAGCCCGCGCGGCTCGAGGCGCGCGAGCGCCGCGCGGGCGGCGAGGAGCTCGGGCGCTCCGCCTTCGAGTCCGTCGAGGTCGGCCCGCGCGAGCAGCTCGTCCTCGCTCCACGGCAGGAAGCCGCGCTCGTCGAGCTGCGCGAGCAGCCAGCGCGACCACGCCTCCACGCGCGCGTCGAGTCCGAGCAGCGCGAGCTCGGCTTCGAGCTCCGCGAGCGTGTCGACATGCCGGTCGGGCTGGTTCTGGAGCCACTCGTCGTGGCGCTCCGTGGCATCGGCGCGCGCGCGGCTGCGAGCGGGCTCGAAGGGCAGCGCGCGCGGCGGCTCCTCGACCACGAGCGCCTCGTTCTGTTCGGCGGCCTCGCGCAGGAAGGTCTCGAGCTCGAGCGCGGGGAGTGCGAGCAGCTCGATCGACTGCAGCATGCGCGGCGCGAGCAGCATCTGCTGCCCCATCGCTTGCCGAAGCTCGAAGCGCTGTGCCACGCCCGGACTATCGACGCGAAAGGCGGGCGGGTTGAGCGCGAAAAGCCCCTAGAACGGGCTCCCTAGGCCTGCGGACGGCGCGGCCGCGGCAGCACCAGCTCCACCCGACCCTCGAGCGCGTCCTCGAGCACCCCCTTGTGCAGGTACTCGATGGCGCTGCCCGCCGGCAGCCCGCGCGCCATGCGCGTCACGCGCGGCGCGAGGCCCGCGGCGGCGAGCGACTCGAGCACGAGCCGCGCGGTCGCCTCGCCCTCGGCGTCGGGATCGGTGGCGAGGATCACCTCGCGCGAGCCCTCGCGCTTCACGCGCTCGACGAGCCGACCCACGAAGAGCTGCGCGGGCTCGCTGCCGTCGGCGGGATTGAGCGCCCCCATCAGCACGTGGTAGCGGCCGCGGAAGACCTTGGCGCGCTCGATCGCCTCGACGTCCTTGGGCTGCTCGACGACGCACAGGACGAGCGCGTCGCGCTCCGGATCGGCGCAGATCGCGCAGGGATTCGTGCGCGTGACGTTGCAGCAGGCGCGGCACAGCTCGGTCTCGCGCACGGCGCGCTCGAGCGCGGGCGCGAGCTCGCGCGCGGAGGGATCGCGCAGCGCGTGGAATGCAAGCCGCTCGGCCGTGCGACGCCCGACGCCCGGGTAGCGGGCGAAGGCCTCGATCAGCTTCTCGAGCGGCTCGGGATAGGCCACGGCGCGCGCACCCTAGAACAGTCCGGGCAGCTGGATGCCGCCGGTGACCTTGGCCATGGCCTCCGCGGCGAGGCGCGCGGCCTTGGCCTGTGCGTCGCGCGTCGCGGCGAGCACGAGATCCTCGACCAGCGTCTTCTCGGGCCGCGCGAGCAGCTCGGCGGACAGCTCGATCTTGACGATGCTGCGATCGCCGCTCGCCGTGACGCGCACGGCACCGCCCCCGGCGCTGCCCTCGACCGTGCGGGACTTGAGCTCCTCGCGCACGCGGTCGAGCTCGCGCTGCATCTGCTGGGCCTGCTTGAGCAGGCTGCCCATGTCGCCGAAAGCGCCGTTCATGCGTTGTCCTCGATCAGGCCGCCGAAGAGCTCGGCCACCTCGCGCGTGAAGGGATCGCTCGAACCCGCGGCGCGAGTCGCGGGGTCGTCGAGCACGAGCTGCACTTGGCGAGCGAGTGCGCTGGAGAGCAGCGCCTCGAGCGTCGCGCGCACGGTGCCATCGGCGAGCACCGCGCGCTCGGGCTCGAGCAGGCGCTGCAGCTGGATCGTGGCGCGCGAGCCGGCGGTCTCCGCGAGCGTCCCGCGGCGCTTGAGCACCTCGGCGGCCTGCGCGTGGGTCTTGGCGAGCTCCGTGAGCAGCTTGCCCCACGTTCCCTGCGGTCCGCGCTCGCGCGCGGCCGGAGCGGGACGCGCGGGCGACGTCGGGGGCGGCAGCGGGCGCACCGCCGCAGGAGCGGGAGCGCGCGCGGCCGGCGGGGCGACGGGCGGACGAAGATCGGGCGGACGAGTCTCGGCCGCGAAGCTGGCGGTCGGACTCGGCGCGGGAGCCGGCGCGGGAGCCGGCGTGAGCGGCGGCTGGGCCGCAGGCGGGCGCGCGGCCTCGGCCGCGGGTCGAGGCTCGGTGGAAGCGGCAGCGCTCGCGTGCGCCGGCGGTGCGCTAGGAGGCGCCGGCGCGAGCGGAGGGCGGGGTGGTGCCCCCGAGGCGAGGCGCGCCTCGAGCGCGATCAGGCGCTGCTCGAGCTGCGCGAGCGGCAGCGTGGTCTCCGGACGGCACAGGTCGAGCAGCGTGACCTCGAGCACGATGCGCGCTTGCTGCGGGAGGAACTCCATGCGCTCGCGCGCGTGCAGCAGCTCCTCGAGCCACAGCTGCAGTCGATCGGGGCCGAGGCGCTTGGCGCGCTCGGCAAGCCGCGTGCGGAGCTCCGCGTCCGGCTCGTGGAGCGTGGCGTCCGCCGGGCACAGGAGGCACAGCAGGCCGAGCCGCAGGTGCGCGAGCAGCGCGCCGCACAGCTCCGCTTCGCCCCCATCGGTGCGCGGCAGCACCGAGAGCAGCGCCGCGCGCTCGCCCTTCTCGACGAGCGAGAGGATGCGCTCGACCTGCTCCGCGCCGCCCTGCGGCGCGACGCGGCGCACGTCCTCGACTGTCGGCCGATCGCCGACGAGCGCGAGCAGCTGGTCCGTGATCGACAGCCCGTCGCGCAGGGATCCACGCGCGAAGCGCGCCAGCTCGGCCGTGACGCCGGGCTCCGGCGCGATGCCCTCCTTGGCGAGCACCGCGTCGAGGTGCGCGGCGATGCGCGGCTCGGGAATCAGCGACAGGCGCACCACTTGGCAGCGCGAGCGCACGGTCTCGAGCACCTTGTCGAGCTCCGTGGTCGCGAACAGGAACTTCACGTGCGCCGGCGGTTCCTCGAGCGTCTTGAGCAGCGCGTTGAACGCCGCCTTCGACATCATGTGGACTTCGTCGATGATGTAGATCTTGAAGCGCGCGCGCATCGGCGCGAAGCCGACGGCTTCCTTCAGCATGCGCACGTCGTCGACGCCGGTGTTCGAAGCCGCGTCGAACTCGATCACGTCGACGTTGGCGCCGCTCTCCGTGTCCTTGCACTGGGCGCACTCGAGGCACGGCTCGGCGGTCGGGCCGCGCTCGCACAGGAGCGCCTTGGCGAGGATGCGCGCCGTGGTGGTCTTGCCCGTGCCGCGCGGACCGCAGAACAGGTACGCGTGGCCGACGCGATCTTCCGCGATCGCGCCCTGCAGCGTGCGCATCGCCGTCTCCTGACCCGCCACCTCCGAGAAGGTGCGCGGCCGGTACTTGCGCGCGAGCACGAGGTAGGACATGGCGCTCATCCTAGCGTCGGACGAGCGGCAGACGGCGCGCGCGTGTTGCGGAGCGCGCGGGCGCGAGAGGACCTCGCGCGCGCAAGTGGGCCCGGGCTGTCGCACACGGGACCCGCGTTCTTAGGGCTGCTTCGTTCCCGACCTGACCCGGTTCGTACCGGCCCGTCGCGGCAGACCGAACCCACTTGCGCGCGCGAGGAGGAAGACAAGCGCGGGCGGCTCTCGGCCCGTGGCTGCGCGCGAGGCCACCTCGGAGGAGGTGGCGGAGAGGGCGGGATTCGAACCCGCGGTACGCTTGTGACGTACACACGCTTTCCAAGCGTGCACCTTCAGCCGCTCGGTCACCTCTCCGCCCGTGGACAGGAAGATGGCGGAGAGAGAGGGATTTGAACCCCCGGTGCCCTTTCAGGCACACCGGTTTTCGAAACCGGCGCGTTCAGCCGCTCCGCCATCTCTCCGCCGCGCCGGGCCCGTCCTAGGACAGGTCCGGCGTGTTCATGCTCTCGCGCGCCTTGCGGCGCTTGTCTTCAAAGAACCCGCGCATCAGCGCGCGCACCTCGTCGGCGCACTCGCCCTCCGCGGTCTGGCAGCGGTGGTTCATCCGCGGGTCGGTGAGCACGTTCCCGAGGGAGACCGCGCCGCCGAACTTTGGATCGCGCACCGCCCAGACTACCCGAGCCACCCGTGCGTGGGACAGGGCCCCGGCGCACATGAAGCAAGGTTCGACCGTGGTGTAGACCGTCGCGCCCACGAGCCGCTGGGCTCCGACCACCGCCGCTGCCCGGCGGAGCGCGAGCACCTCGGCGTGGGCCGTGGGGTCGCAGTCCGTGCGGGTCCGGTTGTGGCCGCGAGCGACGAGCAGCCCGTCGATCACGACGACCGCGCCGACCGGGACCTCGTCGAGGGCGAGGGCCGCGTGGGCCTCGACCAAGGCGAGCTCCAGCCCCTCGCGATCGCTCGCCACCTTCGCGCTCCCAAGCGAGCGGTCCGGAGAGGATCCGTCTCGTTCCATGGGGCGTGCGTCAGCGGGTCACGGCCGTCGAGGGGCTTGCTTCCGGCGCGGGGCGCGCGCCGCGCCGGAGGCTTGTACTGGTACACCCAGAAGGACTCGAACCTTCAACCTTCTGATCCGTAGTCAGATGCTCTATCCAATTGAGCTATGGGTGCGTAGGGGCGGAAACTTGTAGTGACCGCGACGCCCGCTGTCAAGGGCCGCGAAGCGGCGTGCGACGCGTGGACTCGCGCGCGCAGGGCAGTAGGCTCTGGCGCATGGCCGAACATCGCGCTCCCTCCCACCTGATCAGCCTCGCCGACCTCGTCCCCGGGCAGGTGGCCGACCTCCTCGACCTGTCGATGCGGCTCAAGAACCGCCCGGCCAAGGCCAGCCTGTCAGGCAAGACCGTGGGCCTTCTGTTCTTCCGCGGCTCCCTGCGCACGCGCACCTCGTTCGAGGCCGCGATGACGCAGCTCGGCGGCAACACGATCAACCTCTCCGCGGCGAGCGACTTCTGGGAGCTCGAGACGGCCGAGGGCACGATCATGGACGGGCGTGCGCCCGAGCACGTCAAGGACGCGGCGGCGGTGCTCTCGTGCTACGCGAACGCGCTCGCCATCCGCCCGAAGCCGGCGGGAACGAGCTGGGAAGTCGACCGACGCGACGCCGAGATCCGGCTGTGGGCGCGGCATGCGCGCGTGCCCGTGATCAACATGGAGAGCGTGCTGTGGCACCCGCTGCAGGCGCTCGCGGACCTGATGACGCTGCGCGAGACGCTCGGCGAGCTGCGCGGACGCAAGCTCTCGTTCGTGTGGACCCAGTCCCCCACCGCGGCCAGCCCGGCGGCCGTGCACTCGCTGATGCTCGCGGCGGTTGCGCAGGGCATGCACGTGCGCGTCGCGCATCCGGCGGGCTACGAGCTCGACGGCGACGTCCTCTCGCAGGCGCGCGAGGCGGCGCGCGCGAGCGGCACCACGGTGGAAACCTGCTCGAACGCGCAGGACGGAGTGCGCGGCGCGCACGTGGTGTACGCGCGCTCGTGGCACTCGCTCGAGGACTATGGCAACCCGACGCTCGCGGCCAGCCGCCGCTCGCGCGCGAGCGGCTGGACGATCGACGAGAAGCTCATGGCGCTCGGCGACCATGCCAAGCTGATGCACGCCATGCCCGTGCGCCGCAACCTCGAGGTCGTCGACGACGTGCTCGACGGCCCGCGCAGCCTCGTGGTCCAGCAGGCCGAGAACCGCCTGCACTCCCAGAAGGCCGTGCTGCAGCAGCTGCTCGGCGGCTAGGCGCGCGAGCGCGCACCCAAGGTCGACGCCGCGGCGAGCCCCTGCGAGGCTCGCCGCGCTCCATGTTCGGCCCGTTTTTGGCGCTCCGGCGCGGCGACGCCACGCCGCACCCGCGCTACCCTTGCCGTCGTTCCCACCCGCGCGCGGAGCACCCCATGTCGGCACCGGATTTCGTCCACCTGCACGTGCACAGCGAGTACTCGCTGCTCGACGGCGCCAACCGCATCGAGGACCTCGTCAAGGCCTGCGTGGCCGACGGGCAGGGCGCGATCGCGCTGACCGACCACGGCAACATGTTCGGCGCGATCGAGCTCTACCAGAAGGCGCGCGCGCAGAAGATCAAGCCGCTGCTCGGCTGCGAGGTGTACATCGCCAAGCGCTCGCGCCTGCAGCCACACAACAAGACCGAGAACGGCTACCACCACCTCACGCTGCTCGCCCGCAACCACGAGGGCTACCGCAACCTGCTCAAGCTGTGCTCCGAGGCCTACATCAACGGCCTGCACACGCGCCCGCGCATCGACAAGGAGTTCCTCTCGCGCCACGCCGCGGGAATCTCGTGCCTCTCGGGCTGCCTCGCGGGCGAGGTCAACCAGCTGTTCCTGCGCGGCGACGAGAAGAAGGCCGAGGACGTCGCGAGCGAGTTCCGCGACCTGTTCGGGCCGGAGCATTTCTGGCTCGAATTGCAGCGCAACGGCATCGACATTCAGGACAAGGCCAACGAGGCCCTGTGGCGCCTGCACCAGCGCACCGCGATCCCGATCGTCGCGACGAACGACATCCATTACCTGCGGCACGAGGACTGCAACGCGCAGGACGTGCTCTTGTGCATCAACACGGGCGCCAAGCGCTCGGACGAGAAGCGCTTCCGCTTCGACACCGACTCGCTCTTCTTCCGCAACCGCGCGGAGATGGGCGAGATCTTCCGCGACATGCCCGAGGCGCTCAAGGCGACCATGGACGTGGCCGGGCAGGTCGATCTCACGATCGAGATGGGCAAGTACCACGTGCCGGTGTTCCGCTCCGACACGGGCGAGAGCCCCGACGAGCTCTTCGACCGGCTGTGCGACGAGGGGCTGCGGCGCATGTACGGCGGCGAGAACGCCAAGGCGCGCGAGCGACTCGAGTACGAGAAGAAGGTCATCCGCCAGATGGGCTTCGTGTCGTACTTCCTGATCGTGTGGGACCTGATCCGTTGGGCGCGCGAGAACGGCGTGCCGGTCGGTCCGGGCCGCGGCTCCGCGGCGGGCGCGATGGTCGCCTATGTGCTCGGCATCACAAAGGTCGAGCCGCTCAAGTACGACCTCCTGTTCGAGCGCTTCCTGAACAGCGCGCGCGTGTCGATGCCCGATATCGACATCGACTTCTGCAAGGAGGGACGCGAGAAGGTCCTCGCCTACACGCGGCGGCGCTACGGCGACGAAAACGTCGCGCAGATCGTGACCTTCGGAACGATGGCGTCGCGCACGGTGGTCCGCGACGTGGGGCGCGTGCTCGACGTGCCGCTCAAGGACATCGACCGCATCGCGAAGAAGATCCAGGCGGGCCCCAACGCGCCTTCGCTGGCGGAGGCGCTCGAGAAGGATCCTGAGCTGATCGCGATCAAGAACGAGAGCGCCCAGTTCGCCGAGGTGTTCGAGTTCTCCACCAAGCTCGAGGGCATGGCGCGCCACATCTCGACGCACGCCGCGGGCGTTGTGATCGCCGACCGCCCGATCATGGACTACGTGCCGCTCGCGCGGCACGACACGGACGTCGTCACGCAGTGGCCCGCGCCGCAGCTCGAGGAGCTCGGGCTGCTCAAGATGGACTACCTAGGCCTGCGCACGCTGACGATCCTCGAGCTCACGCTCGAGTACTTGCGCACGCGCGGCATCACGCCGCCCGACCTCGACAACCTGCCCGACGATCCGCGCACCTACCAGATGCTGACGGCCGGCGACACGCTCGCCGTGTTCCAGCTCGAATCCGAAGGCATGCGCAAGCTGCTCGCGCGCATCAAACCCGACCGCTTCGAGGACCTGATCGCCGTGCTCGCGCTGTATCGCCCCGGCCCGCTCGAGTCGGGCATGGACTCGATGTTCACGCGCCGCAAGCACGGTGAAGAACAGGTCAGCTACCCCCACGCTTCGGTCGAGCCGATCCTGCGCGACACCTACGGGTGCATCGTCTACCAAGAGCAGGTCATGCTCATCTCGAGCGCGCTCGGCGGCTTCTCGCTCAACGAAGCTGACAACCTGCGCAAGGCGATGGGCAAGAAGAAGCCCGAGATCATGGAGAAGTTCGCCGCGCAGTTCGTCGCCGGCGCCGTGAAGAACGGCTGCCCCGAGGCCGATGCGCGCGAGCTGTGGGACAACATCGTCAAGTTCGGCGGCTACGGCTTCAACAAGTCGCACTCGACGGCGTACGCGCTGATCACGTACCAGACCGCGTACCTGAAGGCGAACCACCGCGTCGAGTTCCTCGCGGCCAACATGGCCTGCGAAATGGAGTCGTCGGACAAGGTCAAGGCGCTGGTCGACGACGCGCGGCGCGCGCGCGTGCCGGTGCTACCGCCGGACCTGCGGCACTCGCGCTGGCACTTCGTACCCGAGGAGCACTCGATCCGCTACGGGCTCGGCGCCATCAAGGGCACGGGCGAGCGCGCGATCGGCGCGCTGCTGGAGGCGCGCAAGAAACTCGAGGAGCGCCGGGCCAACTTGTCGTTGCACGAGCTGTGCCGCGCGTGCGATCCGGCCGAGGTGCCCAAGCTGTGCTGGGAGACGCTGGTCAAGGCCGGCGGCTTCGACTTCACGGGCCACAACCGCGGCGCGGTGCTCGCCTCGCTCGACGTCGCGATGACGGAAGCGCAGCGCGCGGCCGCCGACCGGCGCTCGGGTCAGGGCTCGCTCTTCGGCGGCCCCGCTCCGGCGGCGCGCGCGAGCGTCGCGGCCAGCGCAGGCGACGGCATCGACGACTCGAAGGCGTGGTCGAAGGGCGACACGCTCAAGGCCGAGCGCGAGGCGCTGGGCTTCTACCTCTCCGGCCACCCGCTCGAGGAACGCGCGGGCCTGTTCGCGATGCTCTCGAGCTGCAGCACGGCGCAGCTGGGCGAGCGCTCGCCCGAGACGGAGATTCAGATCGCCGGTCTGGTGGTCTCGCTGGCGGTCACGGTGGTGAAGAACGGCAAGCTCGCCGGCCAGAAGATGGCGCGCATGCGCCTCGAGGACCTCGACGGCGGCGTCAACGTGACCGTGTTCCCGAAGGCCTACGAGCAACACAAGGCCAAGCTCGTGGAAGACACGGTCGTGATCGTGCGCGGCAAGGTCGAAGAGCGCGCCGAGGAGCCCGGCCTGCTGCTCGGGGACGTGCTGACCGTCGAGGAGGCGCTGGCGCGCTTCGAGGGCGGCGTGATCGTGCACGTCGAGCCCGAGGACAAGGACCTGCTCGTGCCGCTGCGCGACACGCTGCGCCGCCACGTGGGTCGACGGCCGGTGTACCTGCAGGTGCGCGGAACCGACGGCGCGATCCGGCGCGTGCGCACCGCTGCGGACTGCCACGTGCGCATCTCGGCCGAGCTCGCGGAGCAGGTCGACCGCCTGCTGGGCAAGGGCCGCATGCGACTGGCGCGGCTCTAGGCGCGCGGAACGCAGGTCGGTCGCGAGCGTGCGTGACCTCGCGCGGGGACAGAACCGATCGAGCGTGAAGAGCAGAGAGGGCCGCTCGCGCTGGCGCGAGCGGCCCTCTCCTATTTGCTAGAGCTGCGCGGGAAGCGACTAGGCGCCGGCGCCGGCCTTGCCGCTCTTCTTCTTCGCCGGAGCCTTGGCCTCGGCAGCGACCACCGGTGCGGCGGCCTCCTGCTTCGGCGTGCGCTCGACGAACTCGATGATCGCCTGCTCGCCACCGTCGCCGAGGCGACGCTTGGCCATCTTCAGGATGCGCAGGTAGCCGCCCGGACGGCCCTTGAAGCGCGGTCCGATGACCTCGAACAGCTTCTTCGTGGCCGTCTTGTCGCCGAGGCGCGACTGCACGAGGCGACGGCGGTGCACCGTGGCTTCCTTGGAGAGGGTCACGAGCTTTTCCACGAAGGGACGCAGGTTGCGCGCCTTGGGGAGCGTCGTCTTGACGCGCTCGTGGGTGATCAGGCTCGCCGCGAGGTTGCGAATCATCGCATCGCGGTGGGCGCTGGTTCGGGAGAGGTGGTTGCCTGCTCGTCCGTGACGCATGGCGGTTCGTTCTCAGGTTGGGACCGCTGTGCGGTCTAGTTGCCGGTCTTCATGCCGAGCGAGAGGCCACGCTCGGCGAGCTTGCTCTTGATCTCGGTGAGCGACGTCTTGCCGAGGTTCTTGAGGTTCATGACGTCGGTCTCGCTCATCGAGACGAGCTGGCCGATGGTGGTGATGTTGGCGCCGTCGAGGCAGTTCTTCGCGCGCACGGAGAGCTCGAGCTCGGCGACCGAGGCCGTCATGACGGCCGAGGACTTGCTCGTCTCGCGATTGCGCTCCGCGTAGGGCGAAGTGCTCGGCTCTTCGGCCAGCGGCGACTCGTCGCGGCTGGACTCGAACAGCACGAAGGGGTTCAGGTGCTTGCGATAGATCTTGGCCGCTTCCGTGAGCGCCAGATCCGGCGCGACGGTGCCGTCGGTCCAGACCTCGATCACGAGGCGATCGTAGTTCGTGAACTTGCCGACGCGGGTCGCCTCGACCGAGTAGCGCACGCGGTGGACGGGAGAGTAGATCGAGTCCACCGGGATCGTGCCCAGCTGGTTCTTGTCGACCATGTTCTCCTCGGCCTGCACGTAGCCACGGCCCTTGCGCACGTCGAGCTCCATCTTGAACTCGCGGTCGCCGGTCAGCGTGAGGAGGTGCAGGTCCGTGCTGACGACCTTGGCGTCGCCGGGGCACTGCACGTCAGCACCCGTCACCGGTCCCTTGCCCTTCTTTTGGATGCGGCAGGTGATCGGGTCGTTGCCGTCGTGACGGATGCGCAGGCGCTTGACGTTGAGGATGATGTCCGTCACGTCTTCGAGCACGCCCGAGAGCGAGTCGAACTCGTGCGCGGCACCCTCGATGCGCACGGCGGTCACCGCAGTACCCTCGATCGACGAGAGCAGCACGCGGCGCAGGCCGTTGCCGATGGTGTGGCCGAAGCCCTGCTCGAACGGCTCGACGACGAAGCGGCCGTACTCCTTGGTCAAGGTCGCCTTGTCGGGCACGACCTTGCTGGGCAGTTCGAAGTTGCGCCAACGAATTCTCATGGTGCGTGGGGTCCTGTCTGGAGCCTTCTAAGCTTGCGAACGGCGACGCGAGCGCTACTTCGAGCAGAGCTCGATGATGAGCTGTTCCTGGATCGGGTGCGGCACGTCCTCGCGCTTGGGCATCGCGGCGACGCGGACCGTCAGGTTGTCACGATTGACGTCGAGCCAGGTCGGAACCGGCTGCGACTTGTTGATCTCGAGGGCGTCGGCAACCTGCTTGCGGACCGACTCCTTCTGGCGCACGGAGACCACGTCGCCCGGGCGGACGCTGAACGACGCCACGTCGACGAAGCGACCGTTGACGGCGCAGTGACCGTGGTTCACCAACTGGCGCGCGTGGTTGCGCGACAGGGCGAAGCCCGCGGCGAGCACGACGTTGTCGAGGCGACGCTCGAGCAGCACCATCAGGTTCTCACCCGTGTTGCCCTTCATGCGCTCGGCCTCGTGGAAGTAGATCTTGAACTGCTTCTCCCACACGCCGTAGATGCGCTTGAGCTTCTGCTTCTCGCGCACGCGCACGCCGTAGTCGGTGACCTTGGCGCGCTTCTGGGCGTGAACGCCCGGCGGATAGTCGCGGCGGGAGACGGCGCACTTGTCCGTGAAGCAGCGCTGACCCTTGAGGAACAGCTTCATGCCTTCACGACGGCACAGCTTGCACTTGTTTTCGACGTAACGACCCATGTGTTCTTCCTTGTGAGCCTGTGCGCGGACTAGACGCGACGACGCTTGCGAGCGCGGCAGCCGTTGTGCGGCAGCGGGGTGCAGTCCTCGATGGCGAGGATGTTGAGACCGGAGGTGGACAGCGCGCGGATCGCGGACTCGCGGCCCGAGCCGGCACCGCGCACCTTGACGAGCACTTCGCGCACGCCCTGACGGATGGCGCCCTGAGCGGCGTGTTCCGCGGCGCGCGTCGCGGCGAAGGGCGTGCTCTTGCGCGTGCCCTTGAAGCCGACGATGCCGGCGGAGCCCCAGGCGATCGCATCGCCCTTGGCATCCGTGACGGTCACGTGCGTGTTGTTGAACGACGCCTTCACGTGCACGACGGCACGCGCGACGTTGCGCTTGATCTTCTTCTTGACTGCTGCTGCCTTGCTCATGGCGGGTTACTTCATCCCCTTCACGGACTTCTTGCCGGCGACCGTCTTGCGCGGACCCTTGCGGGTGCGGGCGTTCGTGCGCGTGCGCTGGCCGCGCACCGGCAGGCCGCGCCGGTGGCGCATCCCGCGGTAGCTGCCGATCTCGCGCAGGCGATTGATGTTCGAAGCGATCTGGCGACGGAGCTGGCCCTCCACCGGATACGTCTTCTGGATGTACGTCGCGAGCATCGCGATCTGGTCTTCCGTCAGCTCGCGCGAGCGCATGCCGCGGTCGAGACCGGTCGCGTCGCAGATCTTCTGCGCCGTGTCGCGGCCGATGCCATAGACGTAGGTGAGCGCGATTTCGAGGCGCTTCTGGGGCGGGATGTCGACGCCGATGAGACGGGGCATATGTGCTCCTTACTTGCCCTGACGCTGCTTGTGCGTCGGCTCCTTGCAGATGACAAAAACGACGCCGCGGCGGCGAACGACCTTGCAGTTGGCGCACATGCGCCGAACGCTGGAACGCACTTTCATTCCTGGGGACTCCGTTGCTTTCGATCGCCGCGATAGATGATGCGGCCCTTGGTCAGGTCGTAGGGGGACATCTCGACCGTGATCTTGTCGCCGGGCAGGATGCGGATGTAGTGCATGCGCATCTTGCCGCTGACGTGTGCGAGAATTTGGTGGCCCGACGCCAGCTTGGCGCGGAAACGGGCGTTGGGGAGCGCCTCGGTGACGATGGCTTCCACCGTGATCGGCTCTTCCTTGGCCATCAGCGCTGCTCCCCCCGCGCGGCCGCGAGCATGGCCGAATACACCTGATCCGGGGTGCGGCTGCCGTCGAGGTCGGTGAGCACGCCGCGGGCGCGGTAGTGCGCCTCCACGGGCCGGGTCTGCTCGCGGTAGACCGAGAGGCGCTTCTCGACCACCTCGCGGGAGTCGTCGGTGCGCTGGTACAGGGCGCCACCGCACTTGTCGCACAGCCCCGCCCTGGCGGGCGGCGAGAAGCGCTCGTGGTGCACGTGGCCGCAGGCCTTGCAGGTCCAGCGGCCGGTGAGACGCTCGATCAGCGCCGCGTCGGCCACGGACAGATTGAGCGCGCGGACCGTCGATCCGGCGAGCCGTGCGTCGAGGGCCTGGGCCTGCGCGACCGTGCGCGGGAAGCCGTCGAGCAGGTAGCCGGCCTTGCAGTCCGACTTGCCCACGCGATCGAACAGCATGTCAATCACGAGCGCGTCCGGCACGAGCTGGCCCGACTCCATGAACTGCTTGGCCTTCTGGCCGAGCTCCGTGCCCTTGCCGAGGTTCTCGCGGAACAGGTCGCCCGTCGAGACGTGCGGAGACGACAGTGCTCCCGCCAGGCGCGCGGCCTGGGTCCCCTTTCCGGCCCCCGGGGGCCCGAGCAGGATGAGCACGGTCTGCATGGGGGTTACTTGCGCGTCCAACCGGCAGCGCTGGCGTTGCCCTTCATGAAGCCTTCGTAGTTGCGCATCACGAGCTGAGCGTTGAGCTTGTCGACGATGTCCATCGCGACGCCCACGACGATCAGCACGGACGTGCCGCCGAGGAAGTAGGCCATGGCCGGCGAGAGCGGCGTGCTGGCCGTGACGAAGCCCGGGAGCACCGAGAGCACCGCGAGGAAGGCGGCGCCGACGACGGTGATGCGGGTCAGCGTGTGGTCGAGGAACTCGGCCGTCTTCTGGCCCGGACGCAAGCCCGGGATGAAGGAGCCGCGCTCCATCAGGTCCTTGGCGATCTGGTCAGGCTGGAACATCAGCCGGTTCCAGAAGAAGCAGAAGGCGAAGATCAGCGTGATCTGCAGGACGATGTGCACGAAGCCGCGCGGGTCGTTGAACACCGTCTCGAGCCAGTTGAGGTCGAGCGCGGCGAACAGCACGCCCGGCAGCACGAAGATGATCGACGCGAACACGATCGGCATGACGCCGGCCATGTTGATCTTGAGCGGCAGGAAGTGCTTCTGGCCGCCGTAGACGCGCTGGCCCTTCGTCAGGCGCGCGTACTGGATCGGGATGCGGCGCGTGCCCTTGGTGATGTAGACGATCACCACCACGATCGCGATCCACAGACCGATCAGGTACACGATCGTGTCGTAGAAGTCCGCGTCCCCCGCCATCTGCGCGAGCGCGAGCGGGATGTCGGCGCAGATGCCTGCCATGATGATCAGGCTGGCGCCGTTGCCGATGCCGTACTCGGTGATCAGCTCGCCGACCCACATGCAGAACATCGCGCCGGCCGTGAGCGAGAGCATCACCACGAGCGCGAGTCCGAGGCCCGAGCCGATGCTCGAGTCGATCATGTTGGGCGACTGCAGGAACACGCCCGTGTAGACGAACAGGGCCTGGATCAGCGCGATCGGGACCGCGAGCAGGCGCGTCCACTGGTTGATGCGCTTCTGGCCCGAGGCGCCTTCCTTGGCGATCGCTTCGATCTTCGGGCTCACCTTGGTGAGCATCGAGAAGATGATCGAGGCCGAGATGTACGGCATGATGCCGAGCGAGAAGATCGAGGTGCGGCCGATGTCACCGCCCGAGAAGGCGTTCATCAGGCCGAACACGCTCTGGTTCGCGTTCTGGGCAGCCTCGCGGAGAAACGACGGGGACATGCCCGGGATCGGCACTTGGAAGCCGAACCGGTACGCGAGCAGGAGCCCGAGCGTGACGAGGATTCGTTGCCTCGTCTCGGGAACCTTGAGCAGCTGGAGTGCGCCGCCTTGGTTCTCCACTAGGCCTGCCCCTCCGAGGCGCAGCTCTCGCCCGCGGTCGCGAGAACGACGACCGTACCGCCGGCCTTCTCGATCTTTTCCTTGGCCGTCGCGCTGAACTTCTCGGCGTGGACCGTGAGGCGCTTCTTGAGCTCGCCCGAGCCGAGGATCTTGAGCAGCGGGGCATCCTTGGACGCGAGGGCGCGGGAGACGATGGCCTCGAAGTTGACCGTCGCGCCGTCGTCAAAGGCGTTGAGCGTCTCGACGTTGACCACGGTGTAGTCGACGCGGAAGCGCGCGTTCGTGAAGCCGCGCTTGGGCACGCGGCGATAGATCGGCATCTGACCGCCTTCGTAGCCGGGGCGGCGCGAGGTGCCCGAGCGGGCGCCCCAACCCTTGTGACCGCGGCCGGAGGTCTTGCCGAGGCCGCTGCCGATGCCGCGGCCTACGCGCTTGCGCTGCAGGTGCTTGATGCCCTTGTCCTGGACCGTCTTGAGGTTCATCGCTGGCTTCCGTCGAGAAGTGAGGAGGGAGGGATCAGACTTCGACGCCGCGCAGGTCGCGGATCGTCTCGCGGGTGCGCAGCTGGGCCAGCGCGGCGAGCGCGGCCTTGACCGCATTCACCGGGTTGGTCGAGCCGTAGGACTTGGTGAGCACGTTCTTGATGCCGGCCATCTCGCACACCGCGCGCACCGAGGCGCCCGCGATGATGCCCGTACCGGGCGAGGCCGGGATCAGGCGCACGCGCGAGGCACCGAAGGTGGCCTCGACTTCGTGCGGGATCGTGCCGCCGTCGGTGACGGGGACGCGGATCAGGTGCTTGCGACCGTCGCGGGCAGCCTTGTCGAGGGCGCCGGGGACCTGCGGTCCCTTGCCGTAGCCCAAGCCCACCACGCCGTCGCGGTTGCCGCACACCTGCAGCGCCGCGAAGGAGAAGCGACGGCCGCCCTTGACCACCACCGCGCAGCGGTTGATGCGGACGAGCACCTCCGACAGGGTCGAGAGCTGCTCGACCTCGCGGATGTCCAGATAACGAATGCCTTCCATGTGCTTCCTCGAGAAGTCGTGCTTGTGTGCTGGGCCGGAGTGCGGGTGAGCGCCTAGAACTTGAGTCCGGCTTCGCGCGCCGCGTCGGCGAGGGCCTTGATGCGCCCGTGGAAACGGGCCGAGCCGCGATCGAACACGACCGCAGTGATGCCGGCGGCGAGCGCCTTCTTGGCGATCTCGGCGCCGACCACGCGGGCGCGGTCGGACTTGTTCTTGCCCTTGAGCGCATCGGCCATGGACTTCGCCGTCGTGGTGGCGGCACACAGGGTGCTGCCCTTCACGTCGTCGATCACCTGGGCGGAGATGTGCTTGACGGAGCGGCTGACCGAGAGCCGGGGGAGGCTCGAGGTGCGGCGGATGTTGGCGCGGACGCGCCACTTGCGGCGCTGACGGCGCCCCTGCTTGAGGATCGTGGCCTTCATGATCAGCTACCGAAGCTCTTACCAGCCTTGAGACGGACGTACTCGCCCTTGTAGCGCACACCCTTGCCCTTGTAGGGCTCGGGCTTGCGGGACGAGCGGATGCGGGAAGCGGTCATGCCCACCTTCTGCTTGTCGTAGCCGGTGAGCACGATCAGCGTGTTGGTCGGGCAAACGGCGTTGACGCCCTCGGGAAGCACGACCTCCACGGGCTGGCAGAAGCCGACCGAGAGCACGACCTTGCGGCCCTGCACGGCGGCGTTCCAGCCGACGCCCACCACCTCGAGCTCCTTCTGGTAGCCCTTGGTGACACCCTCGATCATGCTCGCGATCAGCGCGCGCATGGTGCCGTGCATGGCGCGGGTCTCGCGGGTCTCGCCCGCGCGTTCCACCGTCACCTGCTTGCCATCGGTCGAGACCTTGATGTCGGAGCGGACCGGGAACTCGTTCGAGCCCTTGGGGCCCTTCACGCGGACCTTGCCGGCCTCGATCTTCACCTCGACGCCCGCGGGGATGACCACGGGCTGCTTTCCTACGCGCGACATGGCTAGTACACCTTGCAGAGGACCTCGCCGCCCGCATTGATCTTGCGCGCGGTCCGGTCGGACACGATGCCCTGGTTGGTGGAGAGGATGTAGACGCCGAGGCCCCGCAGGACCGAGGGGATGTCCTTGGCGTTGCTGTACACGCGGCAGCCCGGCTTCGAGATCCGCTCGATCTTGCGGATCACCTTCTCGCCGTCGGGGCCGTACTTGAGGCGAATCGTGAGCGTGCTCGAGGGCGAACCCTCGGCCACCTCGTACGAGTCGACGAAACCCTCTTCCTTGAGGATCTGCGCCACGCCCACCTTGATGCGGGAGGCGGGCATGGTCACCGTCTTGGCGCCGACGGCATTGCCGTTGCGCACGCGGGTGAGGAGGTCTGCGATCGGATCGGTCATCATCGGAATGGGGCTCCTACCACGACGCCTTGCGCATGCCCGGGATCTCTCCCTTGAGCGCCTTCTCGCGCAGGCAGATGCGGCAAATGCCGAACTTGCGGTACACGGCACGCGGACGACCGCAGATGCCGCAGCGGTTGTAGCGCCGAGACGAGAACTTCGGCGTCTGCTTGCTCTTGATGACGAGACAGGTCTTGGCCATGGGTCAGTTCACCTTCTCCTCGGCGGACTTCTTCTTCTTTTTGTCGCCAGCTTCCTTCTGAACGAACGGCATGCCGAGCTCCTTGAGCAGGTGATAGCCGCGCTCATCGGTGCCCGCCGTCGTGACGAAGGTGATGTCCATTCCCTGAGCGAACTCGATCTTGTCGAGCTCGATCTCCGGGAACACGGTCTGGTCGGCGAGGCCGAGCGTGTAGTTGCCGCGGCCGTCGAGACGGTCCTTCACGCCGCGGAAGTCGCGGATACGCGGAAGGACGATCGAGATCAGGCGGTCGGCGAATTCCCACATGCGATCGCCGCGCAGGGTCACCGCGCAGCCGATCGGCATGTTTTCGCGCAGCTTGAAGGCGCTGATCGCCTCGCGCGACTTGCGGATCGTCGGGGTCTGGCCGGTGATCATCGCCATGTCCTTGGCGGCGGCCTCGGCGCGAGCCTTGTTCTCGACGGCCTTGCCGATGCCCATGTTGACGACGATCTTCATGAGCCGGGGCGCAGCGTGGTCATTGGTGATGCTGAAGCGCTCGCGCAGCTTCGCCTTGACCTCGTTGGCGTACTTTTCCTTGAGACGGGGTGCCATGGGAGTTCCTGGTGGGGCGCTACTTGGCCGCCTTCTTGGTCTTGGAAGCGCTGGTCTTCGTCGCGGCGCTCTTCTTGGCATCGCCACCGACGCGGGCCACGTTGCTCGCGTGGATCGAGCACTCTTCCTGAATGCGCTGTCCCTTGGGGTTCTGCTGGGTCGGCTTCTTGTGCTTCCAGCGCAGGTTGACGCCCTCGACGATCACGCGACCTTCGCGCGGCAGGGATTCCTTGACGACACCCTGCTTGCCCTTGTCGTTGCCCGACAGGACCTTGACGGTGTCGCCCTTCTTGACGTGCAGGCCCATCAGACGACCTCCTGAGCGAGCGAGATGATCTTCATGAAGTTGCGCTCGCGCAGCTCGCGCGCGACCGCGCCGAAGATGCGCGTGCCCTTGGGGTTGTTCTCGGCGTCGATCAGCACGATCGCGTTGCGGTCGAAGCGCACGTAGGTGCCATCGTCGCGACGGGTCGCCTTGCGGGTGCGGACGATCACGCCCTTCGCCACCGAGCCGGCCTTGACGTCCGAGCTCGGGAGCGCCTTCTTGACGGCCACGACGACGATGTCACCGAGACCGGCGACGCGGCGGTGCGTTCCGCCGAGCACCTTGATGCACTGGACACGCTTGGCGCCGGTGTTGTCGGCGACGTCCAGGAACGTTTGCATCTGGATCATGGGTCAACCTCAGATCTTGGCGATGTCTTGGACTTCGGCACCGCGATCGACGGCCGCGGACACGACGCTGACGAGACGCCAGCGCTTGAGCTTGCTCATGGGGCGGGTGGTCATGATCTCGACCGTGTCCCCCAGCTTGGCCGCGCCGTTCTCGGCGTGGACGTGGTAGCGCTTGCGCTCGCGGATGTACTTGCCGTACTTGGGGTGCGGGTACATGCGCTCGATCTGCACGACGATGGTCTTGTCCATCTTGGTGGAGACGACGGTCCCCACCATCGTGCGACGGCCCGCGCGGTCCGCGGTCGGCTTGAGTTCTTCGGTCATGGGACTAGCGCGGCTCCTGTCCGCGGATCTTGCTGGCACGCTCGTGCAGGATGGTCTTGATGCGGGCCACCTCGCGGCGCACCTCGCGGATGCGCGAGGGGTTGGCCGAAGCTTCGGTGGCGCTCTTGAAGCGCAGGCCGAACAGCTCCTTCTCGAGGTTCTTGAGTTCGAACTCGAGCTCGCCGTTCGTCTTGCCGCGGATCTCGTCGATCTTCATCGTCAGTGCTCCGTTCAAATCGCGTGGGGTGCTTGGGTGCCGTGCGCGATCAGGTGGTGGGCAGACGCTTCACCATCTTCACCTTGATGGGAAGCTTGTGAGCAATGCGCTTGAAGGCCAGCTTGGCCTTGTCCTCGGTCACGCCGCCGAGCTCGAACAGGATCGTGCCCGGCTTGATCACCGCGGCCCAGAACTCCGGTTCGCCCTTGCCGGTACCCATGCGGGTTTCGGCCGGCTTCGCGGAGATCGGCTTGTGCGGGAAGACGCGGATCCAGATCTTGCCCTGACCGCCGATGGCGCGGGAGCAGGCCACGCGGCCGGCCTCGATCTGGCGGCCGCTGATCCACGCCGCGTCGAGCGACTGGAGGCCGAAGTCACCGAAGGCCACGCGGTGGCCGGCGGTCGCGGTGCCGCGGATGCGTCCGCGGTGAACCTTGCGGTACTTGGTACGGTTGGGTTGCATCGCCATGGTTCAGGTCTCCTAGGCGCCGGTCTGGGGAGCGAGGGACTCGCGCGAGATGCGACCGCGACGGGGCGAGCGATGACCGCTGCCTTCGCCGCGGGGCGCCACGCCCGACTGCTGCTGGAAGTCGAGCTTCTGGCCGGGCTCGAGGTCGCCCTTGTAGATCCAAACCTTGATGCCGATGACACCGTAGGTGGTCTTGGCGATCGCGGTGCCGTAGTCGACGTTGGCGCGCAGCGTCGAGAGGGGCACGCGACCTTCGCGGTCCTTGGCTTGGCGCGCCATTTCGGCGCCGCCGAGGCGGCCGTTCAGCTCGACCTTGCAGCCCTTGGCACCGGCCTGCATGGTCGACTGGATGGCCTTCTTCATCGCGCGGCGGAACGCCATGCGCTTCTCGAGCGCCTCGGCGATCACCTCGGCCACGAGGGTCGACTCGAGCTCGGGGCGCTTGATCTCGCGCACGGTCAGGTGGACCGTCTGACCGGCGAGCTTCTGCAGCGCTTCCTTGAGCTGGTCGACGCGGGCGCCCTTGCGGCCGACAAGCACGCCGGGACGCGCGGTGTGGACGATCACGTTGACGGCGTCGGCGGTGCGCTCGATCTCGACGCGCGGGATCCCGGCGCCCTTGAAGTCCTTGGCGATCGCCTTGCGGATCATGTCGTCCTGGATCAGCAGCTTGCCGAAGTCCTGCTTGCGCGCGTACCAGCGCGAACGCCAGGGCTCGATGCTGTTGAGGCGGAAACCGGTCGGGTGAACTTTCTGGCCCATCTCACGCTTCCTTCGACTTCTTGGACGCGCGGCGCTTCTTGCTGCCGCCCTCGACTTCGCTCAGCACGACCGTGAGGTGCGCGGTCATCTTCTTGAACGGCATGGCGCGGCCCTGGGGACCCGGGCGGAAGCGCATGCGGCCCTGCAGCATCGGACCGTCATCGGCGCGGCAGTCCTTGACCACCAGCGCGTTGACGTTGACGGCCTCGTCGTTGTTGCCGGCGTTGGCCATGGCCGAACGCACGAGCTTGCCGTAGTACTCCGCGGCGCGCTTGTGCTGGAACTGCAGCACTTCGAGCGCCTCGTTGACACCGCGGCCGCGGATCAGGTCGGCGACGAGCCGGGCCTTGCGGGCGGTGATGCGTGCGAAGCGGTGCTTCGCGGTGAACGTCTTGGTCTCGACCATGGATCAGGCCCCCGGAGCCTTGTCGGCTTCCTTCTTGTTCGTGTGACCCTTGAACACGCGGGTCGCGGCGAACTCGCCCAGCTTGTGACCGACCATGTCCTCGGTGATGAACACCTTGTAGTGGTGGCGGCCGTTGTGCACGAGGAACGTGAGGCCGACGAACTCGGGCGTCACGGTCGACGAGCGCGACCAAGTGGTGATCGGATCCTTCTTGCCCGACTTGGTCAGCTTGGCCACCTTCTTCAGCAGCTTCGCGTCGACAAACGGGCCCTTCTTCAGGCTGCGGCTCATGGATCAGTGCTCCTAGACCTTGTGCCGGCTGCGGACGATGAAGCGGTCGGTCGGGTGGTTCTTCTTGCGCGTCTTGAGGCCCTTGGCCTTCAGACCCTTGAAGTTGCACGGGTGGCGACCGCCCTTGGTGCGGCCTTCGCCGCCGCCGAGCGGGTGGTCGACGGGGTTCATGGTCGTGCCGCGGACGTGCGGGCGACGGCCCATGTGGCGGTGACGACCGGCCTTGCCGATCGACACGTTCTGCCAGTCGAGGTTGCCGATGCGACCGATGGTCGCGCGGCAGCGCAGGTGAACCTTGCGCACTTCGCCCGACGGCATCAGCAGGATGGCCCACTCGCCTTCCTTCGCGGTCAGCTGCGCGGCGGTGCCGGCGGTGCGGCACATCTGGCCGCCGCGGCCTTCCTGCAGCTCGATGTTGTGGATCTCGAGACCGACGGGGACGAGCGAGAGCGGCAGGCAGTTGCCGACGTTGGGGTCAGCCTTGTCGCCGTTCATCAACGTCGAGCCCACCTGCAGGCCGACGGGCGCGAGAACGTAGGCCTTCTCGCCGTCCGCGTAGTGCAGCAGCGCGATGTTGGCCGAGCGGTTCGGGTCGTACTCGATCGAGACGACCTTGGCCGGGACATCGTCCTTCCTGCGCTTGAAGTCGACCACGCGGTACTGGCGCTTGCTGCCACCGCCGATGTTGCGCGACGTCTGGTGGCCGTGGTTGTTGCGACCGCCGGTCTTGCGCAGCGGGCGCAGCAGGCTCTCCTCGGGCGTGCTGCGCGTGATCTCGTCAGAGAAGCGCAGCACGGTGCCGTGGCGGCGGCCCGCGGAGGTCGGCTTGTAGATCTTGATGGCCATCTTGGGGTACCTGCTCTTTAGAGGATCTCGATGGTCTGGCCCTGGGCGAGCGTCACCATGGCACGCTTCCAGGACTGCGATGCACCGGAGACCCAGCCGCGGCGCATGGGGCGCGCGCGCTTGGTCAGGGTGTTCACCTTGGTGACCTTGACGTTGAAGAGCTGCTCAACCGCGCGCTTGATCTCGATCTTGTTGGCATCGAGGGGCACGCGGAAGTGGTAGGAGTTGCGACCGCTGGTGTCGTAGGTCGCCTTCTCGCTGAGGACAGGCTTCTGGATGATCGAGTAGAAGCGTTCGAGCTGGTTCACGCGGCACCTCCGGTCTGGCCGACGCGCTGGGCGATGGCTTCGAGGGCGCCCGATTCCGCGAGGATCAGGCCGCCGTTGAGCACGTCGTGGGCGCACAGGTCCACGGCGAGGCGCACTTCGACGCCCGGGAAGTTGCGGAACGACTTGAAGACGCTCTCGTTCGCGGCGGCGAGCACGATCGTCGCACGGCGCGGCGAGCCGGCCGAGGCGAGCACCGCGCGGGCGGCCTTGGCCGACGGGGCGGTGAAGCTCGAGGCGTCGAACAGCGCGACCTCGTTGTCGCCGAACTTGCCGCACAGGGCCGTGCGCAGCGCGACGCGGCGCTGCTTGGCCGGCATGTGGTAGCTGTAGTCGCGCGGACGCGGGCCGAAGGTCGTGCCACCCTTGCGCCAGATCGGCGACTTCTTGTCGCCGGCGCGGGCGCGGCCGGTGTGCTTCTGCTTCCAGGGCTTCTTGCCCGAGAACGAGATCTCGGAGCGGATCTTCGTCTTGACCGTGCCCTGACGCTGGTTGGCCTTGTACATGTCCACCGAGTCCTTGAGGAGTCGGTAGAACACCTTGTCGCCGAAGGCGCTCGCGTCGAAGTCGCGCGAGGCCGGGCTCTTGGATCCGTAGACCTTGAGTTGCATGGGTCAGTCCTCGTGTCTCAGGCCTTGGCGGCGCTCTTGCGAGCGGTCTTGGCGCTCTGGACCATCACGAAGCCGTCGTTGTGCCCGGGGACCGAGCCTTCGACGAAGAGCAGGTTGCGCTCGAGGTCAACGCGCACGACCTTGAGGTTCTTGGTGGTGCAGCGCTCGACGCCGTAGTGGCCACCCATGCGCTTGCCCTTGGGCAGCTTGCCGATGCGGCGGCTGGCGATCGAGCCGGGGGCGCGCACGTTCATCGAGCCGTGCGTCTCCGGACCGCGGTTGAAGCCGTGGCGCTTGATCGTGCCGGCGAAGCCGCGACCCTTGGTCGTGCCGATCACGTCGACGACGTCACCTTCCTTGAAGACGTCGCACTTGACGACATCCCCCACCACGAGCTTGGCAGCGGCCGCGCAGCGCTCTTCCCGGAGGAAGCGCTTGGGCGAGGTGCCGGCCTTCTTGAAATGGCCGAGCAGCGGCTTCTTGACGAGCCGGTCCGGCTTGTCTTCGAAACCGAGCTGGACGGCGTCGTAGCCGTCCTTCTCCTTGGTGCGGACTTGGGCGACGACGCAGGGCCCTGCCTCGACGACCGTCACGCCCACAAGCGTGCCGTCGTCGCGGAAGAACTGCGTCATCCCGCGCTTGCGTCCCAGGATCAGCGTCATGATGCGAGGAACCTTCTAAAAAAGGTCGCCGGTTCGACCGGGGAGCCCTCCACAGCGGAGAACTCCAAAAACGCCCGGCCACGCGGCATCTGGCTTGAAGCCAGAGGTTGGATTGGTCAGAGATCGAAACAACAGACGAGCCCGCCACACGACGACGGGAGGTCCCGCCGGGGCGTCTTGGGTTCGTGATGCAGGTGCTTGTGCTTTGCAGGTCGGGCGCACCCACCACTCGGGTCGGTGCGACTCCCACGCGCTGCCGTATCCCCTTGCTCGCGATGCAGGAGGCCATCGCAACCAGCGGACGCGCAACGCGCTCGCGGCCGTCAGGCCTTGATGCGGATGTCCACCCCTGCAGGCATGTTCAGGCTCGAGAGAGCGTCCACCGTTTGGCTGGTGGGCTCGGAGATGTAGATCAGGCGCTTGTGCGTCCGGATCTCGAACTGTTCGCGCGACTTCTTGTCGATGAAGGGCGAGCGCAGCACGGTGTAGCGCTCGATCGCGGTCGGCAGGGGGATGGGGCCAGCGACGCGCGCGCCGGTGCGCTTGGCGGTGTCGACGATCTCGAGGCACGACTGGTCGAGCGCCTCGTGGTCGTAGGCTTCCATCCGGATCTGGATCTTGTCCTTCATCATGGCTTCGGTCTTCCGTGGTTCCGGCAGGGGGAGCGGGGGTCGCGTTGCCCGGCCCGCCGGGTCCGTTCGAGGCCGCCGGAGGGGTCCGGCGATTTCGAGGGCGGGGCAAGTTAGCAGCGCCCTACCCCCCCGTCAACGCTCCGCCGCCGGAAACTTTTCGGAGCCCCGTCGGCGGGCCGCCCGGGGTGGCGGCGGGCGCAGGGCGGGTGCCCGTGGCGCGAGCGTCCTGCCTAGGAGCTGAACGCGAGCCCGCGCTCGGCGAGCTCGGACTCTGGGACCGGGCAAAAACCCGCCGGGAGCATCGAGAAGCTCGCGCGTCCCTGGGACAGGGAGCGCACCGCGGTCGAGTAGCCGAACATGCGCGCGAGCGCCACTTTGCCGCGCACGATCCGCAGCGCCCCGGCGCTCTCCACCGACTCGACCTCGGCGCGCCGAGCGTTCAAATCCGCGAGAATTCCGCTGGAAAACTCGGCTGGAGTCTCGACCTCGTAGCCCATGCGCGGCTCGAGCAAGTCGAGCTCGAGCGCCTGTGCCGCCTCGCGCAGCGCCATCAGCGCGGCCTGCACAAAGGCCGACTCCGCGTCCTCGCCCGGGCGGGACTCGCAGCCCACGATGCGCACCCGCGCGCCGACGAGCGGATAGCCCAGCCGCGGCCCCGACTGGGCGCTCGAGAGGAGCGCCTCGGTGATGGCCGGGCGAAAGGCCGCGGGCAAGGCCAGCCCCGGGGCCCACTCGACGCTGACCGGCCCCTCGCCGGGGCTCTCGGACGGCCCGAGCTCGAGCTCGAGGGCGCCAAACACCGCGTGACCGGCGTGCAGGCGCTCGACGCGGCCCGCGCCTCGGGCCGGGACTGCGCCGGGGCGCGGGGCCTCGCGGTAGGTCACCCGCGGCCGCCCCATGGAGGCCTCGATGCCGTATTCGCGCTGCAGGCGATGGAGCGCCACCTCGAGGTGCAGCTCCCCCATCCCTTGGAGCAGCCACTGGCCGCTCGACTCGTCCTCGCGCTGGTGGAAGGTCGGGTCCTCGTGCGACAGGCGCGCGAGCGCGACGCGCAGCTTGTCGCGGTCGAGGGTCGAGCGCGGCTCGAGCACCATGGCGATCACCGGCTCGGGGACTTCGAGGGACTCGAGCACGACCGGCGCCGCCTCGTCGCACAGCGTGTCGCCCGTGCTGGTGCGGTGCAGGCCGGAGACCGCCACGATCTGGCCGGGCCCGGCCTCGTCGAGCGCTATGTGCGCGTCCGCGTGCACGCGCAGGAGCCGCCCGACGCGCTCGCTCGCGCGCGCGCGGGGGTTCCAAAGATGCGCACCCGCATGCAGTTTTCCCGCATAAATCCGCAGGAAGTGCAGCTCGCCGTGAGCATCGGACTGCTGCTTGAAGGCCAGCGCCACGAGCGGTGCGCGCGGATCGGCGGGGCGCTCGACGCGCGCGCGCGTGCGCGGGTCGATGCCGCTCACCGGGGGTACGTCGAGCGGCGACGGCAGGTAGTCGACGATCGCGTCGAGCAGGTGCTCGATGCCGATGTTGCGCAGCGCGGCGCCGCACAGCACGGGCAGCGCGCGCGACTCGAGGGTCGCCCGGCGCAGCACCGCGCGCAGCAGCTCGAGCGGCGGCTCGCGTCCCTCGAGCACGAGCGCGAGCAGCCCGTCGTCGAGCTCGGCGAGCGCGTCGAGCAGCTCCGAGCGCAGCACCCCGACCTCGTCTTGCACGTGGGCGGGAATCGGCACCTCGCGCGGCGGCTCGTCGGGCGCGTGGACCGCCGCGGAGACATCGAAGGCGCGGCGCTCGAGCAGGTCGACGTAGCCCGCGAAGTGGCCGTCGTGCGCGAAGGGGTACTGCAGCGGCAGGGGGCGGACGCCGAGCCGGCGCTCGAGGCTCGCGAGCGCGGCCAGAAAGTCCGCCCCGGCGCGGTCGCACTTGTTCACGAACGCGATGGCCGGCACGTGGTGGCGGCGCATCTGACGCCAGACCGTCTCGGACTGCGCCTGCACCCCGGCCACGGCGTCGACGACGAGCACCGCGCCGTCGAGCACGCGCAGGGAGCGCTCGACTTCCACGGTGAAATCCACGTGTCCGGGCGTGTCGATGAGGTGCAGCTCGTGCCCGCGCCAAGGCAGGGTGGTCGCGGCGGCGCCGATCGTGATGCCGCGCTCGCGCTCTTCCGGCAGGAAGTCCATGGTCGCCGTTCCCTCGTCGACCTCGCCGATGCGGTGCTCGACGCCCGAGAAGAACAGCAGCCGCTCGGAAACGGTGGTCTTGCCGGCGTCGATGTGCGCGGCGATGCCGATGTTGCGGATGCGCGCAAGGTCCCCCATGACCTGCGCATCCTAGCCCCGCGGCGCTACGGCGCTTCTGGGCCGATGGTCGGATTGAGCTTCAGGAACTCGTCCGCCCAGCGATAGCCCGCGAGCAGCTCGGGGCGCCGGTCGCCGAGCAGCACCAGCGCGGAGTAGAGCGCTTCGACAGAGGCCAGCCCGCGCTCGGGGTCCTCGAAGGTCTTGCTGCGGCGCGGATAGGCGGTGACGAGCGGCGGCAGGCGGCGGCGCACACAGGGCCCATCGAGGGTCGCGAGCAGGGAAGGCAGGCGACGCCAAGCGCAGTCGACGAGCAGCAGCGGCGCTCCGCGGTCCTGTGGCCCGATCGGCTCGCCATCGGGATGCAGCAGCACCCGGCCCCCCACCTCGACGCGCCGGTCCGGGTCGTAGGCCACGAAACGGATCCCCGGCAGGCCGCGCAGGGGCGTCAGCGAGCACTTGGCGAGGGACTCGCGGGGGTCGCGAACGATCAGGACGTCGATCACGGAGGCGCAGCGCGGGAAGGGTTGGGGCGGAAAGGACTCGGCCCCGCGTCGGCGGAGCGCCGGGCGGGGCCGAGACGGGACGAACCAGCCGCGCTTAGTGCGCGTAGTGGCTGTAGGCCTTGTTGGCTTCGGCCATCTTGTGGACCTGTTCCTTCCACTGCACCGAGGCGCCGGTGCCGTTGAAGGCGTCGACGAGCTCCTCGGAGAGGCGCACGGCCATGCGCTTGCCCTTCTTGGAGCGGGCGTTGTCGACCAGCCAGCGAATCGCGAGCGACTGCTGGCGGTTGCGGCGCACTTCGCGCGGGACTTGGTAGTTGGCGCCGCCGACGCGCTTGGAGCGCACTTCGACCGCCGGACGGATGTTGTCGATGGCGCGAGTGAAGATCTCGGCCTGATCCTGCACGTCAGGCAGCTTCTTGTGAGCGAGGTCGAGGGCCTCGTAGAAGATGGCCTGGGCCGTCGACTTCTTGCCGTCGAGCATGATCTTGTTGATCACCTTCGTGGCGAGCATCGACCCGAACTTCGGGTCGGGCGAGAGGAGGGCCTCGGTGGACTTGTAGTTGCGCGGCATCAGCGTGTTCCTGGAGTGGGCTTCGTCGTGTGCGGAGGTGGCGGAGTCGCGCTACTTCTTGGGGCGCTTGGTGCCGTACTTCGAGCGGCTCTTGTGGCGGCCTTCGACGCCCGAGGCGTCGAGGGTGCCGCGCACGATGTGGTAGCGCACACCGGGGAGGTCGCGCACGCGACCGCCGCGGATCAGCACCACCGAGTGCTCCTGCAGGTTGTGCCCCTCACCGGGGATGTACACGGTCACTTCCTTGCCGTTGGAGAGCCGGACACGCGCGATCTTGCGCAGCGCCGAGTTCGGCTTCTTCGGGGTCATGGTCTTGACCTGCAGGCAAACGCCGCGCTTCTGAGGGCAGGCGTCCAGCACGGGCGACTTCGTGCGTCGCTTCTGGACCACGCGGGGCTTGCGAACCAGTTGATTGATCGTCGGCATAGGGAACCGTCAGGGAAATGGGGCGAGCATCTTACGGGGGCCACGCTCGCGGTCAAGCCTCGAACTCGCTCTTGCGAGGCCACCGAGGGGCCCCCGTCGCCGGGGGCCCCGCAGGGGGTCAATGGGTCGGGATCGTGAGAAGGGCGGAGAGGTCGTAGCCGGGGCGGCCGCGCCGCGGCTAGAACTCTTCCTCGCCACCCTCGGTTCCGGCGTCGAAGTCCGCGTCGAGGTCCTCGTCGTCGTCGTCGGAGTCGCTCGACTCCGCCAGCGGATCGCGCTTCTCCTCTTCCTCGCCCTCCGCGGCCGGCAGGGCCGGGGTCGCTGCGAGCTCGTCCTCTTCCTCGCCGCGCACCACGGAACCGCCGGCTGCCATCAGCAGGCCAGCGTCCATGGCGAGGGGGTCGAGACCGGAGACGAGCGACTCGAGGTCCGTGTCGCCGACGCGTGCGTCGAACTGCCCGGCGTTGCCAAGCTCGCCGAAGTCGATGTTCTTCTTCACGCGCGTGCGGCTGTGATCGCGGAAGCCCGTGCCGGTCGGCACGAGGTGGCCGAGGATCACGTTCTCCTTGAGGCCCACGAGGTTGTCGCGCTTGCCCGCGATCGCGGCCTCCGTGAGCACCTTGGTGGTCTCTTGGAAGCTGGCGGCGGAGATGAACGACTCGCTCGAGAGCGAAGCCTTGGTGATGCCGAGCAGCAGGGTCTCGCCCGTGGCCGGCTTCTTGCGCTCCTTGCGGAGCTTCTCGTTCTCGCGGCGGAAGCGGAAGCGATCGATCACGGCGCCCGGCAGGAACTCGCTGTCGCCGGGGTCCTTGACCGACACCTTGCGCATCATCTGGCTGACGATGATCTCGATGTGCTTGTCGTCGATCGTCACGCCCTGCGAGCGGTAGACGCTCTGGATCTCGCGCAGCAGGTAGCCCTGCACTTCTTCCTCGCCGCTGATGGAGAGGATGTCGTGCGGGTCGAGCGGGCCGTCGACCAGCGCCTCGCCGGCGCGCACCTCGTCGCCCTTGTGGACGCGCAGGTGCTTGGTCTGCGGGACCGAGTGCTCGCGCTCCTCGATGACCTCGTTCTTGGCGCCGAGCGCCTTGACGAGGATCGTGCGCTTGCCGCGCTTCTTCTCGCCGAGCTCGACCACGCCGTCGATCTCCGAGATGACCGCCGGATCTTTCGGGCGCCGGGCCTCGAACAGCTCGGTCACGCGCGGCAGACCGCCGGTGATGTCCTGGGTGCCTTGGATGTCGCGGGCCGTCTTGGCGAGCAGCTCGCCCGAGCCCACCATCGCGCCTTCCTCGACTTCGAGGTAGGCGCGCTCGGGGATCGGGTAGAGCGCCAGCGGGTTGCCGCTCGCGTCCTCGAGCACGATCTGCGGGTGCAGGTCGCCCTTGTGCTCGATGACCTGCTTGCGGACCGTGCCGCGGCGGGCGTCGCGCTCGATGCGCAGCGTCTTGCCGTCGATCAGGTCCTCGTAGCGCACCTTGCCCTTGAACTCCGACAGGATCGGCACGTGGTGCGGGTCCCACTTGCACAGCGAGTCGCCGGGCTTGACCTCCTGCCCTTCGGTGATGAACACCGTCGAGCCGGTCGGCACCGCGTAGCGGTCGATCTCGCGCCCGCGGGCGTCGAGCAGGCGCATCTCGCCGTTGCGGTTGAGCGCCACCGAGGCGCCGGCCGAGTTCTTGACCACCTTCAGGTTGGAGAAGGCGATCTTGCCCGGGCGCTTGGCCTTGGTCTCCGACGACTCGATCGCGCGGCTCGCCGTGCCACCGATGTGGAACGTGCGCATGGTGAGCTGCGTGCCGGGCTCGCCGATCGACTGGGCCGCGATGATGCCGATGGCGAGGCCGCGCTCGGCGAGGGCGCCGCGCGAGAGGTCCATGCCGTAGCACTTGGAGCACACGCCGAAGCCCGACTCGCAGGTCAGCGGCGAGCGCACGCCAACCTTCTCGTAGCCCAAGGCCTCGGTGCGCAGGGCCGCATCCTCGGTGATGACCTCGTTCTCGCGCACCACGACCTCGTCGTTGACGACGTCCATGATGGTCGAGCGCGAGACGCGGCCGCGGATCGCCTGAGCGAGGGTCACGACGACCTTCTCACCCTTGTAGACGACGCCCTTGGTCACGCCCTGGGCCGTGCCGCAGTCTTCCGTGGTGATGACCACGTTCTGCGCCACGTCCGTCAGCTTGCGCGTCAGGTAGCCGGCGTCGGCCGTCTTGAGCGCCGTGTCGGCCAGACCCTTGCGCGCGCCGTGGGTCGAGCTGAAGTACTCGAGCACCTTGAGGCCTTCGCGGAAGTTCGCCTTGATCGGCGTTTCGATGATCTTGCCCGAGGGCTTGGCCATCAGGCCGCGCATGCCGCCGAGCTGACGGACCTGGTCGATCGAGCCACGGGCGCCCGACGAGACCATGCAGTAGATCGGGTTGACGTAGATCTGGTCCGAGCGGTGGTCCTCGCGGAGCACCTGCATCAGGTCCTCACCGACCTTTTCGCGGGCGTGTGTCCACAGGTCGATGATCTTGAGGTAGCGCTCGCCCTCGGTGATCACGCCCTTCTGGAAGGACTTCTCGACCTTGTCGATTTCCTTCTGGGTGTCGTTCAGGACGCGCTGCTTGGTCGGAGGAACGCGGATGTCGTCCTTGCCGAACGACAGGCCCGCGCGCGTGCTGGCCTTGAAGCCCAAGTCCTTGAGGTCATCGAGCAGGCGCAGCGTCGCGTCGCGGCCGAGCAGCCGGTGGCAGTCGCTGATGAGCGCTTGGATGCCCTTCTTGTCGAGCTCGTAGTTGTAGAACGGCATCCCCGGGGGAAGGATGTCGTTGAAGATCGTGCGGCCGATCGTGGTGATCGGGAGCACGCGCTCCGACTTCAGGTTCTTGGGATCGCTCGGCACGCGGCCGTCGTCCCCCACCTCGACCTCGGGTCCCTTGGGGCTGAGCTTGATGCGGCGACCGGGCTCCATGCGCACCGCGACCGGCTTGTGGGTGCGGGTGGCGCCGTGGCCCCAGGCGAGGAACAGCTCGTTCAGGCTGCCGAAGCGCGCGATGTCCTTGCGCTCGAGCTCCGCCGGAGCCTTCATCAGGTAGTAGATGCCGAGCACCATGTCCTGAGAGGGCGAAATGATCGGCGCCCCGTTGGCCGGCGAGAACACGTTGTTCGTCGCGAGCATCAGGGTCGAGGCCTCGATCTGCGCCTCGAAGGACAGCGGCAGGTGGACGGCCATCTGGTCGCCGTCGAAGTCGGCGTTGAAGCCGCCGCAGACGAGCGGGTGCAGACGGATGGCGTTGCCCTCGATGAGCACCGGCTCGAAGGCCTGGATACCCATGCGGTGCAGCGTCGGAGCGCGGTTGAGCAGCACGGGGTGGTCGCGGATGACCTCCTCGAGGATGTCCCAGACCTCCTCGTCGCGGCGCTCGAGCATCTTCTTCGCCGACTTGATCGTGTCGGCGAGGCCCATGTCCTTCAGGCGCCGGATGATGAACGGCTGGAACAGCTCGAGGGCGACCTTCTTGGGGAGGCCGCACTGGTGCAGGCGCAGCTCCGGACCGACGACGATCACCGAGCGGGCCGAGTAGTCGACGCGCTTGCCGAGCAGGTTCTCGCGGAAGCGGCCCTGCTTGCCCTTGATCATGTCGGTGAGCGACTTGAGCGGGCGGTTCGACGAGCCGAGCACCGGACGACGGCAGCGGCCGTTGTCGAAGAGCGCGTCGACCGACTGCTGCAGCATGCGCTTTTCGTTGCGGATGATGACCTCAGGGGCGTTGAGGTCGAGCAGCTTCTTCAACCGGTTGTTGCGGTTGATCAGGCGGCGGTAGAGGTCGTTCAGGTCGCTCGTGGCGAAGTTGCCCGAGTCGAGCAGCACGAGCGGGCGCAGGTCCGGCGGGATCACGGGGATCACGTCTAGGATCATGTGCTCGGCGTTCTGCCCGCTGTCGCGCAGCATCTCGACCGTCTTCAGGCGCTTGATGATGTCCTTCATCCGCTGCTTGGAGCGGGTGGACAGGAGCTCCTCGCGCAGCTCGCCCGAGAGCTTGTTGAGGTCGAGCTTGCGCAGGATCTTCTTGACCGCCTCGGCGCCCATGTCGGCGTCGAACTCGGAGCCGTACTTCGCCTTGTGCTGGCGGTACTCCTCCTCGGTCAGGAGCTGGAACTCCGAGAGCGGCGTGTCGCCGGTCTCGATCACGATGTAGTCCTGGAAGTACACCACGCGCTCGAGGTGCGAGGTCTGGATCCCCAGCAAGGTGCCCAGCCGGCTCGGCATGGCCTTGAAGAACCAGATGTGCGCAGTCGGGGCGGCGAGGTTGATGTGCCCCATGCGCTTACGGCGCACGCGGCTGTGCGTGATCATCACGCCGCACTTGTCGCAGACGATGCCCTTGTGCTTGATGCCCTTGTACTTGCCGCAGAAGCACTCCCAGTCCTTCTCAGGCCCGAAGATGCGTTCGCAGAACAGGCCGTCGCGCTCGGGACGGTAGGTGCGGTAGTTGATCGTCTCGGGCTTCTTGACCTCGCCGTAGGACCACGAACGGATGTCCTCCGGCGATGCCAGGTTGATCGTGACGCTGCCGTAGTCGTTGATGCGATGGGTGATCGTTTCGACCATGGTTCGACCTTCCTTCGCCCCTAGAGGCTCGCCTTCTTGTGGAGCTGGATGTTGAGCCCGAGGCCCTTGATCTCGTTGCAAAGCACCTCGAACGACACGGGCGTGCCGGGCTCGAGGATGTTGAGGCCCTTCACCATCGACTCGTAGATCTTGGTGCGGCCTTCGACGTCGTCGGACTTGACCGTCAGCTGCTCCTGCAGGATGTGCGCGGCGCCGTAGGCCTCGAGCGCCCAGACTTCCATCTCGCCGAAGCGCTGGCCGCCGAAGCGCGCCTTGCCGCCGAGGGGCTGCTGGGTGATCAGGCTGTAGGGACCCGTGGCGCGAGCGTGCACCTTCTCGTCGACGAGGTGGTGCAGCTTGAGCACGTACATCACGCCCACCGTGACGGTCTGCTCGAAGGCCTGACCGGTGCGGCCGTCGAACAGCGTGAACTTGCCGGTCTTGGGCAGGCCCGCCTTCTCGAGCTGCTCCTCGATCTCCGGCTCGCTGGCGCCGTCGAACGGCGGCGAGCTGAAGCGCGCGCCGAGCTTGAGCGCGGCGAGGCCGAGGTGCGTCTCGAGAATCTGACCGACGTTCATGCGGCTCGGCACGCCGAGCGGGTTGAGCACGATGTCGACCGCAGTACCGTCCTCGAGGTACGGCATGTCCTCGAGGCGCATCACCTTGCTGATCACGCCCTTGTTGCCGTGGCGACCGGCCATCTTGTCGCCGACCGACAGGTTGCGCTTGGTGGCCACGTAGACCTTGACCATCTCGAGCACGCCCGTGGGCAGCTCGTCGCCGCGCGAGAGGCGGTTGACGATCTTGTTCTTCTCGGCCTCGCGACCTTCGATCTTCGACTGGAACTCGGCGATGGCGGCCTGGGCCTTGCGGCGGCTGGCCTCCTCGCGGCAGTCCTCGGCGGCGGCCACGCACAAGAGGCGCACGCGGCGCAGCTCGTCGTAGGTCGCGGTGTCGTCGAACTGCACGGCCTTGCCGGTCAGGTCGTCGATCACGTCGCCGGCGAGCGCGACCTTGACGTCGCGCAGCATGGCGGCCGTGTAGTCGCGCAGCGCGCGGAGGAAGTCCTTCTCGGCGTCGCGGATCTGCGCCAGCGCCTTGGTGCGCTCCGTGTCGGTGAGGTTCACGCGACGCGAGAACTTCTGGGCGCCGATCACCACGCCGCGCGTGCCCGGAGGCATCGTCAGCGAGGCGTTCTTCACGTCGACCCCGGCCTTGCCGAAGATCGCGTGCAGGAGCTTCTCTTCCGGCGTCAGCTCGCTCTTCGACTTCGGCGCGACCTTGCCCACGAGGATGTCGCCCGCGTCGACGAAGGTGCCGATGCGCACGATGCCCGCCTCGTCGAGGCTGGCGAGCGCCTTCTCGCCGACGTTGGGGATGTCGCGCGTGAACTCTTCCTTGCCGAGCTTGGTCTCGCGGACCTCGACGTCGTACTCCTCGATGTGGATCGAGGTGAAGGTGTCCTCGCGGACGAGCCGCTCGCTGACGAGGATCGCGTCCTCGTAGTTGAAGCCGTCCCACGTCATGAACGCGACGAGCAGGTTCTTGCCGAGGGCGAGCTCGCCTTGGCTGGTCGATGCGCCGTCGGCGAGCAGGGTGCCCTTCTCGACCTTCTGGCCTTCGACCACGCGCGGCTTGTGGTTCTGAGCGGTGCGCTCGTTCAGGCCGCGGTACTTCGTGAGGCGGTACTCCTCCTCGTCGACCACGATGCGCTGGCTGTCGACGAACTTGACCGTGCCCGCCTTCTCGGCGAACAAGGGCAGGTTCGAGTTGCGCGCCACGGTGACTTCGAGGCCCGTGCCGACGAGCGGCGGCTCGCTGACGAGCAGCGGAACGGCCTGACGCTGCATGTTCGAGCCCATCAGCGCGCGGTTGGCGTCGTCGTGCTCGAGGAACGGGATCAGGGCGGCCGAGATGCCGACGATCTGCTGCGGCGCGACGTCGACGAAGTTGACGTCCTCCGGAGCGACCTCGATGTTCTCACCGTCCTTGCGAGCGAGCACGCGCTCGCCGACGATCTGCATCTTGTCGTCGAGCTCGGTGTCCGCCGGCGCGAGCACGTGGCCGTACTCCTCGTCGGCGCGCATCCACACGACCTCGGGCGTGAGCTTGCCCTTCTTCACACGCCGGTAGGGCGTGACGAGGAAGCCGTACTCGTCGATCTTGGAGTAGATCGAGAGCGAGCTGATCAGACCGATGTTGGCGCCTTCCGGCGTCTCGATCGGGCACAGGCGGCCGTAGTGCGAGAGGTGCACGTCGCGCACGTCGAAGCCCGCGCGCTTGCGGTTGAGACCGCCCGGTCCGAGGGCCGAGAGGCGCCGCTCGTGGGTGAGCTGCGACAGCGGGTTGGTCTGGTCGACGACCTGGCTGAGCTCGCCGCGACCGAAGAAGTAGTCGATGGCGCTCGAGAAGGTCTTGGAGTTGATCAGGTTGCGCGGCGAGACGGTCTCGGTCGTCTCGAGGTTCATGCGCTCCTGCGCCGTGCGGCGCAGCTTGAGCAGACCCTTGCGGAACTCGTCGCCCGCGAGCTCGGCGATCGTGCGCACCCGGCGGTTGCCGAGGTTGTCGATGTCGTCGAGGATGCCCTTGCCCGCGCGCAGCGCGATCAGGTACTTGATCGAGTTGACGATGTCCTCCGGCTGGAGGATCTGCACGTCTTCAGCGATCTTCTGGTCGAACTTGCGGTTGAGGCGGAAGCGGCCGACGCGGCCGAGGCGATAGCGCTGGGGATCGAAGAACTTCTCGTGGAAGAGCTCGCGCGCCTTCTCGAGCTGGGGCGGGTTGCCCGGGCGCAGGCGCTGGTAGATCTTGAGCAGCGCGTCGTCGTGGCTCTTGGTCGGGTCCTCCTTCATCGTGCTGATGATCAGCATGTCGAGGTCGTTGCCCTGGGGCTCGATCACCTCGACCTCGGCCAGATCGCTGGCCGCGATTTCCAGAGCCGCCGTCTCGGGGATCGGCAGGCCCGAACCGACGAGCACTTCGCCGGTCTTCATCACCACGATGTCCCCCACCGCGATCTTGTCGGTGATCAGCTTGGCGAAGGCCGCCTGCGTCTGGGACTTGGTCTTCTTGACGACCTTGGTCTCGTAGAACGTGCGCAGGATGTCCTGATCGCTCGAGAGCTTGGGATCGAGGGCGCGCAGGAGCGTCGTCGCCGGGAACTTGCCCGACTGGTCGATGCGCACCTGCAGCATCTCCTTCTTCGTGACGTTCAGCTCGATCCAGCTGCCGCGCTCGGGGATGATCCAGCAGTTGTGGAGCTTCTTCTCCGCGCTGGTCGAGTCGACCGAGAAGTCGACGCCCGGCGAGCGGTGCAGCTGGCTCACGATCACGCGCTCGGAGCCGTTGATGATGAACTCGCCGCCCCCGATCATCACGGGGATCTCGCCGAGATACACCTCTTCCTCGATCGGCTCCGGCTTGATCAGGCGCAGGCGCACCTTGAATGGATAGCCGAAGCTGAGCCGCAGCTGGCGGCACTCGTCGATCGTGTAGCGCGGCTTCCCGAGCTCGTAGCCGATGTACTCGAGGCACATCGTCTTGTCGTAGCTGTAGATCGGGAAGACCTCCTTGAGCAGCGACTCGAGGCCCTTGGGCGCGCGCGAGCCCTGCGGCACGTCGAGCTGCAGGAAGTCGTCGTACGCCGCCGTCTGGATCTCCACCAGACTGGGGATGTCGATGATCTTGGGGTAGCGCGCGAAGCTCTTCGGAGCGTTCTTGGAGAGGGTCATGATCGGTTCACGCAGCCGGGCGTCGGGGAAGCCGCGCGAGGGGGGCGCGCGGGAGCGAGGGACTCGAAGGGACGACGCGTAGGCTGACAGCTCCCCGGGCGGGGTCCGTCAGCGATCGAAGAGAGAGGCGCCAGAGCGCGGGGTGACGCTGCGGGAGGAGCGCAAGAGCGCGATCGCGCCCCTGCGGAGTTCCGCAGTCCGGGAGACGGAGAGATGGCTCGACGGAGCGCCACGGACGCCGCGCGAGGCGGCGCCCGTGGGCCCGTGGAAACGTGGTGCGAAGGCGGTGAGCACCAGCAGCCGAAGCTCCGGGGATCAGGTCAGCTTGACCTTGCCGCCCGCGTCTTCGATCTGCTTCTTCATCTTCTCGGCCTCGTCCTTGGCGACGCCTTCCTTGACCGGCTTCGGGGCGCCGTCGACGAGGTCCTTCGCTTCCTTCAGGCCGAGGCCCGTGATGGCGCGGACTTCCTTGATGACGGCGATCTTCTTGTCGGCCGGGCAGCTGTCGAGGACGACCGTGAAGGACGTCTTCTCTTCAGCGGCCGGAGCGGCGGCGCCACCGGCGGCCGGGGCCGCGGCGACAGCGACCGGCGCGGCGGCGCTGACGCCCCAACGCGCTTCGAGGTGCTTGACGACCTTGGAGGCCTGGATGAGGGTGAGGCCGTCGAGCTTCTCGACGATCGCCATGAGCTCGGGCTCGAGCTCGATCATGTTCGTGGACATTGGAAGACTCCGAGAGAAACGAAACTGACTTGAATCCGCGATCCGTCCGCGCGAGGCGCGAACGGTGTGCGAAGGAACGGGCTCCCCCACCGTCCTGCCCGCACGGCGCGGGCAGCACAACCGGCCTGGGGGCCGTGGAGGGATCAGGAGGCCGCGGGGGCCTCCGCAGCAGTGCCGCCGGCCGCGTCGACCTTGGCCTGCAGCACACGCGCGGTGCCCGAGGGCAACGCGTTGAGGGTCGTGACGAGACCGCGCAGCGGTCCGACGAGGCAGCCGACGAGCTGCGAGCGCAGCGTCTGCTTGTCCGGCAGGTCGGCGAGGGCCAGCGCGTCCTTGGGGCCGAGCAGGCCGCCGTCGAAGATCGCGCCGCGCAGCGTGATCTTGCCGGGCTTCTTGACCTCGGCGCTGGTGAGCAGCTTGGCCGCGGCGATGGTCGCCTCGAGCGAGCCGTAGACGATGCCGGTGTTCCCGGCGAGCATCTCGGCGCTGGCTTCGAAGCCCTTCTCGGCCATGGCGCGGCGCAGCAGCGACGTGCGCACCATGCGAACGCGCGCGCCTTCCTTGGCGAGCTTGTTGCGCAGCGGCTCGAGCTCCTTGACGGTGACGCGACCGAGCGAGATCACGATCACGCCCTCGGCCTTGGCCAAGAGGCCCTGGTACTCGGTCGAGATCAGGTTGTTGACGAGATTAGGCATTGACCTCAGCTCCCGTGGAGTAGTTGACCCAGGCGCCCGGGCCCATGGTGGTCGAGACCGAGACCTTGCGCACGAACTGGCCCTTGACGGCCGGCGGGCGCATGGCGATCAGGTGATCGAGGAAGGCGCGCAGGTTGACTTCGAGGTCCTCGACCTTGAAGGAGCGCTTGCCGACCGAGGCGTGCACGTTGCCGCCCGCGTCCGTGCGGAACTCGACCTTGCCGGCCTTGAACTCGCGCACAGCGCCGGCCACGTCGGCCGTCACGGTACCCGACTTCGGGCTGGGCATCTTGCCCTGGGGGCCGAGGACCTTACCGAGCTTGCCGACGTGCTTCATCATGTCGGGGCTGGCGATCACGATGTCGAAGTCGGTCCAGCCGCCGAGGATCTTCTCGGCGAGCTCGCCGGAGCCGACCATGTCGGCGCCCGCGGCCGTGGCGGCGGCGGCCTTGTCGCCCTCGGCGAAGACCACGACCTTGATCGTCTTGCCGAGGCCCTTGGGCAGCGACACGGCGCCGCGCACGAGCTGGTCGGACTTCTTGGGATCGATGCCGAGCACCACGACCACGTCGACGGTCTCGTCGAACTTGGCCGGGGGCAGGGACTTGATCAGCGCGAGCGCCTCGGCGGGCTCGAAGACCTTGGAGCGGTCGACCTTGGCGGACGCCGCGCGGAAACGCTTGGAGTTCATGACCCGCTTGGAGTTGGTCACCATGACTAGCCCTCGACCTTGATGCCCGCGGCGCGCGCGGTGCCTTCGATGATCCGGCACGCGGCCGCGAGGTCGCGGGCGTTGATGTCGTTCATCTTCAACTTGGCGATTTCCTCGACCTGCGCGCGGGTGACCTTGCCGACGGTCTCGTGACCGGGCATGGCGGCCGCGGACTCGAGCTTGGCGGCCTTCTTGAGCAGCACGCCCGCCGGCGGCGACTTCAGGATGAAGTCGAAGCTGCGATCCTTGTAGACCGTGATCTCCACCGGGATGATCAGGCCCATCTGGGGGCGCGTCGCGTCGTTGAACTGCTTCACGAACATCGCGATGTTCACGCCGTGCGAGCCGAGCGCGGGGCCCACCGGCGGTGCCGGCGTGGCCTGGCCCGCCGGGCACTGCAGCTTGATCTTGGCGGTGACTTCCTTCGCCATGGGACTCTTTTCTTTCGTTCGTCGGGCGAGCGCCGGACGGGGCGCGCGCGTGGTTGGGGATCAGGAAGCGGGCTAGACGGGCTCCACTTCCCAGTACTTGAGGGACACCGGCGTCGGGCGTCCGAAGATGGTCACCGTCACCGTGACGGTGCCCTTGTCAGGCTGAACTTCGTCGATCGTGCCGTCGAAGCCGTCGAAGGGGCCCGACTTGATCTTGACCATGTCGCCCTTCTGGAAGCCGATGTTCACGGCCAGTGCGGTGTCGGAGTCCGACATGCGCAGCAGGATCGTGCTGACCTCGCCCTCGGACAGGGGCACGGGCTCGCCGCGGCCGCCGAGGAAGTCGCCGACCTTGGGCGTCTCGCGCACCACGGCCTGAGCCTGCTTGGCGCGCGGGTCCTCTTCGGGGCGCGCGATGTCGGCTTGGATCATCAGGTAGCCCGGGTAGAGCTTCTTGTTGACCACGCGCTTCTTGCCGCCCTTCATGTCGGTCACGCGCTCGAAGGGCACCAGCACCTGCGGGACGAGGTCCGCCAGTCCGGCCATCTTGATGCGCGTCTCGACCTGCTTGCGGATCGAGTCTTCCTGACCCGACTGGCAACGGACGAAGTACCACTGGTGTGCCACGGGGTCCTCCTAGAAGAGCAGCGGGTTGAGGACGCGGGCGAGGGCCCAGTCGGCGCCGGCGAGGAAGGCCATCAGCAGCGCCACACACACCACCACGACGATCGAGGAGTTCATCACTTCCTTGCCCGTCGGCCACGTGACCTTGCGCAGCTCGTGCTCGGTCTCGATCAGGAGGTCCGCGATCTTCGGCGACTCCAGCCAGCGGAAGGCGAGGAAGACGCTGCCGAGGAACACCACCGCGGCGATCAGGAACGCGCCCGTCAGCGAGGTGCCGAGCACCGGCAGCTTCGGGAGCGCCGCGATCGCGGGCTGCGCGAGGCCCTTGAACTGCCCCGCGAGGGTCTCGCTGAGCGAGCTGCAGCCGTAGAAGAGCAGCAGCGCGATGGACCAGAAGACGGTCAGGCGGACCATCCTTCCCTGATCTTGCTTGTAGCGTGCCATGGTTTCTCCGGATGCCGGGGGACGAGGTGAGGGGTAGGGCGAGGGGCGGGTACGTGCGTGCGACGCGGGCGACGTCAGCGGCGCGCGGCGCCGGGCGGCGGACCACCCGAGCGCGCGGCGCGCGAGCGGATCAGAGCTTGTGCTCCTTGTGCGACACGTGCTTGCGGCAGAAGGGGCAGAACTTCTTCTTCTCGAGCTTGTAGCTCGACTTCTGGCGCTTGAACGTCGTGTAGTTGCGGTTCTTGCACGCCGTGCACTCGAGGAAGACGAATCGTTCCTTGGTCTTCATGGCTGGCTCTCGTTCGTGGCAGGGTCAGGTGGCGGTCCGGGTCGCTGGCGGGGCCTTGACGGCGGGAGAGGATGAGCTCCCCCGCCGTCGCGCGAACCGCTTCGGGCGCGCGCCTCGTTGGCGAGGCGCGCGGCCCGGTGACTGCCTCGGGAGGACTACTTCAGGATCTTGGTGACGACGCCGGCGCCGACCGTGCGGCCACCTTCGCGGATGGCGAAGCGGAGCTTCTCTTCCATCGCGACGGGGACCTGCAGGACGACCGACATCTTGACGTTGTCGCCCGGCATGCACATTTCCGCGCCGCCGAGCAGCGTGGCCTTGCCGGTCACGTCCGTCGTGCGGAAGTAGAACTGCGGCTGGTAGCCGGTGACGAACGGCGTGTGACGGCCGCCTTCGTCCTTCGAGAGGACGTAGACCTCGCACTCGAACTCGGTGTGCGGGGTGATCGAGCCGGGCTTGGCGAGCACCATGCCGCGCTCGAGATCCTTCTTTTCGACGCCGCGCAGGAGCACGCCGACGTTGTCACCGGCTTCGCCGGACTCGAGGACCTTGTTGAACATCTCGACGCCCGTGACGGTCGTCTTGCCGATCTCGGGGCGCAGACCGACGATGTCGACCGTCTCGCCGACCTTGACGATGCCCTTGTCGATGCGGCCCGTGCCGACGGTGCCACGACCCGAGATCGAGAACACGTCCTCGATGCACATCAGGAAGGGCTTGTCGATCTCGCGCTGCGGGGTCGGGATGTGGCTGTCGAGCGCCGCGACGAGGTCGTCGATGCACTTGTTGGCAGCGTCATCACCACCGCCCGACTCGATCGCGAGCTTGGCCTGACCGCGCACGATCGGGGTCGTGTCGCCGGGGAACTTGTACTTGTTCAGCAGGTCGCGGATCTCCATCTCGACGAGCTCGACCAGCTCGGGGTCATCGAGCAGGTCGACCTTGTTCAGGAACACCACGATGTAGGGCACGCCGACCTGACGGGCGAGGAGCACGTGCTCGCGCGTCTGGGGCATCGGGCCGTCGGCCGCGGAGACCACGAGGATCGCACCGTCCATCTGGGCGGCGCCGGTGATCATGTTCTTGACGAAGTCGGCGTGGCCGGGGCAGTCGACGTGCGCGTAGTGGCGCGTCGGCGACTCGTACTCGGTGTGCGAAGCCGCGATCGTGACCGTCTTGTCGGCCGAGCGGACCGTACCACCCTTGGTGATCTCGGCGTAGCTCTTGACGCGGGTCTGGAAGCGGTGCGAGGAACGCGCGGCCAGGGCGGCCGTCAGCGTGCTCTTGCCGTGGTCGATGTGACCGATGGTCCCGACGTTGACGTGGGGCTTGGTTCGCTTGAAGACGTCCTTTGCCATGGATCTCGCTCTCTTGGGTTCTCTGGGCCCCTACCCCGGGGGCTCTCGGGCCGCCACGCAGCCGTTGGGGCCGCGGGCGGGGGTCGTTGGATGGGAAGGTTGTGCGGTTTGGAAAGAGGCAGCGCTCGATGACTGGAGCTGCTGATGGGGATTGAACCCATGACCTCTTCCTTACCAAGGAAGTGCTCTACCACTGAGCTACAGCAGCGGGTGCGTCCGCCCTCCAGGAGAGGAGAACGGGCGTGTCCGGTGTGCGCCTGCGACCGAAGTTCGGTCACAGGGGGGGGCCCTCACGGAGCGCCGCGGAACCCCGCAAGCGGGCCGCGATCGGATCCACGGGCGAGCGGGGCAGAGGGAATGGAGCGGGCGATGGGAGTCGAACCCACGCTATCAGCTTGGAAGGCTGAAGTTCTACCGTTGAACTACGCCCGCGTGGGCCATTCACCGCTACAAGAGACGTCGCCAGGCCCCTCTGGAGAGAGGCGCGGGCCGGTGGGAATCGGACAGAGGCAGCTGCGCCAGCGAGCGGCGTCGAGCCGCTGCGGAACTCGAACCGCTGCGGAACTAGAACCGCTGCGGGGGTCGAGCTCGTGCGGAGGCGTGGGGCTGGTGGGGAGAGGCGGATTCGAACCGCCGAAGGTGAGAACCACCAGATTTACAGTCTGGCCCATTTGGCCGCTCTGGAATCTCCCCCTGTACTTGCCCCCACAGCCCAGCGGGCCGTCAGGGCAGCGGGAAGCGGGCCCGCGCGCGGCCCCGGCAAGCGGAGTCGAAGCGTCGAGACCAGCCCCGGCTGCGGCGAAAGGCCGCACAGTCGCAGGTGTTTCCGGTGCCCGGTTCTAGCGCAGACGCCGTTGGCCCGCAGGCATGGCACGCGCGCCTCGCGCTGCGCCCCGTTGAAAACGAGGGGCGAGCGGGCACGGCACCACGGCCGCGGGAAGCATCCGCTCCCGTGTCATCCGTGAGGTTGTCGCGTTTCCATGGAACAGCCCGGCACCGAGGCGCCGGGGGATCCTTGACCCGCGCTGCGCGCAGGCCCGGCGGATCCAGCCGTGATCGTTCGTGTTTTGAGGTCTTCCGCGCCGCCACCCCCGGGGCCTTGCGGCCTTGGGCGAGGTGGAGCCGACGATGGGAGTCGAACCCACAACCCCCTGATTACAAATCAGGTGCTCTGCCAATTGAGCCACGCCGGCGGTTGTCAACCCGTGGCGAGGCCCGCGGCCGAGCGTAGGTTGGCAGGCGAAACTGCCCCCGACGGTGCGGAGAGCGAGAGAGGATAGGCAGCGCCGCCCCCCCGTCAAGGACCCAGCCCGGATTTCTTGGGCCACCCCCTCGAACGGGGGCGCCCGGGGGCTTCCGGGATGGCTAGAGGCGGCGCAGACGCTCGACCTGATCCCGGTAGGCCTGCTCGACCTGCTCGAGGGAGTCCCCGCCGAAGCGCTCGAGGAAGGCCCGGCACAGCTCGAGCGCCACCAGCGCCTCCCCCACCACGCTCGCCGCCGGGACCGAGGTCACGTCGGAGCGCTGCCACGTCGAGAGCACGGGCTCGCCGCTCTCGAAGTCCACGGTGCCCAGGCCGCGCCGCAGGGTCGAGATGGGCTTCATCGCGACGCGTGCCACGAGCGCCTCGCCCGTCGTCATCCCACCCTCGAGTCCGCCCGCGCGGTTCGTGGCGCGCCCGAAGCGGCCGAAGGTCCCCGGCCGGGCCACGATCTCGTCGTGCACCTGCGAACCGGGCCGCCGGGCCGACTCGAAGCCCAGCCCGAACTCGACGCCCTTGATGGCGGGGATGGAGAACAGCGCGGCGCCGAGGCGCGCGGTGAGCCGCTCGGCGCCAGAGTGGTAGCTGCCCAGCCCCGGCGGGAGCCCGAGGACGCGCAGCTCGAACACGCCGCCGAGGGTGTCGCCCGCCGCCTTGGCGGCGTCGACGCGCGCGATCCAGTCGCTCTCGACCTCGGGGGCGAGCGCGAAAAACGCCGAGGATTCCCGCACCTTCGCGCGTTCCGCGCCGGCCTTCTCGAAGGCCTCCGCGTCCGTGCGCCCGCCGCCGAGCTCGACCACGTGCGCGAAGATCTCGATGCCGAAGCGCTCGAGCAGTAGCCGGGCGATGGCCCCGAGCGCCGTGCGCATGGCGGTCTCGCGCGCGCTGGCGCGCTCGAGCACGGCGCGCGGGTCGCGCTCGCCGAGTTTCTGGCAGCCGGCGAGGTCCGCGTGCCCGGGGCGCGCGCTCGTCGGCACCGGCAAGCGCTCGATGGTGAAGTCCTTGTTCTCGAGCTCGAGCGCGAGCGGCGATCCGAGCGTCCGCCCGGCGCGCACGCCCGACAGCACGCGCACGCGGTCGGTCTCGATCTTCATGCGACCGCCGCGACCGTAGCCGCCTTGGCGGCGCGCGAGCTCCGCATCGATGCGCCCGGGGTCGAGCTCGAGCCCAGCGGGCAGGCCCTCGAGCACTCCGATCAGGGCCGCCCCGTGGGACTCCCCCGCCGTGGTCCAGCGCAGGTTCGTCACGGCCGGGCCGCCGGATCGCTCCCGGCGCCGAGATAGCCGCGGATCCACTCCGAGATGGCCGCGACGTCGAGGCCGTCGGGCAGGGTGCCGCACACGCTCCCGAGGGCCGCGAACTCGAGTTCGACCGCGCTGCCCGGCTCCGCCCAGATGGCCAACGTCGGCGGCGCAAGGCCTTCGTCCGCGAGGGCCGGGAGGAAGTCGCGCAGGTCGTCGTCCCCCACCCAGCCAGCCGCGATCAGGAGCGTCGGACGGCGGCGCGCGATGTGCAGCCGGGCGGCGGCCACGCTGCCCGCGGTGCGCACGCGGTGCCCGGAGGCGTCGAGGTGCTCGTAGAGCCGTGCCACCACCCGGGGATCGGGCTCGACGAGGACGATGTCGGCGCAGCGGTGCTCCGGCTCGGGCGCGGGGGTGAGCGCGAACACGGCGTCTAAGGATACCGAGGCGCCGCGAGCCCGCAACGCGCGCGGGGCTCGATCTGCGCACCTCAGAGCGACTCGTACCACGTGACTTCGTCGAACGTGACCGCGAGGTCCATTCCGCCCAGCTTGACGGTGAGCTTGCGCTGGGCGCGATCGACCTTGCGCACCTGACAGCGCTGGCGATAGCGCGGGATGTAGACCATTTGGCCCTTGTCGAGCCCGTCGAGGAAGGCCTTGCGGCGCTCGGTGAGCGAGGCGCCGGTGAGCGCTTCCTCGGTGCGGTCGAGCGCCTCGCGCAACGCCTTGGCCTTGTCGCCCGGCACCTGAGAGGCGAGCGAGCGCGCCTCGTCGAGCGCCCGGCGCGCGTCGCGCACGCGCTCCTCGATGCCGCGCTGCGCTTCCGCCTCGACAAGCTCGCCCTTGCGCGCCAATTCCGCCTCGCGCTCCGCCGCGGCCCGCGCCGAGCGCTCCGCGTCCTCGAGCCGCGCCTCCGCCGCGCGCCGTACGGACTCGGCATGCTCCGATGCGCCGCGCAGCTTCGCGAGCAGCTCGGTCGTGTCGCGGTCGCGGCGCTCGAGCCGCTCGCGGGCGCGGGCCACGATCGTGCGCGACAGCCCGCGGCGCTCGGCGATCGAGAGCGCATTCGACTCGCCCGGCGTTCCCACGAGCAGGCGAAAGCGCGGCCTCAGCGTCGCCGCATCGAACTCGACGCTGGCGTTCTCCGCGCGCTCGTGGCTGAAGCAGAACTCCTTGAGCTTGCCCAAGTGCGTGGTCGCGAGCACCGGAGCCTGCAGGGCCAGCAGGTGCTCGAGCAGCGCCTCGCCGAGCGCCGCGCCTTCCGCCGGGTCCGTGCCGCCGCCGAGCTCGTCGAGCAGGAACAGCGTGCGCGCGGTGGCGCGCTCGAGCCCGGCGCGGATGCGCTCCAAGTGCGAGGCGAAGGTCGAGAGCGACTGGCGGATCTCCTGCTCGTCGCCGATGTCCGCGACGATGCCGTCGTAGAGCGGCACGCGGCTGCCCTCCGCGCACGGCACGGGCCAGCCAAGACGCACGGAAAAGGCCGCAATTCCGACGGTTTTCAGCGCCAGCGTCTTGCCGCCCGTGTTGGGGCCGGTGATCACGAGCAAGTCGAAGTCGCCGCCGAGGCGCACGTCGATGGGCACGACCTCGGAGAGCTCGCCCGCGAGCTCCTGCTCGACGAGCAGCGGGTGGCGCGCGGCGCGCAGCACCAGCCCGCGCACGTGCGGACGCCCCGCATCGAAGGTCGCGATGTCCGGCACGCGCGCGCCGTAGCGCGCGCAGAACAGCTGGCCGACGTGCGCGAGCTCCCACTCGGCGAGCCGCGCGCTCGCCTCGCACAGGGGCTCCCAGTTCTCGAGGAAATGCCGGGAAAGCTCGCCCAGAATGCGCGCTTCCTCGGCCCGCACGGCGCCCTCGAGCTCGACCAGCCGGTTGGAGTGGTAGACGGCCTCGCGCGGCTCGACGTAGACCGTCTCTCCGCTCTGGGAGCGCTCGTGCACCACGCCCGGCAGACGCGGGCTGTTGCGCGCCTTGAGCGCGAGCACGCGGCGGCCTGCGCGGCGGTGGACCTTGAAGTCGGCGAGGTGCGGGCGCAGGTCGGGGTCGTTGCACAGCTTGCCGACGAGCTCGGTGATGCGCTCGTCGAGCTCGCGCGCTTCCCGGCGCAGCTTGGCGAGCCGCGGCGAGGCCTCGTCCTTCAGCTCGCCGCGCTCGTCGACGGCGGCCTCAAGCTCGCGCCGCAGCCGCGTGAGCTCGGGAAATCCGACGCACAGCTTCCCGCACTCCGGGGCCGCGCCCGTGCGCTCGGCAAACCAAGCCGCGATGCGCTTCGCCGCCGAGAGCAGGTTGCACAGCGCCGCCAGCTCGTCGCGGTCGAGCGGCCGATGGAACGCGACCAGCGCCGCGTGCACGCCGCGCAGGTCGGTGACTCCGCCAAACCCAGGGTGGTCGCCGCGCTCTGCGAGCGCCACGAGCTCGGCCACGCGGCGCAGGGCGGCGCGCGCATCGTCGTCGCCGCGCGGAGCCAGCTCGCGGATCGCGCGCGCGCCGAGCGACGTGCGGGCGAGGCGCTCGAACAAGCCGCGCACGAGCTCGAGATCGAGGCCGCTCGCGAGGAAGCGCTCGGGCGAGGAAGGGCGGGGAGCGGCGGGCATCGCGTGGCGGAAGGCCGCGAGGATTGTAGAAGCGCGGGCCCGAGCGCGCCTACCATGCTCGCATGAGCCAGCGCCCTCAAGATCGTTTCGAGACTCTCGCCATCCACGCCGGTCAGGAACCGGACCCGAACAACGGCGCGATCATGACGCCGGTGTACTTCACGAGCACCTACAAGCAGGACGCTCCGGCGGTGCCGCGCGCGGGCTACGAGTACTCGCGCACGTCGAATCCGACGCGCACGGCGCTGCAGGACAACGTCGCGGCGCTCGAAGGCGGCGCGTGGGGGCTGTGCTTCTCGTCGGGCCTCGCCGCCACGAACGCGCTGCTCGACCGGCTCGTGCCCGGCGACCACGTCGTCGCGGGCAACGACCTCTACGGCGGCACCTACCGCATCTTCCGGCGCGTGTTCGAGCGCTACGGCATCCGCTTCAGCTTCGTCGACACGACCGACCCGGCCGCCGTCGCCGCCGCGATCGAGCCCGCGACGCGCTACGTGTACGTGGAGACGCCCTCGAATCCGCTGCTGTGCGTGAGCGACATCGCCGCGCTCGCCAAGGTCGCGCACGCGCACGCCAAGCTGCTCGTCGTCGACAACACCTTCGCCACGCCGTTCCTGCAGCAGCCGCTCGCGCTCGGCGCGGACATCGTGCTGCACTCGCTCACGAAGTACTTGGGCGGCCACTCCGACGTCGTCGGCGGCGCGCTCGTCGGCAACGATGCGAAGCTGCGCGACGAGCTCGCCTTCTTCCAGAACGCCGTCGGCGGGACGCCCGGCCCGATGGACGCGTTCCTCGTGCTGCGCGGCACGAAGACGCTGCACCTGCGCATGGAACGCCACTGCGAGAACGCGCTGGAGCTCGCGCGCTGGCTCGAAAGCCGCAAGGAAGTGGCGCGCGTGATCTATCCGGGCCTCGCGTCCCACCGCCAGCACGCGCTCGCCAAGCGCCAGATGCGCGCCTTCGGCGGCATGCTCTCGTTCGAGCTCGCCGCGGGCCTCGACGCCGCCAACAAGGTGGCCTCGAGCACGCGGCTCTTCACGCTCGCGGAATCGCTCGGCGGCGTCGAGTCGCTGATCGAGATCCCGGCCAGCATGACCCACGCGTCGATCCCCGCGGAGACGCGTCGCTCGCTCGGTCTCGCCGATGGCCTCGTGCGCATCTCGGTCGGCGTCGAGCACGTCGAGGACCTGCGCGCCGACCTCGAACAGGCCTTCGCGAAGGCCCACTAGCCCCGGGACGAACGCCGCGCGCGAGCGATCCGCGAGCGCATCTGCGCGGAGCGGCGCTCGGCCCAGAGAGAGTCAGGCCGACCCTGGCCGCCCCGAGGCTCGTCGCGCGGCCGCTAGAACGGCGAGTTCGACGGCGGCGGCTTGGGCGTCGGCGGGGTCGGCGGCTGGGGCTTCTGCGGCGACGCCGGGGGCGGCACGGCGGCGGCGCGCGAGCCGCGCGGGAGCTTCTCGGGCTCCTCGCCGATGCGCTCGCGCAGCACGCGGCCGACCTTGAACTTCACCACCCGCTTGGCGGGCACCTGCACCTTCTGGAGCGTGCGCGGGTTCTGGGCGCGCCGGGCGGCACGGCCCTTGACCTCGAACACGCCGAAGTCGCGGAACTCGAGCCGGTTCCCGGCGGCGAGCTCGGCGATCACCTCGTCGAGGAAGTGCTGCACGATCTCCTTGACCACCACCTTGGTTTGGCGCGTCGAATCCGCGATGCGGTTGACGAGCTCCTTCTTCGTGATCGTCTCGGGTTCGCGCTCGGTCATGGCGGGTCGGCCCGAAGCGGCCTCGGGTGAGCTTGAGTATCGACGCGGCCCCCTCTCCAAGTCAAGACGCGCGCGGGGGTTACGTCGGCGGGGCGACCGGGGAGCGCGGCTCGAGGACGAACGTGACCGGCCCGTCGTTCACGAGCTCGACGGCCATCTCGGCCCCGAAACGGCCGCTCTGGGTCGGGATGCCCAAGCGCCCGAGCGTCTGCCGGAAGCGCTCGACCTGCTCGCGCGCGCGGGAGGGTTCCTCGGCCCCGTCGAAGGACGGCCGCCGCCCCTTGCGCAGGTCGGCGCACAGCGTGAACTGGCTGACGACGAGGGCCGCGCCCCCCACCTCGCCGAGCGAGCGGTTCATGCGACCGCTCTCGTCTTGGAAGCAGCGCAGGAGCGCGATGCGTTCGGCGAGCGCCTCGACCTCGGCCTCGCGATCGCCCTTCTCGATGCCGACGAGCAGCAGCAGGCCGCGGCCGATCTCCCCGACCACCTCGCCGTCGACGCGCACACAGGCGCGGCTCACGCGCTGGGCCACGACCCTCATGGCGTCCCCGCGGCGCCGCGCTCGAGCGCGATGCGCGCCCGCAGGGTCTCGATCAGCGAGCCGAGCCCGGCCCGGCTCTTCTCGCTGGCGAGGATGCGCTCCCACAGGACGCGCGCGGCCTGCGGGTTGCGCAGGTGGTGCTGCTCGAGCAGGGCCTGCTGGACGAGCGGCACGAGCGCGGCAGGCTCGATCGCGGCCGCGCGCTGGCTCGCCGCGAGCGCCTCGGCCGGGCGCCCGAGCCCCTGCAGGGCGGCGGCTTCGAGGCACGCTCGCCGCACGCCGACGCTCCCCTCGTCGGAGAGGCGCGCGAGCTCCGCGAGCGCCGCATCGTCCTCGCGCACGAGCACGAGCAACTGGGCCAGATCGAGCCGCGCCGCGGCACGGGCCTCGGGCGAGACGCGCGGATCCGACTCGACCGCGTCGAGCCAAGCGCGCAGCGCGATGATCGCCGCCTCGAGCTTGCCGGCGCGGGAGAGCAGCGCCGCCTCGAGCCGCGCGGCGGAGCGATGGCCGCCGTCGAGCTCGAGGGCGCGCGCGTTCGACGTGGCCGCTGCGACCCAGTCCCCGCTCGCGGCGAGCAGGAAGGCCTCGGCGTAGTGCCCCCACGGGTTCTGCGGGGCGACGGCGATCGCGGCGCGGGCGGCCGCGAGCGCCGTCGCCGGGTCCGGTTCGAGCCGTGCGAGCGAGAGCAGCGGGAGGAACCCGCCTTCGCTCGCCGCGCGCTCGCGCGTGCGCTCGAGCAGGCGCTGGGCATCGCCGCCCGCCGCGCCGAGCTCCGCATCCTGCAGGAGCAGTGCGGCGCCGACATCGTCGGGCCGCTCGGACAGCGCACGCTCGAGGATCGCGCGAGCCACGGGCCAATCCCGGGAGTCGAGCGCCGCGCGCGCGCGCGCGAGCTCGCTCTGGTCGCGCTCGGGCAAGGCCTCGGGGCGTTCCGGGGAATCGGTGAAGTCGCGCGGCTCCGGCGCCTCCGTGCGGCAGGCGACGAGGAGCGCGAGCGCGGCGAGCGACGCGCGGATCAGGGCGCCCCCTCGAGCCGCAGGGAGCGGGCGCGCCGTTCCTCGCCGGTGTCGACATAGCGCAGGTACACGTCGCCGCTCGCCAGCACGCTGACTTCCGAGACGGCGGGGCTCTCGAGCACCACGAGTTCGACGTCGGCGACGAGCACCAGCGCGTCGAGCTGGGCGCGGATCGGACTGCCGTCGGACTCGCCGCGCTGGCGCTCGACGATGCGCAGGCCCTCGGCGGTCGCGGCTTCGACGTGCTCGTGGTTCTCCGCGTCCTGCCGGATCGCCACGTGGTCGAGCAGCCCGACCGGGCCGACGACCTCGATGCGTGCGGCGGCGAGCACGGCTTCGCGCTGGAACTCGGTGGGCCACGGCAGCTCGCCGGGCGCACTCGGCGGCGCTGCGGGCCGGGGCGCGACCGGCGGGCTCGCGGGACGCTCGCTGGCGCAGCCCCCCAGCAGCGGGAGCGCCGCGGCGAGCGCGAGCGATCGGCGGAGAGCGGGGCAGTGGGTCATGGCGTGGTTTCCTCGTGGTGCGCGCGGAGCTCAGCGCAGGCCGCAGTTGCGCAGGGCGCGGTCGCGGGTGGCACAGGCGCGGGCGCGGGCGCGCTCGGCGCCCCGGCGCAGGGCGCGCTCGACCTCGGCGGGATCGGCGAGCAGCTCGGCGCGGCGCGCGCGGGCGGCCTTGAAGCGCTCTTCGATGCACTCGACCACGCGCAGCTTCAGGTGCCCGTAGCCGGGCGCACCCTCGCCGCCGCGCCGGATGCGCTCCTCCCAGTCGGCGAGCTCGGCCGGAGCCACGAACAGGCGCAGGAAGTCGACGAGCAGCACCCCGGCGGGGTCCTTGGGTTCCTCGGGCGCGCGGCTGTCGGTCAGGATCTGTCCCACGAGCTTCTTGAGCGGCTTGCCGGTCTCGAAGATCCAGATCGAGTTGCCGTAGCTCTTCGACATCTTTTGGCCATCGATGCCGGGCACCTTGGGGGTCGGTGAGACCTGCACCTCGGGCAACACGAACGTCTCGCCGTAGGTGGCGTTGAAGGACTGCGCCATGTCGCGCGCGATCTCGACGTGCTGCTTCTGGTCGACGCCGACCGGCACGAGGTTCGAGTCGTAGGCGAGGATGTCGGCGCTCATCAGCGCCGGATAGGTGAACAGGCCCACGGTGGCCGCGATGCCACGCTCGACCTTGTCGCGATACGAGACGGCGCGCTCGAGCAGCCCCATGCCCGTGACCGTCGAGAGCAGCCACGCGAGCTCGCACACCTCGGGCACGTCGCTCTGGCGGAAGAAGGTGGCGCGCTCGAGGTCGAGCCCGAGCGCCATGTAGGTCACGGCGACTTCCCGCACGCTCTCGCGCAGCTTGGCCGCGTCGCGATTCGTGGTGAGCGCGTGGTAGTCGGCGATGAAGTAGAAGTGCTCGCCGCCGCCCTGGGGCAGCTCGATGTGCTGGCGAATCGCGCCGAAGTAGTTGCCGAGGTGCGGCAGGCCGCTGGGCTGGATTCCGCTGAGGTAGGTGGCCATGGAGGTCTCGCGGGGCGACGGTACCAACGCGCCGGAAAGCGGACAAGGCGAGCGAGATCCGCACTTGAAACCGCGGTCCCGAGTGGACGATCCTCTGCGCCATGGCCGCGCGCCCGCACGCTTCCTTCGTTTCCACGGCAGGTGGATTTCTCCCCCTGCTGCTCGCGCTCGCGCTCGCGCTCGTGCTCGCACTCGGAGGCGGCTGTGCGGCGCCGCGCGACGACGTGCACGTCGCGCCCTTCTACTCGCACCTCTCGACAGCGGGTGGCGAGGACGAGCACGAGGCGCTCGGCGGAGTGCTGCGCACGCGGCGCGACGCGCCGGGCGGCGACGTGCGCGAGTGGGAAGTGCACCCGCTCGTGTGCCGCGACGAGCTCGACGGCGCGGGCCGCATGGAAGAGTCGGCGTTCACGCGCTTCCTCGTGCCGCTCGGCACGCACCGCGAATGGCCCGACCGCACGCAGACGCAGCTCCTGCCGCTCGTGCGCGTCGATCGCGAGCCCGACGAGAACGGCCAGCCGGGCTGGCGCCTGAGCGCATGGCCGCTGACGCTGTGGGGCGAGGACTCGACCGGCCGCACGTTGCAGGGCGTCTTTCCCTTCGGCGGCGTGTGGGAGAACTTCGCCACCTACGACCGCCTCTCGTTCTTCATGTTCCCGCTCTACATGCGCACCGAGCGCGACGGCGGGACCTACCACCACCTGCTCTGGCCAATCTTCAGCTGGGGCCGCAACCGGCGCGGAGAGCTCGACGCGCACGTGTGGCCGCTCGTCGGCGTCTCGCGCCCCGGCCATTCCGAGGGCGGGTTCCTCGCCTGGCCGCTCGTGACGTGGACGCGCGAAGGCGTCGAGCGGCCCGCGGCGGAGCAAGCGACCACGTGGATGTTCTGGCCGTTCTACGGCGAGCGCCGGCAGCAGACCTACAGCGCGTGGAACGCGCTCTGGCCGTTCTTCGGCTACGCGGAGGACGAGCGCTCGGGCTACTGGTCTTGGGCCGGCCCCTGGCCCTTCGTCAAGTTCCAGCGGCCCGGCTCGAGCGGCGAGGCGCGCATCTCGCGCGCGTGGCCGTTCTACTCGCACGCCGAGAGCGATGGCCTCGACAGCCGCTGGTACCTGTGGCCGATCTTCAACCAGCGCCACGAAACCTACGCGAGCGGCGAACGCCACGGCGAGGTCGTGTTTCCCTTCTGGGATCACTTCGTCGAGGACGATCGCGCGGGAAAGCGCGTCGGCAGCTGGAGCAAGCTCTGGCCGCTGTACCAGTACCGCGAGCAGGACGGCCGCTCGCGCTTCGCCTTCCCGACCCTGATCCCGCTGCTGCACATGCCCGACATCGACGAGCACTACGGCTGGCTGTGGGAGCTGTACCGGAGCGAGAGCGGCGCGGGCCGCGTGCAGGAGCGTGCGTGGCTCGGGCTGTGGCGGCGCGAGCGCGACGCGGACGAAGTGCGCGAGTACGCGAGTGGACTCTGGTCGCGGCGCAAGTATCGTCGCGCCGACGAGATGGTGCGCGAGACGTCCTTGCTGTTCGGCCTGCTGCGCTGGCGCGCCTCGCGCTCGGGCGGCGTGGAATTCCTCGCCCCGGCGTTCCCCGGGCCCGGCTGGCCCGCGCGCGCGAGCGAGGAGCGCTGAGCGATGCTGGCCCTCGTCCAAGCGGTGCTCGCCGACATCGGATTCCGGCTCGAGCTGTGCGCGCAGGTGCTCGCGCGTCTGCCGGGCATGTTGCGTCGCCGCACGCTGATCGCCGACCAGCTCTACCAGTCGGGGCTCAAGGTCGTGCACGTGGTACTGCTCGTTGGCGTGTTCATCGGCATGATCGTGGCGCTGCAGACGGGCCTCGAGCTCGCGAACTTCGGCCAGCAGGACCAGATCGGCACGATCGTGGCGCTCTCGATGTGCCGCGAGATGGGGCCGTTCATCACCGCGACGATCCTCGCGGCCACGGTCGGCAGCGCGCTCGCCGCCGAGATCGGCACGATGGCCGTGAGCGAGGAGCTCGCGGCGCTCGAGGTGATGTCGATCGACCGCATCAGCTACCTCGTGATGCCGCGCGTGGTCGGCGCCGCGGTGATGTGCCCGCTGCTCACGGTCCTGTGCGACGGCATCGGCATCTTTGGCGGCGGCCTGATCGCGGACGCGCAGCTCAACGTCGGCTCGGCGCTCTACTACGACTCGGTGCTCGAGTCGCTCAATGACCGCGGCCTGCCGCTCGACCTGCCCAAGGAGGTCTACACGGGGCTCTTCAAGGCGCTCGTGTTCGGCGTGATTCTCTCGGTGATTTCCTGCTCGGCGGGCCTCAAGGCCACCAGCGGCGCGATGGGCGTCGGCAACGCGACGCGCAAGGCCGTGCGCGACTCGATCATCGCGATCATCATCTCCAACTACTTCATGTCCTGGTTCTTCTTCAACACGTGAGCGCGCGGTGAAGCAGGACGTGATCATCCGCTATCGCGGCGTAGCCAAGTCCTTCGGGCCAAAGGTCGTGCTGAAGGACCTCGACCTCGAGGTCTATCGCGGCGAGGCGTTCTGCATCATGGGTCCGTCGGGCTGCGGCAAGTCGGTGACGATTCGCCACATCATCGGGCTCTTGAAGCCGGACTCCGGGCTCGTCGAGGTCGAAGGACACGACATGAGCAAGATCGGCCCCGAGGACCTGCGCAAGCTGCGCGCCCGCATGGGCTACGTGTTCCAAGAGGCGGCGCTGCTGAACTCACTCTCGGCGGGCGAAAACGTGGCGCTGCCATTGCGCGAGACCACCGGCATGGGCGACGCGGAGATCCGCGAGAAAGTCAACGCCAAGCTCGCGCTCGTCAAGGTGCCCGACGTCTACAACAAGATGCCCAGCGAGCTCTCGGGCGGCATGAAGAAGCGCGTCGGGCTCGCGCGCGCGCTGATCACCGATCCGGAGATCGTGCTCTACGACGAGCCGACCGCGGGCCTCGACCCGGAGATCAGCGCCTCGATCAACGAGCTGATGCGCGAGCTCGCGACCGAGCTCCATGTGACGAGCGTGATCGTCACGCACCACGTCGGCACGGTGCGCACCGTCGCGGACCGCGTCGGCATGCTCGACAACGGCAAGCTCAACTACGTCGGCACCTCCGACGAATTCCTCCACTCCTCGGAGCCGCGGCTCGTGCGCTTCCTCGGGGCCAAGCTCGACTGAGATCCACCATGGCGAACCAACGGCAACTCGCGCTCGGCGCCTTCTTCGTGATCGTGCTCTCCTTGCTCGGCGTCTACACGCTGTTCTTGACGGACTTCTCGCTGTTCAAGGAGCGCCACTCGCTCGTCGTGCACTTCCCGCAGGCCAACGGACTGCGCCAAGGCGACACCGTGCTCGTGGCGGGCATTCGCGCCGGCCGCGTGCAGTCGCTGGCCTACGATCCGGCGGCGCCCTTCGAGCGGCGCGTCACCGTGACGCTCTCGATGGACACGCAGGTCGCGCTGCGCACGGGCTACGACATCTCGATCGCCGACGCGACGGTGCTCGGCGGCAAGCAGCTCGTGATCGACCCGGGCCCGGCCGGCGGCGCGAGCGTGGCGAGCGACGTGCCGCTGCCCGGGCGCGTGCGCGGCAGCGCGCTCGATGGGCTCGGCAAGCTCGTCGACGAGAACGGCACGAAGCTCTCGACGATCGTCGAGGACCTGCAGGCGCTCGTGGCGGACGCCAAGGCCGGCAAGGGCACGGTCGGGCGCCTGATGCGCGACGATGTGCTCGCCGACGAGCTCTCGGCGGGTGTCGCGAGCGCGCGCAAGTCCTTCGACAACATCCAGGCCTTCACCGACGATGTGCGCGCCGGCAAGGGCATCCTCGGGCGGCTGGCGACCGACGAGGATCTCGCCACGCGTTTTTCCGACGTGATCGCGAACCTGCAGCAGATCTCGACGGATTTCGAGGTCGTGAGCGCGGATGTCGCGGCGGGCAAGGGCGTGATCGGGCGGCTCGTGAAGGACGAGAAGCTCGGCGACGACGTGGCCTCCGCGGTGGCGACGATCAAGGACATCACGAGCCGCGTCAACGAGTCGAACGGCTCGCTATGGAAGCTGATCGAGGACGACGAGATCGCCGTGCGCCTGACCGAGTTCGCCGGCAAGCTGGAGGGCGGCACGCTCGGCAAGCTGTTCACCAACGACGAGCTCTACACGAAGATCTCCAAGGTCGCCGACGATCTCTCGGCCGCCTCCGGCGCGCTCAAGAACGCCGAGGGCACGCTCGGCAAGCTCGTGATGGACAAGGAGCTCTACGCCGAGGTCCAGCGGGCGCTCTCGATTCTGACGCGCACGCTGCAGGAGTACCGCGAGGCGGCTCCCGTGACTGCCTTCTCGACCCTGCTCTTCCAGACCTTCTAGCTAGCGCCGCGCCTCGAGCAGCCGCTCGATCCACTTGCCGATCTGGTCGGCCTCGAGGTGCACGCGGGCCCCGGCGCGGCTCTCGCCGAGCGTCGTGCGCCGCAGGGTCTCGGGGATCAGCGCGACGTGAAAGCGCCGGCCGCGCGGGGCGACCACGGTCAGACTGACACCGTCGACGGTGATCGAGCCCTTCTCGATCAGGTAGCGCTCGAAGCCCGCGGGGACCTCGAAGTGAGTCTCCCAGCCGCCGTCGCCGCGCTCGACCACCTCGACCACCGTGCCGAGGCCGTCGACGTGGCCGCTGACCAGATGCCCGCCGAGGCGGGTGTCGAGCCGGGCGGCGCGCTCGAGATTGACCGGCCGGCCCGGGCGCAGGTCCCCGAGCCAGGTGCGCTCGAGCGTCTCCGCCGAGAGGTCGAAGGCCATCCCCGGGGTGCCGGAAGGGTCGCCCACGAGCTCCACCACCGTCAGGCAGCAGCCGGAGGTCGAGATGCTGTCCCCCGGGCGGGCATCCCAGTCAGGCCCGGGTACGGGGACGACCAGCCGGGCGCCGCTGCCCCGGCGTTCGAAGCTCCGGACGGGGACGCAGGCCTCGACGATGCCGGTGAACATGGGGTCGGAAGCTAGCCTGCGCCCTGTCCGGGGAGAAGCTCCTCCCCCGCCATGGTGGTCCGGTTCTTGACGCTTGCGGGGGCCGTGACTAACCTGCTCGACCCTTTCAACGAGGCGGACCCCTCGTGCCGCTCTTTGCCATCCTTACCCTCTTTCCCGAGGCCGTCGAGCCCTACTTGGGCGCGAGCATCCTCGGCCTCGCTCGCGAGCGCGGGCTCGTGCAGACCGTCGCGGTCGACTTCCGCGACTTCACGCGCGACCGCCACCGCACTGTCGACGACCGTCCCTTCGGAGGCGGTCCCGGTATGGTGCTGCGCCCCGAGCCGATCGCCGAGGCGGTCGAGTGGCTCGAGCGCCGTCACGGCCCGTTCCGCAAGCTCGCCATGTGCCCGAGTGGCCGCCCCTTCCGGCAGGCCAAGGCCGAGGAGCTCAGCCGCGCGGAGCGCACGCTGATCCTCGCCGGCCGCTACGAAGGCTTCGACGAGCGCGTGCGCGAGGAGCTCGGCTTCGAGCTCGTCTCCATGGGCGATTTCGTGCTCTCGGGCGGCGAGCTCCCGGCCCTGTGCGTGATCGAGGCCGCGGTGCGGCTCATCCCCGGCGCCCTCGGCGACGAGGAGTCGGCCGTGCGCGACTCCTTCGCGGGCGGCGCGCCGCAGCTCGACCACCCCCACTTCACTCGTCCGCGGGTGTGGCGCGGGAGAGAGGTGCCCGAGGTCCTCCTGTCCGGAGACCACGCGCAGATCGACCGCTGGAGGCGGGCCGCCGCGCTGCACCGGATGCGCGAGGTGCGGCCCGACCTGCTCTCGAACCAACCCACGAACACCCCCCACTAGAACACTCGCCCCCCCACAGGGCGACGAGCACACTTGGAACGCGCCCTCGGGGCGACTTGGAGCGAACCGCTATGCACCGCATGCAGAAGATCGAACAGGAACTGGGCAAGAAGACCCTGCCCAACATCAAGGTCGGCGACACCGTCGAGGTGCACTACCTCATCAAGGAAGGCGACAAGGAGCGCGTGCAGCTCTTCATCGGCACCGTGATCGCCCTCAAGGGCCGCGGCATCCGCCGCTCGGTGACCGTGCGCCGCATCGTGCAGGGTGAAGGCGTCGAGCGCGTCTTCCCGCTCCACAACCCGCGCGTCAAGGACATCGTCCCGACCCGCCAGGGCGAAACCCGTCGCGCCAAGCTGTACTTCCTGCGCGACCGCGTGGGCAAGTCGACCCGCCTGCGCGAGGTCTTCGGCGAGCGCGAAGAAGCTGCCGAGGCGGGCGCCGAGGCCGAACCGGCCACCTGAGCCGTCCCGATTCCGGTCCTGCGGGGCTCGGACTCCACATTGGCGCCGCATGCGCCGATTCTTCACACTACGGATCGCCGTGCGACAGGCTCGGCGATCCGCTGCCTTTCCAAGATGAACTGAACACGGCCTGACGGAGCGCCCGAAGAGGGCCCTCCCCCGCCGCCCGAAAGCCCCACAGACACCATGGTCGAAAACGCTGGACGCAAGGTCCTCCTGATCGTCGCGCTCGTCATCGCCTCGATCGCCCTGCTCGTCTACAAGCCCCTCACTGCGGGCCGCTCGCCGTTCCCGCTCGGCCTCGACATCGCCGGGGGCGAGCGCCTCTTGTACCGCATCGACCTCGAGGCGGCGGCGCGTCAGGGCCTGATCGTGCAAGGCGGCGACCCGTCGGAGCTGATGCAGCAGACGATCGCGGTCATCCGCCAGCGCTGCGACAACAGCGGCAACACGGAAGCCGTGATTCGCCGCCTCGGCACCGACCGCATCGAGGTCTCGCTGCCGCGCATGTCGTCCGTGCGCTCCGGGCTCGTGACCGCATCGCTGCGCAGCGCCGTCGCGGCGGAGGGTCTGCCCGCGATCGAGCTCGACGCCAGCGAAGAGACGCTGCGCTCGTTCCCCGGCAGCGGCGGCGTGATCCGCATCGACGGCGAGCGAATGAGCTACGCCTCGCGCGTCGGCAACGTGCTCAACCTGAAGGAGCGCGGCAAGGCGGGCACGGTCGCGGCCCACTCGGCCGGCGCCTCGATCACGCTGATCGACACCGACGACATGAAGGCCTCGCTCGAGAACCTCGGCGACCTGCGCTTCCTCGCGGAAGCCCAGCCCGAGGACCTGAGCCGCGCGGGCACCGACAAGGTCGCCGTCGAGCAGAAGCTGCGCGAATGGTACGGCAAGCCGGAGAACCAGAACTCCTCGATCGCGACCTACAACACGCTCGCTCCGGAGAAGGGTGGCCCGCCGACCGGCTTCGAGTGGTACCCCTTCAAGATCGAACAGGGTCAGGCCGTGCCGCCGATGGCGCAGCGTGGCGGACTGTTGCTGCGCAAGGGCAGCGACGAGGAGCGCTTCAGCGGCGCGGACCTCTCGCGCGTCGGTCCGACCAACGACCAGAGCGGCTTCCCGGCGATCGAATTCGCCATGAACGAGAGCGATGGCACGGCCTTCCGCTTCGGCCGCTTCACCGAGAAGCTCGTGCGCAAGCGCCTCGCGATCGTGATGAACGGCGAGATCATCACCGCGCCCAACATCAAGCAGCCGCTGTTCGGCACGTCGATCATCGAAGGCCGCTTCGGACTGAGTGAGCGCGATGGCATGGTGACCGTGCTGCGCTCCGGTTCGCTGAAGATCCGGCCCGAGCTCGAGGCCGAGGAGACGGTCGGCGCCTCGATCGGCGACGACTACGTGCAGAAGAACCTGTGGGCCGGTGTCACGACGCTCTCGATCATCATCGGCTTCCTGCTCGTCTACTACGGCCGCCTCGGCATGTGGGCCTCGGCAGCGCTGCTGCTCAACCTGCTCATGACCATGGCCGGCATGGTGGTTCTCAACGGCACGCTGACGCTCGCGGGCATCGGCGGCATCGTGCTCACGATCGGCATGGCGGTCGACGCGAGCATCCTCATCTACGAGCGCATCCGCGAGGAGCAGTCGAAGGGTCGCAAGCCGATCCAGGCCGCCAAGGACGGCTTCGATCACGCCATGAGCGCGATCGTCGACGGCAACCTGACGACGCTGATCACGGCCTTCATCCTCATGAAGGTCGGCACGGGCACGATCCGCGGCTTCGCGGTCACGCTCACGATCGGCATCATCACCACGCTCTTCTGCGCGCTCGTCGCGCTGCGCGTGATGGTTCACTACGAGCTCAAGCGCGGCGTGACCGAGTTCAAGATGCGGGAGTTCTTCCGCAACGCGAACTACAAGTTCATGGCCTACCGCAAGCTCGCGATCGGCGCCTCGCTGGCGCTGCTTGTCGCCGGCACGGCGCTCTTCATCGGCCTCGATGACCAGAAGAAGCTCGGCATCGACTTCCTCGGCGGCGCGACGGTCAAGGTGCGCACCGAGCAGCCCATGACGGTGGAGAGCCTGCGCGGTCGCGTCGAGGGCCTCGGTGGCGCCATGGCGACGGCGGAAGTCGTCGACCTCCCGGGCTCGCGCACGTCCGACGGACGCGCGAGCGAGTTCCGCATCACCTTCAAGTCGAACCCCGAGTTCGCCGACGGCGGCGACCTCGAGCGCCGCTTCAAGCAGGAGATCGCGGACGGCCTGCGCGACGTGCTGCAGAAAGACCCGATCAACCTCGCGAGCAACGCTGGCACCACGACGGCCACGCTGTACTTCGAGGAAGGACATTCGATCGCGGACGTCCAGTCCAAGGCCGAGCAGGCGGGGCTCACGGGCGCCGTGGCCCAAGTCCGCGAGGGACAGGACAACGTGTTCACCGTGACCGGCACGTCGACCCTCAGCGCCGACGCGCTGCGCTCGGCGATCGCGGGCGCCTTCGAGGGCTCGAGCGACTCGGCCGGCCGCGAGTTCAAGTTCGCGCTGCCGATCCCCGAGTCGAGCGTGGTCGGTGCGCAGGTGGTCGGTGAGCTGCGCGACTCGGCCATCAAGGCGCTCGCGCTCTCGTCGCTGCTGATCCTGCTGTACATCCGCGTGCGCTTCGCCGAGTACAGCTACGGCTGGGGCGCGCTCGTCGCCGACCTCCACGACGTCGTGGCAACCCTCGCGGCGATCGCGTTCCTGATCTGGTTCCCGTGGATCCGCGTCGAGATGAACCTGACGATGATCGCGGCCTTCCTGACGATCCTCGGCTACTCGCTGAACGACACGATCGTCGTGTTCGACCGCATCCGCGAGAACCGTCCGCGCATCAAGGGCTCGCTCGCCGACGTCTGCGACGCGTCGATCAACCAGACGCTCTCGCGCACGGTGATCACCTCGGGCACGACGATCCTCGCCTCGCTGATCATCCTGATCTTCAACTGGGGCACCGGCAACGCGCTCGAAGGCTTCGCGTTCGCGCTGACCTTCGGCGTCGTCGCGGGTACGTTCTCGAGCATCTACATCGCGTCGCCGCTGCTCGTCTGGCTCGAGGAGCGCGCGGCCCGCAAGGCCGATGCGCAGCCCGCGGCCACGACCCCGGCGCCGAAGGCCCCCGTGGCCTAGGCCTTCGAGTCGCGATGCGCGTCGTCGCCCTGCTGCTCGTGCTCGCCACCGCCTTCGGCGCGGCGGCGCTGTGGCAGTCACGTCGCGTGGAAGCGCTCGAGGCCGAGCGCGAGCTCGCCCGCCAGCTGGAGGCCGGCGAGCTCGCCAGCGGTCCGCTCGGGACGATCCCGGCCGGCTGGGCTCACGTGGTGATCGGCGGTCCCGCGGCCGTCGATCCGGTCGCTCCCGCAACGTCGTCTGCTCCGGTGGCAGTCGGCACATCCTCGGAGGCGGCGCCCTCCGAGCCGCCGCAGGCCGCCGAAGCTGCTCCCTCCACGGCCGACTTCGAGGTCGTCGTGGAGCCGGGCCAGTCGCTCTCGAAGATCGCTCGCAGCCACTACGGGACGGCACCTGTGGCGCTGGTCAAGGAACTGGCGCGCTACAACGGGATGGCAGACGTGAACTCGCTGCGCGCCGGGCAGAAGCTGCGGCTGCCCCCCATCGAGCAGCTCACGCGCTGAGCGCGAGTACGCTCAGCCTTCCGCAGCGACGCGCGGCTCGACGGGACGGTCGAGCACGGTGACTTCGATGTCTGCGGGCGCCGAGCGCCGCAGGTTTCCGAGAGCCGCCTCAGAGATGCGCACGGTCATGCGCACGCAGCGCGCCTCGACCGTCTCTTCCTCGAGCACGGCGCCGAGCCGACGGATCGCGGCCATCGTGCGACCGTCGGCGATGGGCACCTCGACCTGCACGCGCGCGGAGCGGGCGTCGAGCTTGCGCGAGACGGCTGCATCGAGGCGCTCGAGTCCCTCGCCCGTGCGAGCGGAGATCGGCACGACCTCGTGACGCAGGTCGCGACCGAGCATCTGCATCGCCAGCGACTCGCCGAGCGCATCGACCTTGTTGAACACGAGCAGCTCGCTGCGATGCGAAGGCGCGATGCTGTCGAGCACTTCCTCGACCGCTGCGAGCTGCTGAGCAGCGTCGGGGTGTGCGGCGTCGACCACGTGCAGCAGGAGATCGGCGTGCACAGCCTCCTCGAGCGTCGCATGGAACGATGCCACGAGGTGGTGCGGCAGCCGCTGCAGGAACCCGACCGTGTCGGAGAGCAGCACGGTCCGACCATCGCGCAGCCGCCACTGGCGCGTGCGCGTGTCGAGCGTCGCGAAGAGCATGTCCGCCGCGAGCTCGTCGGATCCGGTCAGGCGGTTCAGGAGCGTGGACTTGCCCGCGTTGGTGTAGCCGACGAGGCCGATCGTGAACTGATCCGAGCGCGAGCGCACCTCGCGCAGGCGCCGCTCCTCGATCTCGGAGAGCTCGCGCCGCAGCTCGAGCACGCGGCGCCGCAACAGGCGCTTGTCGGTCTCGAGCTGCGTCTCGCCCGGTCCACGCGTGCCGACGGCGCCTTCCATGCGCTCGAGGTGCGTCCACATGCGCCGCAGGCGCGGCAGCAGGTACTGCGCCTGCGCCAGCTCGACTTGCAGTCGCGCCTGCCGGGTGCGCGCGCGGCGCGAGAAGATGTCGAGGATCACTTCCGAGCGATCGAGGACGCGGACCTTCCACGCCTTCTCGAGGTTGCGGATCTGTCCGGGGGTGAGGTCGTTGTCCACCGCCACGGCATCCGGCTCGAGCAGCTCGACCTCGCGCGCGACCTCATCGACCTTGCCGTGCCCCATCAGCGTGCCAGGATCCGGCACCGGCTTGCGCTGGAAGATGCCGCTGCCGACGGGCTCCGCTCCAGCGGCATCGAGCAGCGCGCGCATCTCCGACAGGGCTCCGTCGTGCTCGACGACCTGTCCGGGGAAGTGCACGCCGCAGACGAGGATGCGCTCCTTCGGCCGTCGGCTGGGCGTCGGCGCCTTGCTCATCGCGCGGTGACGGAGTCGCGCACGGTCTCGCGTCCGATGTGGACCGCGCGCACGCGGTTGCCGTCGGCGGCCGGCTGCAGGAGCGTGTGAGCGCGCCACTGCGTCGCGCTGGCCGGGAAGTCCTCCCGGAAGTGCGTGCCACGCGACTCCTCGCGCACAGCCGCCGAGACCGCCGCGAGGTGCGCGATGGTCAGCATGTTGAGGAGCTCCCACGAGCGCGGATCGGGAGTCGCGAGCTTCTGCACAGCGCGCGCCCAGAATCCAACCTTCTCGATCGCGTCGTCGATGGCTCGCCCGCTGCGGACGATCCCCATCTGGCGCCACATGAGGCTCTTGAGCGAGTAGGTCATGTCCTGAATGCCGAGGCGCACGTCGCCCGAGCCTTGCACCCGCTCGACGCGCAGCCGGCGGTCGACGGGGATCAGGGGGAAGTCGCGACCGTCCTCGCAGGCGCGCTCGCCCGCACGCGCGCCGAGCACGAGCCCTTCGAGCAGCGAGTTCGAACCCATGCGATTCGCGCCGTGCAGGCCGCTGCTGGCGCACTCCCCCACCGCCCACAGGCCCGGAACGCTGGTGCGGCCGTCGGCATCGACCTGAATCCCGCCGATCATGTAGTGCGCACCCGGCCGGACCGGAATCGGATCGCGGGCGATGTCGATGCCGAAGTAATGGCAGATGCGGCCGATGTGCGGGAAGAGCTCGTGCGGGTTGCGCTCGAGCGACGACAGGTCGAGGTACACGCTCGTGTCGTTCGTCTTGACCATCCGGTCGAAGCAGGCGCGACTCACGACGTCGCGCGGAGCGAGCTCCGCTGCCGGGTGGTACTCCGGCATGAAGCGCACGCGATCCTTGTCGAGCAGGACTCCGCCGGCGCCGCGCACGATCTCGCTGATCAGGACGCGTGCGGCGCCCGCGAGGTACAGGCACGTGGGATGGAACTGGAAGAACTCGAGGTCGCGGAGCGTCGCGCCAGCGCGGAACGCCATCGCCACTCCGTCTCCCGTCGCGATCGCCGGATTGGTGGTCTCCCGGAACAGCTGCCCGGCGCCGCCCGTGGCGAGGACCACCTGCGCCGCCGAGAAGCACACGAACTCGCCGCGCGCGGTCTGGGCGAGCAGGCCGATCACTCGGCCGTTGGCTCCGGAGATGAGGTCGATCGCAAAGTGCGACTCGAACACCGCGATGTCGGGATGGCGACGCACGGCCTCGTTGAGCGTGCGCTGGATCTCGACGCCGGTGGCGGCGCCGCCTGCGTGGATGATGCGCTGGTGAGAGTGGCCGCCCTCGCGCGACAGCTCGATGGATCCGTCGGAAGCGAGATCGAAGCGGGCGCCCCGATCGAGCAGCTTGCGCAGCGCCGTCGGCCCTCCGCGCACCACGCGATCGACAGCCTCCACGTCGCAAATCCCGCAGCCGACCTGCAGCGTGTCGGACACGTGGGCTTCGAACGAGTCCTCCGCCCCGAGGACCACGGCCACGCCGCCCTGCGCGTAGACGGTGTTGGTTTCCTCGAGGGCGTCCTTGGCGACAAGGGCCACCGAACTTCCGGCCTCGGCCGCGGCCAGCGCAGCGCTAGCCCCAGCGACCCCGCCGCCTACGACCACCACGTCGAATCGGTAGGTCGCCAGCGCTCGGGCGTGAAAGGGAGCGAGGTAGCGCGCGAGGTCGAGCTCGAGGGTCTGCAGCCGATCCATGTAGGTCAGGCCGAGTTGGGCCCGAGCTAGGATTCTAGCCCCTACAGAGCGCCCCCCTGAGCCTCGGAGGGGCAAGGGAGCAGGATTTCGGGTCCCACCGACGACCTAGAGCCTCCCCAAGCGACAGGGGAGGGCAGGAGAGGCCCCCGCCTAACTTCCAGCGAACTTTTCCAAGAATCCCCTTCGCCCCGCCGGCCAGCCGGGCTACTTTTAGCCCAATGTTAGCCGCGAGGGGCTAACCCGGGCTCGCCACCGCGAGCGCCCCCATCACCCTCCCTACGGAACCCACCCATGGCCCAGATCTTCGACGACGCCCGCAAGGATGGCTTGAGCTTCCTCTTCTTCTTCGGACTGATCGCCATCACCTTTCTCGTGTAGCTCCCCGTCCTCGTCCCCGTCCTCGTCCCCGTCC
>Ga0169931_10000478_pt1 | contig 65371 bp, 62 predicted proteins | sample Kivu_15m_20L_FD_129675 | JGI IMG/M metagenome (GOLD analysis project Ga0169931, IMG submission 129675) | Freshwater microbial communities from Lake Kivu, Western Province, Rwanda to study Microbial Dark Matter (Phase II) - Kivu_15m_20L... | ecosystem: Environmental > Aquatic > Freshwater > Lake... | reverse complement strand
GGAACCTCTATCGAACTCAAATCATACTCTGTCTTGCTATGTGCTTTAAAGCAGTTGACGGTGGAAATGAAAAGAGCCACAATTGCTCGTGGCTCCGTTCAGGTCTCGTGATACCTCCAAATGACTCGGAGGCGTGCTTACTTCTTCATTTGTCCCCTGAATTCAGGGGAAATGACTCACAGGTCGTCAAAGGCATCGTCAATGCTCTTGCGGGCCTTCTTCACCTTTGGAGAATTCTCCGTGGAAGCCGCAGGCGTCTTTGTCTGACTTTCGGTGGTCTCGAGGGAAGTCGTGGAGACGACCTCCACGCCCGATCCGGTGTCGCTGCTGTTGAGGAAGTTCTCAAGCATGGTTGCCATCTGCTCATCGGTCTTCACCTGAGCCTTGAAGTAGGCCTCAAGGTTAGGAATGCCAGCGATGAACTTCTCTCTGTCGGCATCCTTCTCGGCCAGGGGCGAGGGCTTGCGACGTGGCTGGAGCTTGATCTCCTTGACCGCATTGCCATTGAAGGTCTTGTCGGTTGGGCTCACCATCACGGTGAAGTCATAGCCCTTCTCAGGGTCCATGAGGTTCTCATCCTTGTAGTCCGGGTGGGCTAGGATGCTGTAAATGTCCTTGACAAGGCGACCATTCAACTCCCAGATTTGAACGCCCTTCTCCTCCTCACCTCTTACGATGATGGGAGCATAGTAACGCTCACGGGGAGTGAGGTTCTTCCAAAGGCTCCAAGCCTCCTTGCTACGGTCCTTTTTGAGCTCGGTCAGAAGCTCGAACACGGGATCCTTCATACCAAACTGCGTGGGTGCAACGAAACGCATCTCGCTAAGGAGCTTGCTATCGTAGTAGGCAACCTCCTGGAAAGGCTGACCGTTTGCATCCTGGTAGGGGAGGAATCTCACGTCGTGCTGACCTAGACCTGGCTTAAACCAGTTGATCCTTGCACGGTTTCCACCATCGCCGCTCTTTTTGTTCTTCGCACCAGAAAGCTGTTCGATCTTGCTCTTGATTGCGTTCAGATTATATGACATGTCTTACCTACTTGCCCCGAAGGGTCTTTAAAACAGAGGAAAAAGTGGGCTTTTGTCCATTATTGGAGTGGAGCCCTCATGGAACCTCTGTACTCTAAATATGTTACACCAACCAGAGTTGTCTCTTAAATTCATTACGAGAGACGCTCGTCAGTGTCGAATTTTTCCCTAGTTTTCCCAGGGAAAATGCTATATTTTCCCTTTGGAGCGAGGGGCCGATTGCTGTGCCAAAGTGAGAGCCACACGAGCCTTGGCGATGGCTGCATTCTCAGTGCTTTGCTCCACGCCCAGGCATTCGAAACCCTCCTCAAGACAGGCAACGATGGTGGTACCACTTCCTGCGAAGGGTTCAAGTACCTTGCCACCTGGTGGGGTTATGAGTTTAGAAAGCCAGCGCATTAGGGCAACGGGCTTCACAGTAGGGTGAGTGTTTTGAACATTGCCACCATGGGTTCTCTCTGCGGTAGAGGCCTTGGCGACATAGAAGAAACGAGAGGCTCCACCGGAGTCAGAATACACATTGTTTGGAGACAGGTTTCTTTCCTTTGTACCCAGGGCAACGCTATTCCGCGTTATTCTGGTGTAGGTCTTGGTCACCTTTCCAGAAGTAAGTGTGCCAGTTTGTTCATCCAGCGCCTGGGCTGCCTCCGCGTCAAGCACGACGTTCGCGGGCCAGCGGCCTTGCACGGTGCGGCCCGTGTATTCATGCCCCGCACCCCCGCCAAATGGCTTTGCGCCATCATTCCATGTGTTGATTGTCACCGCCTCCGTCCCCACCCTGCACCCATCCACGTTGATCCCGCCCGTGCCGTAGCGCAGCACGTTCTCCGCGACGGTGCCGCAGAGCGGCTTGCGGGCGACGATGATCGGCTCCCACGCGGGCTTGAGCGCGGTGCCCCAGCCGGACCACTGGCGGGCGGCGTCGGTGGCGGGGGCGGTGTAGGCGTGGTCGCCAGTAGTTCCGTTAGCGTTCCAACCGTTGTCGTCATCAAACGGCTTTACGTTGCGGTGTCGCTTGCCGATAACTTCTGTTCGCTCTGCCCCCGCCGCCTTGTCAATCGCCTTGCTCACGTCGAGAGACTTCGGGAACCCTTGCCCGTACATCCAAGACAGCGTGTCCCTCAACTCCCATCCTGCATCCTCGATGGCGCAGGCAAGCCGGTGCCACGTTCGCGTCCCGCCAAAGGCCACAAGGTGTGCTCCTGGCTTTGCCACTCTTAGAAACTCTTTCCAATAGGAGGAATCCGGGACTTGATGATCCCAGGCCTTGCCCATGAAGGAAAGCCCATAGGGCGGATCCGTGACAATGGAGTCAAAGGAATCCGAGGGCATTGAGGCCACAACCGTAAGACAATCACCAGTCAACACCATTGACTCCGCTGCCTGTGTTTGTTCAGGCGTTGGAGTCGGCATGGACTTTTTCTTCTTCGGTTTGGGCTGTTTGTCTGTTTTGCTAGTAGTCGTCATAGGCCTATGATAGGTTATGAATTCCATCCACCGGAGAGACCAGAGGTCGATCCACGCAGGGCTGGGCTGCGTCGAACGCCCCTTCCCGTGTGGTCCATCAGTTCAGGATCAAAGATTGATTCTGCACCATTGACAATCATATCCCTCGTGGCTGGGTTGAACTTTCGATTTACAAATTCATCTTTTAGAGCGAACTTGGGAAGTGAAAAGCCATCTGGTCCCATAACGTGATTCGTCATCATATCATAGAACTTCTTATTTGGCTCACCATTGTGAGCAATGACAACCAAGGGAAGAAGACCCTTGTTCCGGCGGTCAGCCAGGGCTGCCTCTCTGCGTTCCTGCTCGATCTTGTAGTTCTGCATGAATTCATCACGCTCGCCCTTACGAGTGGCTCTTGTTTCGGCGCCCTTCTTTGAAGCTGCTGCTTTCTTCTCAGGGGAACGACTTGCGGCAGCACTCTTTGCACGAGCACTTCTCATTGCCGAGCGAAGGCTGTCGAGCTTTTCATCGCTCACGGCCTTAAGGTCACCAGACACAAGTGCCTTCTGCATGTCGGCCAGGAGAGCCTTTGCGGCCTCCAGGGGATCTGGCTTCTTTACGGGAGCCTCCGAGACAATCTTTTTCACTTGCTCTTTGATGATTTCACTAAGCTTAGTGGCCGTGATCTTCATAGGTTTCGTTCCTCTAGCAAGTAAGTAGGTTCCAGAACCAGAAAAAACGGCCACCCTAGGCCTGAAAGGTCAGTAAACCGAGGTAACTCCGTGTCCCTTAAGGCATGCTCCTCGCACGGCCGTTTGAAGCATGAAAGCTTCCCATGGATCCTTGAGAGAGGGGTTGAAGGAGATGTTCTCGCCCGGTGTCTTTGCAAGAGAAACCATGGCGTGGACCTCATTCTCGCTCAGGGGAATGTTGTACTGATTGAGCCACCACAAGGAGCGGGTGGAAACGGGCATTGCACTCAACTCGGTGTTAAGCTCAAATAGCATTCCCTTGTTGCGGTGCCAGTCGGAGGTCTGAGGAAGGTAGTAGTCCTCCTTGGTGTTTCCGATCTTACCAATGTCATGGAAGAGGCCCATGATGATAAGGGAGTCGGCGTGAACATCATCCTGAAGCTCCAGGGACTCACGCATCCCCTTAAGAATCTTGAGAACGTTGAGAGAGTGCCAAATCAAACCACCAGTGAAGCATCCCACATACTCAGTCCTCGTGGAGGCCGGGCACACGGCCATACGATCATGGAGGTCGTCACAGAGTTTGAGTGCTCCTTCTCTTACCTCAGTGTTCTCGATGCGACCAACAATTGAGGAGAACTTACCCCAATTCTCATTGATCTTGGTGATAAGGGCGGCGCTGTCTTCCTTCTGTTGGGAAGCGTTGTTGTTTTTCCAGTTTGACATGTTTACTCTTCTTTCTTTTGGCTACTAGCTGGTATACAGAACCCGAAATCTTCTAGATGTGAGGCGCAAATTGGGCCGTTTGCCCTAGTGTGAAACTTACCATCCTTTTCAGCCCATTCATCCAAAACGACCACTTGCCTTCGATATAGGCAAACAGAAAAACGTGAAGCCTCATCTGAGTGTACGGTTTTCCAGCGAATTACCTTGGTGGTGTCTGGATGAGCGGCGTTGAAATAGACAGTTTCCCCTGAATCTCGGGCTGCCCTGAGCTTCTTGAACAAGTCATAGCATTGCTGCTTGCGTCTATTCTCGAGCTTCTTCTTTGTAAAGTCGCCTTTTTCAAACATGTGCATCCTCAGTGATAGACTCAGAGACTTCCTTTTCTTCCTCCTCCTGAGAGGGAGTGGAAGTGGAGGGCACGAATTCCTGTACCCTCAGGAAGAAGTTGGCACCATCGAAGCCGGGGATTCTCTTGGAGCCCACGTTCTCTATTTGGGGGATCAGGTAGTCGTATTCGTTGTTAATGTCCATGACCAGAGCATCATGCAGACAGAACTTTGGACTAACACTAGCATAGAGACCTTCATTGTTTAAACGGTTTAGGATTTTACAAAACCCCTTGAGGGCCACGTCAACCGCTGTGGCCTGAACGTAATAGTTTAAAAGCGATGTGGGCCTCGTGTCCTCGCAGGGGATGATTCTCCCGTAGTAGCTCTTGATCTGATTCCTGTTTGAATACACCAAATCCCTAGCCAGACTTTTCTGTAGGGCCTCCACCCCGAAGTAGTCGGAGATGGCCGCAAGGAAGTCCTCAGGTTTGGAAATGTGGTTTTTCAGAGCCTTGGAGGCATTGTACTCGCTTTGTCCATAAAGGGTTGCCAGGATGGCGGTTTTGGCGATATTCCTCGGAATCTTACCAGATAACCCTAAGTCCTCCAAAACCTTGAGGTAAATGTCCTGAGGAAGGTCCTGTGCCATTGTGTCGCGTGGAAGGCTACCAATTAGGGGAGTAGAATCAGGATGCTTCTTAATTGCTCTACCCAAGAGAAGCAGAACTCTAGGCTCCAGAGAGGTGTAATCGAAAGACCAGATTTTACCTTCCTTTCCATGAAAGGACTTGAAGAGTTTTCGATACTCCTTCTTAAGAGTAAGGATGTTTGGTCCGCTATCGACCACCAATCTCCCTGTTCTGGTCTTTTCTCTTGTGTAGGTCACGGGATCGAGGTGAGCCTCAAGAGCTTCCTCCGAGGCATTGGCCCAAAGATTGAACGATTTCAAGACTGCTTTGTTAACAGTGTTTGGATCAGCCATCAATTCACGATAGGCCTTGAGATCAATCTTGGAGAACGTGAAAGACGGCATTTCCAGACTGTTATAATATTCGAGGGAGCACCTATCCAACTCATCACTCAACTTCTTACAGAAGTCCATATAGGACTTCCAGTATATCTTCGGAGGCATGAAGCGAGCAAGCTGTTTCGAGTCTAAAAGTAGCCTCCACTTGGCGTTTATGACATTTTCGGCCAACTTCGCCCGTGCCTTCATATACTTCTCAGGTACTAGGTCTGGTACCGTAAAATGGAATGTGCGAGCAACCTTACCTAGGTCTCCAAGGGTCTCAAGTTCGCCCTCATGTACAAATTTCCAGTAGGAAGGGTCCTTGCACTCTGAGGCCCAGTACCACTTGTCGCCGTTAATGGTTCGAAGTGAACGACCATCCCATGCCAATAGTTCAGAACGACCCTTAAGGTTTTCGTCCGAATTTTTGTCAGTATACGCCTCAAAGAGGCGGGTAGTGATGACGAATTTTGCCATGCTCACTTAAGCATATGCTACACTGGCTTGCGAATTAAAGGAAATACACCGTGGCCATGGGTCGAATTCAGCCCTTAGCGACCAGAGTCTCTTGTGATGGTGGTTGGAAGCCCGCCAGGTGCAGAGGCCCCGCCATCTGCCTGAGCCTCTCTTTGTTCGGTTTCTATGCTTGCAAGAATCTGCCGAGCATTGAACACCCTGTTTACAAAGGAATCATAACGACCATAGGCATCAAATGGAGCAAATCTTACGTCTGTAGAAAACTCGCCCTCAGTGATTTTGTGGGTTAGCCCGGTGATTCCATAAATGTTGTCTGCGCTGGTACCAGTCTGGAAATCCACAAAGAACTGTTGGGTGTACACAAACAGAGGGCAACCCATTGTCTGCATGGTAAGCTCTGTTGGAATGATACGCATGGGTAGCCCGCCAGGAAGCTCACCATTGGGTTGAAGCTCGGATCTCCTAAAGGAGCGGAGCATGTTGATGGTTGCTAGCTCTGGATTTTGCTGAGAGCTTACATTGGCTGCCTTGATAAGAGAACCTGCTGCCCCATAGATCATGTAGGGCATTGTCCTGTAGAGGAATTTCTTGAGCTTCCTAGGACCGCCATTAATTCGATACATCGGGGGATCCGTACCCTCAATGGCCTCGATCAGGTTGTACCTTTCGGCTGTTTCGATGAAAGCAGTCTGATCCTGTGCAGAGGCCGCTGTTACGTTTGGATTGCCCTGCTGACCGCCTGGGATTCTTCCCACGGCTGCCATTTCGCCTTCTCGTGCCGAGGCCAGGAGAGACCCTAGGGACTCATAGGAGGTTGACTTTCTGTCGTAAATGTGAAGCCTCAGAATGCTCTTGGCTTGCCCGACATGAGAATCTTGCCCGTCCTCAGTTGCAATCTTTTCTGGCAAACACTCAAGATAGAACTCGATTTGAGGCATGTCAAATGTTCCATCGGGAGTAACTCCCCTAAGTCTCTCTTGGGTTCTTTGTTGTAGGCGAGGAACCTCGTCTACAGCCTCGGTGCTTCTGACGTTTCCTTCTTCATAGACTTCTCTATAGAAAGCACCCTCAGTTGAAAACAAACCATAGGACCGTGCTGCGGGATCATCCAAAAGAGCCTGACCAACGAAATTCATGAACTCTCGAAGGTTCATATTGGAGGAACGAGAAATGTTTGCGAGTCGGAGTCTTGCAAACTCCTGGGAGAAGTAGGAAAGGTCCACTTCGAAGTTACCGATGTTCAGATTGGCCGCATATCCTGCCCTGGTGTTGAAAGGGTAGAAAATGAGCTGAACATCATCGAATTTGCGTGTGTTGGCCAGCGGCTCTCCAATGAAGTGAAGCAGAAGAGTCGCAAGGCTGGCCTTGGCTCCTGGGGCTACCTCGGTTCCGAAGTTCTCCCGATAGCGTGTTTGTTGCCTTGCGGCAACTCCCCTGAGGCCGACTACCTGTCTTGAGGAGCCCGGCGTGGGAGCACCTGGTGGATAATTCTCAATCAGGAAAGGGTCGGGTTGATACTGCGAAATTCTCTGAACCTTTCTGGTAACTGAACCAAGCACGGTTGCCCTAACTTGACCCACTGCTCCCTGGGCAGTGGTTCCGCTTCTTCTGCTAGCACCCAATTCCTGTTCTGTTCCAAAGAGGTCTTCCAGGCTTTGCCTTAGACGACTAACGTCTGGTGTGGTGGCACTTGTTGTAAGGGTTCTCCTGAAGGTTCTAAGTTCGGTCCTTAGATCGGAGCTAAGAATGGAGTGAGCCAGGGCATCCTGGGCTGCATCCAATATCTGAATGCCTCGCACTTCCCTCGTTCTCGTTCCCTGTTGGAAAGAACGCTGACGGATTTCAGAGATTGTCTGCTGGAGTTCCTCAACTGCCCTCAGGGCATCGCCAATGCTTTCATCATCCGAGGAAATCAGCTCGGTAGAAGTGTCCACTCCTCCACGCATGTAGAGGTCAAGAGTAATGATGACCTGACCTGCCTCATCGAAGGTATAGGAGGAGTTACGAACGCCATATTTCTCACTGCAACGCATTCCATTGATCAGATCCCCGTAGGGATTTTCGATACTGCTGTTCTCACCATCTGGGTGGCTCCAACCGTACTCTATAAGCAGTTCCGTTCTACCATAAAGGTCTGGTCTTACGAAATCGGCCACGTCGGCCAACCTAGAGCGATCATGGAGAATGACAGTGAGCTTGCCTGTTTTATAGTTTGCCAGACCCGTGGTGCCCACAATGTTCACCTCAAAGTCCTTGATGGTCATGAATGGACGGAACTTGTCCAACACGGGGTTGCTTCTGTTCTCTTCCCTGTCAACCTCATTGGCATTGACCAGGGTTTGAGGAGAGGTGAACATTTCCATACCAGCCAGGGCAAAGGGCTCCTGGGTTGTCTGCCTATCCACGGTGACTTCCTGGGTGATCTGATTTCCAAGAGCTAAAGAACGGTAGGGCTTTACCTCGCCAGGGGTGTTGCTGGATGGAATCTGGTCGGCACCGTTCAAAAACTTCAATAGGCTTGGAGTCTGGAGACGATTGTCCTCGCTGACTGGCGGCCTTGCAAACAGAAAATCGATATTGAGATATGGGACGGCCTTTGCAATCTCAATGGTTGGAATGCCATTCATGAAAATCGTAACGGCATTGGAGTGTCTGGAAACCTGAGATACTCTCTTGGAGTTGGAAAATAGGATACTCAGACCTGGCTTTTCCTTGGAGGGTGGACTTGTCTGGTTTCCGTTAATGGTTGCACCCTGGCCTTCTGCATAGCTCAGCATGTCATTGACGGTCACCAAGTCGTCTGGATTGGTTGGATTCTGAATGGTACGGAAGGAGTCATCCGTGGTGCCATAGAACTGGATTAGCTGTCTAACCCTACTTTTGGTTTCCTCTGAGGCGTTTTCCATCTGGCGTGCAATTCTTCTTGCAAGCTCAAGGGCTGTGAAGGAGCCCTCCGAGGTGTCAATCATCAGGGTGATGATCTCACTCATTACAGTATCGGGAGAAATCTCAGCAGACGACTCAGAGGCCCCGGAGGTACCCTCAACAGAGGCCAACTGGGATTGTTGGGCTGTGGTAAGCCCAGTTCCGCCAACTCCCACAGTGCCGGTACCTCTTTGCTGCTCATTGACAATGGCAGCAGCCAGGCTTACAGCATTGTGAAGCCCGAAGTATTTGGTAAGGGTGTTGACGGCCCTTTGTAGTTTCTGTTCCCTGCTCGGCATAAGTCTCAACCAACGTATTTGGCGCAGTCCTCGATGTTCGGGATTCTCAGGACAGTACCAGGTGGGACCTGGAGTCCCCAACCAATTTCAGAGCTTGCGGCAATGACCCACCATAGCCTGGCCTCGCCATAGAATTGACCTGCCAGAATATCAAGCCTTTCGTTCTCCTGCGACACAAGGTCCGTAAAACGAATGTTGCCATTTTGTACATTTGTCCTTATGGCAAGGATGGCAGTGCTAGTACCGTACTTCTTTCCAAACAGAAGTATCGGTGCTCTTGCATATCGTCTAATGTCAGCCATTTAGTTCCGTTCCTTTTCAGCCATTACCCTCTGGTCCACCGCCAACCGATCTTCTGAATGAGCTTGGATTTCTCCTAAGAGCCGACTCACCATTTAGAGTGTTCCAACGTGTTCTTCGAGCATCATTCTCGGTTTTGTCTCTGTGAGTGGTGGTGTTGAGAGCATCCGACAACTCACCGACTCTGTACACAGGTGCAGTGTTGAATCCATTGTTGTCAATGCCTGGGGCAATGTCATGGATAGGTGCAAACTCAATTGCAATCTTGAGCATCTGAGGTGCTCTACCATTAAATCCGTCCACTGACCAAGTTGACTCCGCCCAATCGAACTTGATGCTTCGAATAAAACCGGCCAGTCCTCGTCCAGCGGTGGTTTCAAAGGCTTTGAAGATTGGATTTTGGTTGTCACCCTTGGAGATAAAGAAGTTTTGCACCAGACTCGTGGTATTTTCCTCGTCCTGGATTTCGGTCGTGGAAGTTTGTCCCTGAAGTTGAGTTGCAGCCGCCTGAACGTCGTCCTCATAGATGGTAACATGTGCTACCTCATGGGGTTGCACCTCAGTAGCCGAGGGAGTTGTTGGAAGTCTAAGATAGTATTCCCTAGAGCGATCCCCAGAGGAGGCATCGTCAATTCGAAGCTTGTAGAGGATTGTATCTGAGGTTGTCTGGGCCTGACCAGTGTCCTGAGAGCTTCCAGTTCCAGGCTCCTTGGAAACAACACGCATCAGGTAACGACCCGAGGTCAGGGTTGGGCTAGGCTGGGTTGCACTAGCCGCACGACCTCCTGTACGGCTCCCTGCGGGGCTTGGAGTTGGGGTACCTGTCACGCCCTCTGTTGCAACCATATGAAGCACGTAGGAGCTTTCAGGAGCACCTAGGGGCATCGCATCCACTCCTCTCCGTGCACGTCTGCCTGCGGCTGATGGGGCAGTGTACTGAAAATAGAATCTCTCGTTGACGCTGAAGTCGTTTCTGGCCATACGAGCCCTGACAAGAGAAATCTTCTCACGAAGTTGCTCATTGTTGGTTCTCTCGGTGTCTATGTTGCTCTGATTCAGAGAGAACTTATCCTGACCCTGACCTAGGCCGAATAGTCTTGCCAAGGCAAACTTGGAGTAGTTGCTTTTCCAAACATCGCCAAGACGGATGCGTACCAAGGGGCTGGCACTAGGAAGTTGAGAGAAAGGCTGGATGAATTTCTCACCCTGATATTCTATGGTCCTTCCGGCCGTGTACTGAGGATACACGGTGGTAACGAGTTTGTTGATTTTCCACCACATTCTCTGGAAGTCCGCATCCGAGGTAGCCACGACCATAAAACCCATGGAAATGGAGCGATCGGTGTTCTTGTAGGTGAAGATTTTGCCAACACGGCCATAGCCGGAGGTTTCGCTGTACTCGGCCGTGAACCCATCGGACATTTCGGTCAGAAAGGCATGGAAAGAGATGATTTCGTTGGTTCTGAGGTCGTGGAAGTAGAAGGGAACATAGCTCGCCTCGAGATTGTCCTCGATTTCCTGTACAACCTCAGGTGCAATTCTTGAACGCTCATCCGTTTGAATACGAATGCTAGGATCTGAGGAAAATCTGGTTTCAAGGGTTGTGCCAGAACCATCAAGATCATTGGCAGCCTGAATGATGGACCTAGGAAGTATGAAAACCGATGGAGTTGTGGAGGAGCCCCAGGCCAATGGACCAAGATTTGCAAAACCAAGCTTTTGCTGAGCAGCCGAGGAAAGTCTGTTGCGTCTTATTAGAGCAGAGGGATTGACGATTTCCTTAGCTCCCTCTCCTGAAACGTCAGAAATCTGAGCATCCAGGGAAGTCACCCTTCCACCGGCCTCTAGCATACCGGCCTGATCCCTGAGACTGATTTGGAGGTCTCCAAGGTTGGCCAGAACGTTCATAAAGGCCACGATGCGAGACTGACTGATTCTGGAAAAGGCCTTGAAGAGGTTTCCACCAATGTCCTGGGACAGACCAGCAGGACGAATGGTTGCACCAGAGTTGGAGTCCAAGGGACCGGCTAGGCCATCAATCACACCTGGAGGAACGGCCGCTGCAAATAGGGATTGGCCTACTTCATAGGTCAGGGACTTGACGAGGTTTCTGAGAATAGTGTTGTAATAGCCGGGAGAGTCTTGGAGTTTGGAAAAACCGCTCTGAATGAGATCGGCAATGCTGTTGGAGCTACCATTGCCAAAGAACACAAGCATACCAACCCTCACGCACTCTGTGTAGTCATTGGTTGTTTGAATGGTAAGGTTGTTAACCTGACTGGTGATGCTGTTGGCCAATTGGCTTTGGAGACCGTTTCTTGGACTAAAGACACGACTTAAGGTCTCAAAGAGAAGACCCAGGGTGCTAATCAGAATGACCGAGGCAGCTATGGTAGAACGGGTATCAATGCCATCGAAAGGAACCAATGGGCTGTTGTAGGATCCGTTGGTTAGGGTGTCATCCTGACGAAGGAGAGAGGAATCTGTCTTTGTGAAATCGGGATTGGATTGGAGAATGAGATTCTTCGGCTGAAGCTCCACAAGGGGAATCTTAACTCCTATTCTTGCAAGACCAGGAGCAAGGGAACCGGCCTTGACTGCCAAGGTCTGAGCGAAGTCCTCTTGGTCCGTCATGTTGACGTATTCACCGCTGGCCTTGAGCATAAGTTGCAGCCCTAGATTTTTTAGGGTCTGCATCTTCATTTCAACGGTGGTTCGAGTCTCCGGGAAGGTCTTAGGAGCATGCACACCGGGCTCGTTTTGCAGAACCACCTTACCGATTGTGGTGTCCTTCTCTTTCTGACCAATTGTGAGATAGGGAGTCTTGCTGGTGAATCCACCATTGTTTTCCTCGGCGAGCTTCGTAAGACTCACGGCCAGACGGTTGTCTGAGGGATTGGAGGCGACCTCCCTAAGGAATTCCTGGTAGTCAACATCCAACTCCGAGGCTGGAAGTGCCTTACCCTTGATGATATTGAAGCCTAGGGTCTGCGAATTGGATGCATTCTCGAAGGCCGAAAGGGCTGGGGCCGCCGATGGATCGTTGAATTCATCAGAGAAAGTGTTGCGCCCACCAGGACCACCATCCTCGATGGATGCAGGATATCCGTTAACCTGGAGACTCTTAATGCTTCCGCCAATGGTAAGACCATAGCGAGACTTGCCCTCCTCAGTTACCCCTAGGGCCTGAGCCTGAGCCACCGCCATGGTTTCCTTGGTGTAGTCCTCTCGGCCAATAGCAAAGTGATCGTCCGCATCTGAGGACGTAATGGCAATGCTCACCACACTGCGATTTTGTGCGGCCAAAGTGAGCCTTGTGCGTGCCGGAAGGTCTTGCGACATACATTTTAAGTACGTCTGTCAATGTTTTCTGTTATCGCCTCGAGGGATTTTTCAAAGTCATCGACGAACCGTCTTACACTGTTCATTAGTAGGGGCTTCTCGTCATCTGGTAGAGCATCGAAAAGCTTTCTGTATTCCTCATCCTTAAGCATCTCATCAAACAAGGAAGGTTTTGGCTCCGTGGGGGCTTTGGTCATATTCTACTACTCGTTCTCCGGTCTAACAACGAATGTGGAGCCGCCAGGTCTGCTGGAAAGTGCGGTCTCAAACTCGTCAGCATCAAGTGTTACGTTGACGTTCATCTGAATTGTGAAGTTACGGTTTCGTATCTCCAACCTCTGAGAGGCTCCAACTCCTAGATGGTTGGCTAGCTGCTTAAGCTGGACGTTGATTCTCTGAGGAGAGTCTCCAATGCTGTTTAGGTCGGTGGTAACGGTGTTAACGGCCGCCACAAGGTCTCTGACATTGTTAACGATACCCTTGGAGTATCTGTCGGTGATGCTGATAATGTCTCTCTCCATACGAGCCACGCGTGCTGGAGATGGAACCCTGAGACTGGTCAGTTCCTCAAGGGCCTGTTTTCTTTGAATAGCCTCGCCACCAGGAGGTGCGCCAGCCCCACCAAAGAGACCATCAAACAGACCACCACCGCCTGCTGGTGCAGTGGCAGAGGCACCAACTCCACCCTGACGGCTAGCCTCTGCTGCGGCTGCACCCGTGGCAACTGCCTGTTGAGACGTGGCCTTAAGGGCCGCATTGGTTTGTTCTGAGGTTGTTCTTACGGCTGTGGATGCAGCCTCTGCACTTGCTGCAATGGCTGCCGTGGTTTGTTGAGTCGTGGCAGCAGCCGCAGTCTGGCTCTGTTCGCCCAAAGAAACGATATCCTGGAAGCTTTTTCTCAAGCTTCCAAAAAGACCAGCACCAGGCACCTCTGGGGTGCTGGAGATATTGAGCAACTCACGAATGGTGGTTATGATTGGTTCAATTCTCTCAGAGATGCCCGACCACATACTGGTTATTCCATCGACCAGGTTTCGGAACCCTTGCGAAATGTAGTTGAATACGCTTGTGAATGTAGCCTGGATAGCCGTTCCTGCATTTCTGAAAGCGGTTATGATTGGGTCAATGTGCTGACGCTTCCAGGCTAGCATTGGCTCAATGGCCTTGCTAACAAGGATTCTGAGACCACGGAAGAAATTCATGAAGGTAACCATTCCATCATAGAGATTTGGGAAATGATTCTTGAGGAAATCTGCAAACACATGACCGATGGCAGCTCCGATTCTCGTAAAGAAGCGACCTAGGGCACTGTCAAGATTGCCGCTTGCAGAGAACAGGTTAGAGACGCTGGTGATTAGCCACTCCACACTCGACTTAATGGCACTGCCGATCCACTCAATGGCTTCCACGAAAAGCTCAGGGAGATTGGATAGGAATCCGTAAAGTTCCTCAAGAACCACCGGAAGGTACTCCTCGATGGCACCGGCAAGCATTGGTCCGAAGTCATCCAAGGCCTGGGAGGCGTAGTTCATTAGATCATCACCCCACTCAAGGAATGCAATGCCCGCAGCAGCCAGGGCTGCTACAATCAGGGTCGGCCAACCGCCAATGGCCGTGAAGATAGCACTTCCTGCCATCTCAATACCAGTGAGAATGCCAGGCAACAGGAAGTCCATTACAAGAACGGTTCCAGCCTCAAGCAGCATTCCAGGAAGCACAGTCCAGAGTACGCTTGCAAGGGCTGCCAGAAGACCGGCACCCACTAGTTGCATAGCTGTTCCAAAGTCTATGTCACTGATGGCCTTGAGGATTATGTTGCCAACCGCCCTGAGTGCTCTGAGAGCAAAGGCAAGGCTGTCGAGGAGCATCTCGCTCACCGAGTTTGCCACAACGTTCCAGTCAATGCCATTGGTTGACTCAATGAACCAATCCAGAAGGGCGTTCTTTAGCTTGGAGAAGTTTTCACGCCATGGGAATTCCACAATTGCCGAGGCAAAGCGTTCCATGAGTTTCATGCCGCTCTTAACGAAATTGTTCTCAGTGGTGCCCTCGGTAAAGGCGTTGGATATGGTTCTGGAAATGAACTGTAGGCCCAACTGAATGGCTGCCACACCTACTCGGAAAATGGTTTTGTAGAAGGTGGCAAAGCCCTCAATTACCCTTCGTCCTGCGGCTGTTTTTGCAGAGAAGTTGTTGAAGAACACTTCCTGAAGTCTCTTATACAGACTCTGAAGACCTGCCTGGGGATTGGTGGTAATGTCACGGAAGAACTGAGAGAAGGCCCCGACGACCTGTTTCATCATGGCTCTCCAGCGGCTAGGGTTGAATATGTCCCTGAGACCCTCAAAAACATCGCTCACGCCAGGGAATTCCTTAACGAAGATTTGTCCTAGCTGTCGTCCTGCCTGGAATGTAGCTCGCATGGATTGATGCAAGGCTCGCATCATACCCCTAAATTCTCTGGATATGGATATGCCTCGCAAGAACCCCTTGAAGAATATCTCAAAGAACCCGCCCTGGAGAGCACCACCAGATTTCACCAATCTCTCAATGGAGTTGGAAAGTTTCTGCATGGCCTCGGCCTGGGTTAGCTGTTTCTTCTGTGTTAGGTCGCCCTGTTTTTGAATGTCAGCATAGTTGACGCCTTGGTTCTCCAGGGAGAAGCCAAGCTTAACGGATTCCTCGCTAAGACCAGTCTGAGCAGCCAAAAGTCTCATTTCCTGACGAGTCATCTGCTCCACGGAGCGCCCGGTCTGGAAGAAGGCCTTACGCAATTGCTCAAATCTAGCTGCTGGGTCTTGTTCCTGAATCAGGGACAAGGCATCAACGTTCAAACCAAAGGCCTGGCTCAATTGAGCTGCTGCATCGGCGGCCTGCTCAAAGTTATCAAACTGGTCAATGGTTCCCTGGAGATCCTGGAACTCCAAACCAAGTCTGTTGGCATAGACGGCTACCTGACTGAGTTGCTTGACACTCAGAGAACCGAAATTCCTTACGTCATTGAGCATTTCGCCAACGGCACCCGATATCTCTCTGCCGTTAATGCCAAAGGCCTCACCCATGCCATAGGCCATGGTGGTAATTTCACGGCTTACCTCTGTAAAGGTACTACCAGTTGACAGGGCCAATCTGCCTACACCCTTAAGACCGTTTTCCGTTAGACCCAGGCCCTTTACATAGGCACCAAAGGCTTCCCCGTTCGCAACAAGGGAATCCCTAAGGTTGTTGAACATCGAACCCAATTGGGTGGCGTACTCAGTGATTGTCCTAAGACGTTCGGCGAGGTTTCCGAAAATCCTATAGGTACTCAAACCGGTCTGAGCCAATTCACCTGTCATTCCCCTGGAAATATCAATGATAGCCTTTGAGGCACCTGTGTTGAGGTCACCGAAGGATTTTCTGATTGCCTCCAGCGCCTCTCTAAGTCCTGAGCCTCCACCCTGGGCATTGTTCATCAGGGTACTCAGCATCTTAAAGGGAGCCGTTATGATGGATATGGCTACATTGCCTATGGCACTTGCCACGCTCATCATTGTGTTTACCAGGCCCAAACCCACAGAGCCGGCTATGCTGAGGGCATCCCCTAGGGTTTCGATAATAGCAGCCGGGCCAGCAATTGCCATGAGCCCCTTACCAAGCCCCTTAAGGGACTGGCCCATCTCAAGCATACTCTCCACGCCTGAATCCAGGGTCTCATTCATGTCCCCAAGACTCTGCTGACCGGCTCCTCCCATGCCAGCAAGACCAGCCTCAGCCCCCTGCATGGCCTCGGTCATTTCTCCCCAGCCCTCGGCGAGGATTCTTGGGTCGAGATTCTTGAGCATCTCAGCCATCTGGCGAAGCATTACCATCTGGCCCTTCATTAGCTTCGCCTGATCAGCATATAGCTGATTTTGCTGGGCTAGGAGCTTGTTAAGCTCAAGGGTTGTGTCGATGTTTGAGGCCATAGAAAAAGAGTGCTAGGAAAGTCCAAACGCAGGGCAGGTTTCTATGTATAGTTAGGCCCCAGACGATAATTACGTAGGTCTCCGATTTTCCAAAGGCTAGCCAAACATGTCCAACGAATCCCCAATCAAAGATCCTAGTTCCGTCATCTCCACCGAGGAAGAGCCTGCAAAAAAAGAACCTGAGCAGCTTCAGGAAGTAAGTCTTAGCTGGGCAGGCAAGATTTTCTTCGCTGGCGTGGCAGCCTATTTGGTTGGTCTAGGTCTTGAGAGAGGTGGAAGACTGCCAGCAAAGCCACCCAAGCTCCCCTTTAAGATCAGAGGCACACCAGAACAGATCAATGCGGTGATCGAGGCTCTCATGGCTAGCAAGTCCTTTCAACAGGAACTTAAGAAGCCAGGTGCCACCGTGGAATCCGTCATTGAAAAGCTGAACCTCAAGAACATGACCAAGGAGAGGTTCAAGCAGCTAACTGGTCGCCCATGGCCTCTGTGAAACAAAGGCCCCAGAAAAACTCCATGAAAACAAACCTCTCAACACTCAAGGAAGTAATGCAATCAAGCTTGGCGAGGCCCAAGGCCTCAGAGGTTGCCCGAGAGGTTATCGAGATTATGGTGCCAGTCCATATCAGGGAAATTCAACTTGCCATGACCAGGATGAACATGGATGGCATTATGAAGGCCTTGGATGCCCCAATGAGGGACATGGTCTATAGTAGAGACGACATTGTCTGGGATACGCCTTTCTACAAGAAAGTCAAGGAAAATGTTCTGAGGCTCCTGATGGACAAGCTTGTGCCTCAACGATCCAATAGGATATGAAAAAGCTCTCCCAAAAGAACTACGTTGTCCAGCACAAGGATAGCGGATATGACAAGCGTCTCGTGGTGAAGCAATTTGAACTTCCCAATGGGGCTCAGGAAGCGTTCATTCTTGAGGGTGCCAAGAACTCGGTTCAGATTTTCGCTCTTAGGGATGACAACTCCGTTGTGTGCGTTCGTCAGTTTAGGCCGGGCTCCGAGAAGAAGGAATTGGAGCTGCCTGGTGGAGGGCTTGGAGAGGGCGAGGATCCAGGAAAAGCAGCCGAGAGGGAGCTTTTGGAGGAAACCGGCCACAAGGGGACTTTGACCTACTTAGGTTCCCTTCCCTATTCCCCATACTCCACAGGGATTCGTCACATGTTTGTGGCCGTGAATTGCCAAAAGGTTGCCAAGTTGGACTTGGACCCCAATGAATTTCTTACGGTGGAGATCATTTCCCTGGAGAGCTTCCGAGAGCTAATGAGAAAAGGCCATGTAAGAGGAACTGATCTCTCCTACATGGCCCTCGACAGCCTTGATTTGCTCTAATATAGTGGACTACTTGGTTAGCCCGCTAAGAAGATAGGCGATAACGTCTACCGTCCAACCGTTGCCAAGCATGCGGTACCTCTGCGTCATGCTAGCACTGGCAGTGTAACTTTCTGGTACAGTCTGAAGTCGCTCGCACTCCAAGGGAGTGAACTTCCGAAAGACCACAGGGCTGCCATTGAGGGAGTAGGTCTCAGGAGCCACAGCCTTAATCTCTCCAAGGCTCGTGGAGACATTCTTGGACTTCCGTGCCTTCACGCCCGGCTTCGTGAGTCCTAGAGTGTATACGCCCCTAGGAAGGCCCTCTGCGACCAGGAGACCCTGCTTGTTACGCTTGAGCATGCTCTTGGCATTCTCCTTAAACAGGGTCGTCAGAACGGTCTGAGACTTGTCTCTGAGAACACCACCGCTCTCAACGATATCCCCAAGGAGGATGCCCTTGTCAGCAGGAAGCTCGCCCAGAGGAATATTCGTCCAATAAAGTCGAGCCCTGCTCTGTGCCGAGAAACGATTGCTGTCGATCAGCACGGGCTCACACCCAAGATAGTTGGTGATCACATCGACGTGCATCTTCTCCATCTTGACGTTTTCAAAGAGAAAATACTTGGGCTTGCACTCCTTGAGGAGACGGACAAACTCGAAAAACAACTGACTCCGGGGGTCATTGAAGTTGAGCTTGCTCCCGGCGAAGGAGAAGCCCTGACACGGGCTTCCGCCCAGCAGAAGGTCGATCTGAGGGAGATTCTTGGCCTTGACCTTTGTCACGTCCCCTAGCTGAACCGTGGAAGGGTACTGCTTCTGAGTCACAGCAATCGAATGCTTGTCGATCTCTGAGGCATAGTAGGTGGCATAGGGCACCCCGGCTCGATTTAGAGCAATCTGCCCGCATGACATACCATCGAACAGGCTCAGAACATTGATTCCCACAGTGATCTCCTCCGAAAAGCTTCTGTTATTAGTATAGCACGCCCAGAACTCAGATTTTAGGCTTTATTTCTAGCTAAATTGGCCAGTTTTTGGGTCTCTTTTTCTTGCCATGGCTTTTTGTCTATAGGACTGACGGTGATATTGTTTGAGTTGCTCCTGAGAACGTCCTCTCGGCATCCATCCTTTGTGTGACTTTTGTGTTCCTGCTAAAACGGAGCGCAAGCAAGAAATTTCCAAGGCATGCCTCGAGGCAAACAGCCTAAGGTTATTTACTTTCACGTCTTTGCCAGCCGGTGATGTTAGCCAGTAAACTTTTCCCTTGTGAGGTCGAGATATCACCTCTCGACCTTTAATCTTCCAGTGGCCACAGGACTTTCTGGTGCCTGCCAAAAGCTTGGAAAGATGAGATTGCTGTATGCCCAGCCTCTTGGCAAGACTGTTGAGACTGTCCAAGTCTTTCGTTTCGATTTCTTCTTTTGTGGCATTGTTTGTGAGTTTTGTAAATCGACCCCGCGCATTCTGCAAAGTCCAGCCTTTATAGAATTTGATTTTGCCGGATGCCAATTCAGCCATTCGATTCCGCGGGAGGCCGAGCTGTTCACAAAAAAACGAAAGGTTTTCGACCACATACTCAACAGTCTTGTCAGGGCCGAGAAACCAATAGTTTTCACTCCTATAGTTCTTCTCCTTTGGTTTCTTTGTTTCTGAAATAACCGCCTTGGGGCTATGGTTGTACCTTTGATTAGAGGAGCCGGTCTCTTTCCAAAGTCGGTCCAACCAAACCTGTTCCCTTTCTTCTCTTTCCCTTTTCCCGCCAGAGACCAGTTCAAGGATAGAGAAGGTGAAAGAGGACTCTCCTGACTTTGTGAAGTCAGCTTGTAGGAACTTGTTATGGTGTCTTCCCTTACGAAGATCCCTTAGATGAGTACTCCAGCGTTCCTGGAAACGCATAGCAGAGCCCACATATCTTCTTCCGTTGGCGTTATGACGAATTTGATATATGCCGCCCTCTTTGGACTTACCCTCATAGAGGAGGGTGGCTTTCGGGGTGATTTTGTTCCAAGAGGTTCTTGGGGGCTTGTCTGCTGAAATTTCCAAAGGCTGGTTTGCCAAGAGTTGTTCGTTCTTGTCCTTAAGTACGAGGACAGTTTTTTTTTTGTCCTGCTGTAAGTGCCCCGTGTCTAGGTAAAACGCTGCAATTTGTGGGGAACCTGGTGACGTGTCTTGCCGGTCATGGCTCTGGCATCGGGCGTGTTGTGATGTACGCCCTTGGAAGGTATGTCCTTCTGGGCATCATGGGCCTTGTTTATCTCGGTTTCTATACGTTTTATTAACCAACGCTTATAGGCAACCGGAAACCCCATGTAGGTGTTCCAGTCCATACCGAAATAGTAGCCCAACAAAAAGAAGGGCTCAAGGAGAACCGCCTCTTTATCTTCGTGAGTTAGGCCAAAAGAAGGTCGCCCCCATGGGCATCGTTACCTCCTCGAAGTGATCACAGGACTTGCAGGTGAACGGGACGGTCATTTCAACGCCCGGCTCATGCTGGTCAATGTACTCTCTAAGGGCCAGGGAGTCAGCCGCTGGGAGGAAGGACACGAATTTGTTAATGGTGTTCCTATCGGCGGTTCCCTCAATGTCCACAATGCTCCTTTGGAGACGGGCAGTGACGATGTTGGAGTTGAGCATACCCTTCTTCTTGCGGAAGTCAACCTCTGCAAGAATCTCCTCTTCTTCCTTGCCGGTTAGGAACTTGAATCCAATGGTCTTGCCGGTCTTTGGAAGCTTGAACTTGAAGTGGTTGAGACCTGGGGAGGTTGGCTCGATTTCCAATGGCTTGATTGGGAGCTCCGAGAGGTTGACCGTAAGGTCATTCTTGAAGCCGCAGGAAGGACACACAAAGGTTGGTTCATAGAGGCTTCCATAGCCACTGGAACGGATTGCAATCATCAGGGCATTGCGGTCACCGCTCAGAAGGGTGCTCACATCAATGCTTCTGTTGATGAGGCAGGCCTTGATAAGCTCGGTAATGACCGTGCCTCTCTTGATGAGAGCCGGGCTCATAAGAAGATCCTCTTCTCGGGCCGTCATGGCTCTGTACTCAACCTCAGTCTTACCAGACAGAGCATGGCTAGCGTCATAGACCTTACCCTTGGAAGGTAGCGGAACCGCATCGACAGGAATCTCCATGTCGAAGTCCTTTTTGGCCGCATCAGCCATTCTCACGGACTGAACGCCCTCAATGTTACCACCAAAAATCGAGTTCTTAGCCTCGCGTGCTTCCTTGTTATCTTCTGACATGTGTTCTCCGGCTATGAAGGGATTATGAACCCCCTTATAGATATGTCTGAACGCAAATTCCGATAAGATGGCAGCTTTTTGCTATTTCGCAGGCTTCTTTTTGGTAAGATGCTGGGATAGACGGAACATGGAGTGAATCCTCAGGAGCTGCTCATAAAGACGGAAGGCCCTTTGGCGTTCTCCTGTGTCCAGAATCATGGCCCTAAGGGCATCCTCTACGTTTTGCTTGCTGGGCTCTGCAAAAGAGCCCTCAGCTAACTCCAGTTTGATCACCCGCATAAAGGGAAGTAAAAGGGTGGCCGCCATCCTTCTTTTCTTGGAGGCGTTCATAACAAGACGTGCCCTTCTCTGGGCTGCCTTCCAAAGAACAGGGCTCGAAAGCCTTAGCCTTCGATATCTTTCCAAATCTGATGAAGTCCTTGTTTCCATTGCTATACCATGAAAATTCAATCTCTACGGGACTTTTCACCAGAGCATTTCCACTTCTTCCTCGAAAGTCTAAGTGGACTGTTTGGGTCTTTTGCTGCGGCTGGGTGTTTTTTCATTTGCCCATTTGACCTTGCACAGTATGAGTCTCCCTTTGAAGTACCTGGTGCTATACTGTAACCCTTGGCACCATATCTAACCGTCTTACCATCAGACGTTTTCTTCACATACTTTTTAGGACCAGAATATTCTTCTTCAATGTCCTCGGACAATTCAGCATCAGAAACTGTTTCTTCAAGTAAGAAGTCAAGTACTTCTTCTAAGTTTGCATGTTCTTTCACGTTTTGACTCTCCATTGGTTATGGATAAGTAGACAAAAAAGAGCCATCCTCTTGTGGACGGCTCTCTTTTGGGATTCGAAATAAGGAAAGATCAGAACTGGAGGACCATATTGTCGAAGCGAATGGTCAGGGTGATTTCTGCAAGACCAGTCTCTTCCTCGTAGGACAACTCACCGTAGTTGGACTCGGTGATGAAGGCACCCTTAATGTCCCAAAGCTGGACAACGGTACCCACGGGGTCAAGCATCTTGATCTGAATGTCTCTCTTGTAGAAGTCTGCATAACCGCCTCTGCCCGAGACGCTCTCGAAGCAAAGACGACGCCACTCCTCAACCTGCTGAGCCGCCGAAGGAGCGATAGCATCATGGAGGGTAACCTGCATGGTACCAAACTTTGTCTTACCAGCGATGTATCTGGTAGAGTTGATCCATGGAATAGCTACTTCCTCAGTGGTAATCTGGGGACGAGCCGCTGTCTTGATCAAGAAGTGGTCAATACCCTCGATGGCAAATACGAATTGCCTCTTTGCCAATGGCTCAAACTTCTGTGGGAGCATGTCCGTTACTGATAGTGTCTCTACCATATTCCTTACCTTCTATTTCCTTGATCTCTCAGCGGATTCACAGTCTAAATATTACGCACCTGGAAACTTGGTCTCAAGATATCGCAAAAGCCTTTCAGGCCTTCCGTCTGCGCTTCCTGACACTGCTTTCGGCTACCACTGCTGGCTGCATATCGGCAAAACCGGTCTGGGAGTGCTGAAGCTCCTCGTTTTGGAACTCATCCATGCATTCTCTAACCAGGGTCTTAAGGTTCTCCTTGAGACTGCGACCTTCCACAAACCAGGAGTCCTCGTTGGAACCTAGGTCATCCTCATCTTCCTCGCTTGCCTGCTCAGGCTTGCCCTTCGTGAACCACTCCTCATCCGAGAAGGTGTAGCCCGTGAAATCGTCTTCCTCGTCTGGGATGCCTGCGCTAGGAATGCCGAACCCTGCCTTCTCAATGTCGAGCAGAGGAATGTCCTCAGCCTCTCCTGTTGGCCCGACCTCTGGTTCCGAGGGCTCATCACCAAAGAAGTCTGGATCGTCCAGGTCACGGCCCTCATCAATAAGAGGTTCCTCATACCAAGGCCCGGAGAAATCGAAATCCCAACCCTCTTCTGTGTCCATTGGCGTACTGCCTGGTGGAATCTCATCGCTAAGTGAATTGAAGTCATGAACCGGATCCAGGTCATCCATTGGACCAGGATAGGAGGTTGGCGATAGCTCTCTGTCGTCCTCAAAGTGAGAAATGGGCTCGGGTTCGTCCTCAAAGTCAGAAATGGAGGCATCAATGGCAGCATCCCTGGCAGCCCTTCTGGTGGATGGCCCGCCCTCAATAACTCCCTCAACCAAGCCGCTTTGTCCAGCAATCTGAACATCAACGCCATTTCTCAGAAGAAAACGAACCTTCGCCTCTGTGAGGATACCGTGATTTGTGTATAGTAGCTTCATAATGGATTCCTTGGTGAGTCAAAAGTCAGAGGCAGCCGCTTCTAGCTGCTCCTTGCGTGCCTCAAGTTTCTCAATCTGATCTTCGAGCCTGATGAGCATTTTCTGAATGGCCATTGTGCTCATGGCACTGGCTCCATAGTGGTGCATATTGTTTCTGGCTGAAGCCTCGGTTTGACCAATGCTCACGAGCCATCGCACCTTGGCGTCCTCTTCATCTGTACCAGCGGCATAGGCCTCTACATGACCCATAGGCCCCGTAATCTCAAAGACACGTTTGCGGCCCGGCTTAGAAATTTGCTCGGCTGTTACCTTCTCCGTGGGAGGTGCAATGGCAGTGTTGACTCCTGCGCCCTTGGCGCTTTGCTCTTTCAGCGCCTCTCTAATCATTGCCTTTAGTTCTGTTAGGGATACTTTCATGGTGTTGCTTTCTTTCACGGTAGACGAAATGGTTTTCTTGAAGTCTTCCTCTAGACGATTACCAGGAAAGAGTGCATGAAAAACCTCTTCTGGAAGATAGTCTCGAGCCACTGTGTCCAATGCCCCGATTGCTCGCCGGGCCGATTTAATATCCCCAATCTTTAGAAAATTAGCAATCCTAGCCAGGTCCTCAGCATCCATTTGGGCACTTTTGATAAGTTCTTTGCCAAGCCTCGATTTAGGATCAAAGGAGCCAAACTCTTCCATTCGATTGGAAACCAGCTCCGAGGCAACGCTTTCGATTTCCTTGGCCATAACCTTTAGCTGTCGAAGTGTAAACGTCATTTTATCTCCATTCTAGAAATTATCAACCCTGGCCGAAGTTGCTGGAGTTGTTGATCACGAAGTCGATGCTTAGGGACTCGAGGGTTCTGGTTGGAGACACGAAAATCTTACCTCTGATGGTCTTATTCTCGAAGTCTGCCTGGGTCGTGGTGGAGGTGTCAATCTTCACAAAGAAGCGATCCACACCCTTCTGATCCTGGATCCTCTTAAGGACAGGGTTCACCAACTGAGAGAATCTTGCAAGAGTCTCTGGTAGACCTTGCTCGAACACGATTCGGTTGGAGATTTTCTTGACCTGCCTTCTGATGGACAGAAGGAGACGACGAACATTCACTCTGTCCAGGGCCGAGTCCTCAGCATAGAGGGTCTTTTGACCCCACACCAATGGACCATCCGAACCTGCAAAGGAAACGATTGGGTTGATGTTTACCTCATAGAGGTCATCCATGTTCTGACGATTCAACTCAAGGGTGGTTTCCACGGTGGTTGCCAGAGCGCCTCTTGCGAAGCCTGCCGGTGCGAACCATGGGTAAGCTACTCTGTCATTGAATCCAAAGGCACCAAGAGCCGCCACGGAGGCCGGAACGGTCCTTATGGAGTCGTTCACCAAGTCATTCATCACAACGTCTGGGAAGTAGGCTGCGCCGAAGGAGGTGTTCAGACCACGGTTACGGAAGTTGGTTGCGGTGTAACGGACAGAGGTCGTCTGACCCGAACCGGTTACCAAGAGGTTGCTGGTGTCATAGGACTGAACATCGATAAGGCACAGGGCATCGAAACGACCCTCAGCCACAAGGATTGCTCTGTCGGTTATGACATTGGCCTTGATGCCTGGGATGGTAAGGAGCTGAATGTCAACCTCGGTTGCATCCGACATGATATCCAGGGCCGCATTGTAGGAGGTCACGGTTGGACCGAGGGTACCGCCTCTGGAGGAGTTGTTGATTTCCTCTACGATTGCCTCGTTGGAAAGACGCGCCTCATCACGGTTGAAGACTCTGGTGCCATCGAATCCGCCCTGAAGGAAGAACGAGAACTTAGCAAGCTGTCTGGTGGATGGATCGCTAAGGTCGGTGCTTGCAAGAGCCCTGGTGAGGTTCACGTTGTCCGTTGCAATGCCACCGCCACGAACATAGGACCAACTGGTGATCTGAGTCGTGTCAGGAAGCAGAGTGGAGCTGTTGTACTTCACCTGAATGTTCTCGAGGGAAAATGCATTCTTGTTGAAACGGTCAGCATCAATGATACCGTTTGCGGTGGTATCAAGGGCACCTTGGTTGTTGCTCACGACCACATTCTGCCAGCTTGTGTGGAAGTCTGGGAAGTAGGCCGCAAAGGAACCAATGGTGCTCTCTGGGATTGTGCTCTTGTTTGCTTCCAGGGCCGAGGTCCTTCTCTCAAACTGAACACCCCAGTAAAGACCCTTGTCCACAGTCTTGTTTGGATACAGGCCTCTGTTGAGGTTCTGTCTCATTGGGACAGGCATCTGAACGGTGTTGTAGAATGGGTTGGTAGAAACGAAGCTGCTACCACCATCGAAGGCTGCGAATGGAGCCGACCCGGAGGTCATAAGGTGAGGAGCGCCTCTGAAACCGAAAGGAAGCGCCGAGGTATCTACTTCCTCGTTCGTCACACGGGCATCCATTTCAACACGAATGTACTTCGAGTTATTTGGATAGTCGCCCTCGGTTACCAGCTTTGCATTACCCTGAGTGGTATCGAAGTTGTAGAAGGTGTTGTAGTCGCCGATGACCCTGGCAATGAAGTTTTCACTGTTTGGGTTAAGGCTAAGGCCTCTGAAGGCCTCAAGCACCTCTCTCACCTTGTCGTTGTCATCAAAGCTTCTAACGAGAAGGTCAAAGGTTCCATAGGGGCTTGCGTCCGAAATGGAAGGAGTGAGGTTCTCGATGGAAATCTTGATGTTGGTGTTCGACCAGGCTCCGTCATCCAGGGAGTGAATGCGGAAAAGATTCTGAGGAGCGCCACCGAACTTCTGGGTGGTGATCCAGGTGGACTTGGCGGTACGGAATCTGTCCTCAAAGTTCTCGAAGTTTGGAGCCGTGGAGGTACCAACGTCTCTCAACTGAGAACCGGTGATGAGGAAAGCAGCCTTTTCGAACCCGGCCACAATGCCAGTGGTCGTAAGAACTGCGGCACCGGTCACAACTGCCAAGGTTGGATGAATCACCCAATCGTTGTAGAGGAAGTAACCAGCCTGCTCAATCTTCTCAGGGTCTCTGTTGAACAAGGAACCGAAGTAGTTTGGAGCGTCCACATCGAAGGATGCGGTAATAACTGTAGGGAACGTAGAGTCGGTTCCCTTAAGGCCGTTAACTAGGAGCACGAACTCCTGGCGGCCAGAATTAAGGTTTACGGAACCCGTTACTGCGCCTCCCACGGTCGCCCAGGTGGCTGCCGAGGTGGTGCTTGCATTGGAGGTTACGGTGGAGCTAGAAAGTGTCAGGAGAACGCCCGAGGCTGCCATGATGACACCTCTGACCACAGGGACGCCTCCGTTTGGCAAACCTGCATCAGAGAAGATATTGGAGTCGGTGCTCTGACTCATAAAGGAGCCAAGGAAGAAGGTTCTTCCAAGGACACCACCGGTCGTGGCGTATGGGTTGTTACCCACGTTGCCAGCCAGAGTACCCTGAGGAAGCTGACTGCCGACTACGAAGCCTGCACCAGCTACCTTACCGATGTTGTTGCCATCCTGAGTCCTTCTAAGACCCTGACCGGCACCAAGAACCCTTACGAAGGTACCTGCCTGTTGATTCCTGAGCCATTCTGCCATGGCCATTGGACCATTCTGGGCAGCATCCGAGGGAGCGCCGAACTTAACAACGAAGTCGGCCATGGTTGCCACGGTCGTAGGAACAAAGGCTGGTCCCTTTTGAGAGGTGCCAATAACACCCGCAGGAATGCCCGAGGGCTGGATTCCCGTTGGTCCCGAAAGGTTTATTGTTCTAGCTGAAACACCAGCCGATTTGAAGTTAATTTGTGTCATCTAGGACTCTCCCACTTACTCGCTTTCCTTAACTAGTTTCCATGTACCTTTTAGGAGGTTGCGAATGCCACTCCATTACGCGTGATGATGAAATCAAGCTGGATGAATTCAACTGCCTTGACTGGCAGCAAGAAAATCTTGGCGTTCATTCTGTTGTTCTCTCTGTCCAGCTCAGTGTTGTTTGTGTCGTCGCACACAGCCTTGAACTGCTTGAGACCCTGACGGCTCTGCACGTTTGCAAGGATTGGCGAAACCTTAGATACAAACTCCGTGTAGAGGTCTGGCGTGATGTTTTCGAAGATCATGCGGTTACCAACGTCGATAACCTGTCTTTCAACATCAAGCACCATTCTCTGAACGTTGATGCTGTCGAGGGCGGTCTGGTTTCCATCAAGGGTCTTCTGCGAAAAAATCACGAAGCCCTCATTTGGGAACTTGACGATTGGGTTAATGCGGGCCTGGAAAACACGGTCTCTCTCGCTCTGCTTGAGGCGTGTCTTTGTGAGGCTCACAAAGTTGAGTGCTGCACGGTTGAAACCAGCAGGAGCAAACCATGGGTGAGCAACCCTGTCGTTGTAGGCAATGGCTGCAAGACCTGCAATGGAAGCCGGAACAGTCACTTTCTTGCCGGTGGAGCTATCATCCATAACAATGTCTGGGAAGTAGGTCGTGACAAGGGTGTTATCCAGGGCTCTGGTCTCGAAAGCATTTGCAGTCTGCTCAACATCCACATAGGTCGAGCTGTTTGCTGTCTCACCGTCGAAGATACGGTCGCCGCTGCTGTTATAGTTTGGAATGTCCATTAGGAACATTGCCAGACCGAAGCTGGAAGCCACGTCAGAAACGTAGTCCACAACCAGAGGCTCTCTCTGACCAGGCACGGTTAGGAGGTTGATGTTCGAGGTGATTGGATTGGTGATGATATCTGCCGCAACTTTGATGGAGGCAACCTGATTGTTCACAATGCCCACGCCGTTCTGGTTGAATGCAAAACCAGGCGAGGTGAAGTTTGCGTTGGAGTTACCGTAAGTTGCACCTCTTGCCTCAGTGGAGGTCGAGCGGTCATTGAAGTTGATTGCGTTGGCATCAAGGGAGTTGACACCATCGAAACCACCATTCAGGAATACCGTGAACTTCGCAAAGTCGCTGAACTTATTGAAGAGGGTTGGCATGGTGCCGCTGTGGATAAGGCTTGCCAGAGTGATTCTGCTGGTGGAACCGTCTGTGATCTTGTATTCCGTGGCATCTGGGATACCATTGCGGATATAGCAGGCCTCTCTCATGTGCGTGTTTGCCGAGGCAGTGATTTGTGCCATGGAGGCATTGCCAAGGGCCACACGAGCCAGGGTGAACTTGTTGTTGTTGAAGGTGTCCGAGAAGGCTCCGGTCACAGCCACATCGAGCTTGTCAATGCCAGGCATCTTCGTGAAGGAGGACACGATGGCATTCAGCTTGTTGTTGATGTTGGTGTTTAGAACGTCCCCGTTGTTACGCTCGAACTTCACGCCCCAATAGAAGCGGTTGTCGGTGATTTCCGAGGGACCAGGAGCGCCGGTAAGACCGGAACCCGTGGCAACCTGACCTCTGGTCACCTTGAAGCGGAAAGGAATTGGTGGAACGACTGCTGCCAGGAGGCGTGGGTCAAGAGCCGAGCCGCTTGCACCAAGACGAGTCAGGGAGCTGAAACCACCCGAACCAGTGATATCACCCAAAAGGGAGTTGGTGTTGAGAACCGGGGCTCCTCTGAAACCGAATGGAAGGCAGGAGGCAGGAATACTCTTCTTTTCGACGCCCTCATTCACAACCACACGAATATGCTTCGAGAGATTTGGGAACTTGCCAGAACGAACCAGCTTGCGGTCACCCTGGTCCTCTACGTCGAACTTGAATTCGACCTTTGCATCACCAATCACCTTGGCAATGTAGTTGTCTGCCGAGAAATCAAGGGTGACGTTCGTGAACTGCTCAAGAACTGCTGGGTTAAGGTCGGAGTCGTCAAACTTTCTTACGACCACCGTGAAGGTGCCGTACTCGTAGCGTGGGTTAACCGAGGCCACGATGTTGACAATGGAAATCTTGAACTGCGTGTTTGCATACTCACCGTCGTCAAGAGCCTCAATCTGGAATAGGTTATGCTCGGTGGAACCGTAAGGCTGCGAGATGAACCATGGGGTCTTTGGGGTCTTGTACCTGGTGTCAAAGCGACCGAAGGCCTCTCTGAACAATAGGGAGGTGTTTCCAGAAGTCGAGGAGGTGTTTGCCGAACCCGAGGCCACAACTACGGCATTGGTGCCGGTGTGAGCCGAGGCAATCTGGGCATCCACTGCAAAGTCTGCGTGAAGGAAATGTCTCTCGGTCTCGAACTTGCTTGGGTCCGTGTTAAGAAGCTTGCCGAAGTAGAGATCTGAGTCTGGATCGAAGGATGCCGAGTAGATTCTGAGGCCATTGAAACCATCAGAGGTACCGAAGGTTGCACCCTGCGAGGAGGAGATGACGAGCTTGAAGAACTTGGCCGTTGGGCTTAGGGTTGCAGCATCGTCCACACCGGCTGCCCAGCTTTCATTGTGGCTTAGGGCCATGATGCGGGTGTCGTGTGCCGTGAAGATTTCGCCTCTTACGAGATAGACCTCATCGGAGGAACCACTCTGAAGGAAGGAGCGGTTGTCGGTGAACATTGGCATACCGAACACTTCGGAGCCAGTCAGAAGGTGCTTTGCAACGAGGAACTGTACGCTTCCCTGGTGACGGGTATCTCCGGTAGCTACCGTGCCGCTCACCTTGAAACCGGCATTGCGAACGATGCCCTGGGTTCTGGTTGCCTCGAACTGGGCCGAGGTTTCGTTAACACCAGCGCCCAGTACCCTGACGAAGGTCAGGGCGTTTCTGTTCTGGAGGAACTTTTCAACAGCATAGGGAGCCGCCAATTTGGAAGATAGACCGCCAAATTTCGTCTCGAAATCGCTGAAAGAACCAATGGTAACTGGTACGAAAGCCGGGCCACGCAGAGAAGCACCGACCACACCTCCTGGTACGCCAACTGGCGACGCAACACGGGCTGTGAGATCGATTTCTCTGTCGTAAAATCCTGGAAAATTGAATATCTGATCTGCCATTTGTCTTTCCTCTTATTGCAGAATTGGCAACGCCCTTCTTTTCATATTCTAATTAGGCCTTGTTGACCCGCTTCTCCGTTTGGGCTACTTTTTATTTGGCGACAGGATGAACTGTTCAAGAGTCTCAATGTCTGAGGCTCTATAGACCGTCTCTCCTTTAGCTTGTTCGCCACCTAGGATAGATACGTATTTTACCTTCCTTTTTCCAGTGATGGGGTTAAATACTGTTTTCTTGACGAGGAACTTCTGGAGACTCGTCTTCGTTTGGGTCTTTTTGGGGTCTTTTTCAAGGTCCGTTAGAACGAATCGAGATTCACCAGAATGACCTATTGGAGGCTTGGCCAGGTGGTCCTCAGGCTGAACCTCCGAGGGAGCCGAGTGCATGTCAAAAACGATGTTAGGGGAGCTAAGCCACCTTCTCACAGGCACCATGTTGGTGGGGTGTTGAGGAGCCAGGAGATAGCCTCTTACCGAAATGTTGAGGGTGTAACGGAGCACACGTTCATCCTCAGTGAAGTCATCCACGTTTTCGCCATTCTCAAAGGTGTCCTCTGTTCTGGCGATGAACCAGTAGCCCTTGTCAGTCTTGAGCTTGTGCATTCTACCCTGAGGCAGAAAGGAGCTCATGAAGGTCTCCATCATGTAGACCATGTGTTGAGTCCAGCCTGTCCAGAAAACAACTTCATACTTCGCAGTGAAGAACTGAGGTTGTGGAATGGAGATGATCTCGTAAATGTTGTTATTGTCTAGAGTTGGCTCCAGAAGCCCGCCCTGGACCACTTCCACCTCGGACTTGTCTGAGCCCGTTTCTCTGGTGGTCGTTGGAAGCCCATTAAGGATTCCCTGCATGTTCTGTAGGCCTTGCTTGTTAACCAAATTCTGGTAATCACGGTCCTCTGGGGAGAGAAGCCTCTTGATTACAAGGTTGCCCGTGAATTGGTTCATTCCTCGACCTGCAACGTCATCGGAAGTTTGAGAGATGGACATTCTCCTAATGGAGATGGCAGGAAGGATAAGGGTCTTTCCTTTGTCCCTGGGAGGACTGAGCTTCTTAATCAGGGCAAATCTCTCACCGGTGGCAAAGATGACCTGAGGTTTGCTGATGTTCTTTGGGCCAATCTGGGTGACGATGTTGTTAACCCGGAATCCAATGTCGTCCCGAAAAAGTCTTACCATGGCCTCATCTATGTCACGAATTCCACACGGAGGAATCGTGAAGTCCAGACTCGGGGCTCCCTCATAGCCAGAATTGAGATGCGGCTTAGGGTTAAGCGGATCCTGTTGGATGTTTTGCCTAGTCTTATTGCTGTTGTCGTCTGTTGCCACGGCTCTAGTAATTAGGCCTCAGGTTCAACATGCCTTTTTTCGCAAGGAGAATGTTTTTGGAGCGGCCTCATCTGCTATACCTTCTAGGGGTAGCTGATAGACGTTGCTCTGCTCCTTTTTCTTGGGATAGAACTTCTTGGCTATCTCCTCGGTGAAACCATAGTCATACAGAATGATTTCACCATCCGAGGTCTTGCCATAGTGGTCAATTTCCAGAATGTCCCCTGGCATAAGCCTGTTGATGCTCATTGCGGAAATGATGCCTCGAAAGAACCGGGAATGCTTCATAATCTCGAGGTCACCCAGGAGCGTCTCGTAGTATTTAGCATTCCGTTCGTCGCCTTGGTTCTTTAGGCGGACCAGTCGCTTGGAGTACTGGTCCGAAATGTTGGAGGTTATGTTCTCCAGGTCATTCTGAGCGTTGCTTTTGGCAAAGGCCCTGATGGTGTCGCTGTACACTTCCCAGGAGAACCCTGCCAGGGTCTTGAACTCCTCTGTCTCGTTAACGGTTCTAACAAGCTGAGAAATCAACCAGACGACGTGTCCATCCTGGTCGGTCTTGTGGTCCAGAATGGCAGAAACCGCACCTGAGGTTTCCGTGTTATGGGAAACGTCCAATTCAGCGGCATTCTGAGCGAAACCCTTGTCGTTAATGGCGATTTTGAGGACCTTGCTCCTGGAGCAGGCATAGACAACTCTACTTGAGCCTTGGCCAAGCAGAGGTAGACAGCTCTTGGCGTACTCCAGTATCTCAGCTTCCGACTCTAGGGTGCGGAAGTGACGCATACTGAACTTCTTACGCTTCTTGCTGGCAGTTGTCATTTCGCCATTTCAGCCCCCGCCTGTACGGCTTTAAATATGGCTCTTCAACCCGGTTGTTTGCCGTATGGGCTCAAACAAAGCCCAGAAAAACTCAATCGTTATAAATGTCAGGAATGTCCGGGTAATTGGGAGACTCGTTATCAAAAGAGGATGCATGTTCTGGCTCATGGAGCGGTTCCTCGGCCTCGGAGTCGATGTTGACGATTCTGGGTCCTTCACCCAAGGCAGGGGCTTCCATGTCCTCTCCTAGACGCTCCCTCATCTCACGACGATCACCGCTGGTACCGTCCATGGTGTCAGGAAGACCTCTCTGTTGCTGCCAAACCTTGCTAACGGCGTTGTCCCCAAACTTAACGCCTGAGTCGGCCAGCATCTTTTTGAAGATGTTAACATCGAACTGACCTTTCCTTACGAGCTTGGCAGTAAGCTTAATGCCAACGTCATACTCTACCTGTCCGAAAATGTTGTTGATGGTGGTAGCCTTGAGAACCTCAAAGACGCCCGCGCCATAGAGAAAGAAGTCACCTTCCTCGACTGTGTAGCCCTTGTCCAGGAGGTCACGAACATGGGCATGAAGCTCAAGCTTGTTAATCTGCTCATTTCCCCAGACGTTGAACCTAGTCTCCCAATCAGGCTGACCCACGAGCACGTCTAGCTTAATGGGTGCCAGAAAGACCTTCTGAACGGCCTCATCATACACAGGGTGCACCTGGGTCTTCATAATGCTCACCGGGTAGTAGTAGATGAACTGCCCGTTGATATCCTTCATGAATTCTTTTGTAATGTCGTTGATGAACTGAATTTCGCGGGGAGTAACGAATAGCCTGGCCATTACCCTAAGTAGTTAAGGCGTAGTTCTGCCCCAGGGGAAATCGTAGCAGTTTCCAGCCCTTGTGAGACTTGGTTCTACCAAGCAACAACTGGTACAGGGCCGTCTTTGTTAGTCCATGTTCTTTTGCAAAAGTTGGAACATGAGACACGTTCGCATAAATGGTTCCGTCCGGGGCCTTAAGGGAACCATAGGTCTTAACGGGTTGTGTGGCATTTCTCTTGGCGATATTCTTTCTTCCAATTTCTTGCATCTTCTGTTTCAGGTCCTGGTCCTCGCTTATTCTTTTTTTGTAGGTTTCCCGGCTGCGGGGTTGATGCTCCCTAAGGCTTGAAACCACCTTCTCCTTGTGTTTGGGGTCGGCCATCATTTTCTTGGAATGCTCAGACCTTTTCTTTCGACGGTTCTCATTGCCATCCCAGGAACGCAGGTGGCTTTCTCGTTTCTTTTCCTGAACCTCAGGGTCGCTCAGGGCCCTTTGAATGGACCTGGAAACCCTACTCTTATATTCTGGATCGCTCCAGTTCCTCTTGGAGGCCTCAGATATTTTCCTTCGAGTTTCCTCAGGATTCTTGGCCTTAAGGCCTTCCCTAGAAACTGCCTTGGACATTAGGTTATAACACTCACTCCCATTGTCGAAGTGCTCCTTGAGATACACCTCTTCCCTTAGGAGACGTTCTTCCTTGGTCCCGTTCATAACCTCCAAGACCTCAAATAAGAAGGCTTCTTCTCCGCACTTGTTGAAGTCTGCCTGCAGGAATTTGTTTTGATGTTTACCCCTCCTCAGGGAATTGGCATGTTGATTCCAGCGTCTTTTAAACTCCTTTGCAGAACCAAAATACCTTCTGCCATTTTGTTTGTTTGTAATTTTGTAAATGCCGCTTTTCAGCGAATGCCCATCATATGTGAATTCCATCTTATTCCTGTCTGCAGCCTCAATGGCTGCCTAACAAGAATAGTGCAGAGGGGACCTTTGTACAAATTAGCCAATAAAGATGTTGTACTTAGGCGGGAAGGGAAGATGCTGAAGGAGCTTCATGTTCTGCTCTGCCCTGTTGGCCTCTAGCTCAGCCAGTTTGTCATAGGTGAGGCTTTCCAGGGTCTTAACCAGGCCACCGTCCCCATAGGTTAGCTCCTTACGGTCTTCTCTGCCCTGAGTGATGAGGTCATCGCCATTAAGGGTCAACTCAGCACCAGGGATTGGGAAATTTTTGATCTTGCTTCTGACAAGACCCAATAGCTCTTTGCACAGGGCCAGGGTGCACTGAATAATCCAGTTACGAGCCCATGGGTTAAGGGTACTGTACTGAATGAAACCAGCAGGAATGTTGGCCGGGTTCGAAATGCCAAAGAGAACCCCGGTACCAATAGTTGGGGTACCGAAGGAACCGCTTACGCCCACAGCAGCCTGAGAGCCCGTAACAAGGCCAGGTGCAGCACTCGGAGGAAACCCTACTCGAATCCAGAGCTTGTCGTTGTAGAAGGGGATAAGGGTGGATGGAGTAGGAAGAATCCTGATGTTCCTGCCGGTGATACGGTAGGAATATTGGGAACGCCTAATCTTCTGGGCTGTGGAGAGCAGGGAGGCTCTTAGAACGTCCTCAAAGAGAGGAAGAACGTAGAATCTGGTGTCAGGAACGTAGGATTCCACAGGCAAACCGGTTGCCGTGAAGTTGGATGCCAGGTTGCTGTTAAAGACGTACTGAATTGGGGCATAGTGGTATACCTCAAAAATCTTCATTCGTCCCTGGATGCCAAAGGAACCGGTTCCCATGTAGGATGACAACGTTAGGCCGTTAGAATCCTTGAGGTCAGTGTAGAGGTCATAGTCCTGACGCCCCTCAACCAATTGGATGGAGCCCGAATAGGAATCCATGGATTGTCCGTAGCCAACCTCGGAGGCATAGGGCTCTGCCTGACGGACCAGGAACTCAAAGTTGGGCTGAATGTAGGTGTTGACCAGGTTGAGGGAGTATTTGCCGGTGGCAGGGTCAATGGACCCGGTTGGATTTCCCAAAAGACTTGCCAAATTTGATTTAGCCTGATACTCAATCATGGTAGCATTGAACATCAGAGTAGCTTCCTCGAAACAACTCCAAATCATCTTCTTGGTCAGCTCCACGCTCAGAACGTCCTCGCCAAGCTTTCGAAGAACGAAAGTCACAACCTTGTCAGCATCGCTTTGAAAAGCGGTATCTGAATCGAAGAACCCGAAGGGCGTTGGACGAATCGTTGTTGCAAATATAGCCATCTTGCTTTCTAATTATCCATGGCCGCAAGCATTACATCTATATGGACAAGAATCTGCTCAGGACCCTGATATCCAACATTATCCATGAAAGTCTCAGAAAGGACACGAGGGAGGAGGAGGAGGAGGTTCCATCCACCCTTAGCCAGGCTGCCAAGGCAAAGAGGAAGCTCAGGGTGTTTGACTTTGATGACACGCTTGTTCAAACCCAAAGCAGAATCAAGATAACCAAGGCCGATGGCTCAGAGATAGAGCTTACGCCGGGCCAATATGCGGTCTACAACAAAGAGCCCGGGGACGTTTTTGACTACAGCCACTTCCAGGACTTGGTTAAGCCCTCTGAGATTCAGTGGATGACCAAGATCCTCAAAAGGGTTATCAACAAGCATGGTGTGAATGCGGCCGTAATTCTGACTGCCAGGGCCAGCAAGAAGCCCGTGGAGAAATTCTTCGATCTCCTCGAAATTCCACGCATCCCTATCGTGGCCCTGGGCGACAGTGACCCACATGCCAAGGCGCAGTGGATCCTTTACGTCATCAAGAAATTCCACTATGACGTGATCGAGTTTTTCGATGACTCCGAGAAGAACATCAAAGAAGTAAAGGCCCTAGAACCACTGGTTCCAGGGACCAAGATCATCACCAAGCTCATCAAGCACCGGAAGCCCCACCAGGGCACCTAAACCGTGAACTGAGAACCCTTGCCAATCCCATTGGCGGCACAAAACCCAGCAGGCAACTCAATTGCCTTGGCGCATGGGAATCGAATGTTGACGATCCTCTCGTCTCCGGCCTTAAGGGTTTCAATCTGAAATACCCGGCTGGCAGAGTCAAGAGCGATGAGGTCAATGTCAAAGGAAACGTTCTTCATCCAGAAGCCAAGCATCCTCGGGGCTCCATAGACGAACAAAAGGCCATGATTGGAAGCAGAGGGCCTAGGCCTGTGCATGAACCCGGTCTCATGGTCCTTTGAGCTTCGGAGAACTTCTAGAACGACTGGTGCTCCACCAAGGGTAGCACTGATTGTCTTATGATAGGAACTCATCGTCTTTCTAAGTAGAGGCAAAGATGAGTGGGGTGCTATTACGTTCAACGTGGGTGCGCACTCCTTCTTGTGGCAAATCCAACGCCACTCGAACGGCGAGCGACCAGTTGGAATGTACTGGCGATGAAACTCTTCGCGAGTCTTGGCACCTTGCCGAACAGGATTGCCACAGATAGCACACTTCCAATTTCCAGTATAGTCCTTCATCCCTTTGGCCATGGTTGAAATGACAACCCGCCTTAGATGATCTAAAAAGGCCCTACCCCTGGAGCTCTTAGGGAACTCCTGAGGAGTGGGCTTTTCTGCGGATTCTCTATAGGGGCTCATAGTACCTACTCCCAATCGGGACTACTTCAGCCAACCCCGTGCCCGACAGAACTCATCCAAACGTTCCATTGGAACGGTCAATGAACGCATCAAGTCCTCTGCACTTTCACTTTCAACAGAAATCAATTGTGGGACTCCAACGGTATGGCCTGTCAAGAACACCAATCGTTCTGTCTTGCGGCAGTCCCAAGATCGCTCATAGAATCCTTTGTGATCAAACTTTGCTCCGTACCTATCATGGTTCATCTTCATCAGTTTGAAGGATTCCATGCCCATCATACAAATTTCCTGGATTCCCAGGTAAACTAAAGAGATACCGAAAATCCCTGGTCGAAGCTCTGTTGGCTCAAAATTGCAGCGCAGGGAAGGCACGGCGCTTGAACTAGCGGCATTCATGGTCATTGTAACGCCACGGTAAACCGAAACATCACAGCCGAAGTACACGACACTCTTGTCATATTCGTTGTTTGCGATTCGATTCTTGAAAAGAATCGAACTTGAAGGATATGAAACCACCATTCTGAAATGCGAGAGCTTCTCGCACCTCAGATCAAGAAAGTTGGGATCTGGAAGCGCCATCACCACTTCCAGACCGGGTTTAAGATCGATTCCTCTCCAGATTTTCACTTTGAGGACTCCTCCTCATTTGAGGTTGAGGGGATTGAGACCATTGGGAACAACCTGCTCAAACATCCAGTGATTCGAGGTCTGCACATGGTTGGCTCGGACGTACTTCGCCATGTTTTTCGCAAAATCCTTATAGGGAAAGCCCTGGGCCACCCGGACCACATAGCCTTCCTTATTATTGGATTCCTGCTCGGGGTTATAGGAAGCCCGCACGACGTTTTCATCCCAGGGTCCGTGGTAGAGCACCGGGACGTGATTAAGGCCCAAAAGCTGGCACCACTCCAGGGTATTCTCCCAGGAAAGGCACTCGTTTTTTTCATTCCATACCGAGAAAACCTCAAAGAAGGAAGGCAGGTTTTCATAGGCAATGGAGTGACGGGCATAGAGGTTCTCTCCGCAGATCCGCCATCCCTTAGGAATGTCATGGCGGATCTGTGCCCAAAGCTGCTTCACCCAAGTACGGCTCGGGTGATAGCCGCTGTCAAGGGAACGAGCATGGATATGATCCGTGTACATGGAGGTGTTCTCACCGTCCATCTTCTCGGTCACAACCACAATCTGGTTCTCAAACTTCTTTGTATTGGAGAGCTTGGTGTCGTCCTGGCTCAGTCCAGGCGACCAGGGAAGGTGAGGGGTGCTAGGATACTTGTACCGGCCACCCTCCACCGGGGAATTTTCGTTTTCCATGTTAGTTTGCCTTTGTTGGCTTGCCTTCAAATAGGAGTGGTCTTGTATCGAATGTCCACATAGTAGGCAGCGTAGCTTTGACCATTACTGAGGCGCACCTCAAAGTTTGTGCTCCTCGACAAGCCTCCGAGCCACATCCGTGTCGGACATGTAGTTTCGGAGATTGCGAACCATGGGAAGAAACCGATCAAAAAAATCGGGCGTGCTGGCCTGGTTGGTCATATTACCAGTATAGCACGCCCGGTCTTAGACTTTAGAGCTTTTTTTCCTAAGGGTTTTCGCTATCTTCCCCCTCAGAAACGTTCAGAGTTGCCAGGTACTTCTTCACAAAAGAAGGATCCTTGGAGAAGATGGGAATGTCGTTGTCAACTGCCCAACGACTGCGAGCAACCTGCATCACGGGGTGCAGGTAGGATTCACGATAGACGCAACGCCCTCTCTGGAAGGAAATGGGCTCACTGTCCCAAACCCGGCCCTTGGCCTGGCACATTTCCTTAAGCTTAAGTCATTTCCTCTTTTTCTTGGCCTTGTCGGGATCTACCGGAAGGATCCTGGAAATTGCCAACTCAGCAAGGCAAATCTTGTTCTTGAAGCCAATAAGGCTAGGAGGAAGGACAATCTTCTCATTTTCGTTGCTGGCTTCCACAATCTGCTTGAAACGCATGACGTGACTGTCCAGCTTACGCATAACCTGAACCACCTCGGCCAGCTTTTCTACATACTTCGCTTCCTTGGTGTTACTTACGGTCTGCCTCTTTTCCTCACGGGCCTCCAGCTTCTCCTTGCGGTATTCCTCAAGGCTTTGCCCATTTGCGGCTAGCTCTTTGTCGAGCTTCTGCTTACGGGCCTTATCCATTTCCTTTCGGCGCTGGGCACACTCCTTCTTCTTGACCTCCTCGATGGTGTCCAGAAGGTTAAACCAGACTTCCTTTGAGATCACGGGATGCGGAGGTACATGCGTCGCAAGAAGCTTCACACGCCAGGCACTTTGGACCGTATATTCATTTGAATTGTTAGGAACACAAAGGGCCGGAAGACGCTCCCTACACAGACGACAAGAATCAAACCACACATCATAGCGGGCCTGACTGAAACGATTCAGGATCGTCAGCTTGTAGGCCTTGCGAGAAGAGTACGAATAGATACTTACAAGCCGTTTAGACATGTCCTCAGCAGAAATTGTCCAATCCCCATAGTCGATGGTTTGATTCAAGGCTCCGGGGAGCACAGACCAGTATGAGGTGTCGCACGAAAACCTGATCGAGGAATTGATCGAGGAATATTTGTAAGAAAGCTGTTCGTCTTCAAGCAGCACAGGCATATTTCATTCTCCGTTCTTTTTGTACTTTGCCCATCCATTGACTCGCTTGGTGACATATGTCAGCCGTTCAATGGTGGGATCAATGTTCTTCATGTTAAGTTCGCCACACTCAAGGCATGCCTTTTCAAAGCGGGCCATGGCATCCTTAAGCCGGGTAATGTGAGGCGTGATCCTGAGGAGGGCATCCACAGTTTCCTCGGCTCGAGCGGCACGGGCCTCAAGGATCCTCTCCTTTCGTTCCTGACCCCGTTTCTTCTTGTAGTCCACTAGGCTCAAGCCTAGGTTCTTGGCTTCTTCTTCCTGAGCCTTTTTAGCTTCTAGCCTCTTGGCCTTAAGGAAAGCCGCCTTGTCAGCTAGAACGGCCTCAACAAATTCCTTACCTTCCTCTGCGGTGAAGGACCTAACAACATTCGGTCTAGGAAGCCGTGCCATGAAGCTGGGCGGCATCCGGGCGCGATATGCGCCTGCCAGGCGGAGTCGGGCCAGCTCCATTTTGGGATCATCGCAAATGAGATAGTTGGCGATTTGTACACCGTCCTCATTCCAAAAAACGGCACAGCAATCATTCTCCTGCCACCCAACACTATAGCGAACTGTAAAACGCCCATAGGCCCTACTAAAGACACTTGACCACTGCGTAAGACATGTGTCGTTGTGAGGTGCAAATTCCCAACCACCACGACACTCGTCGGTTTGAATCGTGCTACGATATCCCATTACTTGCTCCTCACCAGAGATCCTAGAGTTTTTTGAAGTCTATAGACTTCAGGATCAGGTACATCATTGCGAAATCGACCAAGCACTCTATTGACTTGAGTCAATTTGCTAATGGCATTGGAAAGCGTCCTGAGCATTTCCCTGTTCAGAACATGAGAGGTATCGCCAGACATGATTCTTGCCTGATGACTCTCAAAGGCAGAAAGTTCCTTTTTGAGTTTGAAATAGAGCTTTACCTGCTTTGAGGCCTGCTTCAGATACTTCCGAGCCTCGATCTGCTCCTCAAGGTTCTTGGCATAGTCCTCAACGCTATCGAAACCAGCCCGCTTGGCACGTTGTTCCAATTGGCGCTCTTCTCGCTCCTTGTCGAGACTCAAATACATTTGGACGAATTCGTCGCAAGCGTCGAAAACACGTCTCTTCTGCTTTGCGTCAAAGGAATCCGGCATGTCCCGTTCTATGCTAAAAAGCCGCTGCATGCAGAACCAGCGAACCTCAGGATCCTCAGGAGAGCAAATTTCCCTATAATGAACAGGCTGGCCCCAGAGCTTAGGTGGGTTATCGGTCATGCGCCGATAGGGAACAATGATTTCGTACCCAAAAGGATGCCCACGATGGTAAGGGCCCTGGTCCCAATCCGTCGTGGTGCTCGTTAGGCAGTGACCCCACGGGGCCTGCATAAGGACACCCTCGAATGTTCCATCCGAGTTTCGCCTAGGAGAATTGACGGGAACAAAAAGAACGTTGTCAATTCTGACCTCTCCATTGTGCTTCTTAAGAAGCGCCTCGGCTTTTTGGGTTCGGGTACGCTGTCGGCGGGCGGTCACGGATGCTCCACTAAAGGGTATAGGGTTACACCATTAGTGTAGCACACCTCATCAAGAGATTAAAGCGTTTTTTGCCCAGGATTTTAGGGGGTCGAGCGATGGTTGCAAGGATCGGCAATGACTCGATTGAGATCCATAAGCACTTGCTCATACACGTTGGTAAGAGGAGACCAAGTACCACAATCATCCCAATCCTCACGATCCTCAAGCTCTGAGAAGTAGTAGAGGGATTCTCCGTTTGTGAGAGCACGGCACATGTCTACCTCATCCACACCAACCGACCTATAGGACTGCCCGTGCTCATCTGTAAAGAGAACGATGATTCTGGCAGCACCGGGTCTCCATCCAACATCCAATTCTCCAGTTCCAAGCTCATAGACAACATCCCATGTGGGCTCAAGACCAGCAGTCAAGGGAATGTTCTCTGGAATGAGAAGCCGGATGAAAACGTCATAAGAAACAAGGGGACTGAGAATGTAGCTCTGTGCAACCCCAACACCAACCTCCTCGGCTCCACCCGGAACCAAGACAATGGCAAATCGAAAGTTCGGGTTCATTGCGAAACGATCAGAGAAAGCTCTGGTGGCATTGATTACGGTGTTTGTAACGTCCGCCATACTACCTGAGGAATCGATGGCATATACAATGTCGAAGGGCGGGGTTACCGGAAGACTGCACATGTCTCCCACCATATTGGAGTCAATGCATCCGTCACAATTGTTGTCGATACCATCGCAGGCAAAGGTACCTGCCTCGGATCTAGGAGGAATCGCACCCTCACACTCGGTCCACTCACCCATAACGCACAACTGAACCCCTCTCTCACATGGAGGTGGCAAAATGGTTTCAACACCTTCGTTTCTGCTATAGCAGAACCTTGCAAGGGGCCCAGAGACAGTTCCATCAACCGTTCCATCGCAGTCATTGTCGAGTCCGTCACACTGTTCTGGTGTGCATGCAATTCTGGTGCAGTGTCCTGCAATGCACCCGAAGCCACCTCCAAGACCGCCTGGGCAGTTTCCATCAAACTCACAAATTCTACCCGAGGAATCAACGTCTCTGCAAAGACCAAACCGACAACCCTGAGTAAGAGGATTGCAGGGTGGATCATTTCCGCATCTACAAACTCCACTCTCACAGTTGTCGGCCACAATTGGGTCGCAGGTTCTTCCACACCGACCACAGTTATAGAAGTCTATGGCTAGACTCTCTGGATCCATTGGATCGCAAGGGACGGCATCAGGTGAGAAATGAACATCCACCACAACCGAGGCGTCCTCTGGAATGTCAGGTCTCCGCACGCAACCACCTAGACAGGAGACGAAATAGCACAGAATACCAAAGGAAATCAGAAGTTGCAGCCACGCCGTTAGGCGTTGAATTTCAATTGGAGGAGGCATTCTGATGGGTGGGGCCATAGTGCAAGTATTGCACAGCCGAAAAGGTTGTTTTAGACATTTCTGTGAGGTGTTTTGGTTGCCGAGTCAAATTGTTCTGGCCCATCCTCCACTACTCTTGGTTTTTCCATTTACCATAAGGTGAAGAGCCTTGTAGCTCAAGCCTCTGGTTAGGGCGAACTCCCTTAGGGAACCCTTAACCACCACTTCCTCCTGGGTGAGGATGTTCCTTAGGGTCACACCAGAGCTATGATTCTTCCATAGACCATTCTTACAGTTATCCCTAGCCCTCTGCCTTGCCTCCGGGGTGGACATGGCCTCACGGAGGCCCTTGGACCTCTTTTGCAGAACCTCCAGAGAGGGGGACTTACAGCGACCATCTGTTGCTCGATTGCTTGGACCTCGCTGTTTCTTACCAATTCTAGAGTCACAAGCTTGTTTTCGCAAATTCATGCACTGCTTCTGGTTGTCATAGAACTTGTCTAGATAGGTTTGCTCAACAGCAAGACGCTTTTTCGCATCATTTTCCACAGCTTCAACCACCTCAAAAATGAAGTTGCTTGCACCATACTTTCTGTACTCATTTAGCAAGTAAGTGTTGCCGTGTGTTCCTGCCTCTAGTTGAGCAAAGTGTCCGTCAAATCGCTTTTTGAATCTATAGGTGGAGCCGTAGTAAACCTTGCCATTGACAATGTTCAAAATACGATACACCCCGCCCTCATTTGCCTTTTCGTGGTAAACTGCTTTCATGGAAGCCTCCTAGACAAAGCATATGTCAGAAGGTCCCAATGTATAGTTCATGTCAAACGAATAAGAAAAGAAAAAAGGCGGTACTTTCATACCGCCTTCGTTCAGAATGGCTGACCTGTATTCAGGTCAAAGGCCCTATATAAGTGCCATATCGAGCACCGTCACGGTTGCGTAGAAGTCATTTCTGACCATGCGCTTGCCGTAGCGAGTCATCACGCCCTTGCGTGGGGTGAAGTCTTCCTGTGCATAGATCACAGGCGACATGATGAGCGGAACGTATGGGGCGTAGATGTAGCCGCTCTCGAGGAAGGTGTTGCCCTTAAGACCAACGAGGATCTTGTTGCTTGGGAAGTATGGATCCTTGTACACAGTGTATCTGTTGTTAAGGGTACCAACGCTCTCAGCGCCGACCGACATGCTGTCTCTCACCTGGCCGTCGCTGTCGAGACGGTAGGAGGCCTTGTACGAGACAAGGTGCTCAAGGATGGTGCACACGTCTGGGCTGGTTACCAGGAAGTTTGCAGAACCTCTGAGGGTCTTCTTGTAGATGGTGTTACCTGCATCCGAGATGGTCTCGATGAGGGTCTGGTACCACTCTTGGATGTTGGTGAATGCCATTGGGCCTGGGGCCAGGGTGGTGGACTGGAGAGCCTCTGCACCGGTGACCTTGTTAACGATCTTGCCTGGGGCTCTGGACCAGAACAGGTTTGCTGCGCCAGCCTGGCTAAGCAGGTCGTTAAGGATTTCACGGTCGATGTCGAGAGTGATCATCTCAGAGAGCATGTTCGTAAGCTCGACCTCGATGTCAATCGAGTAGAAGGCCGTAAGGTCCTGAGCCATTTCTGGCGACCAACGAGCACGCAGCTTGCGGGTCGTTGCAGTTACCGAGGTGGACTCGATACGGATATCGACCTCTGGGATCTTTGGCGACGCATCAACTGCGAAGTTAGACTCGAAGCTTGGGATGGTAAGTGCTGCGCCATCGGAGTTCACGCTAAGCGAATCAGAGATTGCTGCGGAGCCCGAGGTTGCTGCTGCAACTGGCTGTGGGTTCGTACCTGCATTGGCGATACGAAGCACAAAGAGAACGTGCGAGCCGTTAAGTGGGTCCGGCGTGAAGAGACCGGTCGAGGACGACCAGTTACCTCTGCGGTTCAGCTTACGGAGGTTGAGAACGTTCGTACCCTGTTGGTACTGCTCGCCCCAGGCCTGAACGCTACCACCTAGGGTACCGAAGCCAGTGATGGCAATCTGGTCAAGGTTGGAAAGGTCTGCGCCTGTGATGGTCGAGGTGATGGTCGAGGTTGGGAGCATCATGAACGAGAAGTCAAGCACGCCGTCCGTGAGGTCGGTCTCGATCTTCGAGTCATAGCCTGCATAGCGAGCATTGAACCCGGTGAAGTCAGCCGCACCTGCAACGGTTGCAGTGGAGGCTGCCGTCCAGATAGAACCCGAGGCCCAGTAACCGATATCGGCTAGCGAGGACGACAGGAGCTGGCTGAACTTGTGGACCTTCGAGAAGCCCGTGCCCACGAGGTCATGGTAGCCACCAGCCGCAAGAGAACCGGAGCGAACTCCTGCGCCTCTTGGGTTGTTGAACACCGACTGACCATCGGTGTAAACCGAGGATGCAGCAGCGGAGTCAAGGGTCACACCTGCTGCGCCACCAACGTTCGAGCCGTAGGTGTAGTCGAGGTAGAACAGAAGACCGGTTGGAAGGCTCATTGGCTGAACCGACACAAGGGAGTTGGCGATAAGACCGGCGAAAACCCTTCTTACGATAGGGAATGCGACGTTCGTAAAGCCGACAACCTGACCCGAGCTGACGAGGTTACCACCGCCAGTGGAAAGGCTGTTCTGCTCCTTGAGCATCTGGGCTGCCTGGTTCTCAAGGAGAATGGCCATGTTGTCCCTAGAGACGCCCTTCATACCCTCAAGGAGGCCAGTTGCACCCCACTTCTTAAGCAAACGAGGAGTCTCTGCACCAAGACTTCTGCGGTGCACGCCCTCTGCCAACTGCGACAATGTGAATGATTTCATATCTAAACTCCTAAACCTTGTTTGTAACTATAGGCTAAATTCCGTATTTACAAAAATCAGCTTTCGCCTTTGCCGATATTTGCTAGCTTCTGCCATCTCTCCCAGGTACCGACGATCGCTTCGTCGCCTGCGGAAGCAGCATTCGAGCTCTCCTTAAGCTTTGCACTGCCACCAGCCGTTGGCTTTGCTGCCGAACCAGCCAGAGCAATACTCGAGGAACCACCACTGGTGGACTCGTCAAGCTTTCTCTTGATCTTGAGGTAGATTTCCTTAGCTTCAGCTAGGTTACCGGCTCTGTCAAGATGCTCAACGATCTGTTGCTTAACCTTACGAGACAGGCCCTCTCTCTGGAGGAACTTGTTGAGGTAAAGTAGCTTTGACAAGAACAGGTTAGTTTCAGCCATTTCTGTCTTAAGTTGCTTGGTCTCGGTGCGGGTAGCCTCAAGGAGCCTGAGCGCCTTCTGCTCTCTTGCACGAGCCGTCTTGAGAATGCGGGCCTCAGCGAGAGGAACGCCAGGACGACGGTCAGTTGCCGGACCAGTCATTGGACTGTCGGAAACCTCATCGAGGTCATCTTCCTCATCGGTAAGAAGCATCTCATCTTCTTCGGAACCCATGTCGCCGCCGCCAACGTCAAGGTCAGCAGAGACTTCCATCTCCTCGTCACCCTCTTCGTCACCACCGACCTCAAGGTCCATGGTCTCCTCTTCGCCGCCCTCGAGATCCATCTCGTCGTCGCTAAGCATAAGGTCAACGTCAACATCGTCCATGTCAAGCTCAGACTCAATCTCATCAGGAAGCGAAACATTGAGAACAAGGTCCTCTTCCATTCCGCCGCCCATAGGAGCCTGCTCCTTGACGGTATCCTTCTTTAGAACGCTCTTTGGGGCAGTGGACTTAGCGGCTGGCTTTGCAGTCTCCCAACCACCCTTGTCAACCTTACCTGCGTTCTTCTTCTCAGCATTCTCCTTACGGATTGCTGCAACAGCCTCCATAAGTTCCTTCTCATCAATCTCGAAGAACATGTCAGGAGATGCGACTGGCTTCTCGGAGCTGTCACCAAAGCCTGCATGGCCCTTGGCTTCAACTTCCTCAGAGACCGAGCCGGTCTTACCCTGCTCAAGTGGCTTCTTAACGGACTTGCCAGTGCCAGGTAGAGCAGGCTCGTCAACGGTACCAGCCTCGGAGGCTGTGTCAACGGTCTTGCTACCACCCTCTAGTTCTTCCTTGAAAAGGTCGCTTAGCTCGGGCGAAAGACCAGATGCATCCTTGGCGTGAGCCGTGGCTGCCTTGTGGGTAACTACGCCTGTGTCACCAGTGCTTGCGGCATCCTGGGCCAAACGCTCTTGGTCATCGCTCTCGAATAGTTTTGCTGCGTACTCTTTAAGACTTTTGCCCATTGGATCTTCCTCTTTGCCCTTTTCTGTTTTATAACTATTGGCCAGGGTTCCTTCTTTCAATTTCAGGAACAAGAATTCAAGTCTTTTTTCGTTTTGACTTGCCTGGTTCTCAGTGATTACGCCGCTTTCCAGCATCTTATCAAGGGATTCTAGTAGCCCCATCAAGCTGTCCTTGAGACGGTCGTGTGTGTTTTCAGTAACCATGGTGCCGTGATAGACACCCTCAACGCCGAATGCAACATCTGCAAGACGGCTCTTAAACTTGTCCAGAGACTCAACCACTGGTGGAGTTGGCAATTCCTCTTCCTCTGGTGGTGCCACAGGAGGAACAGCCTCAGCAGCAGCAGCAGGCTCCACGAGATCAGGAGAAGCTGGTGCAGCAATGTCACCCTCAACCGGAGGAACTGCCTCTGCTGGTGGTTCCATGGCAGCAGCATCAATTGGAGCTTCCTCAGCCGGTGGAGTAGTCTCTAGTGGAGCCCCGGGTGCAATGGCATCAACGTCCACAGGAGCCACGGTGTCACCAGCGCCAGGCGTGGTAAACAGTTGCTCGAAGTCGATTGTAATCTTGCCATCTGCATCAGGTAGCGGGATATTGGCAACCTCAGAACCCACAGCGGCAATTGGAGCCTCTACTGGGGCATCTGGTGTAGCAGGAATGTCAGACATACTTGCATCAACAGAACCAGTAGGAGCTGCATCAACAGGCGGTGTCTCAACAGGAGGAGGTGTAAGCTCTGCCGATTGCAGTGCTGCATCCTCCTCTTCTTCAAAAAAGAAAGACGTGGCATGGGCAGTTTCCTTTGCGATCATTTTCTTGATGTATGGAGACACCTTCTCCATGATCGACTTGCGGGCATCTTCCTCTGCAATCTCACGGAGCTTCTTTGCGTCTGCAATTGCTTCTTTGTATAGGTCACTCATTTAAGCCTCTTCTTTTGTCTATCACTCGCCTAGAGGAGTAGACTTACCCTTTTGCAAACTGCCAATGGTCTGACGAGAAATGACGGCCGAGGTATCCGAAGGAGACCTAAGACCATCGCCTGTGAAGGCACCACCACTACCTCTGGCACGCTCAGTTGCCTCAACACCTGCCGCAGGAATATCTGCTGGGTTCTGTCCCTCGGGTGGAGTTGCAATGTTTGGTCCATAGGGGGAGCCAGGAAGACCACCGCCACCGACCACTACGTCTGCAAGATTTGGAGCCCCACGATAGTCAATGTCCACGGTCCCGAAGGTGTGGCCGCCATCGTTAATTTCGCCAGAGAGAATCTCGTCCATGTACTGATCGGTTGCGATTTCGTCCGTCAATTCCCCACGATACACAGGGGAACCGGGATAAAGGACTCTAAGATTGGCAGTGTCGCTGCTGCCATTGCCCCTAGTTCTCACTGGTGGCTCTACCATTATTTGTTTTCTTGCCATGGGTCAGGTCGTCTCCTAATCGTTCATAAATATACCAAGTCCCACAAATGTTCTGCTTTCATCTCCCATAGGGGCTCGAAAAGAAAATGCTGCCCCCAATTTTAACCAAGGGCAGCATTCCAGAGGACGACTAAGTTGTACTTCCCATTCTCAATCGCCAAGCTGGTCACTATGAGTGGCAGCCGAAATCACTTCTTTCCGCCAGCACCACCGAAGGCCAGCATCGCCCAATGGCTCATATCCCCCTGAGGGGCAAGACTCTGGAGTTGGTCCTCACGGACCTTCTCTACCTGAACGTGGGCATTAACTGCTGCCATGCCTGCATAGCCACCCCTCTGGGGATCCGAGGACATTTGCTTTGGCAGTGTGTGCATTGCGGTGTCTGCGAAAATCTCAGCGTACTGGTTGGCGATGTTTGGATCGTTGTGACTCACGGACTGTGCAGCCGATTCCACAAGCTTCTGAAGACCTAGGGGAACCATGCTCTGGTACTGGTCCTCAAACTCCTCACTGCCGAAGCTTGGTCCGTAACGGAAGTCGTCTTTGCCCACGATGGCACTTGCAGTCTGGCGAACACGCTCCCGGAGGTTCTCGTCAAGCTGCTGACCCCTCTGATTTTGGGGAGCCGCTGGCTTTTTTCCTTGAGTCAAGGGTCTGTTTGGTCTGTTCGATAGAACGGGAGTAGACGAATTGATGCCAGCCTCTTGAAGTGCCTGGTCGAAAGCTCCTTCTCCAATGAGCTCCTTGATGCACTCCTTGATCATCGTCTTGAATTCGCTCTTCGTTAGCTTCATAGCTTTCCTACCTTCTTGATGCCCAGAATCTCATTAGCCACACGGTCAATGCGATCGGACTTAGAGAATATGGAATTTAGGATCTTTGGATCGATATCTCTGGCTTCCTTCATCATAAAGGCACCAGGAGTAGAGGGCTCGCTAACAAGGTCCCAGCAAACCAGATGGAGATCGTCCTCAACAATGTCTGCATCGCCTCGATTCCTCACCGAACCAAGGGCTCTAGAGGAAATGCCAATCTTGACGCCGGACTCGATGAGGGCACGAGCAATGTTGCCCATAGGGGTTGGAAGGATCTCAATCTTTCCAAAGACCACATTTCCCTCGGTCCAGATTTCGGTAAAGCGGTGGCTCACGTTCTTGAGGTTAACCACAGGCTCATCGGCATGGTCCAGCTCTCCGGTTGCCCGGCGCTCCTCGATGACCTTCTTATAGTTCTCAACCTCACGGAACAGAATTGGCTTTGGGTAAATTCTGCCGTTCTGGTTGATGGTGTCGGCCATTTGCACCACGCCCTTAACAAAGAGACGACCAGGACGGCCGTCGCCAGCCACAGCAGCCTCAGAGATTACCTCGTAATCAAATTCCTTGAATTCTCGTAGTAGTTTCATTCAGAACTCTCCATTTCCTCTTTCAGTTTCGAGACTGTCATGTAGAAGGAAATCGTATCTTCGGACAGGTCCTGAACATTCCCATACTTGCCACCAGTGGACAGCATTTCCTTTATCTCAAGGAGCTTCTTGCTCAGGGGAACACCAATGCTCTCCTTTAGGGTTCTGCTATCCAGGACTTCGAGGGTTGTTTTCCTGATGGTTTCCAACAGCCGAACCAGGGATTCCTTGGCGTCATTGTCCTTGCTAGAGAAAGCAAAGAGACGAACAATGTCAGACTGCTCCTTGTTGAGGCTCGAGCCATACTTGCGATTAAACTTCTCGGTCATAAAACGAACCACAAGTCCGTCCACGTCCTCCGACGAAAAATCGGCTGCGGCATCGGTCACCTGGACCTTGGTCTTGAGCATGGAGTCCAAGACGCTTTCCTCAAGCGTTGCCAACTCCGACAAAGAGCCCTTGAAGCCAATACCTCTCCAGGCATTCATCAAAAGCTGGATAGAAGCCATGTCCCGGTAGTCTTCCACGGAACGACCAAAAAACTCAGGGTCCTTGAGGGCAGAGTTGATCTCGTTGATAAGAGAATTCTTCTCCTTGTCAAGACGATCCTGGGACTGCTTCTTTACCTCGGACTTGACCTTCTCCAAAAGAGAGTGAGCCACATTGCGGTCCTTGAGACTGGTCTCATGGAGAGCATTGAATAGCACATACTCCCGATAGGCCTCTGTCTTAGGGTTGATGTACTTGCGCCAAACAGCATTGGCCTTTTCTATGTCGGCGTGTCTGCCATCCACAAAGGCTGCGGCCATATAACGAGAAAAAAACTCACTAATCAGGCCGATGTTTCTCTTTTTGTTGTGCTTGTACATTCGCAATTACCCATTCTTTACAGGTCAATTCAAATGTTAAATAGACACACGATTTTGCATTTGCGACCTAGGTCAGTCCAAAGTCGAAAGATCGATATCGGTCAGCTTCCTAGGGGTGTTCTCAGGTGGGTCCTCAGAGGCCTCCTCATCCTTCTTGATCACGCCCTCAAGGGTTTCCGTCAGCAAGGAATCCTCGGAATCCTCACGCTCGGAGTCGTCAGAGGACTTCTCATCCTCGTCGGCGTCGTCGGTCAACTCGAAGTCGATTGTTGGAACCTGCTCCTTTAGCTCCCTGAGAAGCTTTCTCTGTCCTGACACATTGGCGTAGTTCTTCTCGAAGTGCGTATCCAGGGTCTTGAAGATGGACCGCATTTCATTTGGTAGGAAAGGAGCAGACCTAATGTCAAGCTCAATGTCCTCGGTAATGGACTGTCTGAGATTTATGGTCTCGCTATCGTATACGTCAGTAAGGGAGCGGTTCTTGGATGAGAGCATTGAGGAGAAGTCAGGCATGGAAAGGTTGTTGCGCCCGCCAAGACCAACCCTTCGGGATTTCTTTTCCTTTTGTCTAGAGGCGAAAGGAGTAGCCGAAATTGGGGCACCCAGAGCTGGACCCTGAGGGGCTTGGGGCTGTCCAAGTGGGGCTCCGCCACCAGCAGGGGATGGGGTTCCAATTCCCATGACGGTTTGCGCAGGCTGCTCCACCGGGGGATTCTTTGCCACGTCTCCACCACCTATCTGATAATTGGAAGGATGGAAAGGATCGATGGTGGCATCTGGCTTTGGAAGATTCTCAGCAACCGACACCGCCTCGATTTCTACCTCACGGATCTTGTCTCTCCTGCGGCCCGCCTCAATTTTGATGATTTCATCCTCGGTTAGCTCAAGAACCTTTCTCTGAATCCAGTCCTCGTCTACCAGCTTGGTTTCCTTTGCAGCACCAGCAATTTCGAACTTGGTTGCAATGGCCTCAAGTTTCTGTTGCATTGCCACAGTAGAAGGGTTGCTCAGGCGCAACTCAAAGTTGATGAGGTCCTCGCCGTCAAAGCCTCTGGCATAGAGGTGGATCATGCCCATCTTGTTAAGCTCTGCAATGATGACCCTCTGGAGAATAGACACGGTTCTGGAGAACCTAATGTCCTGCTGGGCCAAGCTGGCCTTTGCCGAAAGGTTTTCATCGAAGTTAAGGTAGGGCTTTGGAACCTGTAGAGCCGCAAAGAGCTTCTGCTGGAGATACTTTACGTCCTCAACGGCTGTGGCATTCTGACCACCAGCCAGGGTATCGATCTTTGTGCCGGTCTGATTACCTCTCACAGGCAGGAAGTAGTCATCGATGATGGAAACCGAGTTGTTTCTCTGGTCGATGCGTCCGGTGGACTTGTCAACCAAGTCCTTTGCACGGAGAGTCTGCTTAACAGCTTCCATGTAGGCAGGAACGTCATTTGGGGCAACGTTACCAACGTCGATATAGAACACACGTCTCTCTGGGGATCTTACCACGCGATAGAGCAACATGTGATCCTCAGCCATTCTTAGCTGCATACAGATTCTTCTGGCAGGTTCCAAAAGGGAATTGTGGGTGACAATGCCGTTGGCAAAGAAATTGTGGTTGTTGTCCTGGACGTAAATGTCGTAGGTTTCGTGTTCCCCAACGTTTTGTATCGCCACAATTGGCTCAATTAGGAAATCGTCAGAAACTCTATTGGTCACATCATGCTTTTTAACTTGCTTGTTTTGTGCTGCAAACCAATAAAACACATAGGAAGGGCTAACGGTTTTGAACGAGCGGAAAGAACCGTTTTCCTCAATTCCAGTTGCAAATGTTCTAGACTTTCTTTCTGTTATCTTGCCTGTTTTGAAGCCAAGCGTCTGGGCAAGGGCCTTGAGGTCCTTAATCAAGTCATAATTGGATAGCTCAAAGGTGCGGCGTTCGCAATTCCACTTATCAACAAAAGAGCTACCATCTGCATCATGAAATCCCTCCAGGAAAGCAAGACGGAGATCCTCAGAAGCTCCAAAAACCCAAGAAGGAACTCTTTTGGTGGTTGCCTTGCCAGCAAATCCCATTCGTTTCAGGATCTCACCAAACATTTTTGAGGAGAGCACAGTCTGCGTGCCTTGGCGGCACTCAGAGTTTGCCTTCTTTCCAGAGAATTTTTCAAGCAACAGAGAATAGCGTTCGTTTTGTTTGAGGTCAATGCCATTAGCAAAAAAGACCTGATTGCCAGTAATCCATCCATCGCCCATCAAAAAACCAAACAAGCGAGCGAAATCTGGTGTGACCTCATCTGGAATATTAGAAACACTGTTCCAATAGCCATTCTTGTTAATGCCCGAAGGGGCGGTTTTGTCTATCTTGATCTTGGAATTTTCTATTTTGTGCTCTTTGCTGATCACAAGCTTGTCACCCAGCCGAAGCTCACCAGCACTTTTGTAGTCAAATTTCTCTCTAGAAGAATCCCATACAAGTATTTGATGTTCCTTGGAAGTTCTAAGGAAATTGTGTCTGGTTCTAAATTCAAAACAGTTCTTGAAGCCTGAATTTTTGACGCCCAACACTGGTGACTTGACTTTTTTCTGCGACTTGAGATCAAAAGAGAGAACCACGTCGCCAGGCACTATGTGCTGTATCTCCTTAATACCTGAGGAGGTTAGAACCTTGGTGGTCTTCTCGTGACAGGTGCCATAGGGAAGGAACAGGTCGTTTCCTAGCATTCTCATGTGGGTGACCTGCCAGTTTTCAAGATAGCGGTTACCCCTGGTTAGCCACTTGTATCTAATGGAGTATGGGTCATCCCTGTCGAAGCCTTCTTCTCTCTCAAGCTCATTCACAGGGATTGGTTGGACGTTAACGAAACCAATGTCTGGGATGATCTCGTTGTAGAGAAAGAAGTCACCGTACTTCACGAGGTTTCTTACCCAGGGCCTCAGGTTGAAGTCGATGTTCAGAATGTCATAGTACAGTTCCTCGAGGGCCTTCTTGACCTCGGGGTTTTTGGAGTAGAGGTGGAGGGCCTTCCCCTTTTCGTCACCAGAAACTGTCTCATCAGCGAAAATGTTTAGGGCAGCCGCAATCTCGGGAGTATTGTGGGAAATGACGCTGTCGGTGGCAAAGTTTTTGTAGCCATCCACAGTAAGGTCATATAGCGGAATGTGCCCGTAATACTCAACCTTTACTACTTTGTGATTCTCGTAAGAGTTGACGAATTCTGTCCAGGAGGCATACCCTTCTGCCTTAAGCCTTTTTTCGATTGGAACAGAAGAACAGCCAAGACTTTTGGCTAGCTGCCTTTTGCTAATTCCTTTTGAGTAGGCATTGCAAATGCCTTGGTACGAGATATCCTTTCGGTACCTAGGATTTTTGGAACCCTCATTGTCCCAGCTTTCACTTTTCCAAGTTGGTCTATAGGCCTTTGCGAAATCTTCGAAACTTGAGAATCCATTTGCCTTAACTCTGCTGATAACAGTTTCATGGCATACATCGAAGGCCTTTGCAACTCGATACAAATTGAAGCCGTTGGCATCACACCACTGCAGCACTTTTGCAAAAGTAACGTCTTTTCTCTCTGCCGGATTGTTCTTTTTCATCCACTCAGAGTGATTTTTCCTAAATTTGGCAATCCATTCTCCATTGCTGGTGGCACTCCATTTTTTGCCATTAAGAACAGCGGCATGTAGATGCCGATGCTCGGTTTCTGTCATGACCTCAAGATTTTCTAGACGGTTATCATTGGCAAGAAAGTTCTTGTGGTGAACAACTTCATTTGCCTTGAGCTTGCGACCCAGAACATGTTCGGCTAGAAGGCGATGTTCTGCGATCCATCCATATCTGCTGTCTTCCCTTGAAATGGAATATATTGTCTGATATTGGTTGGTCCGATTCTCTGTTCTGTCTGTACCCACCGAACGTCGATAGAAAGGCATCATAGCATCACCAGGCCTTAGGTCTGCGATGGTACTGTAGGTTCCATCTCGCCTAAGCAATCTGTGGTCGGCCGTTCCAATTATTTCCTTGCCGCTGTCAAAAACAACACGCCAGGCATGATCGTGCCTCGTTAGTCTTGCCTGCTTACCAACCGCAGGAACAATCTTCTTCTTTGCGTGGTCATATGAGTAGACAGTGAACTCCTTGTCTGTCCCATATTCTTCTGCCAATTCTTTTATGGTCTTATAGCCACCGGGAACAGCAATTTTTGTATCTTCATGAAGACACCACTCCATCTCAGCAAACTCGCTGTAACGGGCCATTCGGTCAAGGATACCATAGGCTCCAAGCACCGAGAATGGAGAACTCTCTCGTCCAAAGGGAAAGGGTGCCCTGTATCCATAGTTACCCCTGATTATGTCGTTGTCATAGTAGGTCCGATAGTCGTAGCCCTTGACACGCCTCTGAATGGAAGGCCCAGACCTAAAGAGTCTCGTGAGCCTGTTGAAGAAAGAATCGTTGTTGGCCAAAAGAAAACCTCTGATTGTGAGTAATTATTGGCAACTGACCCAGAGTGTATAAATGAAACGAATTACGCTAAGAGAAAGCATGAAGGAAATGTTCGCTGAGGTCGAAAATGAACCCAGGGAAACTGGACCTTCCAATCTGACCATGGCTCAATCTGGTGTTGAAACCACCGCCAACATTGAGCAAGAATCTGAGGCTGCACTACCCGATGCAATAATTCTGGCGGCACTCAGGGATGACACTCAGAAAATGGAACGTGGTGAGACCGATGAGGAGACCTTCGGTGATGACACCACTGCTTCTGCGACTCCTGTAACGGAGCTTGAGGAAGAGGTTGTTGAGGATCGTATGCCATCCTCAGCAAGGCCTGAGACCATCAAGTCGGCCATGGACATGCTCATCAAGAAGTCTAGCAACACCCTAAGAGCCTCTGGTCAAAAGAAGGGTGCCTGGAGAATTCAGCCAGTGGACAGCAATGATCCTCCTAGTCCAGACGCCGTGCTCCGAATGCTCAAGACTGCAAAGCTCTCGGTGGTGAAAATCATAAAGCCAGGTCAGGCTGGTGCAAGCTCCACCAAGTTCAACACCTATGTCATTTCCAAGCCCAGCATTGCTCAGAAGATCAAGTTCGTCTATGGTCAGGGTCGAAATGAGGGTCAGAAGTTTGAAGAGGTGGCTCTCAAGTCCATGTCCAATGCTGTTAAAGGCAAATTCGACAACTTCTCCAAGCAGGTTTTCCAGGGTCTAGGACTAAGCCCTGCCATGGTAGCTGGCGTCAACATTGCGAGCGCAAAGAGAGTCAAGAGACCTCTTAGTACCACTCTCGAGAACGTTGGTCCTATGATTTCTGACATGGACATTTTGCTCAAGAACGGAAATCGAATGTATGTATCCCTTAAGAATGAGGATGGTCTTACCTTTGCCAATTCCGGTTACAAGGGAGCCTTTATCAGTCAGATGGTCGGCACAAAGGCTGTAATCAGGCCTCAGCCACACAAGCTAGATGAATTCATTGTGGAAGCCCTGGGTATCGACAAGAACCTTGTGGCCAAGGGCATTACGGACTACGCAAACAGAGTCCCAACAAAGAAGCCCCTCATCAATGTGCCTGTGAGCTTCAATGCAGTCAAAATTCAGCAATTCCTTGCAGCCGCCTATGGTTACGGATATTGGTATGTCCGCAAGCGTGGTGGAGACAAGGTTGACGTGCTTGACCTTACCACAGCCAAAAAGACTCTAGAGAAGCTTGGTGCCGTAACCTCTGTGGTTGCGACCTATCCGTTCTGGTCCAAGGAAAGAGCCACGAAGCAGCTTAGCGTGAAGATTACAACCACCACAGGAAACTACCTTGTGGAGGTACGCAACACACAGTCCAGTGTGGAGCCAAACGAAATCAAGGTGAAGCTCCGTGGAGCCACCAAGGTTAAGTCCTAACGGGTCTAGCTAGGCTTTGCCTTAGAGGGAATCGTTCCGCCAAGGATTCGGAAAATCTCAGGTCCAAACATCTGAACCGGGCCAGGTAGGCCTGCGATGAAGGACTTTAGGTCGCCATCGGCAATGTGCTTCCTCATGATCGTACCGGAAATGTTGTTTCCGCCTGTGCGTTCAATTTCCTTGAACACGATCTGATCATTACCCAGAAGTCTCTTCATGTACTTCTCACGAGCACGGTCTGGGTAGTTTGCAGCAATGTCGGCCGGATCCGAGTAGATGAAATAGGTGTTGAGATTGTTCTCGTCTGCATTGGCAGAAATGAGAATGTCCATTATGTTTCGGATTGGAGCACTTGAAAAAGTGGCCTTGACGTTCTTAGGGAGTCGAGGAACGATGAACTCATTCCAAACCTTACCCATCTGTTCCCATCGAATTGGCAGCTCGCCTGGACGCTCTCTATCCTTGCTTGAAATGACTAAGTGAACCAAGTCACATTCATTTGAGGCCTTCTCAATAAGCGCCCAGTGTCCACGAGTGAGAGGCTTGAAGCCGCCTGCGATTAGTCCGATGGTCTGTCTCATGATTCCTAGAAATATATATGGTCTCCTAATTGGTAGCCTTCCACGCTATTTACAGATAATCTCAGAGTCACTATGGAACCAATCATCAGGGATACAGTGGATTACGTCATGGCATTCGCTGTGGGCACCGACAATTGGCTTTCCGTCAAGAAGGAAATTCTGTGGAGACTCTCGAAGGAGAGAAGGAAGCTCTTTTCCAGGAGACATTACTCCAGCAAGAAGCACACACTGAACAACTTCGAACTGGAAATCATCAACTACTGGAAGAGGAACACAGGCATCCTGCTTTCCATCCCAGAAAACATGAGGCACGATCCAACCTGGATTCGTAGACGCCCAGGATGGGGCCTCAGGAAGTACAACCAGATTCGCACGCTAGCAGCCGAGAAAAGGAAGAAAGATGAACAAGCCAAGCCAAAAAAGACTTCTTGAGGAGCTTGTCAGAAAGACCATTGAGGAGGCACTGCTAGCAGAACAGACTGACTTTAGCAATGATGTTCTCTACAAGGCCTTTGTTGAACCCTTTACGGATATCATTGCCACGGCAGCCCATGGTGTGGAGAAGATTTCGGCCACCGCCCAAGGGGAGGCAAAGCTTCTGGTGAAACAGTTGGCCTTCCTTTTCATCCCTTTCATCAAGCCCGAGGCTGGTTCTCTCAGGGCCATGGCAGCTCAGGATCGCCAGAAAATGGCTGCTCGCCTCGGTGAGATTGACGGCCAATTCAAGGACGTTCTCGATAGAAACTGGCAAGCCTTTAATAACCCGGACGTTTGGGGAACTCTTTTCCTGCTTCACCCTCAGGCAGCCATTGCCCAAAAAATGGTATCCAAGGCCCCGGAGGTTGCTCTGGAGCTTCTGGGTGTCCTGACCGGTGGTTCGGAGGCTGTTGCCTCAATCCTAAAATCCTACAGAGACATGAAAACGGGTGGAGGCAGGGTAACTACCAGGCAGCACTCCTCGGAATATGGGTATGACTCTGGGGGTTATGCCGATATGGGCGACCTCGGTGGGGATTATGGTGGTATCTGGGAGCAGAGAGCGCCTGTTCAGACTCCTACCCCTAAACAGGCTCCACAGGCTCCTCAGACCAAACAAAACCCTGAGGCCTGGTTGCGTTCTCAGTTGGCCGGTCTCCTTAGAAGGCCCGACATTAAGAAGCAGATTGCAGGCTCCAAGGTTGCCAGGGCCATGCAGGGAGAGGCCGTGAACTACATTGTGAGGGCTGCCGTTAAGGACCTGTCTTTTAATTTCCCTCAGATGAAGGCAAAGCTTGGTGCGAACTATCAAAAGGCCATTTCCTCCCTTGGTAAGGGCGAGACCGATGACAAAATCCTGGCTGACATTGAGAAGGACCAGGAACTTCAGAAAAAGATCGTGGCAACCGTTAAGGACATGTTGAAGCCAGCCTATGTTCGTCAGCTTGAAACACTCCTTACGGTTAACCCAGCTGCAAAGCCCATGGTTACTCAGGCAATTCAGAAGATTAACGCCATTCAGTAGCTCCATACATCCATTTGCGGATTCCTATTCTAGTCTCGATGGCAGGCACTTTCCTGCCACAAAGGACGAGTAAAATGGATGCAGCAGAGCGTCAGCCAGACGAAATTGGTGAGCTTACCGAGTTGGTGGATCAGTTTATAGAGCGTTTCAAGGTCATCGAGCACGAGATCGAGACCCTCAAGGAGGACCAGAAGGAACTCATTGAGGAGTTTTCGGACAAGCTCGACATTAAGACCCTTCAGGCGGCCATGAGAACCGTGAAGATCAAGAAGAAGGTCGGCTATAAGGACACTTTCGATACCTTCGTAGAGATTCTTGAGCGGAAAGAGAACCTGTGACTGAGACCGAGGAAGGCGAGGCCATGGGCCATCTCAAGGCCTATGTCATCGTCTTCAACGTCCCAATGGGCAATCTAAGTCCCACGCATTTTGCAGAACAAATTGAGCACATCAGGGGGACGTTCAAACAGGAGATTTTTGAGGACCACCTGAATGCTCCCTGCATGGTTCTCTTCTGCCCTGTCACCTCAGGAGACACCGGGATCAATATCTACGAAATTCATCCAGACTCAAACAAACAGATGGAGTTGTACAATATTGTTATCAACGAGTCCTACGCCAGACACACTATGAGCACTGCGGCGGGCGAGATTCTAGCAATGATCAAACACGGAATGAAAAAATGAGCAACGAACAAGAGAAGTACGAAATCCCTGTAATCCTTTACGAGGAACCATCCTCCGCAGACGCCAAGGCAATTCCATTCCCCTATATCGAGGTACAGAAGGACAAGAAGATGCCACCGGTCCTTTTCATCTTCGAGTACCATCACACCGGAGAAACAGAACCGGACGATCAGGGAAGAGAAGCCGAGGTCGTGGATCAGATCCCCCACAAATACATTGACATGGAGTTTCTCAAGGAGAAACTCCCACCAGAAATCAACGACATGGTTAGAGTGGCCGTTGGTATGCAGCCTCTCAAGCTAGCCCAGACAGAAGGCAAGAAGATCCTGGACAAGGTGTTCTCCAAGGCACCTGCCTTGCAGGCCGCTGCACAAAAGCAAAAAGAGAGCAAGATTGAGGAACACGAGGCGAAGAAGTCCTCGAAGAAAAGGAACTGACAATGAAGTTGCACCCATCTGTTATCGATAAGCTAGTGTATCTCTTTGAGAACTACGGCGGACACGTCAACAACCAGAAGTTGCGTGAGAAGCTGGTCGCCATTGACCTTACCCCCTACGAAAAGAAGACCGGGGGTCAGGAGGTCATTCTTGTTCTCACAGAGGACATGATGAAGCAGCTTGGCAAGAAGTGACCTGAGTCTTTCCTTTGGGCCATAGTCGTCTCCTACTCGAAAGGGAACAATGAGCAATTCCAATAAATCCCTGTCCATTGGGCAGGTTATCTACGTCCTTTCCAATGTCAAGCAGAAGATTGTTCCTGCCGTGGTCGTTGAGGAGATTGTCGTAAAGAAACTTGACGGAAACCACGTTTCCTGGAAGGTTTCCTTTGGTCCGCCAGGCAAGGAGAGAGTCATTGACTCCAATAGGCTTGACGGAGAAATCTATAGCTCCCTCGATGAGATTCGGGACATTCTCTACAAGCGGCTTTCTTCCTTTCTTGACGATCTTGTAACCGAGGCCGAGAAGAAGGTTGAAACTTGGTATGGCAGACAGGTGTCTTCCTCAAGGAGTGAGTCCTATGATGGCACCGGACTGGCAGAGGATACCACAAGCAAGATTGCGCCTGAAAATCTCATCAACGACTTTGAGACTCATGCACTGAGACCAACAGATCAGAACATTACAGTTCCTCAGCAGAGGGGCAGGGACCAGAGCAGGGAACAGCTTAGAAATGAGCTAAGACAGAAATTGCAGCCAGATGACGAAACCTCTGCTGATGGTACATTAATTGATAGCGAGGAAGTCGTATTGCCGGATGGCAAGAAAGTCCGCTTGAACCTTAGAGGACAGTGATAGAATGACAAAGACAAAGCAGCCTTCTACGTTTGTTGATGAACCCACGCAAACGGTTGTGTTTGCCCCAAGGGCCCACGATGAGCTTCTAAAGGGAGCCAACATCCTTGCGGACGCAGTGGCGAGCACCATGGGACCAAGCGGTCACTCGGTTATCATTGACATGGAAACCGGGCCTCCTCAAATCACCAAGGATGGTGTGACGGTGGCTCGTTCCATCAAGCTCCGAGACAGACTCCAGTCCATGGGAGCAGAGCTTCTCAAGGAAATTGCTGGTAAGACGAATGAAATTGCTGGCGATGGGCCGCAACCAACCTATGCCAAGGTTTTAACACCCAAAGGGTGGACCAACCTAGGAAGTCTAAGGGTTGGAGATGCTATTTGTGGGACAAACGGAACCGTGCAAAGTGTTCTTGGCGTTTACAACAAAGGCATAAAAGATATCTACAAGGTCACTTTCTCAGATGGAAACACAGACAGTCGTTTTGTGGAATGTAGCGAAGAGCATCTATGGAGCGTCACAACCCTGCGTGGCTGCAAAAAAACGCTAACAACGAAGCAATTGTTGGAAAATGGAGTCGAAAGAAGCGGCCACGGGGGCGGCAAATACTTCATCAAACCTACAGTTGTAGAATTTGCGTCGAATACAGAGATTCCGATTGATCCATATCTGCTGGGCGTTCTGCTCGGAGATGGAAGCCTGTCTTTCATGCATGATGTAGAAATCGCTGTGGGACTACATCAAGAGCACATGCTCGATAATTTGATTCTACCAACCGGAACAAAGCTCAGAAAACAATTCTATCGTGACAACAAGCACTATATTAAAGCGACAATCACAGGCAGCGAACGAAAGAACCGTAAGCCAGTAGGTTTGAAGTCGGTGATAAAAACTCATTTGACCGACCTCGGATTGCTTGGGACAAACAGTCGTAACAAGTTCATTCCGAAGCAATACCTGTTTTCTTCCATCGATACTCGTAACCGTCTACTTCAGGGACTAATTGACACTGACGGATACGTCAACAAGAAAGGTCTTTTTGAATACAGTACGGCAAGCGATCAGCTTTGCCGTGATTTTATCGAGCTGTGCAAAAGCCTGGGCAAATCGGTATATCATAAAGCATATCATAGAAAAGAAAATGATGGGTCCTTTGGAACTGGAATCATACACAGAATTTGTGAACTGAAAGGGAACAGGTATGGTTTGAGGCTCAAAGGCATAGAGAAGCTTGGTGAAAAGACAGAAATGATGTGCATCAAGGTTAGCAACAGTGATCATCTTTACATCACTAATGACTATGTACCAACACACAACACCACAACAGCCACTGTGTTGGGCAGAGCCATGTTGTCCGAGGGAATCAAGATGATTTCCACCAACCGCTCCTCAATTGGACTCAAAAAGGGAATGGACATTGGAACCGCTGAGGTGCTGGAATTCCTCAAGCAAAGAAAGATTCCTGTAAGCTCCGTGGAAGACATTGTGAACGTTGGCACAATCTCGGCCAATGGGGATCGCTCCATTGGTGAGCTAATTGCCACAGCCATTCAGAAGGTTGGCAAGGATGGTATCATTACCATCGAGCCCGCAAAGAGCGTTCAGACGACCCTGGAGGTTGTGGAAGGCATGCAAGTGGATGGCGGCTACGTCAGCCCCTTCTTCGTTACCAATTCCGAGAAGGCCACCTGTGAACTTGACAATCCCTACGTTCTCTTGACTCCAAACAAGGTTTCGTCCATCCAGGATATCATCAAGATCCTTGAGGGTGTCGCAAAGAACAATCGCAGCCTCCTAATCATTGCAGATGACGTGGAAGGCGATGCCCTTCACACCCTTATCGTCAACAAGACGAAGGGTATCCTCAAGGTCTGTGCCATCAAGGCTCCTAGCTACGGTGAGCACCGTGCAGACATTCTCTCTGACATTCAGACCCTGGTTGGAGGCGTTGTTTTTGGAGCCACGACCGATTTGTCCATCAAGAACGCCGGGGTAGACAGTCTAGGTACGGCAAAGAAGGTAATCGTTGGCAGGGGTGGTGCGACCATCATTGGATCCGGTGGTGAGGACAAAAAGGCCGCTGTGGAGCAAAGAGTGGCCAATCTAAGGACTCTTCTGGAACAGGGAACTCTGGATGCTCTTCACACTGACAAGACCAGAAAACGTCTAGCCAAGCTCAGTGGTGGTATTGCTGTCATTAAGGTAGGTGGTTCCACAGAGGTCGAAATCCTAGAGAAAAAAGACCGAGTTGAGGATGCCGTGAATGCAACCATGGCAGCCACCCAGGAAGGAATCGTTCCGGGTGGTGGCACGGCCCTCTTCTACGCAGCCCTTGATCTTAGACACAAAATCAAGGAAGCCGTGTTGACGTTTGGTCTCGGACAAGACGAAGTTTCAGGAATTGAGATGATTGCCAATGTATGTGAGGCTCCACTTAGAACAATTGTGGGTAACACAGGCGTATCCCCGGATATCGTCATCGAGAAGCTAGTACAATCCCATGGCGATCACAAGGTTTTCTACATCGACGTTGGAAATGTAGCCCCAGAGGACCTCATTTCCTACATTGAGAGCGTCAAGAGCAAGATGAAGAAGCAGTCCATCGCCACGGATGGTACGATCCTTGACGAAAACGACAGACGCTTCCGCCATGGTTATAATGCTGCCCTAGGCAAGTACGATGACCTTGTGGCTCAGGGCATCATTGACCCGGTGAAGGTGACCCGCTGCGCCCTGGAGCATGCCTCAAGCGTTGTTGGTCTTGTTCTAACCTGTAACTCAGTGGTTGTAAACGAAGTTGAATGAACCAGGAAAAGAAAACTCGGCTAGAGGCGACTATTAAGCGCATTCAGGAATGTCATAGCATCTATGACGTTCACAAAATCTTTTGCGACAAGCATAGGAATAAGCAGGTATGTTTGGCATGCCAGCATTGGGTAGAAGACATCAACAAAACGTATCTTGAGCTGCTCTCCCTAGAGGAGGAAGAGGAGCGCAAAGAAAAGGAAGCAGAACATGAAGGGCGATAGAGTACAGATAGTTTCGAACATGATGCACATCAACAAGGACGAGGTAGTCCACGTCTATGCTCCAGTTACGAACCCGGATGGTTCCCTCCAGCAAACCTATGATGGTTTCGGTGTGGTTAAGTCCATGGGTGGCGTGAAGACCGGTAGCACTGGTGTTATCCAGGGAGATGGCCTCAAGGTTCATCGCCTTCAGATGCACCACCTTCAAAACCAGGGAGCATCCCTAGGCGGAAACGAAACTGTGGTCGTGTTCCCTGTTTTTCTGGATGCCTATCAGCAGATTGGCTGGTTCCCCTCGGATCACCTTAAGGTGGTCTCCGGTGGTACTCTCAGGTAGTCTTGCTTCTCTGTTCTAGAAGGTAAACGTGGGTCTCGTGAGTGTCAAGGATTCCGCCAAGGAGATTCTCCACGCCACGAGTGAGTTGTCCCTTGCTTTCAAGCATCTTCATCAGCTTTTCGCCCGCTGTGATGAAGGAACGCTCGGCCAGAAGGCTTCTTCTTACCTTTGCCAGGGCAGGAGACTCATCCGGGGAAATCACAAGACCCTCTTCCACGGCATTGATGAACCTTGGCATGTTCACCAGGGCATGACGAGAGTCCACAAGGGGATTGCCGCCAAGACCCACGGTCTTTTCACCAAGCTGGTCAATCTCGAGGTCAATAGCCTCGTAGAGACGCTGAAATAGAAGGTGGTCTCCATAGGCCTGAGAACCCGTGGCCTGCCAGTGATGTTGGTGGTGGATCATGCCAAGGGAACGAAGCAAATCAAGGAAAACAGCCAGTTCAGCGTGAGCCGTGTCTCCATAGGTGACAAACAAATCATTGAGCTTTAGCATAGTTATAACTATCGCAAGGGCACCCAACTCCCAAGAAGAAAAAGGAAACCAAGACAATGACCTTTATGCCACCACGCTCAGGACCAAACAATGTTGCAGAATATCAGGCCTCCGGTCTTCCATGGGTTACCTCTTCGAACGTCACCTCTCAGGTTTGGAGGATTGACTTTCCCTATGTGACCAATCACATCATTGCACACGCACACTCGGGCACAATCCGTATGGGTTTCACGGAAAACGGTGTCAATGGTTCCAACTTTATTCTTCTTCAGTCTGGTGATACCCACCCAAGTATGCCCATTCGCTGCAAGACTCTGTTTGTCAGAAGCAATACCGCAGCCACCGGAACGCTTTGCATAATGGCTGGTCTCACTCTCATCCAACACAGAGACTTTCCTATCCTCACGGGCTCGGCTGTATACAACACTGGAACCCTTGGAAACGTCTTTGGCTACGGGCTTCCGTTTACTCCAGGTTCGGGCAGCGGCCTAGGCTGATTAGCCCGGGGAACTGGACGAGGAAACGTGATTATGGAGCGCCGACAGAAGGCTCTGGCAGATTTGCAAGGCCTTTGTGGTGTGTTCCTCTAGGGCCTTGTTGCCTAGGCTATTCCTGTTCTCGCAGGCAGCCACAAAGAGGCTTTGGCTCCAGCCATCGAACATCGTGACCAATTGAGGAACCGGAATGGACTTTCCCTCAATGTCCTTAAAGGCACGAGCAATGTGAGGGACAATGTAGGTGATGTTGCCCGGGACTTCTTCCTCTGAGGGGGTTTCAGAAGTTTTGGACTTAACCTTCTTCTTTTTGGCCTGCTTCCGGTCGGAAAGCATCGTGTCAACCACACTTAGACGCGTCTCGATATCCTTGAGCGACTTGAGAATTTTGTTTGAGTTTGCGGACATGCCCTGGTTCCTAAGTATGCGTAAATGCAACGCAAAAGGCCAGAGTTTCCTCTGGCCCTTGGGTGTGCGTCTAGTCGTTGGTATAGTTGATCTCCACCTCGAAAGAGACCCTGGAGGAGTCTCCAGCATTATCCCGTGTTTCGGAGGACGAGTCCTCAGTGCGAATGGGTCTTGGCGGCAGAGGAATCTCAAGGTAGAGGTTGTTGTCCAACACCTTCTCCTTTTGAGTGTTCTTCTCTTTCAACCATTCCCAGAAACCGGTACTGTCCCCGACCAAGGGTTTTTCACTTGCTTGGCCACACCACAAATCAAGGGTTGGACGGTTCTGCATTGGCTTTCTCTCACTCACATAAGGT